>Ga0233380_1000190_pt1 | contig 34920 bp, 28 predicted proteins | sample ElkDunMinimDraft_9_FD_191541 | JGI IMG/M metagenome (GOLD analysis project Ga0233380, IMG submission 191541) | Fecal eukaryotic communites from dung pellets of Tule Elk in California, USA - Elk Dung F36 | ecosystem: Host-associated > Mammals > Digestive system > Large intestine > Fecal | place... | reverse complement strand
TGATCGCGATGTGCTTCACCACCGTGCGCGTGCCGCACCCGCTGGTCACGCTCTCGACCGTGCTGCTGGGCGCGACGATCTTCTCGCTGGCCGGCTTCGTCAATGCCGTGTACGCCAGGAAGTTCGACGACGTGGCGATCGTGCCGACCTTCATCCTGACCCCGCTGACGTACCTGGGCGGCGTGTTCTATTCGATCACCCTGCTGCCGGGATGGGCGCAGGCGGCCACCCACGCCAACCCGATCTTCTACATGGTCAACGCTTTCCGCTACGGCCTGCTGGGCAGCTCGGACGTGCCGCTGTGGATCGCCTACGCGCTGATGCTGTTCTTCGTCGTCGCGCTGGGCGCGCTGTCGCTGTGGCTGCTCAAGCGGGGCGTAGGGCTGCGGAGCTAAGCACATTGGGCTTCAGCGATTACATCGTTTTCGTTGACGAGAGTGGTGACCACGGAATGGTTACCATCGACGCAGGGTTTCCACTGTTCGTACTTTCGTGTTGCCTGATCAGCAAACGTGACTACACCGCGACGGTGGTTCCAGCGATGCAGCGGCTCAAGTTTGCAACTTTCGGCCACGACGCCGTGATCCTTCACGAGCGTGAGATCCGCAAGGATAGTGGGCCATTCTCGGTCCTCCGAGAGCCGGCACGGAAACAGGCATTCATCGAAGCGTTGACAGATGTTCTCGAGCGTACGCCGATGACCGTATTCTCCGCCGTCATCGACAAGCATCGCCTCGCGGACCATCGGAGACGCGGGGAGAGTCCTTACGACCTTTCCCTGCGGTTCTGCCTGGAGCGAATTTTCTATTCATTGCGTCGCTTGGGCCAGACGCAAAGTGCCGACGGCGAACCACTGGTAACGCATGTCCTCTGTGAATCTAGAGGGCGCAATGAGGATTCGGATCTGGAGCTTGCCTTCCGACGGATCTGCGACGGCGACAACTTCAGCGGAATCCGCCTGCCCTTCGAGCCGGTGCTGACGGATAAGAAGAACAATTCCATCGGACTGCAGCTCGCCGACCTTGTCGCCCGACCCATCGGATTGAAGCAGTTGCGACCCAACCAATCCAACAGGGCGTGGAGCGTCATAGAAGCCAAACTCGACCGGGACGCCTTGGGGCGCTATCTCGGTTATGGCCTGAAGTGCTTCCCCTGAAAAACAAAAGGCCCCGGCGAATCCGCCGAGGCCCAATGCCGACCGGGAATCCCCGATCCAAGCTGCATCATAACAAGGAATTCGCACGCAGTCCGCTTGCCAGCGGAGACGTTCAGGTTGATGGGAGGTGGGGCTTGGAAATGCGCATCTTGGTGCTCGGCGCCGGCGGCACCGGCGGCTACTTCGGTGGCCGCCTGGCGCAGTCCGGCGCCGACGTCAGCTTCCTGGTGCGCCCGGCGCGCGCGGCCCTGCTCGCACGCGAGGGCCTGCGCATCCACAGCCCGCTGGGCGATGCGCGGCTCGCGGTGCGAACGATCACCGCGGACGCCTTGTCCGGCGCGGTCGCGTCCGCGCCCTTCGACCTGGTCCTGCTCGCGTGCAAGGCCTACGACCTGGACAGCGCGATCGCAGCGGTGGCCCCGGCGATGGGCGAGGCCACCACGCTGCTGCCGATCCTCAACGGACTGCTGCACTACCCGGCCCTGGACGCGCGCTTCGGCCGCGCCCGCGTGCTGGGCGGCCTGTGCTTCATCAGCGCGGCGCTGGACGCGGATGGATCGATCCTGCACCTGGGCCGTCCTGCCTCGATCACCTTCGGCGAGCGCGATGGCGGTACCAGCGCGCGCGTGGACGCCTTCGCCGCGCTGTGCGCGCGCGCCGGCGTCGACCACAGGGCCAGCGGCGACATCGCCCGCGAGCAGTGGATCAAGTTCAGCTTCCTCGCCGCCCTCGCCGCGGGCACCTGCCTGATGCGCGCCAGCGTCGGCGACATCGTCGCGACCGGGGGCGGCGCGGCCTTCATGGCCGCGCTGCACGACGAATGCCTGGCCGTTGCCGCGGCAGAAGGCCATCCGGTGCCGGAGAAGGCGCGCGCCATCGCGCGTACCAGCCTGGTCGACGCCGGTTCCGATGTGAAGGCCTCGATGCTGCGCGACCTCGAGGCCGGCGCCCGCGTCGAGGCCGCGCAGATCGTCGGCGACATGCTGCGGCGGGCGCAGGCCGCGCGCATCGACGCCCCGCACCTGCAGGCGGCCTGGGTGCACCTGCAGGCCTACGAGCGGCTGCGCGCCGCGCCCTGAGCCTCCGCGCCGGCGGCGTCGCTGTGGTGGGGGCGTGTTGTACCCTGCGCGCTTTCCGTCACGAGGGAGCGGACAGATGGGGAAGGGAACACTGGTGGCGTGCGCGCTGGCGATGGCGTTGTCCGGCTGTGGCGGAACGTCTGCGCCCGATGCGCCCGATCCAGCCGTCGATGCCGAACACGCAGTCGCAGCGGCGGGCATGGGCGGGCCCGGAGACGAGGCAGCGGCGGGCGCTACCGGCCCGACCGCCGCGGCGGCCACTGCGCCCGCCGACAGCGTGCTGGATCGGAACGGCAATCCCGTGCCCCTGCTCGCGTTCGATATCGACAGCGTGCCGGCCAGCACGGCGGCGCTCGACGAGCTGCCCTTCTTCTCGCTGCCCGCGGGTTATGGTCCGCAGAACGGCGCGCACGTCCGCGCCTACGCGCGCTTCCCGTTCCGGATCGGAGACGGCCTGCACTGGGTCGAGGGCGCCAGCTGGAACGCCACGATCACGGCCGATCGCGACCAGAACCGCGACAAGGAGTTTTCGTCCCGCGAACTGCGCCGCAACCTGGAGTCGGTGCTGGCCCAGGCCGGTGCGCAGACCGTGTTCGAGGGCCCGCTCAACCGCGATGCCTACTACGGCCCCACGCTGGAGCATGAGATCGGCGGCGGATTCATCGAGGGCGTCAACCTGGACCAGGACACGCCGACCAGCGTGCACGTCATCCGCCAGGCCGACCGCAATGTCTGGGTGCAGCTGTCCACCACCAGCAACAATGCCGGGCTGGTCATCGTGGAGGAGCGGCCGTTCGTCGCCAGCGCCCGCTGGACCGGTGAGTTCCCGTACCTGTCCATGCCCGCGGGCCATGACCAGGGCAACCGCCCGACGCAGCGCGACTTCGACATGTATCCGTTCTGGACCGGCAGCGACTTCGAGGAAGTCGAGGGCCGCACCTGGGTCGGGCAGGTCTCCGCGCGCGAGCGGACCCGCTCGATGCACGAGGTCAGGCGCAACCTCGAGGCGATGATGGCCGAGGTCGGCGGCACCCTGGTGTTCGAAGGACGCATCCCCAGTGAGGCCTCGGAGCGCTACGGCTTCGACCTCAAGAGTCCCTACAGCGACGGCACCGGCTTCAGCTGGCACGACTACGAGTCGCGGGTGTACCGCGTCGATCTCCCGACCGGTCGCCAGGTCTGGGTGCATGCCAGGCTCGAGTACCTCAGCGCGGGCTGGGTGGTGGTGGAACGCGAGGGCTTCGTCCAGAGCTCGGCGCTGCTGCCGGCCGACGCGCTGAAGCGCCAGCTCGATGCCGACGGCCGGGTCGCGATCCAGGTCAACTTCGCGGTCGACAAGGCCGACATCCTGGCGGACTCGCAGCCGCAGATCGAACAGGTGCTGGCGCTGCTGCGCGAGGACCCTGCGCTGCGCCTGTCGATCGACGGCCACACCGACGCCAGCGGCGATGCCGCGCACAACCTGCGCCTGTCCGAGGCGCGCGCCAGCAGCGTGGTCGCGGCCCTGACCGGGCAGGGGATCGACGCCTCGCGCCTGGAGGCCAAAGGCCATGGCCAGGCGCAGCCGGTGGCCGACAATGCCACCGACGACGGCCGGGCGAAGAACCGCCGCGTCGAGCTCGTCCGCCTGGGCTGAGTGCCGCGGCGGTGACCGGACGGCGCCGGCGCCTGCGCGCAATTGAAGTGGCTGGAGCGGACAGGCCACGCGCAGCGCTGAAGGCCGCGCCCGCCCGCGGCGGCTGGAGCGCGGTCGTCAGCCCGGCAGCCTGAAGAAGGCCTGCGTGGTGGCCGTGGCAGCCGCCGCGGTCGCCGCGACGTCCTCGCCGCGGTCGCGCGCCAGCTCCTCGACGATATGTGGCAGGAACGCCGGCTCGTTGCGCCGGTCCTTCGGCGCGGGCTTCAGCGTGCGCGGCAGCAGGTAGGGCGCATCGGTCTCGACCATCAGGCGGCGGGAAGGGATGTTGCCCACGATCTCGCGCAGGTGCGCGCCACGGCGCTCGTCGCACAGCCAGCCGGTGATGCCGATGTGCCAGTCCTGGTCGAGGTAGTCGAACAGCTCGGCGCGCGTACCGGTGAAGCAGTGCACCACCGCCGGGCCGATGCGGCCTTCGAAGTCCTTCATCACCGCCATGAAGTCGGCGTGTGCGTCGCGCTGGTGCAGGAACAGCGGCTTGCCGGTGTCGGCGGCGATCTGCAGCTGCCGCTCGAAGGCGCGGCGCTGCGCCGGGCGCGGCGAGAAGTCGCGGAAGTAGTCCAGGCCGGTCTCGCCCACCGCCACCACTTCGGGATGCGCATGCAGCGCGCGCATCTCCGCGTCGCACTCGGCGGTGTACTCGCTGGCATGGTGCGGATGCACGCCGGCGGTGGCGAACCACTCGCCCGGGCGGGTACGCGCCAGCTCCAGCGCCCTGGGCGAATGCGCGCGGCTGGCCCCGGTGAGGATGGCGCGCGTCACGCCGGCCTCGCGCGCGCGCTGCCAGACCGCGTCGCGGTCGCGGTCGAAACTGTCGTGGGTGAGGTTGAGGCCGATGTCGATCAGGGGCACGGGGTCGGGTCGCCAATGGGGGATGGTGCGGCATCGACGCGGCGCTGCGGACGTGTCCGCGTATGGCCGGCCGGGCGGGCGCTTGCCCGCGCGCAGTGCGAAGTCTAGCCGCTCGCGCCACGTAAACTGCGCGCGTGCACGCCCCCGCCTTCCCCATTTCGCCGCTGCTGCCGGAGATCGCGCGCAGTCTCGCCGCGCACCCGCGCCTGGTGCTGGAGGCGCCGCCGGGCGCGGGCAAGACCACGCAGGTGCCGCTGTCCCTGCTCGATGCGCCCTGGCTGGACGGGCGCAGGATCGTGATGCTGGAGCCGCGCCGCGTGGCCGCGCGCAGCGCGGCGATGTTCATGGCGCGCCAGCTCGGCGAGGAGGTCGGCGAGACCGTCGGTTACCGCATCCGCTTCGAAAGCCGCGTCTCGGCGCGCACCCGCATCGAGGTGGTCACCGAGGGCATCCTCACGCGCATGATCCAGGACGATCCCGCGCTCGAGGGCATCGGCGCGCTGCTGTTCGACGAGTTCCACGAACGCCACCTGGCCGGCGACCTGGGCCTGGCGCTGGCGCTGGACGTGCAGGCCGGACTGCGCGAGGACCTGCGCCTGGTGGTGATGTCGGCCACGCTCGACGGCGAGCGCCTGGCCGCGTTCCTCGATGCGCCGCGGCTGTCGAGCGCCGGGCGTGGCCATCCGGTGCGCATCGAGCATTTCCCCGCGCGTCGCGACGAGTCGCTGGAGGCGCAGGCGCGGCGCGCGGTCGGGCATGCGCTGGCGCAGCATCCCGGCGACGTGCTGGTGTTCCTGCCGGGCCGCCGCGAGATCGGCCGCGTGGCCGCGGCCCTGGCCCCGTTGCGCGACGCCGCCGATGCCGGCGCGGTGGCGGAGGCGGGCTTCGAACTGCTGGAACTGCACGGCGACCTCCCGGTCGATCAGCAGGCGCGCGTGCTGCAGCCAGCCGCCGGCGGCGGCCGCCGCGTGGTGCTGGCGACCAACGTCGCCGAGTCCAGCGTCACCCTGCCCGGCGTGCGCGTGGTGATCGACAGCGGCCTGGCGCGCGAGCCGCGCTACGACCCCAACAGCGGCTTCTCGCGGCTGGAGGTGGCGCACGTCTCGCAGGCCTCGGCCGACCAGCGCGCAGGCCGCGCCGGCCGCGTGGCCGAGGGCTGGGCCTACCGCCTGTGGCCGCAGTCGCAGCGGCTGGAGCCGCAGCGGCGCGCCGAAATCACCCAGGTCGAACTGGCCTCGCTGGCGCTGGAACTCGCCGCCTGGGGCAGCGATGAACTGCGCTTCGTCGATCGCCCGCCGGCCGGTGCGATGGCAGCGGCGCGCGACCTGCTGCAACGCCTGGATGCGCTCGATGCGCAGGGCAGGATCACCGCCCGTGGCCGGCGCATGCTGGCCCTGGGCACGCACCCGCGCCTGGCCGCGATGTTGCTGGCGGCCCAGGGCGAGGCCGCGCGCGCGCTGGCCTGCGACCTGGCCGCCCTGGTCGAGGCGCGCGATCCGCTGCGCACCCGCAGCGACAGCTGGCGCGAACGCTGGCTGGCATTGGCCGCCTTCCGCAACGGCCGCACCGGCCCCGATGCGCACCGCGCCACGCTGGCGGCGATCGATGCCTCCGCCAGGCAGTGGCGTCGACGGCTCGGGCGCGACCTCGCGCCGCCATCCGATGCCTCCGCGCACGCGCTCGGCGCGCTGCTGGCGCATGCCTTCCCCGACCGCATCGGCCGTCGCCACGGCCGCGACCTGCTGCGCTGCCAGCTGGCCAACGGGCGCATGGCGCGCCTGGCCGAGGACAGCAGCCTGCGCGGCGAAGCCTGGCTGGTGGCCAGCGAACTGCGCTTCGAACACCGCGACTCGCTGGTGCTGCGCGGCGCGCCGGTGGACGAGGCGCAGCTGCGCGCGGACTTCGGGGAGCGCTTCGTCGAACGCGACGAGGTGCGCTGGGACGCCGCCCGCCGCGCCCTGGTCGCCGAACGCGTGCGCCGCTTCGACGGGATCGTGCTGGACGTCCGCCCCGCCGGACGCGTCGACCCGGCGCAGGCCGCGCAGGCGCTGACCGATGCGGTGGCCGAGCTGGGGCTCGACGCCCTGCCCTGGAGCGAGGGCCTGCGCCAGTGGCGTGCGCGGGTGCAGTCGCTGCGCACCTGGATGCCCGCGCTGGGCCTGCCCGACCTGTCGGACGCGGCCCTGCTGGCCAGCCGCGACCGCTGGTTGCGGCCCCTGTTCGCCGGCGCCTCCCGGCTCGATGCGCTGTCGGCCGAGGCCCTGGCCGAGGGCCTGCGCGGACAGCTGGAGTGGAGCCAGCGCCAGCAGCTGGACCAGTTCGCCCCGGCCCGCATCCGCGTGCCCTCGGGCATGGAGCGCGCGATCGGCTACGCGCTCGACCACGACGGCCGCCCGCAACCGCCGGTGCTGGCGGCCAAGCTGCAGGAACTGTTCGGCCTGGGTGTGACGCCGACGATCGCCGCCGGCCAGGTCCCGCTGACCCTGCACCTGCTGTCGCCGGCCGGGCGCCCGCTGCAGGTGACCGGCGACCTTGGCGGATTCTGGGAGCGCACCTACCCGGAAGTGCGCAAGGAGATGAAAGGGCGCTACCCCCGGCATCCCTGGCCCGAGGATCCCTGGAATGCGCCGGCCACCCATCGCGCCAAGCCGCGCGGCACCTGAGCGGCGCCCCTGAACCGTCGCTGTGGCAGGTCGCGCACGCCGCTGCGGCGGTCCTCCGGATCACGCCGCAGCCACGGCGCCTGCCGCACACTCCGACGCCACGCAGCCAAGGACACCCCCATGAGCAGACTCGAGTCGATTCCCGGCAGGATGATGGATCTCGTCGACCACGTCGGCGGCAGCATCCGCGACCACATGCCCAGCCGAGCCGGCACCCTGCTCCAGACCGGCGCGGCGCTGGGCATGGCCAGGACCGGCACGCACGTGGCCGGCCATTTCCTGCGCCGCCACCCCGGCGCCATCCTCGCCGCCGTGGCCGGCGCGGGCGTGGCCTGGTATGTCGTGCACCGCTACCGCAAGAAGCAGCAGGCCGGCCTGTCCATCGACGGCCAATCGCGCCGCGTCGAGTCGCAGCAGCAGACGCGCAAGCGCAGGAGCGCCTCTGACACGGGCAGCTCGAACACGGGCAGCTCGAACACGGCGGGCAGCTCGAACGTGGGCAACAGCCGCGCCCGCGAAACTGCGGTCGGCGGCATGGACGCGCGTCCGGAAGAATGAGGCGTCCGCGGGCCGGCGCGGCGAGGCCGCGCCCTGGCCGGCGGCTCGATCGGATCCGGTGGCCCGCCCCGCGCCGTGCGCGCCGGGCGGGCGCGCGTGTTACACGGCTTCGCGCAGTTCCAGGACGAAGCTGGCGCCGCCGCCTTCGCGATCCTCGTAGCGCAGCTCGCCGCCCGAGGCCGTCACGATCTGGCGGGCCAGCGACAGCCCCAGGCCTGTCGACATGCTGTCGGTGGCCGCGTCCCCCGAACCGATCCGGAAGAACGGCGTGAACAGCGAGGACTGCTGGTCGGGCGGAATGCCCGGGCCGCGATCTTCCACCCGCACCTGCCAGTAGCCCGGCGCGGCCGGACGCAGGATCAGGTCGATGTCGCTGCCGGGGGCGTACTTGATCGCATTGCTGATGAGGTTCTCGCACACCTGGCGCAGGACCAGCGGATCAATGCCGACCGCCGTCTCGCCCGGCGCCTCGCCCACGCGCAGCCGCGAACCGCGCTCCTCGAGCTGCAGCGCGTAGCGCTGCTCGATCCAGCGCGCCAGGTCGGCCAGGCAGGCCTGGGCCGATTCGCCGTCCGCGCGCGGGCGCGCCGAGGCCTGCTGCGTCTCCAGGTAGCGACGGATGTAGCCCAGCGCATCCTCGGCGCTGTCGCGGATCATCTGCAGGTAGCGCGGGATGCGGTCCTGGCGCGTCTGCCCGGTGATCAGCAGGTCGCTGGCGAAGAAGATGCTGCTGAGCGGGTTCTTCAGGTCGTGCGCCACCAGGTTCACCAGCTCCTGCCGCTCGCGCGCGACGCGCTCGAGCCGGTCGCGGGTGAGCTTGAGGCCGATATGCGCCTGCACGCGCGCCAGCAGCTCCTCGGGCATGAAGGGCTTGGTCACGTAGTCGACCGCGCCCGAATCGAAGGCGCGCAGCAGCAGGTCGCGGTCGTGGGCGGCGGTCAGGAACACCACCGGCAGCGAGGACCAGTCCGGATGCCGGCGCACTTCCTCCAGCAGCTGGAAGCCGTCCATGCCGGGCATCATCATGTCCAGCAGCAGCAGGTCGGCGCTCTGCCGCTCCAGCGCCTCCAGGGCCTCCTCGCCGCTCTCGGCGGTGTGCACCGTGTAGCCATGGCGCGACAGCAGCGCGCTGATGATGCGCAGGTTGGAGGGCTGGTCATCGACGACCAGCACACGCCCAGCGATGATCTTGCCCGTCGGCATGTGCGCTATGCAGTCCCTGTCAGGCCGGACAACCGCATTGGCGGTCCGGGTCGGACACGTTACCAGACCGTGTGCGGGCCCGGAATCGACCCGCGATTCAGCTTCGACCGGCGCGCGTCGAGGTCTCGCGCCATTGCCCCGGCAGCAGCCCGTCCAGACCCCAGGGGCCGATCCCCACCCGGACCAGGCGCAACGTGGGCAGGCCGACCGCGGCGGTCATGCGCCGCACCTGGCGATTGCGCCCTTCACGGATCACCAGCCGCAGCCACGCATCGGGCACGCTGCGCCGGTAGCGCACCGGCGGGTCGCGCGGCCACAGCGCCGGCGGTTCGACCATCGTCGCCTGCGCCGGCCGGGTCGGGCCGTCGTTGAGTTCGACGCCCTCGCGCAACCGCTGCAGCTGCGCCTCCGACGGCGCGCCCTCGACCTGGACCAGGTAGGTCTTGGCCTGCTTGTGGCGCGGGTCGGTGATGCGGTGGGCGAGCGCGCCATCGTCGGTGAGCAGCAGCAGGCCCTCGCTGTCGTGGTCCAGCCGCCCCGCCGGATAGACGCCTGCGGGCAGGCCGAACCCGGCCAGGGTCGGTCGTGGCGGCTGGCTGCGGTCGGTGAACTGGCACAGCACGCCGTAGGGCTTGTTGAACGCGATCAGCGCCATGGGCGCGGCCCGACCTCGCCGACCCCCCGGCGCGGCGCCGGCAACGGGCGCCCGCTGGCGCGGCGCAGGCAGGCATCGGGGGCGCGGAGGACACGGGGCATGGCGGCAGGACGCATGGGCGTGACTGGGAGCAGGCGTGCGCGCCTGGCGACGCGCGATCGCTGGCGCGCACGCGCCGGCCCGACCGGCCGGCGCGTGTGCGGGGCGGGACTCAGTTGGCGGTCGGCTTCACGAAGCGCAGCGTCATCCGGTCGCTCTCGCCGATGTCGCGGTACTTCTGCGCATCCGCCGCCTCGTGATTGTTGCCCGGCGGCAGGGTCCACACGCCGTTGGGGTGGTCCTTGCTGTCCCTGGGATTGGCGTTGACCTCGCTGCTGGCATCGAGCCGGAAGCCTGCGGCCTCGGCCATCGCGACCACCTGGTCCTGGCCCACATAGCCGCTGCGGTCGTCGGCCGGCACGTCGGACTTGGCACGATGCTCGACCACGCCCAGCACGCCGCCGGGCTTGAGCACTTCATAGAAGCCCTTGAACATGCCCTCGGCCTGGCCGCTGCCGCGCCAGTTGTGGACGTTGCGGAAGGTCAGCACGAGGTCGGCCGAGCCGGGCGCGCCGAAGCTGGGCGCGGCCGGGTCGTAGGCGACGACCGTGGCGGCGTCGAACTGCGCCGGGGCGGCCGCGAAGCGCGCCTCCAGCGCCTGCCTGCCGCGCTGCTGGTAGTCGCGGCCGCGGCCTTCGGGCAGCGCCGCCGGGTCGACGATCGCGGCCACGTAGCGGCCGTTGCCGCGCAGGTAGGGCGCGAGGATCTCGGCGTACCAGCCGCTGCCGGGGGTGACTTCGATCACCGTCTGGCCGGGCGCCAGGCCGAAGAAGGACAGGGTCTGGAGCGGATGGCGGTAGGCGTCGCGCGCACGGTTGTCCTCGCTGCGCCAGTCGCCGGCGACCACGGTCTGGAGGGCGGCATCGGCGGCGGGCGCGCTGGCGTCCGGCGGCGTGTCCGCGGCCAGGGCGGGTACGGCGAAGGCGCTGGCCAGGGCGAGGGCCAGCAGGGAAGCGCGGAAGGCGGAACAGGACGTGTGGCGCATCGCGGACTCCGGTGACGACAGGTGTGCGAAGCCTGACACATCGGGCCGCCGGCCGGGTCAGGTCCCGCCGCCGTCGCCGCCGCGCGCGTACTGGGCGGCCTGGTCGAGCAGCCATTCGCGGAAGCTGGCGAAGCCCTGGTGCCGGCGCGAGCGCTCGGGGTAGACCAGCCAGTGGCCGGTGCCGGTGCGCAGCGTCCGCGGCGAGAGCAGCACCAGCTGGCCGGCCTCCAGCAGCAGGCGCGCGCGCGTCATCCGGCCCAGCGCGACGCCGACGCCGGCCGCCGCCGCGCGATGGTGGGCCTCGGTGTCGTCGAGCATCGCCACGTAGCGCGACGGCGGCTGCTCGCCGGCCTGGGCGAACCAGCGGTTCCACTGGCCGTCGTCATCGCCCAGCAGCGGCCACTGCGAGAGCGGGCGCGCATCGATGCCGCCCATGCGCGCCACCAGTTCCGGGCTGGCCATCGGCGCCATCTCGTCGTCGAACAGATGCTCGGTGACCGTGCCCGGCCATGGGCCGCGGCCGACCCGCAGCGCGGCGTCGACCTCGGGCGAGCGCTCGAAATCCACCACCGCCGTCTGCGACTGCAGGTTGATCTCGATGGCCGGGTAGGCGGCCAGGAAACTGCCCAGCCGCGGCAGCAGCCAGGCCGAGGCCATCGATGGCAGCAGGCTGATGGTCAGCACCTGGCCGCTGCGCGCGGCATAGGGATGCAGGGCCTCGGCGATCGCGTCCAGGTGCGGTGCGATCCGGTCGAGCAGGCGCTGTCCATCGACGGTCGCGGCGACCCCGCGCGCCCCGCGTACCAGCAGTGGATACCCCAGCCGCGCCTCCAGCGCGCGCATCTGGTGGCTGAGCGCGCTGACGGTCAGGTTGAGCGATTCGGCCGCGCGGGTCAGGTTGCCGTGGCGCACGGCCGCGACGAAGCCTTGCAACGCATGCAGCGGCGCTCGGGACATCTTGAATCCTGTTCAAGTCTGGCTTGCGAAACAATCGCTTTTGCGGGGCCGATGATGCACCTAGCGTTCGTCTGACTCAACACCAGGACGAGGCGATGAACATCTACGGCGGACTGCTCTTCAACCAGGGGCATGTGCAGGACCCGGCGACCGCGCGGATGCTGGCGGGCGAGCCGGACCCGGCGGCCGGCGACGCAGGCCGCGATCGCGACACGACCCGGCCGGACACGCGGGCCGAACCCGCGGCCCGGCCCGGCCGCCCCGGGCGGGGCTGGCAGGCCTCGTGGACGACGCTGCTGGAGGCCCTGCGCTGAGGGCCGACGCGGCGGCGGCCCCCAGCGCGGCCGCAGGCGTCCCGGGTCGGCGGCGGCGCGCGCCCCGGCCACCGGCCAGGGCGCGGGCGACCGCTCAGCCGGCGGCGAAGGCGGCGAGCGCGGAGTTGAAGGTCTCGCTCGGGCGCATCGCGGCGGACACCTTGGCCATGTCGGGGCGGTAATAGCCGCCGATGTCGACCGGCCGGCCCTGCACCGCGTTGAGCTCCTCGATGATCCGGCGTTCGCCGTCGGCCAGGGCCTGGGCCAGCGGTGCGAAGCGCTGCTTGAGCCCGGCGTGCGCGTCCTGGGCGGCCAGCGCCTGGGCCCAGTACAGGGCCAGGTAGAAATGGCTGCCGCGGTTGTCGATCTCGCCCACCTTGCGGGCCGGCGAGCGGTTCTCGTCGAGGATGCGGCCGTTGGCGTCGTCCAGCGCCTGGGCCAGCGCCGGCGCAGCCGAGTTCAGCCAGCGCTGGCTGATGTGCTCGAGCGAGGCGGCCAGGGCCAGGAACTCGCCCAGCGAATCCCAGCGCAGGTAGTCCTCTTCCAGGAACTGCTGCACGTGCTTGGGGGCCGAACCGCCGGCACCGGTCTCGAACAGGCCGCCGCCGGCCATCAGCGGCACGATCGACAGCATCTTGGCGCTGGTGCCCAGCTCCATGATCGGGAACAGGTCGGTCAGGTAGTCGCGCAGCACGTTGCCGGTGACCGAGATCGTGTCCTCGCCGCGACGGATGCGCTGCAGCGACAGCTGCATCGCCTCGACCGGCGGCAGGATGCGGATGTCGAGCGCATCGAGCGTGTGCTCGCGCAGGTAGCGCTCGACCTTGGCGATCACCTGCGCGTCGTGCGCGCGCGCGCTGTCGAGCCAGAACACCGCCGGGGTGCGGCTGATCGACGCGCGGTCCACGGCCAGCTTGACCCAGTCGCGGATCGCCGCGTCCTTGGTCTGGCACATGCGCCAGATGTCGCCGGTTTCCACCGCATGCTCGAACACGGTGTTGCCGGCCGCGTCGGTGACGCGGATGTGGCCGTCGCCGGGCGCCTGGAAGGTCTTGTCGTGGCTGCCGTACTCCTCGGCCTTCTGCGCCATCAGGCCGACGTTGGGCACGCTGCCCATCGTCGCCGGGTCGAACGCGCCATTGGCCTTGCAGTCCTCGATCACCGCCTGGTAGATGCCGGCATAGCAGCGGTCCGGAATCACCGCCTTGGCGTCCTGCAGCTTGCCTTGCGCGTTCCACATGCAGCCCGAGTCGCGGATCATCGCCGGCATCGACGCATCGACGATGACGTCGCTGGGCACGTGCAGGTTGGTGATGCCCTTGTCGGAATTGACCATGGCCAGCGCGGGACGCTGCGCATACAGCGCCTCGATGTCCGCGCGCACCGTCTCGCGCAGCTCGCCCGGCAGCGCCTCCAGGCGCGCGTACAGGTCGCCGATGCCGTTGTTGGGGTTGAACCCCACCTCGGCCAGCGCGGCCGCATGCCTGTCCAGGACCGGCCGGTAGAACTCGGTCACCGCCACGCCGAACATGATCGGGTCGGAGACCTTCATCATGGTCGCCTTCAGGTGCAGCGAGAACAGCACGTCCCTGGCGCGCGCGTCCTCGATCTGGGCGGCGATGAAGGCCGCCAGCGCGCTGCGCGACATGCGCGCGGCATCGACGATCTCGCCGGCCTGCACCGCCACTGCGTCCTTGAGCACGCGGGTGTCGCCATCGCTGCCGTGGAAGCTGATCTTCAGCGTGCCGGCCGCGTCCATCGTGGCCGACTGCTCGCTGCCGTAGAAATCGCCCTCGTCCATGTGCGCGACATGCGACCTGGAGTCGCCCGACCACTTGCCCATGCGGTGCGGATGCTTGCGCGCGTAGTTCTTGACCGACAACGGCGCGCGCCGGTCGGAGTTGCCCTCGCGCAACACCGGGTTGACCGCACTGCCCATGGCCCGGCCGTAGCGGGCGCGGATGTCGTGCGCCGCCGCGTCCGCCGGTTCGTCCGGATACTCGGGCAGCGGATAGCCCTGCGACTGCAGTTCGCGGATCGCGGCCTTGAGCTGCGGCACCGAAGCGCTGATGTTGGGCAGCTTGATGATGTTGGCCTCCGGCGTGCGCGCCAGCGCGCCGAGCTCGGCCAGGTCGTCGGCCACCTTCTGCCCGTCCTCGAGCATGTCGGGGAACTGGGCCAGGATGCGGCCCGACAGCGAGATGTCGCGCGTCTCCACCTCGATCCCGGCGGCGCCGGCGAAGGCCTGCACGATCGGCAGCAGCGAGGCCGTGGCCAGGAAGGGCGCTTCGTCGGTGAGGGTGTAGATGATCTTGGGCGTATCGGACATGCGCGGGTCTCGGCTCGAATGGCGGGTTCGGTCAACGCCGCATTGTCGCGCGTCGACAGGGGCAGGGCAAAAGCGCGGCTACGGGCGGCGTCGCCACGCCCGCATCCTCATGCCAGGCCGCGACCGGCGCCCGCCGCGCGGCGGGCGCGCAAAAACAAAAGCGCGGCCTGCGCCGCGCTTTCGTGGGGTCCGCCGGAGGCGGGATTACTGCACGTCGAACTCGCTGGTGTTGACCAGGCGGCCGTCCTCGCTGATCTCGACGCGGTAGCGGCCGGGGGGCCAGCCATCGGGCTTGCTGATGTGGAAGTCGGTGGTGTGCGCACCGGCGCCCACATCCTTGGTTTCCTCGGCCACGGTCTGGTTGCTGCCCAGATGCGTCCACTTCGCGGTCAGGCGGACGGGCATGGAGGCGTCGGTCGCCACCGAGGCATGGATGGTGTCGCCGGTGGAGAAGGAGGTGCGCGGGGTGGCGATGGTGTTGTTGGCGCCGATCGCATTGCCCAGGGTGACCGTGGCGGTGCCGGCGGTTGCCGAACCGGTCGGAGGCGGCGCGGGGCTGGTGGCCGGGGCCGTCGCCGCCGGTGTCGTGGCGGGCGTCGTGGCGGGCGTCGTGGCCGGCGTGCCGGTCGTGTTGGCGTGGGTCTGCTCGTCCTTGCGGCAGCCGGCCAGGGCCGCGGCGCCGACGACGGCGACGAGCAGGGCCTGGGAGAGACGGGTCTGGTTCATGGCGGTGTCCTGTGATGGGTCGGCGGGTGTGCGGTCAGGCGGACGCGGGCGGTGCGCCCTTGCCCGTGCCGTCTTCCTCGATCTCGGGCAGGGTGATCACCTGGCCGGGCTGGATGCGGTCGGGGTTGTCGATCGTGTCGCGGTTGGCTTCGAAGATCCGGGTCCAGTGGCTGGCCTTGCCGTACACGCGCTGGGCGATGGCCGAGAGCGTGTCGCCCTTCTCGATGGTGTAGCTGCGCGCACCGATGCTGCCGGGCCCGCCCTGCGGGACGGTGTCGGCGCCGCTGGAGACGTTGGAGAAGTCGGGCTTGGCGCCGGCCAGCGTCCCACCCCCGCCGCTGCCGGCGGCGGGCCGGGTGTTGGCGCCACTCTGGACATTGGAGAAATCGGGTTTCCTGTCGTTGCTCATGACGGAGCGCTCCTCGCCGGGGATGGCGGGCACGACGGTGGCACGCAGGGCGTTAAGAGCGCATCGCGGGCCGCAGGGCAAAGCCGCTACTGGCGCGGATCGCGTCGCGGCGGTGGCGGCGGGCAGCCGGGGCTGCCGCGCCAGGGATTGATGTCCAGTCCGCCGCGCCGGGTGTAGCGCGCCTCCACCGACAGCTGCGCCGGCGCGCAGCGGGCCATCAGGTCGACGAAGATCTGTTCGACGCACTGCTCGTGGAAGCCGGCGTGTTCGCGGTAGGAGACCAGGTAGCGCAGCAGGCCTTCGCGGTCGATGCGCGGACCGCGGTAGGCGATCTCGATCGTGGCCCAGTCCGGCTGGCCGGTGACCGGGCAGTTGGACTTGAGCAGGCCGCTGCGCAGGGTCTCGGCGACTTCGCCGCCGGACTCGACGCGCAGCAGTTCCGGCGCCGGCGGGCCGTAGCGGTCGATCTCCACCGCGAGCGCGTCGATGTCCACCGACGCGTCGTCGCCGCCGATCGGCGGCAGCCCGAACTCCACGCCCACCTCGCCGCCCGCTGCGCGCGACAGGTCGGCCGCGATCGTGGCGCGCAGCGCCTGCGGATCGGCGAAGCGCGTGGCATTGAGCGAATTGAGATAGAGCTTGAGCGACTTGGACTCGATCAGCTGCGGCGTATCGGCCGGCACCACCAGGGTGGCGGTCGCCACCACCGGCTTGCCGCGCGCATCCAGCCAGGACAGTTCATAGGCATGCCAGCGATCGTGGCCGCAGAACGGCAGCGCGCCGGCGATCGGCAGCGACTGGCGCCCGGCGGCGCGCGGGATCGGGAACAGCAGGGCGGGATCGTACTGCCGCGGATAGGCGACTTCGCGGCCGAGCAGCGAATCTTCGGGTCGGGACATGCCGCCATTCTATCGCCGCCGCGCGCGGCGTCCGCGCAGCGCGGCGCGCGCGGCAGGGGCCGCGTCCGCGCCCCGCCGCGTCCGCGTTCAGCCGGTGCCGCCCAGGTAGTCCATCGTCAGCTGCAGCATCGCGCGCAGGCCGACCTCGAGCGCCGATTCGTCGAGGAAGAATTCCGGCGAATGGTTGCTCGGCGCCTGCAGCGGGTCCTGGCCGGCCGGCGTCGCGCCGACGAAGAAGAACATGGCCGGCACCTCGCGCGCATAGAACGAGAAATCCTCCGCGCCCATGGTCAGGCCGGGATCGACCAGGTTCGCATCGCCCACCACCTTCGCCAGGCTCGGGCGCATCCGCGCGGTGAGGCCCGGATCGTTGACCGTGACCGGGTTGCCCTTGCTGTCGGGCACCTTGGCGATGGCGGTGGCGCCGTGCGCCTGCGCCACCTTGTCGGCGACGTTGGCCAGGTCGGTGAAGACCTGCTGGCGCATGTCCTCGTCGAAGGTGCGGATGGTGCCGACCAGTTCCACGCTGTCGGGGATGATGTTGTAGCGGATGCCGCCGTGGATGGCGCCGAAGCTCACCACCACCGGCTGCCGGGAGATGTTCTGGCGGCGGCTGACGATCGTCTGCGCGGTGCCGACCAGATCGGCGGCGGCGACGACCGGGTCGATGCCGCCCCAGGGCCGCGAGCCGTGGGTCTGGCGGCCCTGCACCACGATGTTGAAGCGGTCGGAGGCGGCCATCAGCGGGCCCTCGCGCACGCCGATCTGGCCGGCGTTGAGGGTGGAGAACACATGCAGGCCGAACACCGCCTCGGGCCGGAAGTCCTCGAACAGGCCCTGCGCGAGCATTTCCTCGGCGCCGCCCTCCTCGCCGTCGGGCGGGCCTTCCTCGGCCGGCTGGAAGATGAAGAGCACCTCCCCGGCGAGCTGCTCGCGCATCTCCACCAGCGCCTGGGCCACGCCCATCAGGATCGCGGTGTGGGCATCGTGGCCGCAGGCGTGCATCACTCCGGTGGTCTGGCCGCCGTAGGTGGTGGTGACCTGCGATGCGAACGGCAGGCCGGTGCGCTCGGTCACCGGCAGCGCGTCCATGTCCGCGCGCAGGGCGATGCGGGGGCCCGGCCGGGCGCCCTTGAGCACGGCCGTCACGCCGGTGGTGGCGATGCCCATGCGCGGCTCCAGGCCCAGCGCGCGCAGATGCCCGGCCACGAGCGCGGCGGTGCGCGTTTCGCGGTTGCCCAGCTCCGGGTGCTGGTGCAGGTCGCGGCGCCAGGCCACGACCTGCGCCTGCAGCCGCTGCGCGGCCTCGGCCACTTCGGCACGGGGCGCGGTCTGCGCGGCCGCGGCCGGCTGCGCGCCGGCATCCGGTCCACCGCCCGTGTCGCGGGCGAAGGCCGGCATCGCGGTGCAGGCCAGAGCGAGGGCGAGGGGCAGCAGGCGAGGGGTGCGGGGCATCGGGACGCTCGGGGCACGGGAAGGAACCGCGATCCTAACCCGGGGTGTCCTGCCCGCCGCCCGCGCTGGCCGGCTAAGATGCGCGGCCTTGAGCGGCATCGCGCCCGCATGAGCCGGGGCCGATGCACGAACTCGCGATCCATCTTCTTGCCTGGCTGTTCCTGGCCGCGGTGCTGGCCGGCTTCATCGACGCCATCGCCGGCGGCGGCGGCATGGTCACGATCCCGGCGATGCTGCTGGCGGGCGTGCCGCCGCTGCAGGTGCTGGGCACCAACAAGCTGCAGGCGGTGTTCGGTTCGGGCGCGGCCAGCTGGAGCTATGCGCGCCACGGCCATGTCGACCTGCGCGCGCAGTGGCCGATGGTGGTCACCGCGGCGCTGGGCGCGGCGGTCGGGGCGCTGCTCGCCACGATCGTGCCGACCGACTGGTTGCGGGCGCTGCTGCCGTTCCTGCTGCTGGCCATCGCGCTGTTCTTCTGGCTCAGGCCCGGCATCGGCGACGTGGAGCGGCAGCGCCGCATCAGCCCGACCGTGTTCGGCCTGAGCTTCGTGCCGGCGATCGGGCTGTACGACGGCGTGTTCGGGCCGGGCACCGGCTCGTTCCTGATGCTGGGCTTCGTGTCCCTGGCCGGTTTCGGCATCCTCAAGGCCACCGCCCACTCGAAGGTGCTCAACTTCGGCTCCAACCTCGGCTCGCTGGCCGTGTTCGTGGCCGCCGGCGCGGTGCTGTGGAAGCTGGGGCTGGTGATGGGCGCGGGCCAGTGGATCGGCGCGCGCATGGGCTCGCGCTTCGCCATGCGCCAGGGCGCCCGCGTGATCCGGCCGCTGCTGGTGGTGGTGTCGGTGGCGCTGGCCCTGCGCCTGCTGGCCGACCCGGCGCATCCGCTGCGCCAGTGGCTGGGGCTGTAGGCCTCAGTCGCCGCCCAGAAAGGCCAGCGTCGCCTCCAGCATCGCGCGCGTGCCCAGTTCCAGCGCGCTCTCGTCCGGGGCGTACTGCGGCGAGTGGTTCATCGGCGCGGCATCCAGCGGCTGGTCCGCAGGCGTGGTGCCGACGAAGAAGTACAGCCCGGGCACTTCGTTGGCGAACACCGAGAAGTCCTCGGCGATGGTGTAGCGCGGCACCTCGACCAGGTTGCCCGCGCCCGCCGCCCGCTCCAGCGCCGGGCGCAGCCGCTGCAGCAGGGCAGGATCGTTGCTGGTGGCCGGCGCGTTGGCCGCGACCTCGAGCGTGGCGCTGGCGCCGCTGGCGGCGGCGAAGTGCTCGGCGGTGCTGCGCAGGCGCGCGATCACGTCTTCGCGCACGGCCGGATCGAAGGTACGCAGCGTGCCGACCATCGTCGCTTCGTCGGGAATGATGTTGAAGCGCGTGCCGGCCTGGATCTGGCCGGCGGTGAGCACCACCGGATGCGCGGTGATGTCGACCTGGCGGGCGATGATGGACTGCGCGCCCAGCAGCACCTGCGCGGCGACGGTGATCGGATCGACGCCCGCCCAGGGCTGCGAGCCGTGCGTCTGCCGGCCGCTGATCGTCAGCGTCCATTCGTCGGCGCTGGCCATGAAGGGGCCGGCACGCACGCCGAGCTGGCCGGCATGCAGGCGCGACCACACATGCAGGCCGAGGACGGCGTCGGGCCGGAATCCGTCCCAGATGCCCGCCTCGAGCATGCGCCTGGCGCCGGCGACCTCGCCGGCGACCGGCGGGCCTTCCTCGGCCGGCTGGAACACGAACATCACCTCGCCCGCCAGCTGCTCGCGCATCCCGGCCAGCGCCTCGGCCACGCCCATCAGGATCGCCACGTGCATGTCGTGGCCGCAGGCGTGCATCACCCCGACCGGCTGTCCGCGATAGCTGCTGCGCACGGTCGAGGCGTAGGGCAGGCCGGTGGCCTCGGTGACCGGCAGCGCATCCATGTCCGCGCGCAGGGCGATGCGCGGACCCGGCCTGCCGCCCTTGAGCACGGCAGCGACGCCGGTGGGGCCGATGCCGGTGCGCGGTTCCAGGCCGAGGCCGCGCAGGTGCGCGGCGACCACGCCGGCGGTGCGCGTTTCCTGGTTGCCCAGCTCGGGATGGCGGTGCAGGTCGCGGCGCCACTCGACCAGCCTGGCCTGCAGTGCCTCGTCGATGTCGACGGCAGGCGCGGCGCTGGCGCCAGGGGTGGCCATGGCCACTGCGATGGCGAGCGGCGCGAACAGGCGCGTTGGCAGCATGCGGGGCATCCGGTGGGCGTCACGGCGATTGTAGGCGAGGGCGGGCGCACCCCGGTGGCAAGCCCGGGTCGCGGCTATTGCTCCCACTGCGCGAGCAGGCGCGCGTGCGTGGCCGGCGGCGCACCGAACAGGCGCGCGTACTCGCGGGTGAACTGCGGCACGCTGGCGTAGCCGACCCGCGCCGCGCTCACGCTCGCCGGCGCGCCCTCGTCGACCATCAGCCGCCGTGCCTCGATCAGGCGCAGCCGCTGCTGGAACTGCAGCGGCGTGAGCGAGGTCATCTCCTTGAAGCGCCGGTGGAAGGTGGTGGCGCTCATGTGCACGGCGGCGGCCAGGTCGTCGACCGCGATCCGGCCGCGATAGCCCTCGCGCAGCATGCGGATCGCCCCGACCAGCCGCGGCGCCGCGCCATCGGGCGAGCACAGCCTGCGCAGCTGCGCGCCATGGGGGCCGGCGAGCAGCCAGTAATGGAGTTCGCGGCAGATCCCGGGCAGCAGCAGCGGCGCGTCGTCGCGGCGGTCGAGCAGGCGCAGCAGGCGCGCCGCGCAATCGAGCGCCGCCGCGCCGGTGTCGTCGGCGAACAGGCGCGGCAGCGGCGCGTCGGTCTTCGCGGCCGGCGCCATCTGTGCCGTGAGTTCGGCCAGCACCGCCGGCTGCAGTTCGAACGCGACCGCGAGATAGGGCCGCTCCGGCGTGGCCTCGACGACGCGACCGGCCACCGGCGCATCGACCGTCACCACCACCGTCTGCCCGGCGCGCACGGTGCGCGGCTCGCCGGCGACCTCGAGCCGCTTCGTGCCCTGCAGCACGAAGCACACCAGCGGCCGGTAGACCGAATGCAGGGGCCCGGCCGGACGCTGCGCCCGCATCATGCGCAGCCCCTCGAAGGGCGTCTGCGCGACGCCGTCGGCGTTGGCATGCAGCGCCGCGTAGCGGGCGACGGCCTGGAGCAGCGCGGGTGGGGTGGTCGGCATCGAGGCGGAGCCTAGCGCAGGCGCTGGCGGCCTGCGCCGCGCGCGGGAGGATCGCGCAAACGCCGCGGACGATCAGGCAAGGCGCGCGCGGCTGCGAGGCCTAGCCTGCAGACGATCCCGGTGCCCGCGCACCGCACCCCCGGAGCCACGCCATGTCACAGTCCATCAATGCCTCCCGCCGCGGCCTGCTCGCCGCCGCCGCCGTCGCCTCCACGCTCGCCGCCGTCCCGATGGCCGCCTCGTCCACCCCCACCGCGGTGCCAGCGTCCCGCTCCGGCCCCGGCCCCGGCGACGGACGCGGCCACGGCCGCGGTCGCGCCGCCCTGGTCACCGGCTCCTCGCGCGGCATCGGCGCGGCCACCGCGCGCCGACTGGCCCGCGACGGGTTCGCGGTCACCGTCAACGGCAGCCGCGACCGCGCCTCGGTGGACGCGGTGGTCGCCCGGATCGAGGGCGAGGGCGGCCGCGCCCACGCCGTCCTGGCCGACGTCGCCGATCCGGCCGCGGTACGCAGCCTGTTCGATGCGCACCACGCGGCCTTCGGCCGGCTCGATGTCGTCGTCAGCAATGCCGGCATCATGCGGCTGGCGCCCTTGCGCGACATGAGCGACGCGGACTTCGCGCGCATGAGCGATGTCAACTTCAAGGGCAGCTTCATGGTGATGCGCGAGGCCGCGCGGCGGGTCGCCGACGGCGGCCGCATCATCGCCCTGTCCTCCAGCATCACCCGGCTCAGGTCCCCGACCTACGGCCCCTACGCGGCGACCAAGGCCGCGCAGGAGTACATGGCCAGCTCGCTGGCCAAGGAACTGCAGGGCCGCGGCATCTGCGTCAACGCGATCGCGCCGGGCGTCGTGGACACGCCCCTGTTCACCGGCGACAAGAGCGCGCAGGAGATCGCGGCCTTCGTGGCGCGCACGCCGCACGGGCGCCTGGGGCGGCCGGAGGACATCGCCGATGTGATCGCGGCGCTGTGCAGCGACGACGGGGCCTGGATCAACGGCCAGGTGGTCTTCGCCAACGGCGGCATCGTCTGAGCGTCGCGGACGCCGCCGACGTGCCCTCAGGGGAAGTTCACCGCCGAGCCGCCGCCGCCGGCCGGTGCGCGCGGCGCGCCGCCCTCGTCGGTGGCCGCCGCCGGCGCCACCGGCTGCGGCACCGGCGGCCCGCGCCAGCGCCGGGTCGCGCGCTGGAAGAACAGGCTGTTGGGCACCCGCAGCACGCTCTCGCCGCCCGCCGGATGGGTTTCCTCCAGCGTCACGTAGATCGGGTTCATGTCGATCACGCGACCGCGCAGGCCGGCCTTGTCGCCGCTTTCCACCAGCTCGATGTGGTCGAGCAGGCGGAACGGGCGCGTGATCAGGATCAGCAGCGCGCAGAACACATTGGTCAGCACGCTCCACAGCGCGAAGAATGCGACCGCCGCGACCGTGGCGAAGCCGGTGAATGCGCCCCACAGCACCGCGCCGGACACGCCTAGCACGCGCAGCACCAGCAGCAGCGCGGCGAATCCGAGCACGAAACCGATCGTGCGCCGCGCCACGATCACGATCTGCGCCGGCAGTTCGTAGCGCTGCGCCACGCGCCGCACCAGGTGCAGCAGCAGGCCGCGCAGCAGCAGCGCACCCAGCACCACCACCAGCAGCTGCAGCACGATGGTGATTTCCCCCAGCCAGGCCTGCAGCCAGGCCGGCAGCCACTGGTTCATCGGCAGGCGGCCCGCGGGGCGCGGGCGCTGGTGCGGCGCAGAACGCCTGGAATTGCGGGGCAACGCGCGGTCATGCCGGGTCCTGCCCGGCGTCTGGCCGGGTTGGCGGCCGCCAAGCTTGCAACAGCGCGGCGCTACCCGGCAAGCCCGGACACAAGCAGAATTATCTTCTGAACATCGGAGTTCTGCCTTTGATCCGACCGCGGATTGCGCAGACTGCCCGATTGCAGGAGGGGCGGATGCGCAGCAAGCTGTTCGTACCGGGCGCGCGCCCGGAACTGTTCACCAAGGCCTATGCAAGCGCGGCCGACGCGGTGTCCTTCGATCTGGAGGACGCGGTGGCCGAGGAGCGCAAGGCCCGGGCCCGTGCCGACGTGGCCGCCTTCGTGGCGAGCCGGGCGACGGCCGGCCGCAAGCTGGCGATCGTGCGCGTCAACGCCGTGGACAGCCCGCATTTCGCCGCGGACCTCGCCGCCATCGTGCCGGCGCGTCCGGACCTGCTGAACCTGCCCAAGGTCGAATCGGCCGAACAGGTGCGCGACGTGGTGGCGCGGATCGAACGGCTCGAACGCGATGCCGGACCGGGCGACGCGATCGGCCTGCTGCTCAACATCGAGACGCCGCGCGGCCTGCGCCGCGCCGCGGAGATCGCGACCGCGCATCCGCGCGTGGCCGGCCTGCAGCTGGGCCTGGGCGACATGTTCGAGCCCTACGGCATCGGGCGGCGCGAGCCTGCGCACGTGCAGATGGTGATGTTCCAGCTGGCCATGGCCGCGGCCGAGGCCGGGGTGATGGCCTGCGATGGCGCCTGGCCCGGTCTGGACGATGCCGAAGGCTTCGAGCGCGAGGCGCGGATGGCCCGGGCGCTGGGCTTCGTCGGCAAGAGCTGCATCCACCCGCGGCAGGTGCCGCTGGCCAATGCCGTGTTCGCGATCGACCCGGACGAACTGGCCCGTGCCCGCGAGGTGGTCGCCGCCGCGGCGCTCGCCGGGCGGGAATCGGAGGGCGTGTTCGCCGTGGCCGGACGCATGGTCGACGCGCCCTACCTGCGGCGTGCCCGCAATCTGGTCGCGGCCGCGGACCGGCTCGGCGACGCGCCGGGCGCGAGCGGCTGAGCCCGTGCCCGTCCTTCCTTTTCCCGGGCGCCCGCCGGGGCGCGGGGATGCCGCTGTTTCCAGGTACCCGATGACGAGCCAGACCCCTCGCGCCACGATCGTCCGGATCGTGGCCATGCTTTGCATGTGCCTGCTGCTGTGCCTTCCCGCCCTGGCCCGCGGCGAAAGCCTGGCCTCGGTCGAGGGGGTCGCCCTGCCGGCGCTGCCGGCCGACGCGCACGCCGCCGCCCTGGTCACGCTCGACGAGCGTCCGCTGGCGCTGGGCGCGGAGCGGGGCTGGCTGCTCGATGCCGCAGGCAAGGCCTGGACGGCGCTCGAACTGCCCGGCATCCAGGCCGACGCGCTGCGCGACCACGCGCGCCGCGGCGGCAGCAGCTGGCTGCTGCTCGACGACACCGGCCAGGGGCTGCGGATCGAGGCGCTGGACTGGCGCGCAGGCGCGGTGCGCAGCCGCGCGCTGCCGGTACCGGACGGCATCACCGGCGCGGCGCGGATCGCGGTGCTCGACGGCCAGCTGTACCTGGCCGGGCTCGCCGGCGACGACACCCGCCTGTGGTCGCTGCCGCTGGATGCGGCCGGCGCGTCCTGGCGCGAGCACGACGGCTGGCCGGGCACGGCCGCGCCGCTGGCCCTGGCCGCGCAGAAGTTCGCCCTGTACCTGGTGACGCAGGACGGCCGGATCCGCCAATGGACGCCGGCCGAGGGCTGGGTCGACCGCGGCGCCGTGCCCACCGGCCTCGCGCCGGGACTGGCCTGGCCGATCGGCCAGGCGCACCTGCTCTACGGCCAGGCACCGGCGCCGGGCGGCGGGCAGGCGCCGCTGCGCCTGTTCCACACCATCACCGGCGCCTGGAGCCAGTTGCCGGGGCAGTTGCCGGACGGCTCCGGCGTGTTCACCGGCTGGCGCAACGGCGTGGTGGCCCAGGGCGCGGACGGTACCCTGCAGTCGCAGCAGATCCACGCCGGCCAGCACCTGCTGCGCTGGCTGGACTGGACGGTCATCTCGGTCTACCTGGCGGCGATGCTCGGCATCGGCGGCTATTTCTACTTCAAGGGCCAGACCGGCTCGGAGTCGGACTTCTTCGTCGGCGGGCGCAGCATCCCGTTCTGGGCGGCGGGCATCAGCCTGTACGCCACCAACACCAGTTCGATCAGCTTCATCGCCATCCCGGCCAAGGCCTTCGACACCAACTGGCAGTACATGACCAACAACCTGATCGCGGTGCTCGGGCTGATGTTCGTGGCGGTGTGGATCGTGCCCCTGCTGCGTCGGCTGGACCTGATGAGCGTGTTCTCCTACCTGGAGACGCGCTTCCACCCGGCCATCCGCATGCTCTCCAGCGCGCTGTGCATCGTGATGCAGATCGGCAGCCGGATGAGCGTGATCCTGTTCCTGCCGGCGCTGGCGATCGCCACCATCACCGGCCTGGACGTGGTCTGGGCGATCATGCTGATGGGCGTGTTCACCATCATCTATTCCACCGTCGGCGGTTCCAAGGCGGTGATCTGGACCGACGTGGTGCAGGTGGTGGTGATGTTCGGCGGCGCCCTGTTCGCCATCGGCTTCATCTTCTGGAGCGCCGGCGGCGACCTGCCCTCGCTGATGGCCGCCGCGGCCACCGAGGACAAGACCCGGCTGTTCGATTTCAGCTTCGACCTCACCAAGGCCACGGTCTGGGGTTTCATCTTCCTGGTCGTGTTCGACGTGGTGCTGACCTTCCCCAAGGACCAGGTGCTGATGCAGCGCACCCTGTCGACGAAGGACGACAAGGCCGCCGGGCGCTCGATCTGGACCTTCGCGGCGATCATGATCCCGGGCGGCATCGTGTTCTACGGCATCGGCACCGCGCTGTGGATGTACTACCGCGACAACCCCGAACGGCTCAACCCGCTGCTGCCGATCGACGCCACCTTCCCGCTGTTCATCGCCGCCGAACTGCCGGTCGGCGTCACCGGCCTGATCATCGCCGGCATCTTCGCCGCCGCGATGTCGACCCTGTCGAGCATCATCAACTCGGTCTCGACCCTGGTGTCGGTGGACTTCTACCAGAAGCTGGCGCGCAACCCCGACGAGAAGACCGCCCTGCGCATCGCCGAATGGTCGGGCGTGGGGGTGGGCCTGATCGGCATCGCGATCGCGCTGGTGATGAGCCGCTACGACATCCACTCGCTGTTCGATGTCTCCATCGAGCTGGCCGGCCTGCTCGGCGGCGGCTTCGCCGGCGCCTACACGCTGGGCATGTTCACCCGGCGCGCGAACTCGGCGGGCGTGGCGATCGGCGTGGCGGCCTCGGTCCTGATCACCCTGGTGTGCTGGTCGATGGACCTGGTGCATCCCTACTTCTACCTGGCGATCTCGATCGCGCTGTGCATCGTGATCGGCTATGTGGCCAGCCTGTTCTTCCCGGCGCCCACGCGCTCGCTGGAGGGCCTGACCATCCATACCCCCGCCCACCCGGCCCGTTGAGGCCGGTCCGGGCCATGCCTTTCGGCCCGGGCCGCGCCGGGCCGGATCCGTCACACTGGCGCCTGTGAAGGTGTTGTGATGGATACCCAGTTTCTCTATACGTTCGTCAACGTGGTGGACCGCGGCTCGATGGCCGCCGCGGCCCGGTTCCTGAACATCACGCCGGCGGCGGTGGCCCAGCAGATCCGGACCCTGGAGCGCGAGCTCGGGGTGCCGCTGATCGCCCGCGCCGGGCGTACGGTGAACGTGACCGAGGAGGGCGCCCGCATCCTGGAGCGGGTCCGGGCCGTGCTGCGCGACGTGTCCGACCTGCGCAGCGTCGCCAACGACCGCGCCGTGGCCGGCGAGCTGCGCCTGGGCGCCTGCCCGACCGTGCTGGTGGGCATGCTGCCCGACGTGCTGGCGCGCATGGTGCAGCGGCTGCCGCAGATCAACGTATTCATCAAGCCGGGCCATTCGGCCGAGCTGTACGGCGATGTCGAGCGCGGCGAGCTGGACGCGGCCCTGGTGCTGCAGGCGCCGTTCGAACTGCCCAAGACCTGCCGCTGGGAGCTGCTGCGCGAGGAGCCGCTGGTGGTGCTGGTGCCGGAGGCCTTCGCCCATCGCGACCCGCATGAAGTGCTCGCCAGCGAACCGCTGATCCGCTACGACCGCCACCAGTGGGGCGGACGCCTGGCCGACGAGTACCTGCGCCGGGTCGGCATCGTGCCGCGCGAGCGTTTCGAGCTCAACGCGCTCAATTCGATCGCGGTGATGGTCGATCGCGGCCTGGGCGTGTCACTGGTGCCCGACTGGTTGCCGCCGTGGCCCGAGGGCCTGCGGCTGGCGCGGCTGCGGCTGCCGGAGGCCTGCGAGGCGCGCCGCATCGGCATCGTCTGGGCGAGCAGCAGCGTGCGCGCGCGCGCGGTGGCCGCACTGCGCGAGGAATGCCTGCAGGTGTTCGCCGCCGGCGAGCGCTGAGCGCGCCGGCGGCGGCCGGATCAATCGCCGAAGGCGGCCGGGTCGGGCAGGTCCACCGGCACGCCGGCGCTGTCGCACGTCCCTGCGGCGCACAGCCGTTCGCGCAGGCGCGGCGCGGCCTGGACGATCAGGTGGAACAGCACGTTCTGCTCCATCGTGCCGCGGAACGCATCGCTGCCCGGGCCCTGCGCCCACACGCCGACGTCCTCGCCGCCGTGGGTTTCGTCGTGCATCGGCACCAGCGCCTCCTGCAGGTAGTCCGGGTCGGTGGTGTCCACCGCGCGCAGGTCGGGCCGGCCGGTGGCGGCGGCGTAGGGCCCGGGCTTGTGCGGAAAGCGCTTGGGACCGGCCGGCTGGCTGGCGCTGCGGCCCACATAGCCCGAGCCGTTGGCGTAGGACAGGGTGGTGTAGGGCAGGCCCAGGCTGTCGAGCATCTCCGCGTCCGCGCGCCCCTCAGGCGAGAGGCGGCCGCGCACCGTGCCCAGGATCGGATTGCCGCGCGCCGGGTAGCCGGCGAAGCCCAGCGTGTGCGCGTGGTCGGCGGTGACCACGATCAGCGTGTCCTCGGCCGAGGTGGCGGCCAGCGCGGCCTCCACGGCGCGCGACATGGCGATGGTCTCGTCCAGGGCGCGATAGGCGTTGCCGGCGTGGTGGGCGTGGTCTATGCGCGCGCTCTCGACCAGCAGCACGAAGCCGTCCGGATCGGCCGACAGCGCCTCGATCGCCACGCGCGTCATCTCGGCCAGGTCGGGCGTGCCGTGTTCGCCGGGGTCGCGATCGTGGTGGTAGGGCATGTGTTCGGTGGCGAACAGGCCCAGGATGGCGGGCGCAGCGGTGGCCGCGCGCAGCTGCGCGGCATCCCGCACCAGTGCGCCGCCGGGATGCCGGTCGAGCCATTCGCGGGTCAGGTCGCGGCCATCGCGCCGGCGCCCGCCCTCGGCCTCGGGCAGGAAGCGTCCGAGACCGCCGCCGAGCGCCACGCGCGGCCCGCGGCCCGGGGCGAAGTCGAGGAACTGCCGGGCGATGTCGCGGCATCCGGCGGCGATCGCCTCGGCGGACATCTCGCGGTCGCTTTCCCACTCGCGGTTGGGCACGTGCGCATAGGTGGCCGCGGGCGTGGCGTGGGTCAGGCGCGCGGTGGTGACGATGCCGGTCGCCATGCCGGCGCTGGAGGCCAGCCGCAGCCAGGACAGCAGGTGCTTGCCGTGGCTGTCAGCGCAATCGTCCACGCGGCCGGCCGACACGCCGATCGCGCCCAGGTGGGTCTTCACCCCGGTGGCGATCGCGGTCATGGTGCCGGCCGAATCCGGCGTCTGGTGGTCGGTGTTGTAGGTCTTGCTGAGCGCGGTGTACGGGAAGTGCTCCCAGGCCAGCAGGTGCTGCTCGCCCGCCAGGCCGCGGCGCTGGCCATCGAGGATGCGGGCGGCCGCGACCGTGGTCAGGCTCATGCCATCGCCCAGGAAGACGATCACGTTGCGCGCGCTGGCCTTGCCCGCGCCCAGGCGATGGGCGTGCAGCGCACCGTTGCGATACCACCACGCCGCGCTCTCGGCGGCGGGCGCTGCATCGCGGGCGATCGCGGCCGGGGCGGCGTGCGCGCCCTGCGCGGGCGGACGGTGCGCGCAGCCGATCGCCAGCGCGGACAGGGCCATGACGGCGGCGGTGCGGAACGGATTCACTGCGGCGACTCCCATTGCGACGACGGACAGGGCCGCCCCCCGCCTCGCAACGGCTGCAGGACCGCCCCCGCTAGTCTTGCTGCGCCGCAACATAGATTGCCTGACATCAAAGGCAAGAAAAACTGTCGAGTGAACGTAGCGTTATGCGATCCGTGCCGTGTGCACGCCCACCTACCATGCGCTCCGTCCCGGGGGCCGTCCGGCATCCCGCATTCCCGAAACAGAGTCGGAGCCATTAATGCTCAAGCCGCTTAGCCTCGCTGTCGCGACGGTGCTCGCCCTCAGCACGATCCAGACCGTCCGTGCGGACGATGCCGTCCCCGGCGCAGAGGATGCCGCCACCGCCACGCCGGCGACGCTGGACAACGTGATCGTCACCGGCACGCGCCTGCCGCGCGCCGCCGACCGCATCCCCGGCGCCGTCAGCGTGATCACCAAGCAGGAGATCACCAACTCGCTGAGCCTCAGCGAGGACGCGACCGCGGTGCTGTCGCGCATGATCCCGGGCTACTCCGAATCCTCCCAGGCCCTGACCAACTCCGGCGAGACGCTGCGCGGCCGCATCGCGCTGCGCCTGTTCGACGGCGTGCCGCAGACCTCGCCGCTGCGCGAGACCAACCGTGCCGGCAGCTTCACCGACCTGGGCATCGTCGACCGCATCGAAGTGATCAACGGTCCGTCCGCGGCCGAAGGCATCGGCGCGGCCGGCGGCATCATCAACTACATCTCCAAGCGCCCGGTCAACGGCACCGAGGCCACGCTCAACACCCGCTGGAGCACCCAGGGCCACGGCGACAGCCATGGCTGGAAGGTCGGCATGACCGTGGGCCACGGCCAGGACGAGTACGACGTGCTGATGTCGGCCTCGTTCGTCGAGCGCGGCATGGCCTTCGACGGCAACGGCCGCGCGATCGGCATGCGCGGCTCGGGCACGATCAACGATTCCGAATCGCGCAACCTGTTCCTCAAGTACGGCATGAACTTCGGCGAGGACGGCATGCAGCGCCTGCAGGCCACCATCAGCAAGTTCCACCTGGTCGGCAAGGGCAACTACACCGGCGTCGACGGCGACCGTGCCAACGGCCTGACCAACACGGTGGTGCGCGGCACCCCGCTGGGCGCCAAGACCGAGTTCAACGACTTCGACCAGGTGCAGCTGCAGTACCGCCACGACGACCTGTTCGGCGGCAGCCTGCTGGTGGACGCCTACCGCGCCGACCAGGCCATGCGCTACCCGACGGAGTCGGGCCGAGACCGCCAGGATCCGGACATCGCCCCGATCGGCACGCTGATCGACCAGTCCGAGGTGAACTCGGCCAAGCGCGGCGCGCGCGCCTCCTATGCCCGCAGCGACGCCTTCGGCATCGCCGGCCTGGAAGTGCGCGGCGGCGTCGACCACGTGACCGACACCACCGACCAGCGCCTGGCCCTGACCCAGCGCGTGTGGGTGCCGCCGATGGAGTACACCTCCACCGCGCCCTACATGCAGCTGTCCTACGACCTGGACCAGCTGACCGTCAGCGCCGGCCTCCGCCGCGAGCGTGGCGAGCTGTCGGTCGATAGCTACACCACCACCTGGTACAACAACCGCGTGTTCGTCGACGGCGGGACGCTGGACTACGCGGCCACCCTGCCCAACGTCGGCATGGTGTGGCGCTTCAGCGATGCCTGGTCGGCCTACGCCTCGTACTCGGAAGGCTTCAGCCTGCCCAACGTCGGCATCCCGCTGCGCAACATCAACACGCCCGGCAACAGCGTCGCGGGCATCCTCGACCTGCAGGCGATCGTGGTCGAGAACAAGGAGATCGGCGCCAACTACCGCAGCCCGCGCCTCACCGCCAGCGCGTCGCTGTACCGCAGCTACTCCGAGTTCGGCGTGTCGCTGAGCACCGATCCGGTCACCGGCGATTTCGTGATGAACCGTGGCCCGGTCGAGATCGACGGCCTCGAGCTGCTCGCCAGCTACGCCTTCACCGACGCGGTGCGCGCCACCGGCATGTACTCGCGCGCGCTGGGCCGCACCTGGTGGTCGGCCGGCGGCCCGCTGGACAAGCACATGGGCGCGGCGGACATCAGCCCCGACAAGTTCGGCATGAACGTGCAGTGGGGCTTCGCCCCGAACGCCGAGCTGGTGGTGTCCTCGACCACCTACCGCGGCCGCAGCCTCAACACCGGCGAGCAGACCTCGGGCCGCACCCTGCTCGACCTGACCCTGGGCTACGACACCGGGCGCTACGGCCGGCTGACCCTGGGCGTGGAGAACCTGCTGGACAAGCAGTACATCCTGTTCGGTTCCGAATCCAGCAACAGCAACGACGACTGGATGGCCGGGCGTGGGCGCATGTACTCGCTGAGCCATACCCTGAGGTTCTGACCGCTCGACCGCGGCGGGGCGCCAGCCCCGCCGTCGCCGGGCCGCTCCGGTGGCCCGGTTCGCCTCATCCGGCGGTGTCGCACCGCCTTCACCCTCCCCTCCCCCCGGAGGCGGTGCGACACCTGCCCTCTGCCCCCATGCCCCTGACGTTCCTTCGCTTCGTTTTCCTGACCCTGGCCTGGTCGGGCTGCATCGCGCCCGCCTGGGCCGGGCCGCCGCCGGCCGCGTCGGAAGACTGGCTGCGCGGCGCTGTGCTGGACGCCGGCTACCCGGGCGCGCGCCTGCTGGTGGCCAGGGGCGAGGCCGACGGCGATGATGCGACCCTCGTCGACCTGGCCATCGGCCATGCCGACATCGCGCGGACGCGGCCGCTGCGCGGCGACGCGATCTACCGCATCCATTCGATGACCAAGCCGATCGTCTCGGCCGCGGCGCTGCGCCTGGTCGGGCAGGGCCACGCGCGGCTGGACGATCCGGTGGCCGCCCACCTGCCGCAGCTGGCCGGACTGCAGGTGCTGGAGGACGGAGGCCTGCGCGATCCGGCGCGGCCGCTGACGATCCGCCATCTGCTCACCCATACCGCCGGCTTCGCGGTCGGCGCGGGCGAGGCCCTGCGCCGCCGCGAGGCCGCCGCCCTGGAGCACAGCGCCGACCTGGCCGACCTGGTCGGACGCCTGCGCGGGCTGCCGCTCGAGCGCGATCCCGGCACCCGCTTCGTCTATGACGGACTGGCCACCGATGTGCTCGGCCGGCTGGTCGAGGTCTGGAGCGGGCAGCCGCTCGATGCCTACCTGCAGGCCAGCTTCTTCGCCCCGCTGGGCATGCGCGATACCGGCTTCGAGGTGCCCGCGCGCGAGCGCGGACGCCTGGTCGAACTGAGCCGCGTGGACGGGCACGGCCGGCTGCTGCGCGCCGACGAGCCACCCGGGCACGTCCCCGGCACCCGCCTGCGGCCCTATCCCAGCGCCGCCGGCGGCCTGTATTCCACCGCGTCCGACTACCTGGCCTTCGCCCGCATGCTGCTCGCGCGCGGCCGCCACGGCCCGCTGCAGCTGGTGCCGGCGGACCTGGTGGAGGCCATGTTCCAGGACCAGCTCGCGCCCATGGGGCTCGCCCATCCCTACGTCGACGAGGGCCCGGGCCGCGGCTTCGGCCTGGGCCTGTCGGTCCTGCTGGATCCGGCCGCGATCGACCGCGCCGGCGCGCCCGGACAGGCCGGCTGGACCGGTTCGGCCTCGACCTATTTCGTCATCGACCCGGCGCGCTCGGCCATCGCCCTGCTGATGCTGCAGCACCTGCCGGGCCGCGCCGCGAGCGGCGAACTGCCGCGCGTGGCCCTCTCCTTCTACAACCACGTACAGCAGGTGCCCGTGCCATGAACATGATGCCCCGTACCCGGGTGCTGGTCGCAGGCTCGGCCAACCTCGACTTCGTGGTGCGCGCGCCGCACACGCCCGCGCCCGGCGAGACCGTGCTCGGCGGGCAGCTGCAGACCTTCCCCGGCGGCAAGGGCGCCAACCAGGCCGTGGCCAGCGCCCGCGCCGGCGGCGCGCCCACCAGCATGCTGGTGGCGCTGGGCGACGATCCGCAGGGGGCGCGCCTGCGCGACTCGCTGCGCGAGGCCGGCGTGGCGCTGGTGGAAAAGCGCGTCGCCGGCGGCGCCAGCGGCGTGGCCTTCATCTGCATCGCCGATTCGGGCGAGAACTCGATCGTGGTCGCACCCGGCACCAACGAACTGCTCGCCGACGAGGACCTGCCGCCGCTGCATGGCATCAGCCACCTGCTGCTGCAGCTGGAGACGCCGCTGGCCAGCGTCACCGCCTGGGCCGAGCGCGCGCGCGCGGACGGCGTGACCGTGGTGCTCAACGCCGCCCCGGCGCGGAAACTGTCGGCGCGGCTGCTGGCCGCGGTCGACATCCTCGTGGTCAACGAGGGCGAACTGGCGATGCTGGCCGGCGACATCACCGACCTGGAGGCCGCGCTGCGGCGCCTGCCGGTGCCCTGTGCGATCGTGACGCTCGGTCGCGACGGTTGCGTGGTGCGCGACGGCGAGGCGATCCTGCGGCAGGCGGCCTTCGGCGTGGACGCGGTCGACACCACCGCCGCGGGCGATACCTTCTGTGGCGTGCTGGTGGCGGCGCTGGCGCGCGGGCAGGCGCTGGCCGAGGCCCTGCGCGAGGCCAGCGCGGCCTCGGCGCTGGCCTGCACCGCCGCCGGCGCGCAGTCGAGCATTCCCCGGCGCGAGGCCGTGCAGGCCCTGCTGCAGGGCGCTGCGACCCCGGCCCGCTAGCGTTCCCGGCCCCCCATTCCCCTACGATCGCAAGGCGCCATGACTTCCCCCTACGACGTCCCCGAACTCGATCCGGCCACGGCCGACCACGGCCCGGCGCCGCTGCGCACCGAATACAAGTTCTCCCACGTCACTACCGGCCGCTACCTGCCGACGCCGGGCAAGGCCCCGGGCTGGCCCTTCGCCGACATCGGCCACTGGATGATCGACGCCAACGAGAGCGCCGCCGACTGGCTGGCCGAGCTGCGCGACTGGCGCCGCGAACACCTGGTGCGCATCGGCTACGACGATGCCAACTACCGCCGGCCGGAACTGCAGTGGGCGCAGCGCAACTTCGTGCACGCCCAGATGATGGTCGAGGACCGCTACTTCTTCGACGTCGAGACCGGGCAGTACACCGTCGACCGCTACCTCGACGACCTGGAAGCGCGCTTCGGCGGCCTGGATTCGGTGCTGATCTGGTACATCTACCCGAACATCGGCGTGGACGACCGCAACCAGTTCGACCTGGCGCACGACCTGCCCGGTGGCCTGGACGGCCTCAAGCGCGCGGTCGAGGCTTTCCACCGGCGCGGGGTCAAGGTGTTCCTGCCGGCCAAGCCCTGGGACCACGGCACCCGCGACCCCGGCTGCACGCACTGGGACGGCCTGGCCGAGATCGTCAAGGCGGTCGGCGCCGACGGCATCAACGGCGACACCTTCAATGGCGTGCCACGCGCGTTCTTCGACGCCTGCGACGCGCGCGGGGTGCCGGTGGTGGTGCAGCCCGAGTCCACGATCAGCGCCGAGGAGCAGCTGATCTGGAACGTGCAGAGCTGGGGCAAGAAGGCGCCCGACGGCCCGGTGCCGCCGGTGTCCAAGTGGAAGTGGCTCGAGCCGCGCCACATGGTCAACTACGAGAACCGCTGGGGCCGCGACCGCACCCACGACCTGCAGTACTGCTTCCTCAACGGCATCGGCTACAACGCCTGGGAAAACATCTGGGGTATCTGGAACCAGTTCACCGACCGCGACGCCGAGGTGCTGCGCCGCATCGCCACCATCTACCGCCAGTTCCCCGAGCTGGTGGTGAGCATGGACTGGGCGCCCTACCAGCAGAGCCTCCAGCGCAGCG
>Ga0233380_1000189_pt1 | contig 34979 bp, 28 predicted proteins | sample ElkDunMinimDraft_9_FD_191541 | JGI IMG/M metagenome (GOLD analysis project Ga0233380, IMG submission 191541) | Fecal eukaryotic communites from dung pellets of Tule Elk in California, USA - Elk Dung F36 | ecosystem: Host-associated > Mammals > Digestive system > Large intestine > Fecal | place... | reverse complement strand
AAAAGGCGAATCCGATGCCGAGGATGGCGATGGTGGTCGGAATGACGATGCCCACCTCATCTTCCGCATCATCGTCCAACGCGCCGGTATATTCATCGTCGAATACAGGCTCGCCTACGCCCGTGGGCAGGGCATCCTGACGCTCGACCAGCTCGATCAGCAAGTAAAACGCGCTGATCGCCAAGGTCGAGCTGACAAGATAGAAGAGCGCGCCCGCCAGTACCGCGCCCGCGCCTGCGCCGATCGCGGCAATCAATGTGCCGGCCGAAATGATCAGCGAATAGCCCGCGACGCGCGACAATGTGCGGGAGGCCAGCACACCGACGGTTCCGAACGCCATCGTCGCCATACCGCCGAACAGCAGCCATTCCTCGCCATAGTTCCCCGTCCAGCCAAGGTCACCGCCAAACAACAGCAGGTAGACGCGCAGCACCGCATAGATGCCGACCTTGCTCAGGATCGCGAACAGCGCCGCGATCGGCGGCGCGGCCGCTGCATAAGTGCGCGGCAGCCAGAAGCCGAGGGGCCACATGCCTGCCTTCACCAGGAAGGCGATCCCGAGCATCGCCATGCCGCTCTGCACCAGCGCCGCGTCGCTTGTCGCCACGGCAGGAATGCGCACGACCAGGTCCGCCATATTCAGCGTCCCCGTCACGCCATAGATCAGCGACGCGCCGATGAGGAAGAGCAGGGACGTCGCCACGTTCAGCGACACATAATGCAGCGCCGCCTTGACCCGCGCCTTGCCCGACCCATGCAGCAACAGGCCAAAGGATGCCGCCAGCAACACTTCGAAGAAAACGAACAGGTTGAACAAGTCGCCGGTCAGGAACGCGCCGTTCAGCCCCATCAACTGAAGCAGGAACAGTGTATGAAAGCGCGGCCCCGCGCGGTCCCATCGCGCCAGAGCATAGATTAACGACGTAAAGCCCAGCAACGAGGTCAGCACCAGCATCATGGCGGACAGCCAGTCGAGCACCAGAACGATACCGAATGGCGCCGCCCAGTTGCCGACCAGATAGGCCGTAGTCGCCGGCTGTCCGCCAAACCCTGCCTCCGCGACATGAGCCAGAAGCGTGATCGAGATACCGAGCAGCGCACTGGCGGTCGCGAGCGCGATGATCCGCTTTGCCAATATCCTCCGCTCATTGAGGAGCAGCATGGCCGCAGCGCTAACCAGAGGCAGCAGTATCGGAACGACGATCAGATGTTGGATCAATCCCCCGATCATTGGCCATCATCCCCATCGACATGGTCCGTGCCCGTCAGCCCGCGCGAGGCGAGCAGCACGACGAGCAGCAGCGCCGTCATCGCAAAGGATATGACGATAGCGGTCAGCACCAGCGCCTGTGGCAGCGGATCATCATAAAGCGAGGGGTCAGGCGTGCCCGACCCGACCAACGGTGGCGCGTCCACCGCCAGCCGACCCATCGCATAGATGAAGAGATTGACGGCATAGGACAGCATCGACAGCCCCAGGATCACCTGGAACGTGCGCGGGCGCAGGAGCAGCCACACGCCAGACGCCGTCAGTACGCCAATGCCCAGAGCAAGAACGATCTCCATCAGCCTTGCCCTCCGATGCTGGGTTCAGCCAATGCTTCGGGCTGCCGCCGCGCCGTCGTGCGGATCGACTGGTGCGCGATGGCGAGCAGGATCAGGGCGGTGGTGCCCACCACCAGCAGGAAGACCCCAAGGTCAAACAGCAATGCGCTCGCGATCGGCACCTTGCCCACCAGCGGAACGTCCAGATAGCGGAAGAAGGACGTGAGAAAGGGATAGCCAAAGACCAACGCGCCAAGCCCCGTGGCCACCGCCATCAGCAATCCCACGCCGATCCAGTTGAGCGGTTTGATGCGCAGCCGTGCCTCCACGCTGCGCGTTCCGGCGGCCATATACTGGAGGATGAGGGCAATCGACATCGTAACCCCTGCGGCAAAGCCGCCGCCCGGCAGATCATGGCCGCGCATGAGAAGATATAGCGCCAGCACCGTGACAAAGGGGAAAAGCCATTCCATGATCACGCGCGGAACCAGCAAATAGTCGGCCAGGGTATCGCCCTGAAGACGATGCTCCTGCACTTCGTCAAACGCGTCCTGTTGCCGCTGCTGCAACGGGCTGCGGACGCTTTCGGTCGCTGGCCGGAACCGCCGCAGGAGGGAAAAGACAGTCAGCGCCACGATCGCCAGCACCGTGATCTCGCCCAGCGTGTCGAAGGCGCGGAAGTCGACCAGAATGACGTTGACGACGTTCCGGCCTCCCCCGTCGGGATAGGAGCGTTCGATGAAGAAGCGCGAGATCGTGTCTGGCAGCGACCGCGTCATGATCGCGTAGGACAGCAGCGCCATGCCTACCCCCGCCCCGGCGGCGATCGCAAGGTCGATGGTGCGCCGGAGGCCCACGGTGGCAGGCGTGTGCTTTTCGGGCCAAATGTCGGGGAGGCGCTTTGGCAGCCATCTAAGGCCCAGAAGCAGCAAAATGGTGGTGACGGTCTCCACCAGCAGCTGCGTGAGCGCCAGGTCAGGGGCGGATAGCCAGACGAAGCTGATACAGCTGACCAGTCCCGTCCCCGACACGAGCACGACAGCGGCCAGCCGATGATATTTCGCCTGCCATGCCGCCGCCAGCGCGCAGCCCGCGCCCACCAGCCAGATCGCGCCAAAGCCCGGATCCAGCGGGGTCAGGTCGCGTGCGCCGACCGTATAGCCTTGCCGCAAAAAGGGCAGCAGACCCGCGACACAGCCGACCAGCACCAGAACTCGCAATTGTGCCTGCAAACGCTCAGTCGCCACCACCTTCATCACCCGTCGCGCGGCATCGATCAGGATGGACAGGACCGTCTCGAACATGCGCCTGCCTTTGAGGCGCCCCAGCAAGGGCACGGACGAAGACGCGTTCAGCCGATCGGCGACCAGAAAATATCCCACTGCGCCAACGACCAGCGCCACGATGCTCAGGAACAGCGGCCGCGAGAAGCCGTGCCAGATGGCCAGGCTATATTGGGGCATGTCCGACCCCAGGACCGATCGCGCGGCGACATCCAGTATCGGGCCGATGGTGATAGCCGGCAATATGCCGATAACCAGGCAGGCAACGACGAGCACTTCAATGGGCGCGCGCATCCAGCGCGGCGCCTCATGCGGCGTCCGCGGCAGGTCGGAGGGCGGCGGGCCGAAAAAGGTCTGATGAATGAAACGAAGGGAATAAAGCACGCTGAACGTCAGGCCGACCGTCGCCAGATAAGGCAGGGCCTGATCCAGCCAGCTATCGTTGATGTCGGTGATCGTTTCCGCCAGCAGCATTTCTTTCGACAGAAACCCGTTGAGCAGCGGCACGCCCGCCATCGCGGCTGCCGCGACCATGGCCAGCGTCGCCGTGATCGGCATGAAGCGATACAGCCCGCTCAGCCGCCGCAAATCGCGCGTTCCTGCTTCATGGTCGATAATCCCTGCCGCCATGAACAGCGATGCCTTGAAGGTGGCATGGTTGAGCGTATGGAAGATCGCGGCGACCGCAGCCAGCGGGCTGCCGATCCCCAATAACAGCGTGATGATGCCAAGATGGCTGATCGTCGAATAGGCGAGCAAGCCCTTCAAATCCTGCTGAAAAATCGCCGCCCAGGCGCCCACCAGCAACGTCAGCAGCCCGGCGCTGGTTACGATATAATACCAGCTCTCGGTCCCGGCGAGCACCAGCCACAGCCGGATCAGGACGAAAATGCCCGCTTTCACCATCGTTGCCGAATGAAGATAGGCTGACACCGGCGTCGGGGCGGCCATCGCGTGCGGCAGCCAGAAGTGGAACGGAAATTGCGCGCTCTTGGTAAAGGCGCCAACCAGAATCAGCAGCAGCGCTGGCAGGTAAAGGTCGCTCGACCGGATGGCGTCGGCCGACGCCAGCACTGCGTCCAACTCGTAGCTTCCCACGATCCTGCCGATCAGCAGCAGGCCGATCAGCAGGCAAAGTCCGCCTGCTGCCGTGACGATCAATGCCATACGCGCCGCACTGCGCGCCGCCTCATTCTGGTGCCAATAGCCGATGAGGAGAAAGGAGGAGAGGCTCGTCAGCTCCCAGAAAAAGGCCATCTGTATGATATTGCCGGACAAAACGAGGCCGAGCATCGAGCCCATGAAGGCGAGGAAAAAGGAAAAGAAACGCGGCACCGGGTCGTCGGGCGACATATAATAGCGCGCATAAAGGACGACGAGAAATCCGATCGCCAGGACCAGGAGCGAGAAGACCCAGGACAGCCCGTCCAGCCGCACCACAAGGTTCAGCCCCAAGGATGGCAACCACTGGATTTCGCTGCGCAAGACCCCACCCTCGGCGATGGTGGGGTAGAGAGAGACGGCGAGCACCGAACCGGCCAGCGCGATCAGGCCGGCCAAAATCCCCGCAGCGTCGCGCGCGCGCGAAGGCAGGATGGCGGCGGCGATGCTGCCCAGGAACGGCAGTAGCAAGATGAACCACAACAAGCTGACATTCGATGGTGTGATCGCTACTCTCCGGTCTGATTGAACCCAGACGCTTGCTAGCCCGGCTCACGCCCCGGGTCAAAAGCCGAGTTCGTCTAGACCAAAGAGTAAAGGCCGGCGATCCCTCGCCGGCCTTTGCCTCATTCAGGTGAGCAGGCTCGCGGAGATACGCGCGGCGCGATCCTTCAACGAAAGCCTGGTTTTCTTCAGCTTGCTCAACCGCGCTTCGTTGGGCACCAAAATGCTGCTTTCATACGCGATTTGTTTGCTGATCCGCTCCTGGGCAGCTCTCAGCCGCCCGATAAGTCGAGCAGACATATAATCCTCCTTTGCTGGAATGAAATGCAAGGAATGAACGGGCTATCTGCCGGCCTTCGCCGACGCTTTGTCCCCGCTCAGAACGCTCATGACACTGTTCTCTGCCGATTTCGGAAGCTTTTCCTTCTTTGGCTTACGAGGCTCCCGGTTTCCCGCCATCTTCTTTTTACCCATGATTATCATCCTTCGCATGATCACTTGATGTGACGTCAGTCATGTCGTGCGCCTGATCGGACGGCAGCGTCCGATCAGGGCTAAGGAAGCGGTTCGGGGGGCAGCCTGAGATAGGGGAGGAAGGTCATGATGGATCCCTGCTTCAGCGCAGATCTCGCAGTCCAACGCTGCGCACACACGCGCACGCCGCTTGGCGAGGAGGGTAGATATTGCGGTGAATATTTAGCGCTTCGATTAGAAGCGAATTTATCGAGTCCCTATATTTTCGTTCACGGACATCTAATAAATTGTGCAACGCCCTAATCGACCGACATGTCGAATAGGGCTCAGAGGCCGATGACTGGCATCTTTCTCGGCAATTGCGCCGGCAGAAGGGAGAGAATTTTCATTGCAAGCAGAGAGTGCCAGATATGCTGAGTAAGTCAAGCACCCCTTCCCTCAGGATTTTCTTTATGGCTTCGTGATCAGCGTCGTTGACTTCTTGAAAGGCGTGCATAGATTGGCGCGATGGCCGAGGATGATTTCTGGATTACTGAAAGGGTCAGGCGCGTTCAGACACGCAGGTAGCCGGACGTCCGTCGATAGGACGTTCGGTACTAAGAAACGCCTTTCCAACTGTCTTGCGAGCGGTCTCACGTTCAAAGACGCCGGCCGAGTTAGAATATTGAAGATCGCGCTATCGCAAAAGTTCGTCCGCAACGCATGCGGGCTCTATGTCCAATATGCCGCGCTGCCGATACGGGTAGCGAACCGGGGCGAGCTTGAAGTCCTGCTCATCACCTCGCGCAGAACCCGGCGATGGGTCATTCCCAAGGGTTGGCCAATCCCGGGTATGGACGGACCTCGGACTGCCGCCATTGAGGCTTTTGAAGAGGCAGGCATAAAAGGGGAACTGATACCGCGACCTCTCGGGTCATATCGCTACGGCAAGCATATGGGCTTAAGCGGCGATCATGTGCCTTGCGAGGTGACTGTCTTTCCGATGCGCGTCATCACGCAGATGGAGGATTGGCCGGAGCGGGCCGAACGGCAAATCCAGTGGTTCGGGCACGCGCAAGCGGCATGCCTGGTCGAAGAGGAAGAGCTTGCTACCCTGATTCTCAACACGTCCGGATCGATTGCCCGCCCGTCGCCGAAGTCTATTGGTCCCGCGACTGGTTTGCCTTAGACGACGCCTCCCATCATCCTGTCGGTCCTCGCTCCAGCGGAGACGGTCAGGTCGCTCTGCGCGACCGCCTCACCGATCAAAATCAACGTTGGGCGGTCTTCGGCGAATGACTCGATCACGAGGGGCAGCAGATCAAGACGCGTCCGCAACATCTGCTCCTGCGGCAAGGACGCATCGCAGGTGATCAGCGCCGGGGTCGAGCCGGGCAGGCCTGCCGCAATCAGCGCACGACTGAGTTCGGGCGCTGCCTCCCGCCCCATATAGACGGCCAGCGTACAGGCCGGATCGGCCAAAGCTTCCCAATCCAGATCCAGCGCCTGCCCCCGCCGGCTATGCGCGGTGATGAACTGGACGCGCCGCGCAATGCCGCGCAGCGACAAGGAAAGGCCGGCCGATGCGGCAACCGCACTGGCCGCCGTCACGCCAGGGCAGATACGCACACGCGCGCCAATCGCGCGCAGGGCGGTCATCTCCTCGGTCGCGCGGGCGAACATCGCCGGGTCTCCCCCTTTCAACCGCACGATCCGCCTGCCTGCCAGCGAAGCCGCGACCAGCATCTGATCGATCGTCTGCTGATCCTTCGAATGGCGCCCGGATCGCTTGCCGACGCTCACCGTTTCGACATGGCCAGGGATCAGGGCGAGCACGCCCGGTCCCACCAAGGCGTCGTAAAAGAGGATGTCGGCGGCCCTGATCAGCTTTTCGGCCTTGCGGGTCAGCAGGTCCGGGTCGCCTGGGCCAGCACCCACCAGCCAGACTTCACCCGGGGCGATCAGATCATTCGGCTGCATGAAGCGTCTCCTGGACGGCTTGGCCCTGTGATTGGGCAAGGATGTTTGCGATGGCGGGACGGCATGACCCGCAATTGGTCCCGGCGCCCAACGCCTTGCCGACGGCGGGGACATCGACGAGTTGCTGATCGCGGATGGCAGCCACGATCTGATTCAGGCCAATATCGAAGCAGACGCAAATGGTCGCTCCCTTGTCCGGCTGGCTGCCGGGGCCACGCGCCGCGAGGACGGAGCCACCGACGCCATCGACCGCCAGCTGCGCGATCAGCCAGTCGCGCGATGGCAGCAGGCCAGTACGGGTCACGAACAGCACGCCGTTCAAGCGCCCTTGGCTGATCATCGCGACGCGGCACGTGCCGCGCGAAGCGTCCATCGCCTCCACCCGATCGCCTTTCGGCAGGAACTGCTCCAGCCGCGCGGGGTCGCCATTGCCGGCAATCTCATAGAGCGCACCCCCGGGCACGCTGATCCGGGTCGCCCACAGGCAGGGTAGGCGCACGGGGACATCGCCGCGCAGGATCAGGAACCCCTTCCACTGCGTCGCGACCCGCTCGATGCTGGCCGGGGTCGATTTGAAGCCCGGCTGACCCGAATGAGGATCCACCAGAGGCCGTGGCAGCATGCCGGTGCGGCCTCCGTTCGACATCTGATCGGTCCAGTGGATCGGGGTAAAAATCTCGCCGACCCGCTGGCCTTCACTGACCGCCACGCGAAAGATGCTGTTGCCCTGCGCGGTCTGGACGCGTGCCAGATCGCCATCGGCGACACCCTGCTCTTCGGCATCGCGCGGGTGAATTTCCACCAGCGGCTCTTCGCGATGGCGCGCAAGTTTCGGCGACAGGCCGGTGCGACTCATCGTGTGCCACTGGTCGCGGTAGCGCCCGGTGTTAAGCGTCATCGGCCATTGTTTCAGGGGCGCGGCGATCGCCATCTGCTTCGTCAGGACGAGGCGCGCCTTGCCGTCCGGGGTCGGAAAAAATCCATCGGCAAAGGGCATGCCCCCCCAGCGAAATGGCGTCATCGCGTCATAGGCTTCATTGCCGATCGTCGCGTGCGCGCGCAGGTCGAGAAGCCGCCGTCCGTCATTTTGATAAGCCGTCAGCCGGGCATGTTCGCGCCAGATGTCGGCGGGCCGGTCATAAGCGAAGGCGTTGTCCCACCCCATGCGACGGCCGACTTCCTTGACGATCCACCAATCGGGCTTCGCGTCGCCGGGCAGCGCCATGAAGGGCCGCTGCCGGGAGATGGTGCGATCCGAATTGGTGACGGTGCCGTCCTTCTCACCCCAGCCGGCGGCGGGCAGGCGAACATGGGCATGGGTGGAACTGTCGGTATCCGCCATGATGTCCGACACGACGAGGAAGGGAATAGCCGCCAGCGCCGCGCGCACACGACCGGCGTCGGGTAGCGATACGGCTGGGTTGGTCGCCATGACCCAAAGCGCCTTGATCCGTCCTTCATCGACCGCGCGAAACAGATCGACGGCCTTGAGCCCCGGCTTGGTCGCCATCCTCGGCGCGGCCCAGAAGCGGCCGACGCGTGCCACATTTTCGGGCGCGAAATCCATGTGCGCGGCGAGCGTCGAGGCAAGGCCACCAACTTCGCGCCCGCCCATCGCATTGGGCTGGCCGGTGATCGAGAAGGGCGCGGCACCCGGCTTGCCGATCCGGCCGGTAGCCAGATGGACGTTGATGATCGCATTGACCTGATCGGTGCCGCGGATCGACTGGTTGATCCCCTGGCTGAACATCGTGACGGTGCGCGGGGTGACGGCGAACAATTCGAAAAACTGCTTCAACAGCGCCGGTTCGACGTCGCAGGTCGCGGCGGTGGTCCAGAGGTCATGGCTGGCGCGGATATGCTCCCAAAAGCCTTCGGGCGCGTTCACATGATCGGCGAGATAGGCCGGATCGGTGACCCCTTCGGCGTCACACCATGCCAGCAGCCCGTTCATCAAGGCGACGTCGGTACCCGGACGGATCGCCAGATGCAGGTCCGCGCCCTCACAGGTTTCGGTACGGCGCGGATCGATCACGACCAGCTTGGTACCACGCGCCGCGCGGGCCGCCTGGATGCGCTGATAGACGATCGGGTGGCACCAGGCCGTGTTGGAACCGACCAGCACGATCAGGTCCGCTTGCTCCAGATCATCGTAGCTGGCGGGCACCACGTCTTCGCCGAACGCGCGGTTATGCCCGGCGACCGCGCTCGACATGCAGAGGCGGCTGTTGGTGTCGATATTCGCCGATCCGATGAAACCTTTCATCAGCTTGTTGGCGACATAATAATCTTCGGTCATCAACTGGCCGGAGACGTAGAAGGCCACGCTGTCCGGGCCATAGCGGTCGACCGTTTCGCGGAAGCGCCTAGCCACAAGGTCCAGCGCCTTGTCCCAGCTGGCCCGCCGGGACCCGATCATGGGATGCAACAGGCGACCTTGCAGCCCCACCGTTTCCCCCAGATGCGTGCCCTTGGAACAGAGGCGTCCACCATTTGCCGGATGCGCCACGTCCCCCTTGATAGCGACCGATCGCGGCCCGGTCGGCGTGGCGGATATGCCGCAGCCGACGCCGCAATAGGCGCAGGTGGTGCGGACCGCCGGGCCCATCAGGCAGCGGCCCGCATTGCGACGGGCCGCGCGATCAGGATGCGACCGTCCTCCTGTTTGACATCGATGGTCGGCGTACACCCTTTATCGGGGCCCTGTGCCTCACCGGTTTTCAGAACGATGTTCCAGTTATGCAGCGGACAGGCAACGCTGTGGCCGTGGACGATGCCCTGGCTGAGCGGCCCTTTCTTGTGCGGGCATTCATTTACCAGCGCGAATACATGGTCGTCACCGGTGCGGAACACCGCGATTTCCTTTTCACCGCCAATCTGCACCGTGCGGGCTCCGCGCTGGGGAATGTCGGCCAGCGTTCCGATGTCGATCCATGTCGTCATGTCATTCACTCCGCAGCGATGGCGATGGGGTCGAGGGGCTGGTGCAGGTCCGCATCCGCACCGGCGGCGCGCTGCGCCCACGGGTCTTCCTGAGAGAAGCTTTGCGAATAGAGGAAGCGGGCGCGCAGGGCTTCACGGCCCGTCTCATCCTCCACGATCCGCTGCCTGACATATTCGACGCCGACCCGTTCGATCCACGGCGCGGTGCGCTCAAGATAGCGCGCTTCCTCACGGTAGAGCTGGGTGAAGGCGGCGCAGTAATCCATCGCCTCCTGCTCGGTCGCGACCTTGCAGAGAAAGTCGGTGGCGCGGACGTGGATGCCGCCATTGCCGCCGACATGCAGCTCATAGCCGGAGTCCACGCAGATGATGCCGAAATCCTTGATCGTCGCTTCTGCGCAGTTGCGAGGGCAGCCGGAAACCGCGATCTTGAATTTGTGGGGCATCCATGAACCCCAGGTCATCCGCTCGATCCTGACGCCAAGGCCGGTCGAGTCCTGCGTGCCGAACCGGCACCATTCGCTCCCGACGCAGGTTTTCACCGTTCGCAGCGACTTGCCATAGGCGTGACCCGACACCATGCCTGCAGCGTTGAGGTCGGCCCAGACGGCTGGGAGATCTTCCTTCCGAATGCCGAAGATATCGAGCCGCTGGCCGCCTGTTACCTTCACCATCGGCGCGTCATATTTTTCGACGACATCGGCGATCGCGCGCAATTCGCGCGGGTTGGTAAGGCCACCCCACATGCGCGGCACGACCGAATAGGTGCCGTCTTTCTGGATATTGGCGTGCATCCGCTCATTGACGAAGCGACTCTGCTGGTCGTCGACATACTCGCCGGGCAGCGCGCAGAGCAGATAATAGTTGAGCGCCGGGCGGCAGGATGAACAGCCATCCGGCGTCGACCAATGCAGCAACTGCATCACTTCGGGGATCGAGCGCATATCCTGCGCGACGATTTCGCGGCGGACGTCGTCATGGGTGAAGCTGGTGCATTTGCAGAGCGTCTTGGGCCCGGACTTGACGTCATCGCCCAGCACCGCGCTCAGCAGATTTTCAACCAGGCCGGTGCAGCTGCCACAGCTTGCCGACGCCTTGCAGGTAGCGCGAACCGCGTCGAGGCTGGCATTGCCGCCTGAAATGCAGGCGACGACCTGCCCCTTGGTGACGCCGTTGCAGCCGCAAATCTCGGCATCGTCCGAGAGCGCCGCAACGGCCGCCTTAGGGTCCAGCGCGCCTCCTCCAGAGGCGAAGGCCTGGCCGAAGATCAGCAGGTCGCGAATGCCCGCCACATTCTCCTCGCGCTTCAGCAGGTCGAAATACCAGCCGCCATCGACCGTATCGCCATAGAGCACGGCGCCCACGATCCTGTCGTCGCGGACGACGACGCGCTTATAGACGCCGCGCGCGGCATCGCGCAGGACGATGTCCTCGCAGCCCTCGCCGCCGGAAAAATCACCGGCGGAAAAGACGTCCAGTCCCGCCACCTTGAGCTTGGTCGAGGTGACCGACCCCTTGTAACCGCTATGCTGATCCGTCAGCCCGTCGGCCAGGCTGCGACACATGTCCCACAGCGGCGCGACGAGGCCATAGACGTTGCCGTCATGCTCGACGCACTCACCGACCGCGAGAATATCAGGGTCGCTCGTCACCATATGATCGTCGACCTTGATGCCGCGATTGACCTCCAGCCCGGCTTCGCGCGCTAGCGCCGTCGCGGGACGGATGCCGACCGCCATGACCACCAGGCTGGCCGGAATTTCGCGGCCATCCTTCAGGCGGACGCCCTCGACCTTGCCGTCGCCATAGATGGCCTCGGTATTGGCGCCGGTCAGGATGGTCTGGCCCCGCCCATCCAGCGCGCTCTTGAGCAGCCAGCCGGCCGCTTCATCGAGCTGGCGCTCCATCAGCGTTTCCATCAGGTGGATCACCGTCACCTTCATGCCGCGCAGGGTCAGGCCATGCGCAGCCTCCAGCCCCAGCAAACCGCCGCCGATCACCACCGCGCTCCCGCCGCCCGCAGCCTTTCCGGCATCGGCGGCCGCCAACATGGTGTCGACATCCTTCATGTCGCGAAAGCTGATGACGCCGGGCAGATCCTTGCCGGGCACCGGGATGATGAAGGGATCGGAGCCGGTCGCGATCAGCAGCTTGTCATAGTGAACGCTGCGACCGCTCTGCGCCGTGACCCGCTTGGCCGCGCGATCGATCGCCGTCACCGGATCGCCGGCGACCAGATCGATGCCATTGTCATCATACCAGGCGCGGTCGTTGATGACGATCTGCTCGAACGTCTTCTCGCCCGCCAACACAGGCGAGAGCATGATGCGATTATAGTTCACATAAGGCTCTGCACCGAAAATGGTGACGCGATAGCGTTTGCCATCGCGCGCCAGCAGTTCCTCGACGGCCCGGCACCCGGCCATGCCGTTGCCCACGACCACGAGATGCTCCCGCACATCGTCTGCGGGAACGAGGATATCCTCGACCCTGTCCACCGCGGGTGCCGGATCGCCGGCCAGACCGTCCTGAAATTCCATCCCCGTCACTCCAGAAAAACAAAAAAGCCGCCATCCTGACCCCCGGAAGCAGCTTGGCTTTCCGGGAGTCAGGATGGCGGCTTTGCCATCATGAACGCCTTGTTGGTCCTACCCTGAACCAGCGCGGCTATGTGAAACGGGACATCCTTGTCCCTTGCAGTGCAGCATATGGGGAATCGCCTGACGGCTCAAGCGATTCCTGTCGATAGTTTTCAATCAGATGGCCCAGTCTGCCTGGAGCCATAATTTATCGGTATCCGTGGCAATCGCGCGCGCGTTATAATGGGCATAACGGATCGACAAGCTCGCCCTATTCACCTTCGCTGACGCAAGAAGGTCGATCTCGTCGCCATAATGCTGGTCCAGTCGGTCGCTTTTGAACCGGTGTAAGCTGGCCGACAGCAGCACGCCCGACAGGGGGGCCAGCTGCTTCCAGCCATAGCCTCCCCCGACATAGAGATCGCGAATGCCGTTGGCCGGCGTGGTCAGGAATTTGTCGGCCCAGCCCTGAAACTTGAAATTCGTGCCCAGCGGCGTCTGGAAGCTGGTGAAGGGCGCACCCCTGCTTGCCCCCAGCACCTCATACCCACCGTTCAACCGCCATCCCCCAACGTCCAGCGTGGCATCGGCCAGCCAGTAGTTCGCGCGGTAATCGTTGGGATTGCGATGCGCATCGGACTGCCGCGCATAGCTGAGCTGATAGCTGAACTTCGCCACCTTCGACAGCGGCCGCGTCCCCGCGAGCCGCAGCCCATAGGTCTGGCTCGACAGGGCGAACCCCTGCACTGCCGCCTCGTCCTGATCCACCAGATAGGCAAAGCCGGTCAGCGTGCCCACGGGCGTGACCGTGGAAAGATTGGCCAGGATCGTGTCGCCGCCTACGGCCTGCTGCCGGGCGCCTTTCCCCTGAAATCCCCAGATGGTCCGCACGCTCCAGACATAGGCCATGTCAAGCTTCATGCCCTTAACCGGGGTCAGTTCCACCCGCAACGCGTCGAACGTCTGGGCATTGTCGCGAAAGGCAACATTGCCCACGAACCGCTCGTCATCCAGGGCGATCTTCTGCCGGCCGCCGGTCAGGGTCAGTGCCCTGCTGCTGTATTGAAGCTGCGCGATATAGAGTGCGATATTCTCCGGATCGGCGACGATCGGCCGGGTGGCCGCGCCGTTCAGCCCATCATAATAGTCGTCGATAGCGGCCAGCGTCCCCTGCCCGACGACGGTCGCCGAAATTGCGCCGCTCGTCGCGATCAGGCCGGCACGGGTGCGAACGGTCAGGGCGTCGGCCTTTTGCTGCGGCAACCCATCCTGATCGACATGTTCATAACGCAGTCGCGCTTCGGCAATGGGCTTTAAGCTGATGGTCTGCGCGCAAGCAGGCCCTGCGACGGCCAGGACGGCCGCCGTTGCTAATAGTTTTCTCATGGAAAATCGTCCCCCTCGGACGAAGATGATGTAGCAGGAAACGGGACGGCGGTCATGGCCGCCGCCCTCTTCTCGACCCTTTCAGATGCGTGCGCCTGTGCTCCAGGACGCGCGCCACTTCGCCTTGACCATCGTCAAACCCAGCAGCGCCGCCACGGCCAGCCCGGCGAAGATCAGGAAGCCCGGTGCGAAACTGCCAGTCATCTGCTTGGCGAGGCCGAGCGAGCTGGCGAGGTAAAAGCCGCCAATGCCGCCGGCCATGCCGACCAGGCCGGTCATGACGCCGATTTCCGCCTGGAACCGCTGCGGCACCAGCTGGAATACGGACCCGTTACCCGTTCCAAGCGCCAGCATCGCCAGAATGAAGAGGCCGAGCGAACCGGCCAGCGTGGTGGCAAAACCAACGCCCGCGAGCGCCAGCGCGGCTACGACATAGACCATGGACAGCGCCTTCACCCCGCCGATACGATCGGCCAGCGCGCCGCCCATCGGCCGCACCAACGACCCGGCGAAGACGCAGCCCGCCGTGCAATAGCCCGCAATGATCGGGGTCAAGCCAAACTGGTCAGTGAAGTAGATCGGCAGGCTGGCGGCCAACCCGACAAAGCCGCCGAAGGTGACGGCGTAGAAGGCCATTAGCCACCAAGCGTCCGCCTGCTTCAACGGCAGGAAATACTCGACCATCTTCTTGGCCGGCGGCGCATTGGGCGCGTCCTTGGCCATCACCATATAGGCGACGAATACAATGGTCAGCGGAATGCAGGCAAGGCCCAGCACCGCGTTCCAGCCGAACAACTTGGCCAGCATCGGCGCGAACAGCGACGCGAGCACCGTGCCCGAATTGCCCATGCCGGCAAGGCCCATCGCCTTGCCCTGATGCTCCGCCGGATACCAGCGGCTCGCCAATGGCAGCGCGATCGCGAAGCTCGCACCTGCAAAGCCAAGGATCACACCCAGCGCCAACGTCCCGCCAAAGCTGTTCACGCCCATTGTCCAGGCGGTGAACAGGCCGGCGATGACGATGATCTGGCTGATCGCACCCGACCGCTTCGGCCCGATCCGATCCACCAGCAGGCCGTTGACCACGCGCAGCAGCGCGCCGGCCAGCGTCGGGGTGGCGACCATCAGGCCCTTTTCCGCCGGGGTCAGCATCAGCGTCTCTGAAATCATGGGCGCCAGCGGCCCGAGCAGCACCCACACCATGAAGGCGAGGTCAAAATATAAAAAGGCGGCGATCAAGGTCGGCATATGGCCGGCCTTCCAGAAATTGGTCGTAGGCGCTGGCGTGGCGCCTTCCCCTTCGCGATCCCAATAGGCGGTTGCCATGGTACGTCCCCAATGATCGGAAAATGGACATGAAAAAAGCCGCAGCCCGGACGTTACCTTGGCGGTAAGTCCGGTCAGCGGCTTTGCTGCGAATATGGTGAGGATAAGCAATCCCACCTTTGGGACAGCGCATCCGAATAAGCGCGCTTCGTCGCGCGACTCCTATATCATCATGCAATGCGCCTCATGTTGCAAGGCACAAAATTCTGCCGGAAATCAACGCACCTGCACAAAACCGGCCAGATACTCCTCGATCCGCTCTGGGTCGAACACGCGCCCATCGAAAAAGCGGTCCGGCCCAAGGGTCAGCCCACCCCGGTGCGATCCTACCGCCAGTGGCAGATCGACCGCCCCCTCCAGCTTCATGCTGGCACCGGGCATCGGCGTGTTGCTCTCTGCAAGCGCTCGCCGAAAGATGTCGGGCCGGAACACCGCCCCTGCCCGCGCGGCAGTCGCCGCGTCATGCGCCACCATTTCCCACCGGACCAGTTGCGAGTAAATCCAGAGCGCCTGGCTGCGCCAGGGAAAGGGAGTCGCTTCGCGGCTGAACAGCATGAAATCGGGATTGGCGATCGCCGCCTCCCCCCCGCGCACGACAATCTGCCCCGACAAGGCGCGCTCGATCAGGGCGGCGGGCTGATCGACATAGCGTGGGTCGGCCAGCAACGCCGCCAACATGCCGTGATTGGCCGGGTCATCGCACCAAAGTGCGGCCCGCAACAGCGCCCGCAACAGGCGGTCTACCGTCTCAGGATTTTCCTCAAGCCAGGCTTCCCGAAACGCCAGCACCTTTTCGATCCCGCGCCGCCAGATGCGCTCCCCGATCGCCACCGTCTCGGCCAGCCCCGCTTCGACCGCCGCGCTGCCCCACGGCTCGCCTGCGATGAAGCCGTCAATCTCGCCAGCCCGCATCGCCTCCACCGTCAGCGACGGCGGCAGCACGCGCAGCACCACGTCCCGATCGGGGTCCACCCCCGCGCTCGCCAGCCAGTAGCGCAGCATCAGCGCGTGGCTGGAAAAGCGATGCACCACGCCGATCACCGGCTTGCGCCGCCACAGCCCAATCGCAGTGGCAAAGTCATGCGCCGTGCCCAGCGGGTCGAGCAGCCGTGCCGCGACATCGGGCTCCAACGCCTTGGCGAAATCGCGCGCCATAACCAGCATGTTGCCGTTGACGTTCAGCTTGTAGGGAGCGGCCAGCGCGGCGGGCTGCTGGCTCAGGCCCAGCGTCACCGCCATCGCCAGCGGCGCCAGCATCTGCGCGGCATGCACTTGTCCAAACACCAGCCGGTCGCGCAGCGTCGCCCAGCTTGTCGTGCGAACCAGCTCCAGGCTCAGCCCCTCTGCCTCGGCAAAGCCCTTCTCGCGCGCGGCCACCAGCACGGCGGCATCGGTCAGCGGCAGGAAGGCGATCTTCAGCGCGGTCGTCATATCGCTCCTCCCAGCAGGTCGCTGGCGGTAATGAGCGCCTGCGCCACATCCACGATTTTCTTGCCCTGATTCATCGCGCTCGACCGCAGCAGCGCATAGGCGTCCTGCTCGCTCAGCTGCCGCTGGTTCATCAGGATCGACTTGGCCCGGTCGATGATCTTGCGGTCGGATAAGGCCGTGCGCGCTTCGTCCAGTTCCGACTGAATTTTGGCGTAAGCGTTGAAGCGCCGCACCGCCAGTTCCAGCACCGGTCGCACCCGCTCCTTTCGCAACCCATCGACGACATAGGCCGACACGCCCGCGTCGATCGCCGCGCCGATCATGCTGTCATCCGACTGGTCCACGAACATCGCGATCGGCTTGGCCAGCGCCCGGCTGACGATCAGCATTTCTTCCAGTGTGTCGCGGCTGGGGCTGCCCAGATCCATCAGCACCACATCGGGCGCCATCCGCTCCAGCCGCGCCACGAAGGCACCGCGCGGGGGCACGATATGGATGTCGTCATAGCCCGCCTCGCGCAGCCCTTCTTCAAGGACCGTCGCGCGCAGTCCGCTGTCGTCGATAATGACAATTCGCATTGCGGCCCCTTCGGACGCAATTCTTGCAGCAGTTCGTCGGTCTACGTCAATTTCCTGATCAACATGACCGGAGGCTCGGCGTCGGGCGCGCGTCGTCGAGGGTGGGATCCTGCAGCAATGGCCGTCCAAGCGCGGCAGCAGACGGCTTTACCCGTTCCACCCCTTGCGCAGGTCCGAGAGATTATAGGAGCCGCCGATTTCGAGTGCGCGCTGATAAGCCGGCCGGGCGATCATGCCTTTATGATAGCGCGCCAGCTCCGGATAGTCTGCGAGCATGCCCCGACCCTGCGCGCCGTCAAGCAGGAAGGTAAGCTGGATATCGGCACCGGTCAGCCCATTCCCGACCACGAAGGCTCGCCCGGTCATCTCCGCTTCCAAAAATCCAAAATGCAGGGCGTTTTCAGAATCAGCGCGACCCTTGATAGGCACGCCGCCTTCGCCGAGCATTTCGATGTAGATGCTCAAAATATAGGGCAGCATCACCGATCCTTCGATCAGGTGCATCCACTGCAGATAGCGTACCCAATCGTCGCTCCCGGTCTGCGGGCGCATCCGCCCGTCCGCATGAACCTCCAATATATATTCGATGATCGCGCCCGATTCGGCGATGACGCGGTCGCCGTCGGTAATGGCGGGCGCCTTACCCAGCGGATGGACGCGACGATATTCGTCGGGGGCAAACATGTGGTCACGGCGCTGATAATGAACGATCTCATAGGGCAGGCCGAGTTCTTCAAGCAGCCAGAGGATGCGGATGGACCGCGAATTTTGCAGATGATGGACAGTGATCATGTGCGCGCGCCTTTTCTGAACTGAAAGGCAGCCTGCTGAAGCGAAGCGGCACCGGCAAGATGGGCGCGGCTGTCGATGGCCAGATTGGGAAAGACTAACGGTCCCGCGCTCTTTCCCGGCGCGCGCGACCGGGCATAACGGCGGCGCACCACATTTGCTGGAAAGTCGAAGAGAATGTCAGATCGCATCATCCGGATCGGCGGCGCATCGGGCGCTCTGTCGGACAGCGCCCTTTCCGTGCCGCAGCTACTTAAAGTCGAAGGGCTCAACTATCTGGCATTCGATTATCTTGGCGAAGCGGCGATGGGCATGATGGCCAAGATGCGCGCGGCCGATCCTGATTCCGGGTTCATGCGCGAGTTTATCGACGTGCAGCTCGGGCCCTATCTGGCCGAAATCGCGCGCAAGGGAGTGCGGATCACCGCCAATGCCGGCGCGATGAACCCGCGCGGCCTTGCCCAGCAGCTGCGCGCCGTCATCGCCGATCTCGGCCTGTCGCTGACCGTAGCGGCGCTCGACGGCGACGACCTGACCGATAGGGCCGCCGATTTCCGCGCCGGCGGCGTGCGGGACATGTTCACTGAGCAGGCCTTCCCCGATCAGGTGGTCAGCATCAACGCCTATCTCGGCGCCTTTCCGATCGCGCGGGCGCTGGCGGAAGGCGCGGATATCGTCATCACTGGGCGGGTCGTGGACAGCGCGCTCATCCTTGGCCCGCTGATCCATGAATTTGGCTGGGGCGAACAGGATTTCGATCTGCTCGCGGCGGGCACGGCGGCAGGGCATCTGCTCGAATGCGGCGCGCAGGCGACGGGCGGCACCTTCACCGATTGGCGCGACGTGCCTGACTGGGCCAATATCGGTTTCCCGGTCGCCGAATGCCATGCCGACGGAAGCTTCGTCATGACCAAGCCGGACAGCACCGGCGGGCTCGTATCGATCGGCACGATTTCGGAGCAATTGCTTTATGAGGTTAGCGATCCGCAGGCCTATCTGGTCCCCGACGTCAGCTGCGATTTCGCGTTCGCCAAGCTCGAAGAGGTCGGGCCCGACCGCATCCGCGTGACCGGCATTCGCGGCTATCCGCCGACCGCCGACTATAAGGTTTGCGTGACCTTCGACGATGGCTGGCGCGCGACCGCGATCCAGCCGATCATCGGCATCGAAGCACCGGCCAAGGCCCGGCGACAGGCCGACGCCATTCTCGAGCGGATGACGCGGATGCTATCGGCCGCCGGGCTACCGCCGCTGCGCCGCAGCCATGTCGAGATTATCGGCACGGAGGCGGGCTATGGTCCCAATGCCCGGCCGCTCGCCCCGCGCGAAGTCATCTGCCGCATCGTCATCGATACAGACGACCGGCGCGCTGCCGACATTTTCTGGCGGGAGCAGAATAGCGCGATCATGAACATGGCGGTGGGCACCACCATCGGTCTCGGAACTGCCCTGCCCCGCTGCTGGCCGATCCTGGGACTGTTTTCCTTCCTGATCCCCAAAGACGCGGTGCAAGCGTTCCTGTCTTTCGAGGATCGCGAAGTCCCGTGCGGACAGGCGCTGATCGGGGATTTCAGCTCTGCGCAGATCGAGCGCGCCGAGGTCGGGGAGGTGAGCGCGTCTGCGGAGCAAAGCCTGCCCCTCCTCGCCCTCGCCTGGGTACGCAGCGGCGAAAAAGGCGATCTTTTCAACGTCGCGGTGGTGGCGCGCCGGCCCGAATATCTGCCCTTCATCCGCGCCGGCTTGACGACCGAAGCTGTAGGCGCGCGCTATCGCCATCTGCTTGGCGCACCAGACCGTCCACAGGTAACATGCTACGAAGTGCCCGGCCTTCATGCGCTCAATTTCGTCATTGAGGACGCCCAGGCAGGCGGTATCAACAGCTCTCCCCGGCTCGACCCGGCGGCCAAGTCGATGGGGCAGCATCTTTTGGAACAACAGGTTGAGGTGCCCGAAGCGCTGGTAGATGCGGTCGACCGCGCCCGCGCCGACGCGATCCTTTGATTTTAGCGGAGATTGCAAAAATATGGTGTTGACCTTGAGCTTTAAAAAAGGAGCGGCTCTGGTTTCCGGCGGCACAGGCCGTGTCGGTGAAGGAACGGTCAGGCGGCTCGCTGAGGGCGGCGTGCCGGTCGTCTTCACCTATCGCAGCGGGCGCGATCGGGCCGCAGAAATCGAGGATGAACTGCAGGGTGCCGGACATCGGGTGTGCGCGGTGGAGCTCGACCTGTCGGACGACGCATCGATCGAAGCGGCTTTTGCCGCGACGCGCGATTTCGGCGGGGGCATCGCCGCAGTGATATCCGCCGGGGGACCGATGGTTCCCTTTGGCCGGCTCGCCGATCTGCCGACCGACCGGCTCGAAACCTTCGTGCGCCAGGATGCGATGGGCATTTTCCGCCTTGTTTCGCGCGCCGTCGCTGAGTTTCGCGAAACAGGCGGCGGGCCGATCGTCGTCTGCACCACCATCGCCAATTTTCGTGTCGTCGACTTCGACGGCGCCTCACCCTTTTCGAAAGGCGCGATCGAAGCGCTGATCCGTCAGGTCGCCGCCGAGGAGGCGGGCCATGATATCCGCTGCAACGGCGTCGCTGTGTCCTGGGTCAACGATCTCGACCCCGACGCACAGATCGCGGCGATGGCACAGGTGCCCGAGCCCGAGTTCAGCCACATCGTCTCCATCGTGCGCCAGATAGAGGCACAGACCCGGCTGCAACGGCCGGCGCGGGGCGAGGAAGCGGGCGACCTCTTCGCCTTCCTCGCGTCAGATCAGGCGCGTTACGTGTCGGGCCAGACAATCGGCTTTGACGGGGGTTTCAGCCTCTAACCTTCACAACGAACAGATCATCAGGGAGAGAAAAATGGCCGAGGAAAGCAGCCGCGAGAAAGGCGAAGCCATGTTCGCGAAGGTCTATGGCGGCGCGGTGCAGCTCGCCCCGCCCGAGGCGCGCGACGATTATGTCAACGATGTCGTCGATCATCTGTTCGGCAAGGTGTGGCCGCGGTCTGCGCTGCCGATCCGGGACCGCCGCCTCGTCATCATCGGCATCGCCATCGCGCAGGGCGAAGACCCGATCATCGAAATCCAGCTTCGCTCCGCGCTCGCCAATGGCGAACTGTCGCCGCAGGATATTCGCGATATCCTGACGATGATGCCTTATTATGTCGGCTACCCGCGCGCCGGCCGCTTGCAGGGCATCGTCCGACGTATCCTGGACGATGCCCCGCCGGCAGCCGAGTAACGCTATTCGGCCGCCGCTGCCACGGCGGCCGGTTTCGCGGCCTTGAAATGCGGGATCAGATGTTCGCCAATCGCCCGGATCGTCGCCATCGACACCTCATGCGGGATCGTCCCCATCTGGACTAGGAACAGGATTTCGTCGGCGCCTGAATCGATCAGCCGCGAGACGTAGCGGATCGCATTGTCGATCGAACCATAGGCGTCTTGCTCGACATGGTAATTGCCGGTTTGCAGGTCGGAAATCTCGATCTTTTCCTCGCCCAGATAGGTGATCAGGCGCTCCTTATCCTCTTCCAGTCGCTTCATCTGCTCTTCGACCGAGACTTCGTCGATCTCGGGCTTCGGGCCGCCGCGATAGAAATGTTCGATCGCCTGGATGAAGAAGCGCTGCCCGCGAAGGCCGATCCGCCGCGCACGATCGACATCGTCGAGGATGACGGCGGGGCACAAGGCAGCGAGGTGGTTGGTCGGACGATAGCCGACCTGATCCTCGGGCCGCCGGGCAGCGAAGGCGTCGCGGTAGAGCTTGTTCTTGCGCGCGATTTCTTCGGGTCCGGTAAAGCCCATCACCAACGCGCCGATCCCACGCTCGCCGGCCGTCAGCAGCGATTCTTCGCGTGAGCAGGCCATGTACATCGGCGGATGCGGATCCTGATAGGGTTTGGGCCAGATCGCGCGCAGGGGGATATCGATATTGTCCCCATGATGCTCAATCTCTTCATTCACGAACATTTTGGGGATGAGGTACATAGCCTCATCGACCAGTGGCCCGATCTCCGACACATCATAGCCAAAGCAGCCCGCCTCGGTTTGCGTACCGCCCTTGCCGATGCCGAAATGCAGTCGCCCGCTTGAGAGCAGGTCGAGCGTCGCGATCCGCTCGGCGACCTTGACCGGATGGTTCATCTTGGGCGGCAGGCACACGACACCATGCCCAACATGGATGCGCTTGGTCGCGCCCGCCACGTAAGCGAGGAAAGTTTCGGGCGCGGACATATGCGCATATTGGGTGAGTGCGGTATGTTCCACCGCCCAGATGCAATCAAAGCCAAGCTCATCGGCGAGGCGACATTGTTCCAGCATGTCCTGAAACATCCGATACTCGCTTGCCCGCGATGTATCGGTCAACTGACCTTCGTAGATCAGGGAAAATTTCATAGCAGCTCTCCGGACGTTTTGGGCTTTAACCTTGCGCCCGATAAGATCGCCTTCTTAATCGTCTGGCAATCTCGCGCCGTCAGCCAATGGCCGGATTTTAAACGCCGCCGGTTTTCATGCGCATCAACCAAGCGACGTCCGAACCAAGCCGGTATAGACCCTCGATAGAAAAACGGCGCGCCGACGCCGACTTATGGACATGAGGGAGGATGCACGTGGCGGGAATTTTGGCGGGTCAGACGGCCTTCATCACCGGCGGGGGCGGCGGCATCGGCAGCGCGTCTGCGCGTCTGATGGTCCGTGACGGCGCCGCGGTCATGCTGATGGGCCGATCGCAGGGAACGCTGAACGCAGCGCGCGACGCGATCCTGGCCGACTATCCCAATGCGGTGATCGACACGTTCAGCGGTGACTCGCTGAAGGCGGAAGATGTGCAGGAGGGCCTTGAGCGCGCGACAAGGCTAGAGGGCAATCTCTCCATCCTGGTGCCCACGGTCGGTGGTGGCGGTTTCATGCCCATCCTGATGCACACCGCCGAAACCTTTCGCGAACAACTCGACATCAATGTCATCAGTTGCTTCCTGGTCGTGCGCTATGGCGTGCCGCTGATGAAGAAAGGCGGGTCGATCGTGTGCATCTCATCCACCGCCGCGATCATGCCCTTCCCCTGGCTCGGCGCCTATTGCGCGTCCAAGGGCGCGGTGGAGCAGTTCGTGCGCACCGCCGCCGATGAGCTGGCGCCGGCCGGCGTGCGCGTCAACGCGGTCCGCCCGGGCATGACCCGCACCAATTCCACCGGCGAGATGTTCGATAATGAGGGCGTGATTGCTCCCTTCATCGAGCAGATGCCGCTCGGCCGCGCGGGCGTTCCGGACGATATCGCGCAGGGCGTGCGCTTTCTGGCCGGGCCGGAATCCGGCTGGATGACCGGTCAGAGCTTCGCCGTCGATGGCGGCCATGAATTGCGGCGCAACCCCGACCTTACCGGCGTCGCGCGCGGCCTGTTCGGCGACGATGTGATCGATGCCGTGCAGCGCGGAGAGTCGCCCGCGACCGGCGAAGTACGCGCGCGGGTCGGCGCCGAAGTGGCCGACATGGGCCGATCATGAACGGAGGGGAGAGCATTATGCAGGATTTCGCGGGCAAGGTCGCGTTGGTGACGGGTGCAGGTGGCGGCATCGGCCGCGCAACGGCGGAAGCGTTCGCCAAGCGCGGCGCCAAGGTCGTAGTGTCCGACATCAGCGAAACGGGCGGGCGCGATACCGTCTCCCGGATCGAGGCGGCTGGCGGCACCGCGCATTTCATCGCCTGCAACGTCGCCGATGAGGGCCAGGTCGACGCGCTCATCGCGGGGGCGGTCGAGCGGTTCGGCCGCATCGACCACGCCGTCAATAATGCGGGCGTCGATCCGGAATTGAGCTTCGATCCCGACTGGGCCATCGATAAGTTCGACACCATCATGGCCGTCAATGCGCGCGGCGTATTCCTGTGCATGCGCGCGCAGATCGCGCAAATGGAGGAACATGGCGGCACGATCGTCAACACGGGCTCCTTCGCCTCCTATGCCGGCGTGCCGAACAAACCCTCCTACAGCGCCAGCAAGCATGCAGTGCTGGGCCTGACCAAATCCGCTGGCCTCTATTATGCCCGGCGCGGGATTCGTATCAACGCTGTGTGTCCCGGCGGCGTGCGCACCGCCATCATGGATGACAATATCGTCAATCTGGATGGTGGCGAAAAATTAGTCGCCGAAAATCACCCGATCGGCCGGGTCGCGGAACCCGAAGAGATTGCGGACGCGATACTCTGGCTGTCCGGGTCGGGAACGTTCGTGGTCGGCCACGGCCTGTTGATCGACGGCGGGCTGGCTGCCGGCTGACGCCTGCGGGTGGCGCGTTTGTCCGGCTAATGCTGGTAACGCGCCGCCACCGCCGCAGTTCGCGCCGCCGCCAGCGCCCCCCGCTCCTCCGGCGTGATCGAGGGCGTGTCAGCCGGTAGTAGCGTGCTGACCTCGCCAAACGACATGCGTCTTATCGTGGGCACGACGATGCCGCTTGCGCCATACCAGCGCAGCAGGATCATGCCCTCTTGCGTATTCCCACAATCGAGCCAGTTCGAAATGCCCGGATCGCGGGCAGACAGAACCACATGGACCACGCCATCGGCTGCCACATGCGCCTGTCGATTGTTCAGGCTGGTCTGACGGCTCGCATAATCGAATGTGCGGGAAAGCCGGTCCGTCAGGTGAACACTCCAGTAACGCGCCTTTGGCACCGGGAACGATAAGAGCAGGGCTTCCCCGGCCTCAAGTCGAAAGGCTGCCGGCACATAGGCGACGCCAGGGTTGGACGCATCTTCGTCCCGACTTGTCTCGACATGCACGAAGGCATTTTCCCCGCACCGCGCGACAATGGACTGGCAGAAGTCCGGGCCAAAGGTCGACAGGCAAAAGTCGATCATGCGTGCCGACGCGCTCAGCCGGTCGCCGATGCTTCGTGCGTCATCGCGGCGCGCGGGCGCGAGGTCGCCGAGGGAAAGCGAAAGGCGCGCGCCTTGCTCGGCGGTCCAGTCGCCGAAGCATTCGCGCAGGATCAACGTGGTGACCCGTTCGGGATGCAACGGGATCCAGGGAACGTCCGGCCCCGGTCGCTCGGCTGACAATATCAGGTCGATCACACCGCTCGCATCGCACATGTCGCCGACCATATGGCTGTCGAACAGCTTAAGATCAGGATCGCCAAAAAAGCCGGCGATCGTCTGCGCGTCGAGAAAAGTCGACGTTCCTCGCTTTCCTCTCAGCCGATAACGATAGCGCCCATCGAGAAACGCGTAGCGATAGAGGAAATCGGGATTGGGCATCATCCAGTCATAGCCGCCCGGCGAGAACACCCGGTCGCACAATAGCTCTGGCCGGGTGGGATCGGGCGCCATGACGAGATTATAGGCGCTCGCCGACGCCTCCATCAGCAGACGGTCCATCGCCGCCATTCCGTCGCGCCCCTGCCCGGCGGGCAAGGCGAGTAGCCGCGCGCGTATCGCGGCGAGGGCGTGTTGATAGGCGGGCCAATCCATCATATCGGTCATGCCGGCATCATGACAGAGGGGCCTCCGGGCGGCAGTCCACGAACGAGGACAGACGCGAAAATCAGGCTTGTCCCGCCGCGCCGCGATAGATGAGAGCGACCAGCTCGGACTGACGCGTCGCGCCCGTTTTCTCGAAGATCCGCTTGAAATAAGTTCGTACGGTCGCCTGTGAGAGGCCGCGACGATGCGCGATGGCGGTCGTGTCATGGCCCAGCGCGAGCAAGCGTGCGACCTCGGCCTCGGAAGGGGTGAGGGCGTAGAGATCGGCCAGAAGCTGCGCCGACACCGCCTGCCCCATGCCGGTCAGCACTTCCACCATGCAGAGGGCGCGATAAGCCGAGGGGAGCGGTCGGATCAACAGCTCGAGCGGCAAGCCCCCCAGCATCGACCGTATCGCGCGCGTGCATCCGCTCGTCCGCGCATCGGCCATACGCTGGACGAAGCGGGCCTTTTCGTCCTGACTGTCGAAGGCCAGCCGCGACGTGCGCGCTACCGGACTAGCGCACACCACTCTGCCCGCCGCATTGACGACCAGCCGCTCGGCCGGCGACTGGAGCGCCGAAATCGTCGGGTCGAAATGGAGCGCACGGCGCAGATGCGGCGCGAGCCGCTTCGTCAACCGCCGCTCGCTATCGCTATAGTCGCGCATGCCGCCACGCGAGGTGTTGAGCCACACGGCCACGCCGCCGAACTCCCCGATATGGGTCGCGAGCGCGAACTCCACCTGATTGTCGCGCGCGAAAGAGCGATAGAAGCGTGATCGCTCGAACCTGCTCCGGCTGGTGCAGTCGTAGAGCGACACCGTTTCGCCCTCGGGCAATGTCTCGTAACGGATCGGATTGTCGGCCTCGAACCGCTCATAATATGCGGTCTGGACCGCCGCATGCCCCGGTTCCAGCTGGTCAATCGACCCGCGCGGTGCGCCCGGCCGACGCGTCGAGATCATCAGTTGCGCGCTCGGCGAGGAGAGAGCGATGCGATAGCTTTCGAGGAAGTCGAGCCAAGGCCGCTCGCGTCTTAGCGGAGCCTCATAGATTTGTTCGATCAAGGCCTCGTCCGCCATCACCCTCTCCCACGCTTGATTGTGCTCATCTGGTGACTGCGCACCGGCCGTGCCGCCATTATTTCAAACATACATCTTTTGCTGGAGACTATCTTGGCTCAAAATCTCCTGGTCGACCCTTCCGCGCCCATTCCGCGCCCCGAATGGGTCGATGCGATCAATGCCGAAGGCCGCATGTGGGCGGACGCCGGCATGCTGGCAGATATGGTTCCGCTCAGCCTCGGCTCGCTGCTCGACGCGGCGTTCAGGGAAACCGGTCTGCGTGACATGGGCGACCCCGATTGGGAAGAACCGCTCACCGTCCTCATCAATGCGCTCGAAACCGAGGCAGAGCTTAATTTGATGGGGCGGCTGGCAACCCGTAGCGAATTGCTGCTCTTCATCCGTAACCGGCTGAAGCTGATCGATCTGGTACGGCGCAACCCCGAAATCCGCAACCAGCAGATCGACGCGCCAATCATCATCACCGGCTTGCCGCGCACGGGCACGTCGATCCTGCAGGAGGTGCTGCATCAGGATCCGCGTCTGCGCACGCCGCTTTTCTGGGAAATCTATTTCATGGGCGAGTCCGCTATCTCGGGCGGACAAGATCAGGTGGCGCGCGCCTTGGGCGACCGCGTTGCCCGGCAATGGATACGCATGACGCCGCAGATCCAGACCATGCATGAAACCGCCGGCGACATTCCGGCCGAGGATGCCAGCGTCTGGAACTATAGTTTCGTCAGCGATGCGATCATGTCCTTTTACCAGATCCCCAGCTACCACGCCTGGGTCAACGCCTGCCCCCCGGAGCTCATCTACAAATATCACCGCCTCGCGCTTCAGGCGCTGCAGTGGCGCGCACCCAAGCGCCGCTGGTTCGGTAAGACGCTCTATCATCTGGGTTGCCTACCCAAATTATTTGACGCCTACCCCGACGCGCGCGTCATCCACACGCATCGCGATCCGCTTCGCAGCATGGCGTCGATCACCAATTTGCTCCGCACATTCTACTGGTCGCGCAGTGACCAGGATTTCGACAATCCGGGCTTTGAGGAGATCATGGTAGGTGAGGCAACCGCCCGCCGCCTGGAACAGGTCATGGCATGGCGGGATACGGGCGCGGTGCCCGATGCGCAGATCATCGACTCGCGCTATCAAGATCTGGTCGAAGACCCGGCGCGTGCCGCCAAGCATATCTATGACGGCCTTGGCATGTCGTTCGACGCCGAGGATGCGGAGCGGGTGCGGCACTATCTGGCCTACAAACCCAAGCATAAATTTGGCGCGCACCAATATCGCGCCATGTCGGCCGATCAGGTCGCCCGCAATCGACCTCATTTCAAGCGTTATCAGGACCGCTACAACGTGCCTGACGAGGCCTGAGCCTATACGGGCGGGGCCTTCCGATCCCGCCCGAAAATGCTCACTGATTATTCGGCGGCCGCCTGCAATTCCACGTGCTTGGGGTCTTCGCTATTGGCCGTCGTCCATGCCCAATGGCCGGAAGCCAACACATTGGTGATGCCATATTCTTCGCGAATATCCTGAACCTGCCAATCGACGAGATCGCGATAGGGAATGAGGAACAGCGGGTGCTTCCAGTCACGGCCCTGCGCCGCGCCTGTATCTTCGAAATCCTGCATATGAGCAGCGCTTTCGGGGTAGAAAAGGCCAGCCTTCATGATCGTCTTCGACCGCAGATAGTTCATCGGCCGCATGAAGAAGTTGGCGAGCTCGGGCGTGAAATATTTGTAGATCGCGCGGCTGTTGGCCGTAAGCAGGGCGACTTCGCCGCCATGATCGGTCTCGAACCCGGAAATCATATGTTCGATATCGTGGGTAAGGACGCGCTCCTTATAATAGAATTCCAAGTCGGTCTCGACCTTCATACCCTTGTAGAAATGGTCCATGTCGTAACCGCTATGGGCAAGGAAATCGTGGATCACCGCGCGTAGCGTCCCGGGCTTGGCGCCCTTCACCTCATCCAGCGTGAAATTGGACAGCTTCTTGTTTTCAAGCCAGCTCTTGAAGGCAGGCAGCCGTGCCTTTTCCTGCTCGAACAGAGCATGGATGCGGCCATAATCCTCCATCTGATTGAGGATGCCGACGACATTGGGAATATAGGCGGTGTTGGGCAAGTCAGCACCATTACGGCGCAGCATCTCTTGCGCGATCAACTCACGCAGTTCCGGATGGTTTAGATAGGGCGAAGAACTGATAAGAACCGAGCTCTCGGTCGTATGTTTCTTTGCGGCACCGTTATAATAATTCATATCAGCGTCGCTGATTTCAGCAATCTGGGCCATCATCGCTCTCCACTTACTATAGTTTGTCGTCGAAAATATCGCATCACGCCCGGATGGTCGAGCCGCCATCCACGGCATAGACCTGCCCGGTGATCCATTCGGCATCGTCTGACAGCAGCATGGCCACCATCGCGGCAATATGTTCGGGCTTTCCCGGAACCGGCAGCCGCTGGATCTGCGACACGACGGCCTTGAGTTCTTCGGGCAGCAGCGTCGAGTCGCGCCGCCCGATGATGAGGCCGGGGGCGATCGCGTTGGCGCGCAGCCCTTCCGCGCCCCAGCGCGAGGCAACGTGGCGCATCAACGCATTGAGCGCCGATTTGCTCATCGCATAGGCATAGCGCGCGGGCTCACCGACATAGACCGAGCCGGAGCTTGTATAGACAATCGCACCGCGCCGCTTGAGCAGATGCGGGACAGCATACTGGGTGAGCGACGTCACACCGCGCGCGTTGACGGCGATGGTGCGGTCCCAGACCGCCATGTCGGTCGTGACCACGTCGTGGTCCTCTCGCGCGATGCCAAGGTCCGCTGCATTGGCGTGCAGCCCGTCGAGGCCGCCGAGCGCCTCCACCGCCTGTTGCACCAGCGCCGCGATCGAACTGTCGTCCGCCTGGTCATAATGCGCCGCGACGACTTCGCCGCCGCCCTCCGTCGTAATCGCCGCCGCGTCCGCGCGCGCCGTCTCCACATCGATGTCGGCGAGGACGACGCGGGCGCCCTCCTCGCTCAGGCGCCGTGCGGCAGCGGCGCCGATCGCCCCGCCGCCCGCGACCAATATGGCTTTGCCAGCCAATCCTCTCATATCATTTATCCTTTAGAAGCGGGCGCTGAGTTCGAGACCATAGGTGCGGCCCCGGCTGAACTGACCGGTCAGCGAGATGACCGACGCGCCAAAGGTCGTCTTATGCACGTTGAAGAGATTCTGGCCCCACAGTGACAGGTTCACTTCCGTAGGTCCCAGCGGCAGGTCGGCAACGCCGACGCGCCCATCAACGAGCCAGAAGCCTTTGACCCGGTTGATCTCTTCCTGCGCCGCAATATTGGCCGGCATATTGCCCGCCTGGATCGCCGCCGCCTGCGTCGAGGAGATGCCGGCGGGATAGGCCGTGAGGTTGAATGAAGAGCGATATTGCGAGTCGATGCGTATGAAAGGCTGCCCGCCGCTGCCCATTTCGGCCAGGCGATATTCAGCGCCCAACTGGGTCGTCAGCTTGCTGTAATAGGGCTGCCTTGCAAAATCTGCGACGTCGTAGGGCACCCGATCCGACAGGCTCTGAATGTAATTTTTGAATTTGAAGTCGCTATAGCCAAAGCCACCATTGATCGTCAGGCCCGGCAGCGGGAGGGCGGTGAATTCAACCTCTACGCCCGGAATTTTCGCTGAGCCGGCATTGGTGAAGCCAAGAACGCCATTGTTGAAGGACTGCACCTGCAGATCCTTATAGTCCTGATAATAGGCCGCGATATTGAGACGGAGCCGGTTACCCCAGAATTGCGACTTCAAGCCCAGTTCATAGGACGTCAGGGATTCAGGATCGAACGGGATCGCACTGACGACGCCACCTGCGACATAGCCCGTCGCGACCTTGGCATAGATATTCACTTCATCCGACGGACGATAGCCGGCAATTGCCGTGAAATTCACACGGCGATAGCTGTTCTTGTAAGTTCCGGGCTGCAGCACGCTGCCGTTCGAACCTGAAATACTGATGAGTTCGGTGCGGCGCTTATCCTCCGTCACACGGATGCCGCCGGTCAGGTCGAAGCGTTCACCGATATGATAGGTCAGCTGCGCATAGGCCGCCTTGGAATCGTTGTTGGTCTTGGACGATGTCACGCCACTGCCGAAGATACGGTCGAGGCCAGGCGTAACGGTGCCGTCGGGCAATACGATGTCGGGGAAGGCAGGGGCCACACCGCCAATGATCGGCTGAAAGACGCCGCTGACGTCAGTCGTGGGCGCGCGTTCCTTGAAGTAGAAGAGGCCAGCGGTGAAATCGATCGCCTCTGAATCATAGACGAATTGCAATTCCTGCGTGAATTGTTTCTGCCGTTGGTCGCGCGCGACAATCAGTGTGTTGATATTGTCGGTCGGTCCCGGCGGGGTCGCGCCGATCACGCCGCCGATATTGCCGGCGAGCAGCGCGTAAAATTGCGCAAGCGTAAAGCGAATGCCCCCGCTGCCGGCGAGGTCGTATATGAAGGGCCGCTGATTGAGCCGGCGAAACGCGGTGATGCTCTTGATCGTGACCGCATCGGACGGAGTCCATGTCGCGGTCAGCGAGTGTCCGGACACCGTCGTATGCTCGCGGCTTGTGCCGGCCGCGACGGCTCCCAGCCGCCGGGTGGAGAAGTTGGTGATGCCGCCGGTCAGCGGCTGAAGGTCGATGAGACCACCCGCCAGCGATCCGCCGCCGTCGCTGAGCTTCGAGAGGATCTGCTGCGCGCGCGCAGTCGTGCGGGAATCGGTATAGTCGAACCTATAGTCGAGCAGCACATTGTCGAGATCGAGCCGTGCGCTCACCTGCACGGCATCTTCGTTCCGGTCGCCCAGACGGTCGGCATAGGTGAACGGCCCAAAGCGCGCGTCGCGCGGGCGCGTGTCGATGGTCTGACCGCCGATGAGGTTGCGCACATCGCCCTTTATCTCGTCATGAAGATAGGCGATCTTGACGCTGAGCGGCCCCAAGGCCGGCAGGTTCAGCACCGTCCTTGACCGGAACGCGTCGTAATTTCCGTAGGAGACGAGCTGGCTGACGCCGAACTCGCCGGTCGGGGCGGACGTTACCAGGCTGATGGCGCCGGCAGTCGCATTGCGGCCGAACAACGTGCCCTGCGGACCGCGCAGAACCTCGACCCGCTCCAGATCGGCAAGGCCGAAGATCGAACCGATCGAGCGACCGATATAAATGCCGTCGAGGTAGACCGCCACTTTGGGGTCGATTGCAGCCTGAGACGCACCCGATCCGATACCGCGCAGGCTGATCGTCGGCGACGTCCCCGCCGACGCCGTCCCGACAGTCAGGCTGGGGGCGAGGCCGCTCAAATTCTCGATCGTCGTCACCCGCCGGTCTTCGAGTGCCTGGGCGTTGAAGGCGGTGACAGCGACGGGAACGCGTTGCAGGCTTTCCTCGCGGCGCTGCGCGGTGACGACGATATCGGCAAGACCCTCTGTCGGCTGGGTCGGTGTGAGGCCGCTATTCGCTGCCTCCTGCGCCGATGCGACTGAAGACAAGGCAAGAGTGGCGAGCGCAGAGCCGAGCCAGAGCAGTTGACGCGAAGTGTAGGCCAATGTCCTTCCCCCTATTTTCTGTTTTCGCGTCCGGTCGCCGGTTTCTGCCGCGGACGCACGGCGTCGGGCTCGCATGGGATGCCATGCGGGCACGCTTGCCGGAGGGGGGAGAGCTATTCTCCCCCTTCCCTTTTAGCTGTGATGACGGAGCTTATTCGGCAGCGATCGCCGCCCGCTCCTCAAGCGCGGGCGAGATGAATTCGCCAGGGCATGCGCCGGTATATTTGCTGCCGTCAAAGGTCGGCACACCATTGACCAGCGTCAGCCGCATCGGCGCTGCCTGGCGGGAGAAGCGCCAGGAGAAGCCGCCCTTGCCGTCGGGCATGTCATAGCGCTTCTCACGCTTGCGCACCTCAATCTCGTTGAGGTTGAAGACGGCGACATCCGCCCGCTTGCCGACTTTCAACTCGCCCCGGTCGTGCAGGCCGAAGAAGTTGGAAAGCTTGCCGGTCTGCATATGCACCGCTTGTTCCAGCGTCAGCATGTCGCTGTCGCGCGAATATTCGGTGAGCAGATAGACATTCTCGCCACCGCCGCAGAGCATCTGAAGATGCGCGCCGGCGTCCGAAATATTGCCGACGGTCTTTTCATCCTTCATCAGCTGGACAGTGATATCCATGTCCTTTTCCATTGGCTTCATATCGATGGTCGAGCCCACGCCATTGGCGAGGAACCAGTCGGCCAGCGCGTCGGACGGATGAACGCCAAGGCTGTCGGCATAATCCTTGAGCGTCATGTCGACCGGACCCGGACCCTTTTCAGGGTTGGTCAGGAACAGATCCTGCGGATTTGAGAAGGGCGAGTGCTTCCAGGTCTTGGTATCCCAGCTCTCCCGCGCGCGGGCGCGGAAATCGGGGTCGCGCAGGATCGCCATCTTGGCCTCGTCCCCCTCGGCCAGCACGACTTCATGCCAGACATAGTCGTTGGACTGCGCAAACAGCAGCGACTTGTAGAGGCTGACCGTAATCGTCGGCGGCACATGGGCAAAGCCCGGCCATACGTCATAGCCTTCGGCCTGCATCCGGCGGACGGTGTCGATCATCTTCCCCATGAACGGCCGCTGATAGACGAGCGTCGGGATCGCGCCGGCAATCTGCATGCGGATTTTACGACCCTTGGTCAGACGCGCGAGCCGTTCCAGCATTTCAGGACCAGTCTGGCGCATCGAGGTGTCGACGATCACCTGATAGGTGGCGGGCGGATAGCGTTCGAGCACGGCGAGCAGCGCCTCGAACTCTGCATCGTCGGCCACCAGTGTCGGTACCGGGCGATTGTCGCCGTCATGATCGTGCAGATTGTCCGACAGGCCGAGCGCGCCGGCGGCCAATGCTTCGTCGAGCATATTGGCCATCAGTTCGATTTCCTCCGGCGTCGCCACGCGTTCCCACGCGTCCATGCCCATCGCCGCCATGCGGATCGCCAGATGGCCGACGAACATCGCATAGTTGGTCGGCAGCTTCACCTGTTCGAGCAGCGCATTCTTATATTCCGGCCATGTGCGCCAGTTCCACGGAATGTCGTTGACGAAAGGCTCAAGCGGGATGTCTTCGAAGAAGGAGAAGATCTTGATCATCTCCATCCGCGCTTCGGCGTCATTGGACAACGGCGCTGCGCTGAAACCGCAATTGCCGTTGATGATCGTCGTCGCCCCATAGCCCGGCAAGGGATCCAGATCGCGCTGGAACCACATGGTGGCGTCATAATGGGTGTGGCTTTCGATGAAGCCGGGTGTGACGTGACAGCCCTGCGCGTCGACAACCTCTTCGCCATTGGCCGACAGATTTTCACCGATCTCCGCGATCAGGCCATCACGAATACGAACATCTGCCGCAAAGGCGGGCGCGCCTGTGCCGTCGACGACGGTACCGCCCTTGATCAACAAGTTGGACATTTTCCTCTCCTTCAAGGTCGAGCCCGTTGGTCAATTTTCGGGGATTCTGCGTCCCGACCGTACAAGCTGGTGAAGCGATCCAGAGACTTTGCCGTATTTCGGAACAAATGCCTATGAGATTCCGTATTGCCGCCGCGTTGATGGCCCGACATGTGATCTTGGCAAGATAGAGAAACTTCGCTCGGCCATGGCCATGTCTGTACGTTCAGGCGCCTGTCCAGCGTGGTTTGCGTTTGTCGACGAAAGCGCGTGGCCCTTCCTGCGCGTCGGCGCTGCGATAGGCCCTTTCGGACGCATGACGCGCCGCCCGCAACGCAGCGCTGCGCCCCATTTCGGTCGCAAGCATGACCGTTTCCTTGCCCGCCATCACCGACAGAGGCGCCGCATCGACTATCTCCCGTGCCAGCGCGAGCGCGGTATCGAGCAGGGCTTCGGGCTCAGCAAGGCGATTGACGAGGCCGATCTCATAGGCACGTTGCGCATCAATCGGTTTGCCGGTGAGGATGATCTCCATCATGATCCGCTGCGGAATCATATGGATGAGCGGCGCGGCCCAGGGCGAGCTGCGCCCGACCTTCACTTCCGTAACGGCAAAGCGCGCAGTCGTGCTGGCGACGCAGAGGTCGCAGGCCTGCGCCAGCATCCAGCCGCCGGCATAGGCGACGCCGTTCACGGCCGCGATGGTTGGCTTGGTTACTTCGATTGTGTCGCCGGGCAGCGGGAACATATCGCGTGGCGGCACGGCAAGGCCGAGCGCCTTCATTTCCTTAAGGTCGCCGCCTGCGCAGAAAGCCTTCTGCCCTGCGCCGGTGAGGATGGCGACGCGCAAACTATCGTCGCGCGAAAAGCGATCCCATGCGGCGAACAGCCCCTCACGCACATCACGGCCCAGCGCATTATGCGACTCGGGGCGGTTGATGGTGATGAGCGCGACGCCTTCGGCCGGCACATCGAATAGGATGGCGTCGTCCTGCATCAATAGCCCCTCCCCGCAATCGCATGCG
>Ga0233380_1000187_pt1 | contig 35011 bp, 31 predicted proteins | sample ElkDunMinimDraft_9_FD_191541 | JGI IMG/M metagenome (GOLD analysis project Ga0233380, IMG submission 191541) | Fecal eukaryotic communites from dung pellets of Tule Elk in California, USA - Elk Dung F36 | ecosystem: Host-associated > Mammals > Digestive system > Large intestine > Fecal | place... | reverse complement strand
TGTATATTCCGATCCATCTTGACCACCTGTTCTTGTGATGCTGACCACTTTTTTCCGATGATGTTGACCACCCCTTTTTAGGGTATAAACAAGAGTCAGGGATTAATATTCCGGTGATGTTGACCACTGTCATTCTGACCATCGTGACCACCCTTTTATGAGTGGTCACGATTGCCGGAATGGCATATTTGACCACTTTGTATTTTTCAGTTATCGTTTGCGTCGAGGTATAATCCATACCTTAAAGCATGGCAGGTAAAACGATAACTATGAGCAATCTTAAACAGATCATCCGTCACCGTGACAACGGTATGGCATTACAGACAATTTCCAAAACCTTGGGCATCGCCCGTAACACAGTCAAAAAATACCTTCAGTTAATTGATTCCAGGGGCCTGAGCTATGATGAACTTCTCGGCAAAAGTGACGAGGAACTTGAGGGGCTGCTTGCTGACCCCGACCAAAAATCAGATCAAAGGCACCTTGAGATTGTCTCCTTCCTGCCGTATATGGAATCAGAACTCAAAAGAACAGGTGTGAACAGATGGGTACTATGGGGTGAATACCGTCAAAAGCACCCGGATGGTTTCAGTTATTCCCAGTTCTGTGACATCTTTAAACAATGGCGTATAGGTTTATCCGCGAGCATGCGGATTGAACATGTTCCGGGTGATAAGCTTTACATAGATTTTACCGGGGACAGACTATGTACTGTAGACGCCATAACGGGTGAGATCACAGATCAGGAGGTATATGTGGCCACACTCGGAGCGAGCCAGTACAGCTATGTTGAAGCCATACCGTCACAGAAAAAGGAGGACTTAATAGCCGCCACTGAAAATGCTTTTCATTACTTCGGGGGCGTCACCAAAGCCCTGGTGCCTGACAACCTTAAAAGTGCCGTCACCAAAGCCGACAGGTACGAACCGGTGATCAACCCTGCTTTTCTGGACTTTGCAAACCATTATGGCTGCGCGGTTTTTCCTGCAAGGAGCAGAAAACCCCAGGACAAATCTTTGGTGGAGAAGACGGTAAGCATTGTCTACAGCAGGATCTACGCCCCGATCAGGAATAAGGTCTATCACGATCTCAAGACCCTGAATGCAGATATAAGGCATTATCTGGACATCCACAACAATACCCCTTTCCAAAAACGACCTGAATCAAGAAAGGAGCTTTTTGATAGAGATGAAAAGGAAGCCCTCTCACCCCTGCCATCAGAAAGATATGAACCCAAACAGTCCAAGTATGCTACCGTCACCAAAACCTCCCACATATCCCTTAGTCCTGAAAACCACTATTATTCCATCCCCTACAGATATATCGGTAAAAAAGTAAAAGTGGTCTATTCGGCCAGTTACGTTTCTGTTTTCTACGACGGGGAGAGGATTGCTTTCCATAAAAGAAACATGAAGGAACGGGGATACACTTCGGTAAAAGACCATATGCCTTCAGCCCACAGGTTTGTAGGCGACTGGAACCCTGACTTCTTTCTGAACTGGGCAAAAGGGATCCATCCCGAAGTCCTGCATTATCTACAGGTTATCCTCGACAGTTATACGTATCCGGAGCAGTCCTATAAAAGTTGCCTGGGGATCTTGGGATACGATAAAAAGGCAGGAAGGGACAGGCTCATCAATGCTGTCAAACGTGCCAGACACTATAATACCTATAACTATTCGGTCATCACCAGAATACTCAACAGCGGGATGGATTCAATCCCTCTGGATACGGATGAGAGGCCCGATAAACCGGTCCAACATGAAAACATAAGGGGGGCGGACAGCTTCAAATAACCAATCAATATATAACCAAACACACAATTATGACACAGAGCATTGCATTAAACCAGATGTCCAAAATGAAGTTTCACGGAATGATGGAAGCTTACAAAACCGTCCTGGACAGCAACAGACACCACGATCTCAATCCGGAGGAACTTATAAACCATCTGTTGCAGGCCGAATGGGAAGAAAGGGAGAACAGCAAAATCAGCAGGCTGTTCAGAACCGCAAAGTTCCGGTACAGTGCCACTGTTGAAGAGCTTGAGTTCTCCCAAACCAGGGGACTTGATAAAATGCAGATCCTAAGGCTTGCCGATATGTCCTTTATAAAAAGGAAAGAAAATGTATTGATCTGCGGGGCCACCGGATCAGGGAAGAGTTTCATAGCTTCAGCGTTGGGAAACCAGGCATGTATGCAGGGGATCAGGACCCTCTATTACAATACCACCAAGCTTTTCCCGAAACTCAAAATGCTGAAAGCTGACGGCTCATACATGAAGGAGATAGGGAGAATAGAAAAACAGGATTTACTGATCCTGGATGACTTCGGTATACAGCAATTGGATGAAATGGGCAGAATGGCGCTTCTTGAAATCATCGAGGACAGGCACGGTAGGGCTTCAACAATAGTGGTGTCCCAACTTCCGGTAACAAAATGGTTTGAGACCATAGGTGACAGTACAATCGCAGATGCCATCCTTGACAGGCTGGTACACACTGCCCACAGAATCGAGCTGAAAGGAGAATCAATGAGAAAAAAACGATAACTTTAACAGCCATTAAAACGGTAACTGAAAACCCTAAAGACAAGGGTGGTCAGGATGACCGGATTGGTGGTCAAGATCACCGGAATTTACACACAACAGCAATTTGGCAAAATGGCGGGTTTAGTGTTGAATTCAACGGTATTTTTTCGATTGAGCTTTGGTGCAAAATTGAAGATTTCCGCTTCGATTTGCCCGCCACTTCGCCAAGCTGCAAAACGAGAAAGAACGACCGTTGATTTCTGTCACGTGAACCTAATGCTATGAAACCCTCCCCACAAGCCCAAAACATCCTCGCCCAAATCAATTCTAAAACCATGTTGGGCGATTTACGTAAAATCGCCAAGGAGATCAAAAAGGATCACCAACTGGCCATGGAACTCTGGTCGGCCGGTGAGTTTTTACCCAGGCAACTGGCCATTTTGATAATGGACAAGAAGCTTCTTTCACAAGAAGCCATTGACCGGCTCGATAAGGACATGCAGCAACACCCTCTTAAAGAGCGGACACAGCTCATAGATTGGTTGATGGCCAACCAGCTTACTAAGGACAAGAATACCATAGCCCTGATCGAATCCTGGGAACACAGCCCATCTCCGCTTCAAAGGCGCATTTTTTGGTGCTATCAGGGCCGGTTGCGGTGGATGGGGCAAACACCTCCTCCAAACACGGAAGAATTGCTCTCGGCCATTGAAAAACAAATTAAAACCGAGGAACCCGAAGTGCAATGGGCCATGAACTTTACCGCCGGTTGGATCGGGGTATTTGACAAAAACTACCGAAAACGTTGTGTCGAAGTGGGGGAGAAAACGGGTCTTTATAAAGGGCAAATGGTATCCAAAGGATGTACCCCCGATTATTTGCCGGAGTTTATAGAAATTGAAAGCAATAAGAGAAATTTGTGATTAAGTTAGGGGACGGAACAGGGAAAGGGACGGCAGCTTGTGACACGAGCAGGCTGTGCGCACTGTTCCAACCCAAAGGGGTGTATCCGAAGTACCCCCTCCCACTTCGGATCTCGGCCTGTCAGGTTCTGATCTCGAAATTTCGGGATCGGATGTAGGGTAAGGGGAATAATGGCTCGGCAATTCGGCCTTTTTGGCAGAAAGTTGCGGTTATTTTATCCAAGCTTGCCGTTCAGTACCCACGCTTTGCAGCTCCGAACTCAACGCTTGCGGCTTTATATCAAACTCTGGGTTCGGAAGCCGAAATTTGCAGCACAGATGTCCGGGTGCAGCAAAATATCATAAGAACGGTTACCCCAAATGTTTTATCCTGTTTATTAGGAACCATTATTTGAATAAAAGATGATCAACAAGATACTGGGCACAGACCATTCAAAAACAACCATTCTTATCCGCTTGATGGTTGGAGTCGTCTTTTTATCAGAAGGAATACAGAAATTTCTATTTCCTGTCCTTCGTGGAGCTGGACGATTTGAGAAGATCGGCTTGCCATCGCCCGATTTTTTGGGAGGCTTTGTCGGCACATTTGAAATCCTTTGCGGGACACTGATTTTAATTGGTTTGCTCACCCGCCTGGCGAGTATCCCGCTGATCATCATCATGCTGGTGGCCATAACCACCACCAAAACAGAAGTTTTGGCCGACAAAGGCTTTTGGGAAATGATGCACGGAATCAGAACAGATTGGTCCATGTTGTTGGGAAGTGTTTTTCTTTTAATCAAAGGCGGCGGCTATTGGTCGGTGGATAAGAGATTAACAAAATGAAAGCAGTAATTCTTGGAAGGTTGATGAAACCAACCGGTTAGGAAGCCCATATTTCTAATGGGTGAGGCCGCCCCAATCTTCTAGCAGCGCGTGGCTTTCTGAAATTTAGTCACGATATTACTCGTCATGGAACAAGACCTTAGATGGGAACAAAGATTCTCCAACTTTGGAAAGGCCCTACACAAGCTTTCCCAAGCGGTTGGGTACATTCGGTATAATTTTATAGATGAAGACGATCCAATGGACGATGGTGGCTTGGGATTCGTTTTGGGTGAGATGATCAAAGAGGGTTTGATACAGCGATTTAAGTGTGCCCACGAACTGGCTTGGAAATGTCATGAAGGATTATGCCACCTATTAAGGCAACACCAATGTTGGAGGTAGTCGGGATGCAACAAAGGAAGCTTTTCAGTTAAAATTAATTTCTGAGGGGAAGATATGGATGGATATGATCGGGAGCCGCAACAAAACTTCCCACACTTATAACGAGGAAACTGCCGATGAAATTTATTCCAAAATATGGAATGACTACTATCCCGCTTTCTTGGAGTTCCAAAGGAATATGGAGATGAAAAGAAGCGGCGAACAAGGCAAGATTTTCTAAAATGAACAACTCAGACTGATTAAGGAAGAAATCGACTCGATGAGGGCAGTGTTCTCAAAGTTTAAACCCATAGAAGAAGTAGTGATCTATGGTTCAAGAGCAATGGGCAATTTTAAACCTGCTTCAGACATTGACCTTACGTTAAAAGGGGAAAATATTGATTTGAGTTTGCTGACGGAAATTGAGTTTGATCTGGATGATCTGATGTTGCCTTACAAGTTCGATATTTCCATATACAACAGAATTACCAACCCTGACTTCCTTGACCATATCAATAGGGTGGGCAAGGAGATTTATAAGAGGAAGAGGGAAAAGCCTCACCAGGTGTAGTTCCAGGTATCCCAGCCTGTTCTTTTTGGGGTTAATTTTTATGGATGGCCCTGCAGTTTGAACACTTGGTAAAACCCCTTGGTTGTATTTTTTTTTTAAACGCTATGGCAGCAGTCCCCGCCTCCCCTTACAGGGATATTACCAAATCACTGTTTTCAGGGATGGACGCCGTTGTTTTTATCGGAAAATTTGGAAGAAGGAATAAAAGCCAAACATTCCATCTTTCCGATAGGAGGTATTCCTCAAGAAAGCATTTGACAATTCTTATCCAAAAAAAAATGTTAAACATGAAAAAACTTGTACCAGGGTTCTTTTGCATGTGTTTGCTCCTTCTTTATCATCAGGCTGCTGCCCAGACGGTCAATGTCTCCGGAAAGGTGACCAATGCCGACGATGGGGCAAGTCTTCCGGGAGTGAGCATACTGATTAAAGGAACGACGACAGGCGTTACCACTGATTTGGAGGGCCAATACAGTATCAGTGCGGAAAGAGGCAGTGTGCTGGTGTTCAGCTTTATCGGTATGGTACCACAGGAACGAGCCGTCGGTTCAGAAACGGTCATTGATGTAATCCTACAGGCGGAGGCACAATCCTTGGACGAGGTGGTTGTCGTTGGTTACGGTACGCAGAGGAGAAGTGATCTCACGGGTGCTGTGTCGACGGTGGACACGAAGGTGTTGGAGTCGCGGCCCATTACCGACGCCGCAAGAGGATTACAGGGTACGACTCCGGGTCTCACCATCACTACGCCCACTGGTCAAATCGGGCAAAACCCCAATATCAGGTTAAGGGGGATGACCGGAACCTTGAGCAACTCAGGCGGTGCGCAGCCGCTTATCTTGGTGGACAATGTGGAGATACCCAACCTACAAATGATCAATCCCGAGGATATCGAGTCTATCTCTGTATTAAAAGATGCGGCTTCTGCCTCCATCTACGGCGCTAGGGGAGCATGGGGGGTGATCTTGATCACCACCAAGTCGGGCAAAAGAGGCGATCTGCCTAAAGTCAACTATTCCAACAACTTTTCCTGGGCTACCCCTACCACTACTCCGGAAATTGCTCCCGCGGCGGAAGGGGCTGAAATGGCTTTTCGTGCCTTGCAAAGGACCAACCCTTCCACCAACGTTTTTGGCGTAGTGGGTATGTATATTGACCAGACCTCCATCCAAAAGATGAGGGAATGGGACGCTGCTTATGGCGGGCAAGATCTTGGCAATGAGATGGTCATGGGCCGTGACTTTGAAGTGCGTGACGGAAGGCTCTTTTTCTACAGATCATGGGATGCAGGAGAGATGTTTATGAGACAGTGGACGCCGCAGCAAAAGCATGATCTTTCGGTCGCCGGAGGTACAGAACGGACCAATTACAGGTTGGGCATCGGCTATCTTGGACAGGAAGGTGTCCTAAAGGTAAATCCGGACAACTTTGACCGGTACTCGCTCAATTTAAATGTGAGCACCCAAGTAACGGACTGGATAGAAGCTCGGGGAAAAGTATTGTACTCCAAAACCAATTTTACCAGGCCCTTTTATTTTTCCTCAGAAACCTACGACCCTTGGTATTACCTCTACCGCTGGCCTAAGGTTTATCCTTATGGCACCTATGAGGGATATCCCTTCAGAAGCGCCATTCAAGAAGTACAGCAGGCCAAAATGAACGAGGAAAATAATTCCTTGGCGAGGATCAACCTGGGCGCTACACTTCGTCCTGTGGAGGGATTGACCATTGATGCGGATTATACGTATGATTCCGATAACTTTCATGAGCACCAGACCGGCGGGGTATTGTCGGCTTATAATTTCTGGTCCACCGGTGCCAATCTTATTTATGAACCCTACAGCAGTGCCACTTATAACAGGGTGCGGTACAACTCCTCCTGGAGCAACCGGAATGTCGGGAAAGTATTTGCCACTTATGACAAGAGCTTCGGGGACCACGCCTTAAAAGTGATTGCCGGCGGGGATGCCGAGCATTTTGAGTACTGGATGCAGATGTCAGAAAGAAGAAATTTGATGGATCCCGACCGGGGAGAATTGGATCTGGCTACCGGGGATCAGTTTGTGGACGGAGCCCGGGACGAATGGTCCACCTTGGGGGTTTTCGGTAGGGTGAACTACTCCTATAACAGCAAGTATTTTCTGGAGTTGAACGGTCGGTACGACGGGGCCTCGAGATTGTCGCCCACTTCGCGTTGGGCCTTCTTCCCTTCCATGTCGGCGGGATATGTGATTACGGAAGAATCCTTTATGGAGCCGGTCACTGATGTGATGTCATTCCTTAAGCTGAGAGCATCTTGGGGAGCGATAGGCAACCAAAATGCCTTTATGGGCGATATCTACAGGATCATGGCGACTTCCAATTCCAACTGGCTCATTGGAGGCATCAACCAGCCGACCGTAGGTACACCGGGTGCTTTGCCCACTTCGCTGACTTGGGAGACGGTAACCACCCTGGATATAGGGGCTGACGTCCGTTTCTTTCAAGACAGGTTAGGGGCAACCTTTGACTGGTACCGCAGAACGACCAGCGATATGCACAGCGCCGGTCTGGTATTGCCAAGCTCTTATGGCACTGGCGCCACCAAGCAGAACTTGGGGGAATTGCAGACCACAGGTTGGGAACTGTCCCTAGATTACAACCAGGCTTTTGCCAACGGGTTAAACCTGAGTGTGACAGCGACCTTATCGGACTTTCAGGAGAAAATCACGGAATTTGCGGATAACCGCGGCATCAACGCCAACCGTCCCGGACGGGTGTTGGGCGAGATCTGGGGCTATGAGACGGACAGGTTGTTTACAGAAGATGATTTTGTCAAAGATGCCAATGGTGAATTTGTCTTAAATGATGGAAAATACGTCATGAAAGAAGGGATTCCCTCCCAGTCGGTGTTTGAAAGCGGCTGGTTCTTCTACGGTCCCGGAGATGTGAAATACAAAGACCTTAACGGGGATGGCGTAGTCGATTTTGGCGCCAACACCATAGATGATTATGGGGACCAGAAGGTGATCGGTAATTCTACCCCCCGCTATCAATATGGCCTGCGGTTAGGGGGAGATTACAAGGGTTTTGATTTCAACTTCTTTATCCAGGGAGTGGGGAAAAGGGACTTCTGGGCCAATGGTCCCATCTTCGTGCCAGGATATCGTCCCGGAGAGGCTTGGTTTGCCCATCAGTTGGACTATTGGACACCGGAAAATACCGATGCATTCTATCCCCGCCCCACCGATGCCGGACAGCAGGTCAGCCCGACCAATTTCCGTCCACAGACCCGCTACCTACTGGATCTGTCCTACATGAGGATGAAAAACATTACGATCGGCTATTCGTTTCCGGCTTCTCTGATCAACAGGTGGAAAATCGACCGGGTGAGGGTTTATGCCAGTGGGGAAAATCTTTTTGAAATCGATAACCTGGATCTGCCCATTGACCCTGAGGTGGATTATACCTCGGCCGGGCTGAACGATCCCAACACCTTTGGCAGGGTCTATCCTTATAGCAGATCCGTTTCTTTTGGATTGCAGTTAACCTTTTAAACGATCGGAAAAATGAAACTAAAAATATTTGCCTTTGTAAGTTTATGCATGGTCTATTTGGTGGGTTGTCAGGAAGATTTTCTTGAAAGACCTCCATTGGACAGACTTACTGACGAGACCTATTGGACCAATGAATCCAATGTGAGGACTTTTGCCTGGGGATTTTATCCCGCCTACTTCAGTGGATATGGTTCTGGATTCGCTTGGGGTAAGTTTTTTACCGGAGAAAGCCTCAATGATGACTTTGCGCCCAGCAATCCCACCCAGTTTAGGATCAACATTCCTTCCGCGGCTACCAGTTCTTATTGGACGTTCACCTGGGTGAGGAAAGCCAATATCTTCCTGCAAAGGTTACAGACGGTTCCCATGGAAGAGGAAGCCATCGCCCACTGGTCAGGGGTGGCGCGCTTTTTCCGTGCCCTCGAGTATTATGACCTGGTCAAGCAGTTTGGTGATGTGCCTTGGTATGGGGAAGAATTAAGTGACACCGATATGGAACAGCTTTACCGAGAGAGGGATCCCCGGGATTTTGTAATGGACAGGGTATTGGAGGATTTCCAGTTTGCTGCTGAAAATGTCAGAACTACTGATGGGACCAAAGGCTTGACGGTGGACAAAGCAACAGTGCTGGCTTTTATGTCCCGTGCCATGTTGTATGAAGGCACTTGGCAAAAATACCATGAAGGCAACAATGAAAAGGCCAGATCCTATCTGGAGGCTGCCAAATGGGCTGCCAACGAAATCATCGAGTCAGGCGCCTATTCGCTCGGCAACTACCGGGAGGTGTTCAACTCCCTTAATTTGGCCGGAAACCCAGAGGTCATTCTGTTTAGACAGTATGAGGTGGGTCTATTGACCCATGCCTTAAATAGCTACAACAATATGGAGCCGCAGACCGGTGTCTCCAAAGATGCCATAGAGGCTTATCTGGCCAGTGATGGTTTGCCTATTTCCCTTTCTCCCGCTTACGAAGGAGATCGGAGCATAGAAGAAGTGATGGCCAATAGGGATCCACGACTATATGAGACAGTGGTGTCTGACGAATTGAGGCTGAACGGCATTGCGGTCAACTTCTCCACCAGCGGATATGCTACCCACAAATTTCTCAATGAGGAAATCAAAGATTTGCCGGAGGGCAGTTCCAGCTTGAATCCTACCGATGCCCCGGTGATGCGTTACGGCGAAGTGCTGATCAATTACGCCGAAGCCGTGGCGGAACTGGCGACCGTGGGAGGTCCGGCCATGACTCAGGAAGATCTGGACAAATCCATCAATGTCCTTCGCTCCAGGCCGGGTATTGATATGCCTGATCTGCAGATGATAGGTGATCAGCCGGCTGTCAATGGGCAAGCTTATGTGGATCCCGCAAGAGACGAGTCCGTGCCAGCCCTGCTTTGGGAGGTCAGAAGGGAAAGGAGAATTGAATTGATGATGGAAGGCTTCCGCTTGGATGACCTCAAAAGGTGGAAAAAGCTGGAATACACTGATACGGAGGAAAATACCGACATCAATAGGGGCGCTTGGATCAAAAGATCCGATTATCCTGAGCTGCAAAGCAGTGTCACTTTAACCGAGGGAGAGGAAGGCTATATTATTCCTTCTACTTCAGCGGCTTCTATGAGAAGGTTTACGGATCCTAAAGTTTATTTGGAGCCGATTCCCCTGGATCAAATTGCCTTATATAAAGAAAACGGCGTGGACCTGGCGCAAAACCCAGGTTGGCAATAGAAATAAATTTGGGGTTAATTGGGATGAGGGAGGAGGAAAGGTGGACTGGTCGAGGTTCGCTTCTCCCCTCCCCATTTGCTTGTGGGAGTCGGCTGGTAACAGAAGCCATTAGCTGGATTTACTTCTTCATACCCCTGCAGTGCTCAGGTCATGGTTAAATATTTATCGTGGATATATTTTACGGCGGCTGTATGGGTGTTCCTCCATATACCTGCAATTGCGCAGGCTCAGAAAGCTACTTACTCCCATGGGGGAATCATTAGGGGAGGCTTACAGCAGCCAAAAATCGCTTTGGTGTTTACGGGACATGAGTATGCAGAAGGCGGGGAAGTAATTTTGGATGCCCTTCAAAGACGTTCTGCTAAAGCTTCTTTCTTTTTCACGGGAGATTTTTACAGAAAACCCTTGCATCAAGCCCTTATCAAAGCGATTAAAGATCAGGGGCATTACCTGGGAGCGCATTCTGATCGGCATCTTCTCTATTGTGATTGGAACAATAGGGACAGTCTATTGGTGACCAAGGCTTTGTTTAGGGAGGATTTGAAGGCTAACTACCGGAAAATGAAGCGCTTCGGTATTGGTGAAGATGAAGCAATTTATTACCTTCCCCCGTACGAATGGTACAATGACAGCATCAGCCGATGGACACGAGAAATGGGTTTGCATTTGGTGAATTTCACCCCCGGAACCCGTTCGAATGCCGACTATACCACACCGGATATGCCCAATTACCTGGATAGTGAAAGCATCTTCCGACAGATACTCGCCTATGAGGCGCAGGATCCAAACGGCCTCAATGGCTTTATTCTCTTGCTGCACATCGGGGTCGGGCCGAAGAGGCCAGATAAATTTTCCGACAGGCTTCCGGAGTTGCTGGAGATACTGGAAGGAAGAGGCTATGAATTTGTAGGCATTGATGAACTTTTGGACAGCACACTTAAACGATAGCTTATGCGATACCTCAACCTGCTAATTGCCTTGTGGCTATTGCCCGGTTTTAGTTTTTCACAAGAAGGGGTTCAGGACCCATACCTGAGGGTCAATCAGATGGGTTACCTGAAAGATGATCACAAGGTGGCCATTGCTTTTTCCCATCAGAGGATAAGGGAAAAAATCCAATTGGTGCACGACGAATCCCAGGAGGTCGTGTGGGAGTCCCGACCCAAACAGGTGGATATAAAAACCTGGGGAAATTTTGAATACTATTATTCCCTTGATTTCACTGAGATTGCTCAAGAGGGGAGGTATTATTTACAGGCTGAAAAAAGCAAAATTAAATCGTCCATGTTTCCTATAGGTCAGCAGTCCTATAGGGGTTCACAGGAGGTTCTGCTGGAATTTATGCGGCAACAAAGGTGTGGGTATAACCCTACGCTCGACATGGTATGCCACCAGAAGGACGGCAGGAGCTTTTTCGGTCCCATGCCGGACAGCACCTATGTGGACCTGAGTGGGGGCTGGCATGATGCCGGTGACCAGCTCAAATACCTGATCACCTCCAGCTATGCTACCGCGCATATGCTGATGGCTTATGAAATGTATCCCGAGCGTTTTGCAGATGAATACAATGCCTTGGGACAGCCGGGCGCCAACGGTATTCCCGATGTGTTGGACGAGGCCAAGTGGGGCCTGGATTGGATCCATAGAATGCATCCGGCACCTGATCAACTGTTTCATCAAGTGGCGGATGACCGGGACCATAAGGGATTCAAGATTCCCAATAAAGACAATTCCGATTATGGTTGGGGGGAAAACAGTTACCGTGTGGGCTATTTTGCCACCGGGGAGCCTCAGGGCTTGAGGGAATTCAAGAGCGAGTCTACCGGACTGGCCAATCTAGCGGGCAGAAGCGCGGCAGCCATGGCTTTGGCGGCTAGAATCTGGGAGGAGCGTTTAGACGACAAAGCCTTTGCCGAAAAATGCAGACAGGCGGCACTCAGCCTCTACCAACTCGGCAGGGAGAAAGAAGGGTACCAGCAAGGCAATTCCTATGGCGCTCCTTACCGTTACAATGAATCTACCTGGGCGGATGATATGGAATGGGGTGCTGCGGAATTGTTTAAGCTTACGGGCGAACAACCCTATCTGGCACAGGCGAAGGAATATGCATTGAAAAGCAACACCGCGGATTCCTGGACCGTGGTGGATTCGGCTGACCACTACCGGCTCTATCCCTTTATCAATATGGGCCATTATGTGCTCCATGATCTGGTGGAGGATGATTTCAAAGAAAAGCTTGCAGATTATTATAAAGAGGGAATTCTTTATACCTTGGAACGTGCCAAGAAAAACGCTTTTCAGGTAGGCGTCCCTTTCATCTGGTGTTCCAATAACCTGATGACGGGGCTGATTACCCAGATCATTTTGTATGAAAAAATGACGGGAGACCATCAGTTCAACGGCTATATGCAGGCACAAAGAGATTGGTTATTTGGACGGAATCCTTGGGGTACTTCCATGTTTACGGGTATGCCAGAGGGAGGGGAGTTTCCAGTAGAAGTCCATACTTCGCTTTATGTTCTTTTGGGTCTGGAGGTGCCGGGCGGCTTGGTGGATGGCCCGGTTTATACTTCCATTTACAATAACCTTTTGGGATTGCATTTGCTGCAGCCTGATGAGTTTGGGCACCTGCAAAATGAGCATGTGATCTACCACGATGATGTAGGGGACTATAGCACCAATGAACCTACCATGGACGGGACGGCAGGGGCGATTTTGATGATGACGCATTTTGGGGAGGAGTGAGGAAGACGGATGCCGGATGTCCGATGCCTGATGTCGGATGCCGGATGCCGGGAGGTCAAACAGGAGAGACGTATCTTGTACGAACATTGGACATCTGGTCGTACCGTTACCCCGGAGGGGTAAAATATGAATAACCCTGGGTGGAGTGAGGAAGTAGGAAGTAGGAAAGTAGGAAGTAAGGAAGTAGGAAGACCGGAGACGGGATCCGCTGTCGCCTGCTCGGGATGAAGTTATCGTTTGGTGGAAATCGTGTCGTACCGTTACCCCCGCGGGGTAAAATATGAATAACTCCGGGTGGAGTGAGGAACGAACGCAACCCGGGGTTAGGAAGTCAGATCATGTCCCAACCCTGTAGGGGTTGAACAATTAAAAGCCCATTTTAAATATTTTTGGGCATTAAAATATAAACTTAAGCAATCGATTGTTATGAGCGCATCGAGGATACATGGTATACGATATGGGTTATGGGTTCTTCTGCTAGGGCTATTCAATGTAACCTTTGGGCAGAAGATAGCCGATGTGACAGGAGCCGATTCTCCGGTCCCTTTCCTTCAACAACAAAGTGCATGGGCTGATTCGGTCTTCCAGACCATGAGCGAGGAAGAAAGGATCGCCCAACTGATCATGATCCCGGTGTACTCCAATAAAGACCGTGTTCACGAGGATTCTATCAGCCGCTTAGTCAAAGAATACAAAGTAGGGGGATTGATTTATTTTCAGGGCGGGCCGGTTCGGCAAGCCCACATGACCAACCGGTTTCAGCGGGAGGCCAAAGTGCCATTGATGGTGTCCATAGATGCCGAGTGGGGCCTGGGTATGCGGCTGGACAGCACGATCAAATATCCCTACCAAATGGCGCTCGGCGGCATTGAGGATGAGTCTTTGATCTATGAAATGGGCAAGGAAATCGCCCGGCAAAGCAAGCGCTTGGGCATTCAGGTCAATTTCGCCCCCGTGGTAGACATCAATAACAACCCGAACAATCCCGTGATTGGCTTCCGCTCTTTTGGGGAAGATAAACTCAACGTCAGCTCCAAAGCATTGGCCTATATGAAAGGCATGCAGGAGCAAAACGTACTGGCGAGTGCCAAGCACTTTCCAGGCCATGGGGACACCGAAGTCGATTCCCATTATGGCTTGCCGGTGATCAACTTTTCCCGTCACCGGTTGGAAACGATGGAACTCTATCCTTTTAAACAGCTGATGAACGAGGGGTTGGGAAGTGTCATGGTGGCCCACATGAGCATTCCCGCTTTAGACAGTACAGAGAATCAAGCGTCCACTTTGTCAAAATCCATTGTCACAGACTTGCTGAAGGAGGAGATGGGCTATGAGGGACTGGTCTTTACCGATGCCCTGAATATGCAGGCGGTGGCGGCACAATATGCCCCAGGCATTGTGGATGTAAAGGCTTTACTGGCTGGCAATGACATGCTGCTCAATACCATGGATGTCAAGACCACCATCGAGGAGGTGAAGAAGGCCATCCAAAACGGGGAAATTACCCAGGAAGAAATCGACCGGCGGGTCAAAAAAGTACTGGCTGCCAAAGCCTGGATGGGTCTGGATCAAATAAAGCCCATCGATACCCAAGGCTTGGTGGAGGATTTGAACAATTCCCAAGCCCAGCATCTTAATAGAAGATTGGTGGAGGCTTCTATAACGCTATTGCGCAACCAAGAGGATATACTGCCCATCAAGGATTTGTCTCCCGGTAAAATTGCTTTTCTGGCTATAGGGGCGGAATCAGAAACAGATTTCCAAAAGGCCTTGTCACGCTATGTGGAGGCGGATCAGTTTTTTCTTTCTGCAGAAATGGATCTGGCCGAGATGGTGCGGCTTTTAGAGGAATTGAAAGGGTACGACCAGGTCATTGCTGGTGTCCATAATTTGGGGCTGAAGGCAAGCGTAAAGAATTTCGGGATCAGTCCTGAGATGAACCTTTTTGTAAAGGAACTGATAGGGTCAGTGCCTACTGTGGTCAGTGTTTTTGGGAATGTTTACAGCCTTGCCAAGTTTGATGCCATGGGGCAGGCACATGCGGTCTTGGCGGCTTATCAAGAATCGGCGCTTACGCAAGATGTGGCCGCTCAAATCATTTTTGGCGCTGTGGGGGCGAAGGGAAAACTTCCAGTGACCCTTTCTTCGGAGTTTAAAATAGGGGATGGTTTGCAGACGGAGGGGGGGCTCAGATTGGGCTATACCGAGCCCGAGGGCGTCGGTATGGATGCCAAAAAACTGGAGGGCATAGCTGATCTTGTCCACCGGGCTATCGAAGAGCATGCCATACCTGGTGCCCAAGTGCTGATCGCCAAGGATGGAAAGGTTTTTTATCAAAAATCCTTTGGCTACCACACCTATGACAACACCCATCGGGTGAAAAATACGGATCTCTATGACATGGCATCCATCACCAAGATCAGTACAGGTTTGGCCGCTTTGATGAAATTGAAAGGGGAAGGAAAGTTTGATGAAAACCAGACTCTGGGCACTTATCTGCCTATGGCCAGGGGATCAAACAAAGAAAATCTGGTGTACAAAGACATCTTGACCCATCAGGCAAGGTTAAAGTCCTGGATATCCTTTTGGCAGGCCACCCAACGGAAAAACGGTTCCTTCAGGTGGTTTACCATGAAAAGCGATTCTTCCAGAAGATTTCCTATTAAAGTGGCGGAAGATTTGTACATCCACCGCAATTTTGCCGAAAAGATTTATGATCAGATCATAGATTCTCCGCTAAATCCTGAGCCGGGCTATGTGTACAGTGACCTCTCGTTCATTCTGGCCCCGAAGGTGGTGGAGGAGATTACCGGGGAGGATTTTGTAGCGTATCTGAGCGAAAACTTCTATCAGCCATTGGGGGCAAGCACCCTGACTTTTAATCCTTATCAGCGCTTTGATCGGGAGAGGGTCGTTCCTACGGAATATGACAGTCTTTTCCGCCGGCAACTCCTCTACGGGACGGTGCATGATGAAGGCGCGGCCATGCTGGGGGGGATCAGCGGCCATGCGGGGCTTTTTGGCAATGCCAATGACCTGGCTAAGCTGATGCAGATGTACTTGAATGACGGCGAATATGCGGGTCGGGAATATATTGCCGGCAACACGGTCAGCCAGTACAGCCGCTGTCAGTTTTGTCCGGACAACTTTAGGGCTTTGGGTTTTGATCGAGCCTCCAAGCCTGGGGATCCCAACGGAAACGCGGCTGCCAGTGTGCCGGCTTCAAGTTTTGGGCATTCAGGCTTTACCGGTACTTATACTTGGATTGACCCGGAGAATAAGCTGGTATATGTTTTCCTGTCCAACCGCGTCAACCCCACCCGTGAAAACAGAAAGCTGTACCAGATGAACACCCGAACGGATGTGTTGGAATTGGTGTATCAGGCGATGAAAGGGGACTGAGTGACGAAGCGACGGAGAGAGGGTTACTGCATCGCCATCACTCAGTTTCTGAATCACTAAGTCCCTTAGTCACTAGGTCCCTTAGTCTCGATTTTCTGGACCGAGGATTTTCTACTATTCAATGAATTGCATAATTTAATCTAATGGAAGTTAGGGAACCGATAGTCCTTTACAACAAATCAAAATTCACCGTTGAGGAATACCTTAAGTTTGAAAAGGATGCTGTGCAAAAGCATGAGTACTTTAACGGAGAGATTTTTGCCATGGCTGGTGCTGGTCCCAGGCATAATATCATCTTTTCAAATGTCTTTCGGGAGCTGGCATACCATCTAAAAGGTCACCCTTGCAAACCCTTCGGAAGTGACTTTCGCATCCACATTCCAGAAAACGCCCTGTTTACCTATCCGGACATCTCCGTGTTCTGCGGAGACATTATCCCTTCGGAATTAGATGCAGATACGGCGCTTCTCCCGACGGTTCTTATAGAAATTCTATCCCCCGCGACCAAGGACTATGACCGTGGGGGGAAATTCCGGCTGTACAGGGATATTCCGTCTCTAAAGGAATATGTGCTGATTGATTCTGAATCCATCAATGTGGAGATTTTCAGGATCAATCCGCAGGGGAATTGGGAATTGGAGGAGCATAGATCGATTGAGGATATTTGGGCGATGCCAACTGTTGGTTTTATGCTGCCATTGAAAGAAATATATGAGGGGACAAAACTTTAATGAGATGGATTATTTTAGTGATGGGATTTTAAATAGGATGGAAGAGAAGGGAGGGCGTAGGGATGGAAGGGACTTAGAGACTTAGAGACGGGAGAGACGGAGGAGTCTGATTTAATTATTAGTGAAAACTTATAAAAAGAAATCATGGGAGGTACTATGCGGGTTTTGTTGATCGGGATCATGGTTGTCCTTTTGGCAGATGGGGTAAAGGCTGAGGATAGCACTAGGGTTATCATTGGGGCGGAGCGGTTGTTTTCTGCGGAATACTTCCCCCTAATCGAAGGGAAAAGGATTGGGCTCGTCACCAATCATACCGGTCTGTTGCCGGATGGAAGGCATCTGGTGGATGTGTTGTTTGAACATGAAAAGGTTGAGTTAACGGCCTTGTTTGGGCCAGAACATGGCATCCGGGGAGATGCGGATACGCATGTGGCAGATGGAAAAGACCTGAAAACAGGACTGCCGGTGATTTCGTTATACGGAAAGGTGAGAAAGCCAACCCCGGAAATGCTGCAGGATATTGACGTGCTGATCTTTGACATCCAAGATATCGGTGCGAGATTTTATACCTATATCGCAACGATGCGGCATGTATTGGAGGCTGCGGCGGAGCAGGGTATTCCCTATTTGGTGTTGGACCGACCCAATGCCATTGGTGGGGAATATGTAGATGGTCCGGTAGGTGATCATGCCCTGGAGCCGGTGATAGGGGTGGATCAAATTCCGGTCGTTCATGGCATGACGGTAGGGGAGCTCGCCTATATGTTTAACGAGGAGCGCGGAAAGCAACAACTGCCTAAAGCAGCATTAACGGTTGTCCCGATGAAAAACTATAGCAGGGACATGTGGTACGACGAGACGGGGCTACCTTGGATAAAGCCCTCTCCGAATATGCTGAGCCTGACTACGGCGGCACTTTATCCCATGACCTGCCTTTTGGAAGGGACAAATGTGTCGGAGGGCAGGGGCACGTTAAGACCTTTTGAATTTATCGTTGCCCCTTGGATAGACGGGGAGGCGTTGTCAGCCCAACTAAACGCCTATGGCTTGGTGGGTTTGGAAGCAAAAACAGGAGAGCTGGTTCCGGGAGAAATGGTGGATGGCATTAAAATTTATCCGCCCAAATATCTAGGAGAGACTTGTTATGGAGCGGAATTACAGGTGTCTGACCGGATCAATTTCCAATCAGCCAAGGCGGCGGTGTATATGTTGCACTCCCTTTATACAATTTATCCCGAGGAGTTGGAATGGAGGGAAAGCCGAATGGACGGCCTTTGGAAAACCAAGTCGATAAGGGAAAAGATTCTTGCTGGAATGGCCCCGAAGGAAATCATAACCGCATGGGAGGAGGAACTGGCCTATTTTCGACAAGTGAGGGAAAAGTACCTGCTGTATTGAAAAAAGAGATTTCCGCAGAGGAGTCACTGAAAGCAGAAATTGCTTAATAATTCCAATGTCAATTGCCATGGAAAATCATTGCTTGTATGCTTTGCAAATTTATATCAGGATTAAAACATAAAACTGTAAACCTTTTTTAGGACGGGTCACTCCCTTATGGATTGCAATAGCCCTGCAAGGGCGCCAGACATCAGCATCGGGTGTAGCCCGATGCATAAGTAATGTGCCACCAAAAACTCAGCCCTGTAAGGGCGTAAGACTACTTACCATTTGAGCTTTTATCGAAACAAATGATATTTTTGAGGTTGAATGCAACGAGTCAAAATAGAAAACATGAATAAAATTTTCCTTATTGCCTTGTGCTTCCTGTTTGCAGGGCCAATATCTGCCCAACAGCTCGATAGCATCAAGTCCTTTGACGCCCCTGCGGCCCGACAGGCGGTAGCGGTCAGTGACAATTTCCTTTTTGCCATCGACAATGTCACGATTGAGCAGTATGACAAGGCTACTGGGCAGAAGCTCAAAACCTGGAAAGACGACAGCGGGCAGCTAAAGCACCTGAACAGTGGGCTGGTATGGAATAATAAGCTGTATTGTGCGCACTCCAATTTTCCAGAAATACCGATGGCCAGTTCTATAGAGGTCTTTGATCCAGCGACATTGGAACCCATAGAAAGTTACAGCTTAGGCATTGATATCGGTTCCGCTACCTGGATTGATCGATATGAGGGGCATTGGTACATTGCTTTTGCCCATTATTCCTCGGGATCGGGTCAGGAACCTGGCAAGGACAACCGCTGGAGCCAATTGGTAAAGTTTACAGACGATTGGCAGCGGGTAGGAGCATGGATTTTTTCCAAGGAACTGCTGGAAAGGTTTTCGGGGATGAGCAATTCCGGTGGATACATCACCGATGAAGGTGACATGATTATCACCGGACACGATCACAAGGAGCTTTACCACTTGAGGTTTCCAAAGATGGGCTACACCTTACAATGGGTGGATACCTGGCCGGCGCCTTTTGAAGGACAGGGAATTGCCGTCGATCCGGAAGATAAAGCAATCATCTATGGTATTAGCCGGAGCCAGAAGAAAATTGTCAAAGGCAAATTGAGAGACGTTCGCTGATATCTGCTTCACTTTCATAGCCAAAGGGGTCAAACCGTTTTTGACGCGGTAGAGCAAAATCAGAAGTCGTCGACGGCGGAGAAGGGTGGGGAGATCAGGGAATGTTCCTTGGCAACAAAGGAAAATATCTGGACGAGAGCAAAACACCCATGGTCTAGGGAGAAAAGCGCTTGGGCGGAGATGGAAAATGCCCGAGCGGACGTGGAAGATAGCTGGTCGGAGGGAGAGAATACAATATTGGTACCGGAAAATACAATATCCTGGTTGGAGAATACGTGATCCGAGGCGGAGAATACAATATCCATCCTGAAAAATACAATATCCCGGTTGGAAAATACGTGGTCCGAGGTAGAAAATACAATATCCATCCTGAAAAATACAATATCCTGGTTGGAGAATACGTGGTCCGACGTAGAGAATACAATATCCATCCTAAAAAATACAATATCCATGGTGGCGAATGCATGGCCAATAGGAGAGAAACCTATAGCGGATTGAAAAGATACAAGGGCGGTGTTGAAAGATGGTTGGTTGACGATGAATAGAGCATGGGCGGGACGGAAAATTGCCGTTCAGCAAGTATCGGTGCTATACCCGGCTTGTTCTTTCGCCCTCTCATAACCGACAATTTTATTTTTTCGTAACTTTCGTGTAGTATTATTGAAATGTGCGGATATGGAAATCACGATAAAAAACAGATAATCGAAGCATGCAGGCAAATGCATTCTATCTCAAACACTTCCTTTTGTAGAGATTGAAGAACCTCGTTACGATAAAGATACTGAAAGGCGATAAAAGAGGCCAAATCGGGCAAGGCCACTAACACCAGCCTTAAGGATTTCAGAACAGAACTTTACTAGAAAATATTTTAAATCCTTCTACGGAACGGTAATCCCGTAGAAGGATTTTCTATTTAATTGTCCACCAGCGCTCCCACAATCTGCTTGAATTTCCAAGCTGTCTGGTCGCCGGTGGGCCCTTGGGTTTGTTTCATGATAATACCTACTATGTTTTCCTTGGGATCGGCAAAGTATTGGGTATTAAAATAGCCGCCCCAGACGAAAGTCCCTTCGCTTCCTGAGCCGCCCCGGCCTTGGCCCTGCTCGGTCAAGACGCCAAATGCCAGTCCGTGATGTTCATTGCCGCCTCCATAAAGGTCGCCACTATGGTTGGCCATCATCGTCTCGATAGTGGTTCTACTCAGGATACGCACCCCGTTGTACTCTCCGCCGTTCAGGTACATTTGGAGGAAAGTGGCATAATCCTTGGCCGTGCTGGATAAGCCCGCGCCGCCGGAAAAGAAGGTTTTGGCTCCTTTGACAGGATAGTCCGTTTCATAGAAGGTGTTGGGGAAGTTTTTCCATGCATCCTCCTGCTTGTGCTGTATTTTGACGAGACGGCTGCCTTTGTTATCCGGTAGATAGAATCCCGTATCGTTCATGCCCAGCGGATCAAAAAGGCGCTGTTTTAAGAATTGGTCGAAAGGCATTCCTGAAACGACTTCAATCAAATAACCCAATACATCAATTCCCATGCTGTAGGTGAATTTTTCTCCCGGGTTGTGGTGGAGGGGTAATTTTGCCAATTTTTTGATTACATCGCCAATCTTTACGGCCTCGGTAGTGAAAAGATCCGTCGTGCCGGCTTTTTGGTAGATCATTTTGATCCTTTCGTCCCCATCGATGACGCCGTAGCCAAGTCCTGAGGTGTGGGTCAACAGGTGGCGGATGGTGATTTCTTTGTTTGCAGGTCTTGTGGTATAGGTGGTATCGGCATAGCGGAAATTCTGCAACACCTGAGGGTTTTTGAACTCGGGGATGTATTTGGAAATGGGATCATCCAACTGGAATTTGCCTTCTTCCCAAAGCATCATGACCGCTGTGGAAGTGATGGCTTTGGTCTGGGAGGCAATGCGGAAGATGTCATCCGTTTTTTGCGCTCTGTTGTTTTCGGTATCTGCCATGCCAAAAGCCTTGTGGTAGACGATCTTGCCATTGCGTGCGATCAAGGCAACCGCGCCAGGGATTTCTCCTTTGTCTACCGATTTTTGGAGCATATTGTCCACCCAGGTCAATCTTTCGGCGGAAATCCCTACAGTCGTAGGATTGGCTTCGCTTAAGGGAGGGGTTTTTTGTCCGGATTTGGTTTGGGCATTCAGGCTGAGCAAGGATAGCGACAGTGCTACCGTGAGTAACATTCTCATACGAACATTTGGGTTTATCTGGTTAAAAATATTGACGGAACAAGATAAGGAAAATTGTTTTAGATAGATGTGGCGGTTGGGGAAAAGTTGGGAGACGGATGCCCGATGTCAGATGTCCGATGAGGGGCTACGTTATCGTCCATGGACTATCGACTATCGACTGTGGTGCGTTGACCGTCTTTACCTTTGCTTTTTCTTCAAAATTTGTTACTTTCAGGAACCTAAAACGAACTCCTATGAGATCCCTTATCGGCTTTTGCTTACTGCTTGTTTCATTTCCTACCTTGGCACAGTCCTCACTTTCGGATCAACTGGATCAAAAGGCCGCTGCCATTGAACAAAAAGTCATTGAATGGCGCAGGGATTTCCACCAGCATCCTGAATTGGGGAATGAGGAAGTCCGGACTGCCGGAATCGTCGCCAAGCACCTGAAAGCCCTAGGCATGGAGGTGGAAGAAGGGGTGGCCGTGACCGGCGTCGTTGGGCTGCTCAAGGGCGGCAAGCCGGGCCCTACGGTTGCCTTAAGAGCTGATATGGATGGACTTCCCGTAACGGAACGAGTGGATGTGCCTTTTAAGTCTCAAGTGACGACAGTTTATAACGGACAGGAGATCGGCGTGATGCATGCCTGTGGTCATGATTCCCATGTGGCTATCTTGATGGGGGTAGCGGAGATTTTGGCCTCGGTAAAGGAAGAGATTCCCGGGACCATTAAATTTATCTTTCAGCCGGCAGAAGAAAGCCTGGAAGATCAAACGATCACCACTTGGGGAGCCAAGCAGATGGTGGAGGAAGGCGTGATGGAAGATGTAGATGCCATTTTTGGTTTGCATATCAATTCCCAAACCCCTGCGGGTGTGATCCGCTACAAAGCGGGTCCGGCTATGGCGGCGGTCGACAATCTAGGCATTACCGTGAAGGGAAAACAAGCGCACGGCGCTTATCCCTGGTCGTCTATCGATCCGATTGTGACCTCTTCACAGATTGTATTGGGCTTGCAGACCATCGTCAGCCGAAGCGTCAATATCACTGAAATTCCCGCAATTGTTACCGTAGGTGCGATCAATGGAGGGGTTCGGCAAAATATCATTCCCGAAGAGGTGAATATGATCGGCACGATCAGAACCTATAGCGATGAGCAACAAGCGCTCGTCCACCGAAGGATCAACGAGATAGCGGTAAATATTGCGGAAAGTGCGGGGGCGAAGGCCGAGGTAACCATTAAAAAAATGTACCCTGTGACCCATAATGATCCTGAGTTGACGGAATTAATGCGTCCTACTTTGGAAAGAGTGGCGGGGGATGGGAACCTGTGGTTACATGATCCCTTTACAGGCGCGGAAGATTTTAGTTTTTTTCAAATAGCGAAGCCCGGTCTGTTTATTTTCCTTGGCGGCATGCCCAAAGACCAGGATCCGGCTGAGGCCGCAGCCCATCATACGCCCGACTTCTATTTGGACGAAAGCGGCTTTGTTTTGGGCGTGCGGGCGCTGAGTCAATTGGCGGTGGATTATTTGGGGATGAATAAACTGGAGTAAAAGGAAAAAAGATGGGAGCCAAGAGCGTAGTGCCCCAACAGGTGATTTTGAGCAAAATCTTTGTGTTACGTGGACGAAATGTAATGCTGGATAGAGATCTGGCTGAATTATACGGTGTAAAGCCTATTCGGCTTAGGGAGCAAGTGAAAAGAAATATAATGCGCTTCCCTGAAAATTTTATGTTTCAGCTCACGGAAGAAGAAGCCGGGTGGATGGTATCGCATTTTACGATACCATCCAAACAACATTCTAGGCGGGACCTTACCCTATGTATTTGCTGAGCACGGCGTACTATAACTTGCCAATGTCTTGAGAAGCGACAGGGCCGTGCACATGGGCATAACCATTATTGAGGTATAAGTGAAGATGCGGGAAATGCTTTTGACAAATAATGAACTGCTACTCCAAATGGAGAAATTCGGAAAAAGGTCGCAGGTCAGGATGAGAAGATAGAACTTATCTTCAATTATTTGAAGCAGTTTGTCAAAGAACAAGAAGTCGAGCGAAAACCAATCGGATTTATTTCAAAAAGAAGAGAATGATATTGTTCAAAAATTATGAAACACTCCAATCCATCCACCTGGCCCTCCTTATCTCCCTTAGCTGAATGGCAATCCTCTCTAAACGCCATCCATCTCTGGTCACAGATCATCGGAAAGATCCGGCTGGCGCATATGCCATCGGTTAATCATTATTGGCACAGCACCCTCTACGTATCAGCCCGTGGATTGAGCACCAACCTCATTCCCCATTCGAACGGCGGATTTGAAATGGAGTTTGACTTCTTGGAGCATCAGCTGCATATCCGGAAGGTGACTGGAGCCCATAGAAGCTTTCCATTAGAAGCCATGTCAGTAGCGGATTTTTACCATAAAACATTGGAAGGGCTCAAGCAGCTCCAGATCGATACCCAAATCTATGCGAAACCGGTGGAGCTTCCCGATCCAATTCTTCCTTTCCCTGACGATGTGGAAAAGGCGCCTTACGATGCGGAGGCAATTCATACCTTCTGGCTGGCCCTTACAGATGTCCAACGGGTCTTCGCCAGGTTTCGTGAAGATTTTTTGGGAAAAGTGAGTCCTATCCACTTCTTCTGGGGTGCCTTTGATTTGGCCGTGACACGTTTTTCCGGCAGGACGGCCCCAAGGCATCCGGGAGGCGTTCCCAACTGCCCCGATTATGTGATGCAAGAGAGCTATTCCCATGAATTGTCCAGTGCGGGTTTTTGGCCGGGAACGGGTCTGGGAGAGGCAGCCTTTTATGCTTATGCCTATCCCGAGCCGGACGGCTACAAAACGGCAAAAGTCCTGCCCCAGGAGGCCTGGTATTCGACGGAGATGGGCGAATATCTGCTCACCTATGAAGCAGTACGCAATTCACCCAATCCGGATGAGGCCTTGTTGCAATTTTTACAGACCACTTATGAAGCCGCTGCTACCTATGGCAACTGGGATAGAAAAGCCTTGGAACGGAATTCAAAATAACATCTGATTCGGGGATGGGCCGACGGTAAAGCGGGATTAGAAAATTATAAGATGAAGATTTCATTGGCTACATTAAGTTTTAGAAGGGACAACGGAATAACTTGGGGAGATTTGTTACAGTGTTTACTGGTTGTTTGCATTTTTGAGGAGGTTATGGATCCAAGGGGTCAATCAATACCAAATTTTCAATGTGTTTAAAGTCTTTGGTATTTAACGTTAATAGCGGAAGTTCATAGATTATAGCCGTTCCTGCAATTATGCTATCGCCCAAACTCATTGATTTGTGTTGCCGAAGAGAGATTGCTTTCTGAAGGATATCAGTAGAAATTGAAATCTGCTTACAGTATGAAAAAAATTGTTCGAAATATTTTCTGTCGGAACGGGTAAGCCTGTGGTAACCTAGCACCTCCAGTAAGGTTATTTCTGAAATGTACAGGGTGTTTTCACTTAACCATACCTGCAATTTTTCCGCATTTTGGCTTGCAGAATATATTAAAATATTTGAATCCAAAAGTGCGTCCATAATTATTCCCTACCGTATAACGGTCGATCCTCTCTGACTGCCTTTTGCCATTTGACCGGATCTTGGATAGCAGTAATGCCGCCCATAGCTGCTTTGTCTTTCATTAATTTCAGAAGTTCGCTTCGGTCCGTTTTATCGGCTGTATCCACATCGATCTTCACTACAGATAGCCCCAACTCAATGGCGAAATTTTCCACTTGCTTAAGATCGTCTCTGTCATTTCCTGAAATGATAATTTTCATCGCTAATGTTTTTCTAAAGTTAAGGTTTTCATGCATTTATCAGACGCACTTTACGCGAAAAAAGTTATTGGAGGATGATCGATGACCATAATTAGCAGATCAAAATTTCAACCTGAAGGGTTATTGAACGTTTTCATGTGTCAAAAGGAAAAAAGCAAAATCTGTTCAGCGTTAGCTAAAGCAAGGATCTCTGTAGCAGCCTATAATTTAGTGTCTAAATGACTAAAAAATCCCAAAAATTTTTAAAGTTTGGGACATGTCTTTTAAGCGATTGGAAGGGAGGTCGAATCTAGTTTGCTTTCCACAGTCATTCCGCCGCTGGTTTTGACATTATTTAATTTTACCGTTACATTTGAATGGATAGACTATATAAACACCACTGAAACTAATAATACAAATATCATGAAAACAGCTATTGTAAAGGCCTTCGGAACGGAGGCTCCTGATGCGGATTTAAAGCAGATGGACATCACGCGCCGTGAGGTGCTGGAGAAGGATGTGGAAATTGACATTTTATTCTGTGGCGTTTGCCACTCGGACTTACACACCGCACGGAATGAATGGCACGGCACGGTATATCCCAATGTGCCGGGACATGAAATTGTGGGTCGGATTTCCAAAGTAGGGGATAAAGTCACGCAGTTTAAAGTGGGGGATCTTGCGGCGGTTGGTTGTATGGTGGACAGTTGCCGGGAATGTGAGCAATGCAGAAAGGGGAGTGAGCAATATTGTGAAAAAGGAAATATCCAGACCTACAACGGACATGACAGGCATTTGAACAAGCAGACCTTTGGCGGCTACTCCGAACGAATTGTCGTTGATGAAGACTTTGTACTGCGTGTGCCGGAGAACCTGGATTTAGCAGCAACTGCACCTTTGCTTTGTGCGGGAGTGACCACCTGGTCTCCCCTGAAGCACTGGAATGTAGGCGAGGGGCATAAAGTAGGCATCGTAGGCATCGGCGGACTGGGCCATATGGGTGTCAAATTGGCTAAAGCCAGGGGTGCTCATGTGGTAGTCATCACTACTTCCCCCTCAAAAGTGGAAGATGCCAAACGGCTGGGGGCAGACGAGGTCATCCTATCGACCGACAAGGAACAGATGAAAGCGCATACAAACACCTTAAACTTTATTTTGGACTGTGTGTCCGCGGATCACGACCTGAATGCCTATATGAGGCTGTTAAAAGTGGATGGGACGCTGGCATTGGTGGGAGCGCCAGAACATCCGCTGCCTGTAGCGGCTTTCAGCTTAATTCCGGGGAGAAAAAGCCTTGCGGGCTCCACGATTGGCAGCATAAAGGAAACACAAGAGATGCTGGATTTTTGTGGCCAGCACAACATTGTCTCTGACATTGAGCTGATCAAAATCCAGGATATCAACCAAGCCTATGAGCGATTGCTGAAGGGTGATGTCAAATACCGTTTTGTGATTGATATGAAGAGTTTGAAAGGCTGAGGCTTATCCTTAAGACCTGTCAGGCTTTTAAAAACTTGACAGGTCTTAACAATATTATCTAAAAACATCGGACAGCTCGAAGTCCAAGCTGTTTAAAACAGTCGAATTCACTTTGCCTCGCTTTTGCAAAAAGAGAACGAGCTCATAATTACCAGCGGAGCCTAAGGAGAAAATTTCCAAGGTCTGGTTGGCTGGATCAGCGATCCAATATTCCTTGACGCCGAATTGTTCATATTTTGCCTTTTTGGAATAGCGGTCGATATAACTATTGGAAGGGGATATAACCTCTACGACGAGATCCGGAATTCCCATGATTCCTTTTTCCTGAATAATGGAGGATCGGGCTGCTGAAACAAACACCAGATCCGGTTGGTAAACATTTTCCCCATCAAGATAAACATCTACTGGCGCGAAGAACAGTTCTCCTGCTTGCTGTTGGTTGACGAAAAAGATTAACTGCTGATAGAGTGAGGCTAAGGTGCGCTGATGAGCGATTAGGGGGGCGGGCGTCATGAGCAATTCTCCATCTAGAATTTCACATTTCACATCTTTCTCCAATTTAAGATAATCCTCCACTGTCCATTTCTTTGACCGGTCTATAATGAACGTCTCCATATCCTTGGCCATAAAGTAAGCAAGAATTAAAGATAGTTAATAGATGCCGGAAAGTAAAGTAAATATAAATAAGGGTCGGGTTGAGATTACTTCGGCCATTCTTCAGAATTAGCTTCAACTTCCTTTTGGGGTAAAGCCCCGCCTGGCATCAACCTAGCGGGGCTTCTTCTAATATAGGATGATCAACTCCCATCCGGACGAGGTTGATCTCATAAAAGTAACATTAAACTTACTCTCCAAAAGTGCCCCAGCCACTCATAAAAATGGCTAAGGACTTGAATCCCCAACTCATGTCCGTCATCTCATAAACGGGTTCGGCAGTTTCAACGCTTAGCTGCGCCTCACTGATTTCTTGCGGAATAATCTTGTAGGGACGCATTTCTAAGGTGGGCTGGTCGCTATTGTCTAGATACATATCTACGCGAAGGATTCCCCCTTCTTCCGGCATGTAGAACGGATGGGTAAAATTGATCGTCTCGCTAAAGAGCGGCGAGGTGTAGACCACCAGCTTTCGTATCATGGGAACGCTCAAGGGGTTCTCAGGATCGGGCGTCCCATATCCGGCTTTTAACGTGTACACGCTCACGTTGCATGCATAACCCAATATGTTTTCTTTTTCGTCCAGCAGTTGCCGGTCAAATAGCTCAGCATCAAAAGAAGTATTGGGGCTAGTCGCTTCTTGTTCTGATGGGGAATATTCAACGTAAATTTTCCGGTCTGCTTCAGGAATCTCTTCGGTCGCAACCAGGGTTTTCATAAATATTTTGCCTACATCCTGCTGTTTGTCATGAAGATGATCGTAGATAAACCCGAATCCTCTAGATTTTCCCACGACGACTTCGTCTTTAATGTGATAATCAGCAATCACCGTATTGAACATGAGTACCAATCCCGCCAGAGGGTTTTGTTCGCTCAGCCTTTGAAAGTGGCTCAACAGATTTTCGTCTGGCCCGGCCGCTGCGATAAGGGCCTCCATTTGCTCTTTGGCGTCACCCCGGCTGAAGTCGATGTTCTTGATGTAATGGCCAATGTCTATTCCATGACTGTACATGCCCATTTCTATGATGCCTTCTGTAAACGGAATGTCGGTGACAATGCCAATGTCGTCTATGTCTTCTTGATTGTCAATGGAACAGGCGGCGGTAAAAAATGCCATACCTAGCCATACATACAGGGCTGCTTTCTTCATCATTTTCTTCTTTATTAGGGTTATAAAATAATTTCGATGAGGTTTCCGACTGTTATTTATGTTTTGGTTAACACGTAGGTTTAGCCATCGACCCGATCAATGACAAATGTACAGCGCATGGCTAATGCAGACAATCCCCGAAATCAAGTATTTTTTATCTTTAGGATGAACGGCTATTACAACGGTGGCGCCCAACAGCTATGATCTCGATAGATTCTCATCGTCCTATTGTTCGTTCGCCGGGATTTGTGGTTATATTGGTAGCATTAGTATCAAAATATCATTTTAGCTTAAAATAAAGAGGAGCCAATGAAGCATCGGGTCAATACACTTAAAGCGAAAGGAAAAGAGCTATGGACTAATGTATTTTGGAAAAGCCCGAATCACTTATTGGCCTTAAAGGTCACCTGTTCCATCATCTTTCTTGTCGTCCCTTCCTTACTTTTATTTGAGGAAACTTTTATAGGTACTACCCTTGCCATGGGAGTGGTGGGCATGGCCCTTGGGGAAACGGATGTGCATCCTAGGGGTAGGAGGAAATCCTCGGGAATTGCCTTGGTACTCTTTTTTATCACCAGCAGCCTCGTCGAATTACTTTTTCCTTATCCTCCATTTTTTGCTGTGCTTGTCGCAATTGCCGCATTTTCCTTGACTTTGGCCGGGGCATTGAGTGCCAGGATGCAGGGAGTTACTTTTGGAACATTGCTTATTTTTGTCTATACCATGCTTGGGGCGGGCAGCGCCGAAAAATGGTTTCATCAGCCCGTTCTTTTTACTCTCGGCGCTTTGGCTTACTCCTTGGTTTCTATCCTCTTGTTGTACCACAGGCCTGACCGGATGATCAAGGAACAGTTGGCGAGGGGATTTCATCACCTGGCAGCCTATACGAGGACCAAGGCCAATCTTTTCCCCAGTGATCCCCAGTCACAAGTACCTATAAGAACCCAGCTTGCCCAGCAGAACATCGCCTTGGCCCAACAGGTAGAAATCTGCAAAAATGAGCTGTACAGCTATGCGGAAGAAAGCAGCCCGCATGCCCGACCTGTAGTCGATGCTTATTATCGCAAATGGTTTTTGTTGCAGGAGATGCAGGAAAGGGCCATGTCCAGCCACGAAAAATATGACCTACTCAGCGAGGAGGTTTCCCATCCTTCGATTTTGGAAGGTCTTGGGCACTTGATGAGGGAAATCGGTCAAGCCATGCGGCAATATGCAGAATCTTTGCTCACCGACCAGCTATACAGGCACCCCTTGTCCCTGAGGTGGACGCTGGTTGCTGTACAGAAAATGTTAGAAGAGGAAAAAGGCTATCCTCATTACGGCACTCTTTCTCTATTAATGAGAAACCTATCGGGGCTGGAGGCAAATCTACGGGAAAATGCTTTAAGCGGCGTAGCCATTGATGTGGCTGCCTTCCATTCACAGAAATTAGAAAGGCCGCGATGGTCAACTTTAGTTAGCCGCAATCATCCGCGTTTTCGTTTTGCCGTTAGGCTAAGCCTTGCCTGGCTACTCGGATATGGGCTGATGCAAGTATTTGATATGGATAAAGGGGCCTGGATATTGATGACTTCTTTGATTGTATTTCAGCAGACCTATAGTGCTACTCGGATGCGCCTGTTCCACCGGATCTTTGGCACCCTGATCGGCGTGGTATTGGGTGTAACATTGGCCTATTTGCTTCCGACGCTGGCCGGGCAGATACTCATGCTGTTCGGCTCGATTTACTTGTTTTTCTATTGGTTAAAAAAGAACTACACCATAGCGGCGATATTTATCACCACTTATGCTTTGGCCTCATTTGATATCTTGTCTGATCAAGGTATAGCCGTGATGTTACCACGGATTATTGACACGACCGTAGGTGCCACAATTGCTTATTTGGTTGTTCGTTTCTTATGGCCAGACTGGCAATCTAAACAGCTCCCGGGCTTCTTGCTGCTCGCCGTCTCCAAAAACAGACGTTATTTCGAAAATACTTACCATGGAAGTATCTCTGATGAAGCTTATTTTCAAAATAGACAAGAGGCTTATCATGCAGACAACGCTTTGGCTTCTGCTTGGCAAGGCATGAAGCTGGAACCGAAGCGGATGCGTCAATTCGAGGACAGAGCTTTTCAATTGACTAACCTGAACCATGCCTTGTTGTCGTATATATCGGCATTCGGGGTACATCGTTATGCCGAGCTGTCACAGAGGGAGCTTGAATGTTGTAAAGAAATAAGCGCTGTGTTAGGCCATGTTTGTAAGTTGTTAACCGATAAAGAAGAGGATACACAATGGCAATTTTATCTGGACATGACCCTTTGTTGGGAAGACAATTTGGAGGAGTTGCACAGCGATACCGAAAGCAGCAGGGCGGGCTTGATCTACAATATCGCCCATGCCACACGGGAGTTGCTTCTTGAGGCATCGGAGATGATGAAACTGGACCATACAAAATCTCCCTATTCTCCAGCAAAAGAGGGCGCGGCCCTTATGAAATGAATTTGAATGTGAAAACTCACATGATAAACAATGGTACCTATGAATTTAAAACAACCATTCAAGCCAAGGAAAGCCTTTGCGGCCGCCACAATGATTTTTCTACTAATTGTTGTGCTATCTGTCTCGGCATTTAAGGCTCATGTGGGACAACAATGGAAAGAGGACAGGGAAGGGCCGCGTGGATCCTTTAGAGAAGATTTTAGTGATGCTACTATTGATGAAAGCATTTGGACAGTCGCAGATTGGAGGGAACATGGAGGACAGACAGATCCCGGACGCTGTTTCTTGAAGGACGGATATCTGCACATGGTTCTATTAAACGATGATGGGAAGATCCTAAGCTCCGCTCTTCAGACAAAACAAGAATTTATGTACGGCCGATGGGAGGCAAGAATAAAGCCTTCCTCTATTCCTGGAGTATTAAACTCCTTTTATACCATCGATTGGGGTGGCGGGTCAGGTACCAAACAGGAAATTGATATTGAGTTTCTGACCTCCTCATTCGGTGAAAGTACAGGAGAGGTGCATTTCGCTGTTCATGCCGCCGGCTTGGGCAGCTTCAACACCAATCCTGATGTGAAGCTTGACTTTAATCCTTCTGATGATTTTCACATCTGGGGATTCGACATTGGACCGGACAGAATAGAGTGGTTTGTAGATGATAAAGTGCTTTTGACTTATCGCTATAGCGAACAAGAAATAAAGATAGATAGTCCCTATCAATTAAAACTCAATGCATGGACACAAAAAGAGTGGATCAATGGACCGCCCACATCAGGTGTCCAAACCGAATACCTCATCGATTGGATCAAATTTACTCCCTATGCAGGGAAATAGGACAGAATAGATACAAGCAATTACGGATTTTCATCCTGTTGGCTAAGGCCGAATTTATTTCCCGGTTTTGAAATTCTACACCTGAAGTCAGAAGCCAAACCGTCTGTCTCTCGTTTATCATGCAGCTGTATTTCCACTTTTTCTTAATTCTAGTTAATAGCCAAGTTAACAAATATTAATTTGGCTTAATTAGATTCAATAATACATAGATTTGTTTATAACGATCTGTGTATGAAAACATATGCTTTTTTTGCTTTCTTGTTGATTTTGGCGATTCCTTTCTGTGGATTCGCCCAACAGGAAAGTTTTATTTTATCCGGCCGGATTTTAGACGCCAATACCCGGGCGCCTATCTCTATCGTTAGCCTCCAAAATGGAAAGACGTTGATCCTTGCCAACGCCAGGGGGGAATTTCAATTGAAAGTCAAACCCGGCGACCATCTGGTGATTTCCCATACCGCCTATAAGCCCGCGGTGTACATCGTGGAGGCAGGAGAAGATTCTCCTTTGGAGATATTGCTTGAAGAAAAAGTTGTCGAACTCTCGGAAGTTGAGGTAAATGCTTTTATATCTGAAGAGCGCTTCAAGAGGGAAGTCTTGATGGCTGTTCCAAAATATGACTATGAACATAAAGTGGCAGAGAGAAACCTGCAGATGGTCAAGCAAATCGTTCCTCTGGGCTATGCTCCTGAGTCCAATCCCTATGGCTTATTCAAAGATGCAACGAGTGTCAGTGAAGTAAGGTTCTTCTCCACCAATCCTTCCATGGGCCTCCTTAAGGCGTTGAAACAGATCGGACAAAAAAGGACATTTATACCGCCTCCCTCCCCAACTCGACCTTCAAGAGAGCCATTATACAAATTCGGGGTACAGAAGAGCAACAGCAGAATACTCAATAATCAAGAATGAAATGAAAAACTTACTGTTGACAGTTTTACTTTGCTTTGCCTTCTGGGCCGTCTGTTGTACTTCAGGAATTCTGGGCACCATTAAGGATCCTACCAAGGCGATGAGGTATATCGAACCTGATTCCGTTCAGATATATTCCCATTATGTTAAAGATACTTTTCAGATTAAAATACATGTACCAGATGGTTATTCCAGGCAAGATACACTCCCTGTTGTGTATCTGCTAGACGGTAATTTTTTCGACCCCATGCTTTCGGTTGTGGTAAGACAAATGAACCGTGCAGGAAAACTTCCCCCGCTTATCCTTGTCAGTATCGGGTATGCCTCTTTGGAGAGAATGGATTCGCTTAGGGTCAGGGATTATCTTTATCCAGCCGCCATTCCTTCAGATGAAATGACAGCCCCTGGAGGAGGAAAAAAATTTCTGGATTTTTTGGAAAAGGAACTGACACGTTATATAGGCAAATCATACCACAGCGAACCTCAATCCAATGTACTGATTGGCCACTCTTTTGGGGGCTATTTTACCTTATACAGTTTGCTAAGTTATTTGGAAATGGAATCAGGGTTCTTCAATCGGTTTATTTCAGCCAGCCCCACCCTATGGTACAATGATTTTTACTTAAATCAAATCCCTGAGAAAGTGAAAAATTACCAGGGAGAAACCATTATTCTTTATACGGGAGTAGGAGGATTGGAGAACCAACAATGGTCAATCTCTCCCTTGGTGGATTTTAACCTGATGGTGGCCAGCAGTGGTTCGCCTTGGCTAAGGACAAAAAACGTAGTTTTTAGCGGTTTGGATCATATGGACGTAGCAATGGTGACTTTTTTAAAGGGACTTGAGTACATCCTTAATGAAAATGGCGGCAAATAGGTACAAAGGATCATAAAACTACCAAAAGCTGACCCCTTAAGTAAACGGTAACTATAAGTAACCAACTTCACCCCACAGTTCCACTATTGGAAATGAAATAACTCGGGACTGGCTGCCCTTCTCCGTGCATCCCCAAGACATCGCCCCCCCATGAATTTGCAGAAGGGCGCGGATACTCCGTATTTTATCCGTGTTTTTCCTATTGCCAAGACTGTAATGGGGAACCGCAAGTTTCTCCCCAACATCATGTATTCTACAGCCACTAGATGAAAGAATTCCAATCCCCAAACAGTACTTCATGTCATAGAGGGAACATCAACCCAACCTTATCAAAGGTTAAAAAGCTTTTTTTTCTTCCAAACATGCCCAGCGTTTAGCCCAATCTTCCATAAAGTCCCTGCGCCATTTGAAAACCGTTTTAGCTCCCTATGTCTATCTTCAAAGTTTCCGCAGGAGGGGGCATCACTCCAGTGCTTCAGGGGAATCATATCCTGTTCATGTGATCTTGGAATGCCCATTCACAGAGGGTGAGGAGCTGAATTCAATTACAAAAAAAGGCTGCCTCAGAGAGACAGCCTTGTGAATGATTAATGAACCGTAGCAGATTCTAATGCCGGTTTCTTGTTTCTTTGCCAGAAGAAGAAAAAGGTAAAGAGCACGATCAGTATAACGGGGAAGATTACCATTTTGGAAAGTGTATCTTGGCCCGCGGCTAATTCCAGCGTTTCTCCGGTAAGTCCGGCAGCTACATTTGTAGCTCTGGCTGAAT
>Ga0233380_1000181_pt1 | contig 35284 bp, 52 predicted proteins | sample ElkDunMinimDraft_9_FD_191541 | JGI IMG/M metagenome (GOLD analysis project Ga0233380, IMG submission 191541) | Fecal eukaryotic communites from dung pellets of Tule Elk in California, USA - Elk Dung F36 | ecosystem: Host-associated > Mammals > Digestive system > Large intestine > Fecal | place... | reverse complement strand
CATGTCCCCCCCCTCAGGGCGGGGGGACGGGGCCGGGGAGGAAGCGGCCGTCCTCCTCGGTCACCCACTCCCGCAGCAGGGCGTAGGAGAACGCATCGCCGAGGTGCCGCTTGTCCCTGCCAGCCGTCCGCGAGCGCACCGTCTTGCGGGTCTGCGGCCCGTGCTCGTGCACCAGGACCGCGAGGCGGGTGGCCAGCCGCTCGACCGCGTGATCCGCCCGCGCGCCCTCGGCCACCTGCTTCGCGTGGTCGACGCGCACCTCCTCCTCGATGCGGGCCATGGTCCGCTTCTCCTGCTCGGCCCGGCGCTGGGAGGCGGCGTACTCCAGGACCGCGTCACGGGTGGAGCACGACGCCTCCCACAGCAGCGTCCCGAGTTGCCAGTCCTCGGCATTCACGTGGCGGCGCCCGGCGAGGAGAGCGAGGAGAGAGGACAACTTCACCCGCATCAGAGGCGCGTGAGAGTCGAGCGGGTTCAACTCTGCGGCCGCCACCTCGCCCCGCACCTTCGCCAGGTCCGCGGCCCGCAGCTCGTCCTTGATGGCCTGGTCGAAGGAGATGAGGACGTACCGGCTGGTCTCGTCCCCGGGCGGGGTGGTGATGGCCTCGCGCCAGGAGGTCAACTCGCCGGGCCACGGGGGCGCCACGTCGGGGATGGACGGGTCGGTGACCTGGACCCAGACGAACCGCTGCGGGGTCCCCTCGGCAACCTCCTCGAAGAGCGGCGCGACGGTCTCCGGCTGGAACCCGACCAACAGGCCGAGGCTGTACGAGCCCTTCGGGATGTAGCGGCTGGTCTCCTTGCTGGCGTTGGTCTGGCCCAGCGTCTGACCGACGGCCGCGCTGCGCAGGGTCTCGCCCAGCGTTGACCCGGAGCGCTCCTGCATCAGCCGGGTGATGGTCGCGCCCTCGTCGATGTAGATGAACGCGTTGTGCCGGACCTGCTTGCGGACCTTGCGGGTGACCGGCGTCTCGGTGCCGCCCCTGCCCTTGCGGGTCTCGCCGGTCTCCTCCTCGACGGTGTCGATGAACATCTCGGCCAGGCCCTCGCCCGAACCGATGGGTTGCCCGTCGATGAAGTCGACGTCGGTCGGGGCAGGCATCAGCAGGTCCGCCACCTCCATGCCGGTGGACTTCCCGATGCCGGACGGGCCGATGATCCCGCCGAACAGGTTGAGGGAGGCGTACCCGGCGATGCCGGTGTCCGCGCGGAGGCGGTGCGACACCATGCCGGACAGCCGGGTGAGAGTGGTGAGGAGCGCGACGTCTCCGGAGCGGGTGCGGGAGTGCCCTGCCTGGCGGATGTGGGCCAGCTCGGGGCGCGCGGCGTAGACCTCGTCCGGGATGCGGCCAGGCACCCGCGCCGGTGCCTCGTCGGCGGGATCCGCGTGGGTGGCGTCGTCGAGCAGTACCTCGTCCGGCCCGGGAGGCTCGTCCTGGAGGTCACTCCAGTCGATGTCCTGCCCGCCGACCAGCTCCCGGAACGACGGTGCCACCGAGAGCCGGGAGGCCGGCGGCCACGGGGTGCGCGGATGCTGCATGCCGCCGCGCAGACCGGACTCGATGCTCGGCCGTGCCCGCCCTTCCGGGTGGTTGCCTGCGGAGGCGGCCCACAGCAGCTCCTGCCGTGCCTCCCCTTCGGTGAGCGCTCCGGCGGCGACGAGGGTGCCGACGTTGAACGCGGCCCGGTTGATGGTGTTGTTCTGGTCGCCGTCGGGGGCACTGACGATGAGGTCGCACTCGGCTTGCAGGGCCTTGCGGGTGTAGCCGTCCAGCCGGTCGGACTGGACGGTGAACGAGCGCCCGGTCTGCGTCGGGACGCTGCCGGTGAGTTTGGCGAGGGCCGCGTCGACGCCCTGCTGGATCGCCTCGGACGTGGTCATGCTGCCCTCCGACCCTGAGGTGTGAGGGAGGCGGGCCAAGGCGCATCGGGGTGCTGGAACTTGCCATGCCCGGACCACTGGTACTTGAGGCCGCTGCTGTGTACGGACGGGGCGAGGAGGATGTACCCGTTGTGCTTGACGTCGAGGCCCGGGCCGAGCGTGCCCGGCAGCTGGACGGACGGGGTGCGGTAGAGGATGTGGAGCCCGCCGCCACCGGTGAGCTGCATAACGGTGCCGGGCAGGACGCCGACCCGCTGCTCCAGGATCTGGAGCGAGAGGTCCCCGCCGTGGCGGGGGTCGATGTCGAGGACGGCCCATCCGTTCAGGGCGCACGGGGCGCCGATGTTGGCGTTGGGCTCCTCTGTCCACCACCTGTGGATAAGTGCCGGGTCGGTCGTCGCGGCGTGGAACCCGTGGCAGGTGCGCGCCCAGCACTGGCACTCCTCGGGCCGGTGCGGGATGTACGCGGGGTTCGGGCGCTGCTCGGTCGACGGCCTGCACTTCGGGCAGTTGGCGAACGGTGACTTGTCCGGGCGGACCCGGAAGACCCGGACGCCAGCGGCGCCGTAGGCCATGGCCGCGCTGGGCGTGTCCTTGGGGATGTCCAGGAGGGACGGCCTGCTCACCATGCGGCCACCTCGGGGAAGTAGTAGCTGCCGCCGCCCGGGCGGCCGACGCACCGGGACCGGCGGGGGCAGGTGCGCGGTGCGGAGGCGGGGCCGGCGGGGTGGATGTGCTGGTGGTCGCAGAACGGGCAGGCCACGACGAGGTGCGCCAGGAGGTCGCCGGTGTGGGTGTCCCGGTAGGCGACGAGGCGGGCTGAGGCGGCGGCCATGCCGAGGCGGACCTCGGGCGGGTCTGGCTCGGCGTCCTTCCCGAAGAGCGGGAGGGTGGTGGTGCTGGTCACGAACGTGCTCTCTTCTACGAGCGGGGCCGGTGGTGTTCGTGAGGCGCGTGCCGCCCGGGCCGCAGATATGGCCCGGGCGGCGGTGCGCTTCCGAGGTCAGCCGCCGGGCGCCCGCGTGGAGTTGAGCATCCGTGCGTGGTCCGCGGTCATGATGCGGAGGTGCCGCTGCACCTCGCTGGCGACGAACGCCCACCGGGTCCCGGCCGGGACGTGCACCTCGATCCGCCGGGCGGCGAGGAAGAACCGGGAGGCGATGGCCTGGCCGAGGCCGGACTCGCAGCGCAGGGCCTCTTCGCCGACGCGGACGACCGCGGTGTGGCAGTCGGTGGAGTAGCGGGTCTGCTCGTACAGGTCCGCGGTGACCTCGCTGCCGCTGGTGTAGCGCCCGGTGAGGTCGACGGTGACGACGAGCCGAACCTCCGGGACCGGCACCACGACGGGCGGCGCCACCCGCGCGGGCTCGGCGTCCGGGGCCGGGACGGAAGCGAGGCGGACGGGCTGCTCGACCGGCCACTGGCCGACGGTGTGATCGCTCATGCTGCCTTCTCCTTCGGCGTGACCGGCTGGGCGAGGGCGGCGCGGATGGTCGCCCGCTGGAGGTCCGTGAGCGGCGGGGCGTCAGCGACGATGCGCCGGACCCTGGCCCAGTAGGCGGCGTCCCCGTGGGTGACGCCGGCCGGGCGGCCCGGGACGGTGGTGTCCCCGGCCACGCCGGTGGCCTGCTTCTCCGTCACGGGCGGACCTCGCTGTCCATCTGGCCGCGCATCGTCCGCAGCGCGCTGGTGAGGGTGTCGAGCTGGGTGAGGAGCTTGTCGACACCGGCCGGGCCGAAGGCCAGCGCGTTGAGGTCACCGACGTTCAGGTAGACCTGGGTGCCGCTGGTGTACGCCTCGTCGTTGCCGAGGCCGGCAGTGACCGTGACGGTGTCCTCGGGGTACCCACCGTCGGACACGGCGATGGTGGTCTGGCGCCCGACGTGCTCCGCGTAGCTACCGCCGCCGTCGCGCTCCTCGTACCGGTGGGTGACGCACGCCGCGACGTTGCACCACTGGTAGTGGCCGGGGGTTCCATCCGTGGGGCGGGCCGAACTCCCCGCGTCCGCACCGAGGATGACCGCGAGGTGGTCGCGCTGCGCGCGGAGCCGGGGGAGGAACTCCTCCAGGTCGGCGGTGAGCCGGTCGGCTCCGGCGACGTCGAGGTCGGCGTCGCCGCCGGGCTGTCCGAACACGGCGATCCGGGCGGTGGGGTCGCCGGGCTTCGGGTCGTCGAGGTGGTAGATCTCCGCGCTGATGATGGCGGTCTTCGCCCCGGGGGCGGTAACCGAGTAGCACTCGGCGGCGGGCTCCAGCGGGGACTGGCCGTCGACGAGGTCGGCCAGCGCGGCGACGGTGTCGAGGTGGCGGCGGAGCTCGGCGACCCGCGTGCGGGTCTGCGCCGGGGTGAGGTCCAGGTCGAGCCACCCGACGTACGGGGCGCCGTCCTCGGCCATGACGTTTGCGGGGAGAACCCGGTCGCCGTAGCCGTCGGGGGTGGGGGCCTCGGTGTAGGCGGAGGCGTGCATCGTGTGGTTGCCGGCCTCGGTGCACCAGCCGTGCACCGCGCAGGGGCGGGCGGCCGGTTCCGCCTGGCCGAGGTTCGTCTGTGCGGTGTCGGTGGTCTCTCGTACACTGGTCACGAGCGTTCCAATCTGCTTAGCCGTGGTTTTGAACTGCTCGACAGACAGCGCTCCGGTTGCCTCCGGGGCGCTGTTGTCGTTTGCGGCGCTGCTCGCCGTCGTGCCGGTCACGCCGCGTCCCTGCTCTGCAAATACGGCTTCAGGAGCTCGGCCAGTTCCCCGAGCTCCAGCACCACCGCGAGGCGGTGCAAGGAGTCGATGGAGAGCTGCTTCTGCCCGCGTTCCACTTTGGAGAGGTAGCCCGGGTCGATGCCTGACTGCCGGGCTGCGGACCGGAGCGTCATCCCCCTGGCCATACGCACCGAGCGCAGCGGCGGTGTTGTCAACCTCTGGGTTGAGATTGTCTGCATGCGTCGAACTCTAGGTGGGGTGATGGCCGAGAGTCAACCAGATGTGAAATCGGCACTTCACATCTCGTTGACTCCTGGTCTACGGTTGAGGCATGCCTAAGAACCCGTTGTATGTGGAGTCGTCTGCTCAGCCCGATCCGCTTCGCCCCAACCAGTTGGTCTCCTACAACCTGCTGCGAGCGCGACGCGGTCGCGGGTGGACGCAAAGCGATCTAGGTGAGGCGCTTGGTCGCTACACGGGCAGGGTCTGGTCGAATGCCAGCGTGAGCGCGGCCGAGCGTGCTTGGCAGGGGGGGCGGCCGAGGAAGTTCGACACGGATGAACTAGTGGCTTTCTGCCAGATTTTCGATGTCCCGCTGGCCTTCTTCTTGCTGCCCCCGGAAGACTCGCCTGCGGTTGAAGTGGCGACTGCGGAAGAAGAGAAGTATGGAGCGCTACTCAGGTTCCCGATCGTCGAGTACCTGAAGTGCGTCCTTGCTGTTGACACTCCGCCATTCTTCTATGCGCGCGCCCGTATGGCTGTCAGGGAATCTGCGGGCCTGGAGTTCCAGCCAGCAGAGTGGGTGGGCGTGGCCGGTGGAGATAATCAAGTCTCGAAGAATGCGGAGGGGATCAAGGCCATCCTGGATGATGATGGCCAAGCGGCATCTGGGCGAGCGGAGCGTGAGCGGTCCGCATCCGAGCGCTTTGACCAGTGGGTCCGGGAAATGAAAATCCCGAATGAAGTCGTGATGGACATGACGCAGGCACGAGCTGAACAAATGAGTGCTCAAGTGGCTGCGTATCTAGACCAGCAAGGATATCTAACCGAGCCGCAGGTGACCAGAGAAGTAAATGAACTTAGGCAGCAGGTGAATACCTTGACGCGGCTCTTGGGGCAATCGATCTCGCAGAGCGAGGTGACTGTTACTGGCGAGCCAGGGCCAGTCCCAGGTGTCGATCGTTCATTCACGGAAGAAGAAGCGGAAAAGCAGCCTCGCCCCCAAGATAATTGAGCGTTTCCCGAAGCATCCTTACCGCTTCCACCGGGTTTCGATCGCCTCGTAGTCGAAGTACCCGCCGTCCGGCATCCGGCCCGGGCGCGGCGGGTGGAGAATGACCTCCAGCAGCGACCGCAGAACCGTGCGCTGCCGCCCCAGATCGCACGCATCCCACGCCACCCGCACATCGGGCACGCCGACCAGACCGACAAGCGGATCCGTCACCGCGGCCCGCGCCAGCTGCGCCGTCACGCCCTCCAGCTGGGCGCGCGCGGTGTCCGAGCCCTCGGTGAACTGGGCCATGCTGATCTGCCCGGAACCGAACAGGCCCGCCAGGTCGGTCAGCCGCCGGCGGATCTGCTCGCTCTCCAGCTGCAGCGCGGCCGCGTTGATCCCGTCCGGCGCCGGCTCCAGCAGGTCGACCGCGTCCGGCTGCGACAGGCGCTCGACGAGCAGGTCGACGATGTACCGGTCGAGACGGTCGGCGTTGCGGCCGCCGCCGTGGTCTGCCTGGCACCGGTAGCTGGGCATTTTCGACCCGCCGACCTTCGTGCACCTGGCGGTCGCCGTGCACCCGGCCCGGCCGCACCGGTAGATCAGAGATCCCAGCCACCGCGGCTGTGACCCGGTGGTCGTCACCCGGTCCGGGTTCGTGAGGATCGCGACGACCGCCCGGAACTTCGGCTCAGGCACCGCCACCTCCCACAGGCCCCGGCCGATCTCCTCGCCCTGGTAGACGGCGATGCCCGCGTTCCTCGGGCGGAGCAGCAGGTCCCGTGCCGACGGCGGTTCGATCGCCTTGCCCGTCGTGGACAGCAGCCCCTTGTCGGCGAGCCACCGCACCCAGCCCCTGATCGAGCCGCCGGACAGGATCATGTCGGAGCCGACCTCAAGGGCGGCGCCCTCCTCGGGGACCAGCTTGGTCATGTCGAGGACGGGGACCTCGGTCTCGATGACGGACTGCTCGCCGGACTCCGGGTCGGTCACCTTCTCCGTCTTGGTGCGGAACTTCCCGGTCTCGACGCCCCACCCGAACGGGCGAATCCCCCCGGCCCACTGCCCGGCCTTCGCCTTCTGCCGGCGCGCGGCCGCGACACGCTCGGCCTTGTGCGCGGACTCGTACCGGGCGATGGTGCCGAGCATGCCCGCGGTGAGCTGGCCCGAGGCTGAGGCCAGGTCGAGCAGCCCGGTCTTCACGGTGTGGGTGACGACGCCCTTCGCCCGACTGAGCGCCATGTACGCCTCAAGCTCGCTGAGGTTTCGGTGGAGGCGGTCGGTGTGCCAGGCGATGACGACCGTGGCCAGGCCGTCATCGAGGTCGGTGAGCATCTGCTGGTAGCGGGGCCGCTTCTTGCCGCTGTAGGCGGAGACGTCGTTGTCGACGTAGACCTCGACGACGTCCCAGTCGTTGCGCTCGGCCAGGGCTTCGCAGTCCTCGCGCTGCCGGTCGACGCCGAGGTGGGCGCCGGTGCGGTCCTGGCTGATGCGGACGTAGATCACTGCGCGTGTTCGCTGCCCCGTGGGCGTGCGGCTGGTCTTCATGTTCCCGAGTGTCCGTCACCAAGGGTGTCTTTGTCATGGGTTCGGGAACCCGGAACATGGCCTATGACACCCCTGCCGGAATCTGTGCCGGGGCGACCGTGTAAGACACACGTCCGTCCCTCTGACCTGCACGTTTGCGGCTCTGATCGCAGCCTGTCGAGTGCGCCTTCGATTCCAAGGTTGGGGTGCGAAACGGACACGAAGCAGCCCCCGCCTCGGGTGAGAGGCGGGGGCTGCGGTCGTTCGGGGCGGGCTACGCCTCGGGCTCGGTGGGGATCAGGAACCCCCGTACCGGCCGGGGCTCCTGCGGGTCACGCGAGTCCGGCTCCTGCCCCGCCTTCCACGCGGCCACCATGTCCGCGTACCGCGGGTCGGTCCACTCCTGCGCCATGAGGCACCTCCTGCCCAGCAGGCTAGCCCTTCGGCTTCGGCTTCGGGATGATCACGATCGTGCAGTCCGGGGCGTGCTGGCACTTCGCCGCCACGGATACCAGGGTCTCGTCGGACGGCGGACCCCACAGCTCCGGGTCCGGGCTGTACCCGAGGCCGGTGATCAGCTCTCGTGTCCGGTCGATGATCGGCGGGTCGTAGTTCGTCGGGTCGTACCCGGGGAAGTGGTGGACGAAGCTGCCGAGCCTGTCGCACAGCTCGGCGTACATGGCGGTGTGCAGGATCAGGGCGTGCCACCCCTCGTCCACGATCCGCGACGGGGCCAGTCCGGTGGCGGGGTTCGCGGCGCAGGCGGCCACGAACTTCAGGGCCTCCTCGACGATCCGGCCGGCCATCTCCTCGGCCATGTCCGGGTTGGCGTCCATGACGGTGCCGCGGCAGCTGGTGAACTCGCTGTCGAGGATGAGCCCTCGGGCGATGACGGGTAACGGGTCTACGCTCATGCTGATCTCCTTCTGCTGGTTGGGGGTCGCCCGCCCGGCCGCGGTCCTTCCAGGGAATGCGCGGCCGGGCGGGAGTCTGTGGCGGGCAGGCAGCAGTCCGGGTCGTGGATGACGATGCGGATGTCGGGCCCCGTCATGCGGGGTATCCAGCGGACGGGCCCGTCGTCGACAACGTGGCCGCACCCGGCGCAGAGACCCGCGCCGCGCGACGGGGTGTCGTCCCACATGGGGCTCACCGGCATCGGGGGCAGGTGCAGGGCGGGAAGGCGTGCGAGTTCTCGGGCACTTCCGCAGGGGTGGTCTCGTACTGCCGGACCGGGGTGCGGTCGCCGGTCTCGGTGTCGACGCGGTAGACGTTGATGGTGAGCCCGGGCCGGTTGGTGCCGCTGCCTGTAGTGGTCACAGATTCAAGATGGACCGTGCACGCAGCGTTGCGCGGCGTCGGTGCAGGCGTCATACCGGCGACATACCCGGCGTCATTTCGGTGTCATTGGCAGGGGGTTGAGGTCTACCGTGACCCTCATGGCCACACCGAACAGCACCCTGCGAGCGGTCCGACTCGGCCTGCTCATGTCCCAAGACGACTTCGCCCGTGCGGTCCGCGATGCCGGTACCCGCGTCGGCCAGCCCAACGACGCGAACAAGCGGCTCGTCCAGCGCTGGGAGTCCGGCAACACCGGAGCCCCCCGCCCCGTGTACGCCCGCGCCCTGGAGACCGTGACCGGACTGCCCATCGAATCCCTCGGGTTCGCCGGCAGCGTGCCCTTCGCCCGCGTCGCCGGAGACGGGCACGGCGGACACGACATGGAACCCACCACCCCGACGATCCCGGCCGGCCCGCAGAGCGAGGCGCAGGCCGGGCGCCGCAACCACTCCGGGGTGTGGCTCAGCCGGTACGAGTACTTCTCCAGCGGGCGCGACTCCGCGTTCGTCGGGCAGCACTACGTCGTGATCCTCCAGCACGGCAATCGGCTGACCGCCCGGTCCCTGCCCGGCTCGTCGGACAGCCCGCTCACGATGGACCTGGAGATAGACGGTCACGTCGCGACGGGCACCTGGACCGAGCAGACCGCCACCGACGGCTACTACCGGGGCGCCCGCTATCACGGGGCGATTCAGCTCCTCGTCGAGCCGACCGGCCGGCGCATGACCGGCAAGTGGGTGGGCTTCGGGAAGGAGTTCGACGTGAACACCGGCCCGTGGCAGCTCACCTTCCAGGACGCGTCGACGAACAAGGCGACCTTGGCCGCGTACAACAAGCGGCCCGAGGCATGACGAAAGGCCCCCACCGCCGCAGCGGTGGGGGCCAGATCAGTGGTGCCAGGGCGAGAGGTCCAGCTCGGCCGGAGGCTCCGGTGGTGGGCCCGCCGGAGTCGTGGGCCCGACGAGCCGAGCCCACCGCAGCAGGTCCAGCAGGTACCCGCCCTGCAACCGGCGCTGGATCTTCTCCTCCTTCAGCTCCCGGTCGAGCCGGTCGGTGATCGTGGTGAAGTCGGAGCGCCGGTTCGTGGCGCGCGACTGCGTCCACGTCAGGAAACCCACGACCAGCGCCACCCCGGCCGCAGCCAGCGCCCCAACATCCATCAGCGGTACCTCTTTCTCAGGTGCGATGGCAGCGGGTCCTCCATCCCCGACACCCAGAGGATGCCGATCGCGAACGCTGCCCACCCGCAGGCACTGCCAGCCGCCTGCGGGTACGTGCCTACGGCCGACGCGGTGAACGCCGCCCCCCACAGCGACGCGGGCATGGCCAGCGCCACGAACCCGGCCGCCTGCCAGCGCGGGCAGGCGAGGAGCAGCCCGGCCACCACAGCGACCGCCCCGCACGCCACCCACATCCAGCCCAGCGCATCGAGCGGGACGTACCGGGTGATGTGCGCCAAGCCCCTGCTCGTGCCGTACCGCGGGTTGTTGATGATGCCGATGCCGCCGTACCCCGCCCAGCCCAGCCCGATCGTGACGAGGAAGGCGCGGCGCAGCGACACCGGGCGAGGCACGGCCCGCATCAGAGCCCTTGGCCCGGGGTGGCCCGCTCCGGCGCCAGCTGCCGGTTGGGTACGGCGTAGGTGATGCCGAGCGCACCGAGGACGGCGAGGACGATGGTGACGGTCTCCCCGCCGGTGACGACCTGGTCCTGCACGGCGGTGACCGCGGCGGCTGCTCCGGCGGACAGGCCGCCGACGATGGCCTTCGCGGCGCGGCTGATCCTGATCATGGGGTCCTCTTCTCCAGCGCGTCCATGCGCTTCTCCAGAGCGTCGATTCGCTCGTCCGTGGTGGGCTTCGGCTTCGGAGCCGTCGGGGGCTTCGGGGTGGTCGGCGGCTTCGGAGCCGACGGGGACCAGTTGGCCGGGTGCTTCAGCCGCTCGGCCACGTCCTTCCGGATCCCGTCCATCCCGCCGGAGATCCCGCGCGGGTCGACCTTCCCCGGCTGCCACTCGGCGTGGCCGATGACCGAGGTGTTCCCGTCCTTGCCCCACCTGTGGGCGCGGAGCAGGGCGGCCGACGCGCGGACGATCGCCTCACGCTGGGCCGACGGCCAGGGGTCCTTGCCGTCGCCGAGGTTCTCGCACTCGAAGCCGTAGAAGCGGGCGTTGCCGTCGGTGTTCGCCTCGTTGTCGGCGGGGAGCGCCTTCTCTGCGATGACCGCCTTCAGCACGTCGTCGTCGCCGAGCCCGGCATGGTTGGTGCGCCCGTACCCGACGAGGTGCACCGTCCCGTCCTTCGCGATGACACCGTGGCACAGCGGCCCCGGCAGGGCGGAGTGTCCGGTACGGCACAGGGCGACCGTGGACGCGGTGCCCTTGGTCACGGTGTGGTGGATCATCACCCCGTGGACCGGACCCCACGCGCCCTTGCTGTTGCGGTTGTGGGTCCGCCAGTTGCCGACCTCCGTGACCTTCACGCCCTCGGCGCGCAAGGCCGCGAGGAACGCAGCGGCGGACAGTGGTGCAGCCATGCGAGTCTCCAGACATGACGAAGCCCCGGGCCGGATGGCGCGGGGCGGGGGTGGGTGAGGTGGGATCAGGTGGCGGTCTCGTAGGTCATCGAGACGTAGATGCGCCCGCCGGCGGCCCAGGTGACGGGCGCGGTCGCGGTGGCCAGCGACAGGAAACTGACGCTCGTGGTCGCGGGGAAGAACAGCAGCCCGGTGCTCGCGCTCGGGGCGACGACCAGCTGGCCCTGGACGCGGGCCGACTGGAAGGCGTGCGCCAACCCGATGCGGTTACCTGTGGCGGAGGCGGCGAACGGCAGGGAGAGAACCCATCCGCCGGACCCGTAGGTGGTGGTCGACCCCATGAGCAGTTCGATCTGGATGTGGCAGGTGCGGCCGACCTTGAGGTACCGGCCGCTGATCGTGCCGTTGTTCAGTACGGGGTTGGTGGTCTGCCCCGTCCACACCGGGGTGTACGGCGTCCATGCCGCGAAGATGCTGTTGAACTGGTCGCGGACCTCGGTGTTGAAGTCGGTGCCGGTGGGCACCTCGCCGCTGGCCCAGGTGCGGGGGATCGTCGTCACGGCTGCGGCTCCTCCGGCTCAGGGTCCGTCGGCGTCTCCGGCTCGACGGGGGGCTCGGGCTCGGGGTCCGGGCGGTACGGGTTGCGCGGGTCATCGGCGTGCCACCAGAACCGTTGCGGCAGGGACAGGGCATGGGCTTCGGCGGCCGCGATGTCCTCGGGCACGATGAGCGGCACCCACGCCCGCAGGCACTCGACGCACCCGTACCGGGGGTCGGCCACGGAGACGATCGCGGCGGACCGGCAGGCGCTGCACTCGGCCAGCCACCGGCCGTCGTCGATCCGGGCGTAGGCGGGCTCGGCGTCCGGCGCCCAGTCCGTGGGGACGGGGGTGCGGCGGTTCATCCGCCGGTCGTACCACCGGTAGATCAGCTCCGCCCCGGGGGTCTGTGACCAGTCCTCGGGGATCTGGCCGCGGCGCGGGGGCGGCGGCAGGTAGTACGTCTCAGCCCGGACGATCTCGTTTGCGGGCAGGGCTGTTGCGGCCATGGGTCCTCGGTTCAGTAGGCGAGTCGGGTGGTCATGCCGAGGACCCCGTACACGGGATCGCCGAGGACCCAGACGGAGTCGCGGCTGGACTCGGACGTGCGGAACTGGATGTCGTGCTCCTGCTCCTTGAGCGTCTCGGTGTAGCCCTCGACGGTCACACGGAGCTCGGTGGCCAGCGCCTGCGCGGGCAGGTCGTAGACGGTGAAGTAGCTGCTGATGTCGGCGTCGAGGATGTCGAGGTAGTTCGGCATCGACAGCGCCTTGATGGGCACCTCGCGCAGCTCGGGCAGAGGGTTGGCGTACCGCATGACCCGCCACATCGCCGCGTCCAGGACGGACAGGTCCGTGGTCTTGATCAGGTTCATCGGCTCCGGGTACACCCCGAACGCGAGGATGGACTCGGCAGCCCGCACGGTCTGTGTCGCCCCGCCCGGGCGGGAAGCCTCGACCTCGTTGCACATCTTCTGGTCGTCGTCCGACAGTTCCACCGACCCGGTTTCCAGGTCGGCGTACTGGATGGTGAACGCTTCGCCTGCGGCGTCGGGGTTGAACCGCAGGTCACGTGACTGGTAGGCCAGCCCGTAGTAGTCCCGCTCGGCGTACAGCTTGCCGGACTCGGTGGACTCGACCTCGCGGAGCCGGGCCACGACGGAGGATCCGCCGGGGCCCTGCGATGCCATCGCGTCGTGCGTCGTCCCGTGGATGGTGACGGAGGACAGCCCGGCGTACCGGGCCAGGCGCTCCACCCGCCAGTCCGCCGGCTCCCCGGCGAAACCGGTGATCGCGTCGTAGGTCGCCGCGTACAGCGGGCCGAACGGTCCGGTCCCCAGGTGGATGGAGACGTGCGCGATCTGCCCGTCGAAGAGGCGGCCGCCTCGGTATCCGCCGACGTACAGGGTGCTGTAGTCCGTGGCCGACCACGCTGTGAGCGTGCCGCCGACCGCGGCCCCGTCCACGTAGATGCGCTTGAACGCCTGGTCGTAGACGAGGTGGTGCCACTGCCCGTCAGCGAGGTTGCCGGTGGCGGTGGTGGTGACCGACACCGGGGGGCCGGTCTCCGTCGACTCCACCACCAGGATGCCGCTGCCGTTGAGGGCGAGGATGGTCTGGTGGTCTAGGCCCGGATCGTGCAGGCCGAGCAGCACCCGGTTGGGCACGGTGGTCTTGAACCACACCTGGTACTGCGGCAGCCAGACCGAGTCCGCGGCGAACCCGGGGCCCATGTCCGCGATGAGGTACTTCCCTGCGGACGCGGACGCGGGGGTCATCGTTACCCCGGTCTCCCCGGTCTCCGGGACCCCGTCCGTCCCGAACTCCAGGCTCCCGCCGGAGCCGACCTGGGTGAGGGCCAGGGCGCCCAGGGCGAAGCGCCCAGCCACGTCACCGGCCGCCGTACTCCCGGCCGCCTCGGACAGCGGGAAGTACGCGCCGAGGTAGGTGTAGTCCCCGGACAGGGTCTCGCGGGTCAGCACCTCCATCCCCAGCATCGAGCGGAGCGGGGGCTGCTTGTTGAGCCACTTGAACAGGTCGGTGGCCGTGATGGACACGGAGCTCGTCAGCCCGGACCAGGACACCGGCCACTCGTTGACGACGCCCCAGAACCGGGGATAGACCATCGCGCCGGCCAGGTCCCATTCCGCGTAGTCGCCGGTGCCTCCCGTACGGGAGGTGACCATCTCCACCTGCACGAGGTCCGTAGCCACCCACGCCGGGGTCGCGAGGGTGCGGCGCACCGTCCACGCCCAGCCGTCCCCCGACGTTTCCCAGATGACGAAGCCGCCCGTCTGCCGGATACGGAGCCACAGGTGGTCGATACCGGAGTACGTCAGGGCCGTGGCCGAGCCGTCGAAGTAGCCGACCTCGGAGACCGCACGCAGCTGCCCGGTCGCGGCGTTGTACGACCAGCCGATCCGGGTCCCGGCCACCACGCTGTTGATCATCGTGGAGGCCAGAGCCTCGGACGACCCGTTCGCTCCGGGGCGGGTCACCAGCTTCACCGTCAGCTGGCTGCCCGTGAGCGTCCACTGCCGGGCCGTCTGGTACGCGGCGTACTGGCCGGGGGTGCACGGCACCCGGGCCCGGCCGCCGACCTCGGTGGCCCCGCCGTAGCTGTTCGGCCACAGCACGGGGTCGATACGCCCGTCGTCGAAGTCATCGGCGAGCTGGGCCAGCGGCCACGGGCCCGCCCCCGACCGGGGCGGGTAGTGCAGGGCGGACACCCTGATCGGGGCGTTGCGCCGGACGAACGGGGCGTACCCCGACGCCGGGTTGCCGGGAGTCAGCCACCCGTCCAGATTGTCCAGGGTCATCGAGCACGTGCCCGGCTGCGTTTCCGACAGCTCGTCGGACGCGCCCCGGGTGATGGTGATGCCCTGCACCATGTCGACCCGGGGCGTGATGTCCGTCCACGTGATCGACCACGGGTACTGCACCAGCCCACCCCAGCCCGCCTCTACCAGGACCGGCACCGGATCACCCCACCTTCAGCGTTACGGTGCCGCCCCGGGACCGGGACAGCTTGAGCAGCAGCTTCTCGACCTCGCGCGCGCCGGCTGCCGGGTCCAGCGTCTGGACCGTGATGTTCGCGTGGATCACAGGGCCACCGCCCGCTCCACCTCCGGCGAAGGCGGGCCGGCCGATGACCGGGCGCATGCCCGCCATCCGCCCAGCGACCGCACCCATAGCCCGGTCCAGGAAGGGCAGTTCGTCGACTGCCCCCTTGGCGACGCCGCGAGTGAAGAACCCCCCGGACACCGCCGCCACGGTGGACGGGCTCTTGATGCCGAGGGCTTTGCGGATCGCCTTGTCCATGCTCTTGGCGATCTTGACCATCTGCTTCTCGATCGCCGCCTGCTGGGAGTCCAACCCCTTGAGGTAGCCCTTCGACGCGTTCTTCCCGGCGTCGTACATCACGTCGGCCCCGAGCGCCCCGAGGTTCGAGGCGGCCTTGTCGAGGTGGGACTGGGTGGAGTTGACCGCCCGCAGTGCGGACGTCCCCATGCCCGCCAGCGCGGACGCGTAGGCGTACCCCTGGTCGGGGCCCATGTCCAGGACCTGCCGCAGCAGGGACTTCGACAGTCCCCGCTTCGCCAGGCCTGCGACGTACCGGGCGAACTGGTTTACCTTGGCGAGCTTCTGGGACAGGCCCGCCTGGATGCTGGACGCTGACACCTCCTCGTCCTGCAGCCCGAGTGACGACAGGCCGGCCGCCTGCTGGGCGCCCGACGTCAGCGTGGCCCGGTACTCGGTCGCGGCCTTGATCCGGGCGGCCAGCTTGTCCCGGGCGGACGCGAGGCCCTGCAGCTTCTTCGTGTCCTTGGTGACCCGGGCGACCAAGGCGCTGTCCTTGTTGGTCTTGACGCCCTTCCACGCGGCCCAGATGTCGGTGACCAAGTCCTTCGCCGTGGCGCTGATCCTGGACTTCTCGCCGGTCATGCCGAGGATGAGGCCCTTGCCGACGTCCTTCATCAGGGCTTTCATCTTCTTGCTCGGGCTGGCGATCTCCAGCTCCGCACTCACACCGGTCGTCACCGCTGCTGCCATGACCCGGGCGGCAGGCTCTACGTCGCTAGCCGCGGTGCGCAGACCGGCAGCCAGGCCGCGGCCCGCTTCCGCCCCGGCGCCGGACATGCTGCCGCCCGTACTGCCCATCCCCGTCGCGGCGGCCCGCAGGTTGAGGCGGCCCTCATTGATGGCCTTCAGGAAGGCCACGCCGTACTTGGTCACGGACTTCGCCTTGACCATGAACTCGCCACGGCTGGCCCAAATCGGGACGCTGTCGGACGTGGCTGTGCCCGGGCCGTGGATCGGCCCGCCCTCCGCGTAGTGGCCTGCCCGCAGTTCCTTGCGCTTGGCTTCGCCGGTCGAGACCACCACGTACCGGGTGGTGATGGTCACCACCTTGTTCTGCAACCCTGCGAGGGAAGCCTTGGCCGAGGCCACCTTCCGCTGGAGGTCGCCGATCTCCGCCTTCAGTGCGGCCCGCTTCTCCGGGGGGACCGTCTTCATCTTCGCCTTGGCCGTCTCGATCTGAGACGTCCAGTTGTTGATGTTCATCTTCAGCTTGCCCTGCTCCAGCTTGGGCAGGGCCTCCGCCGCGAACTGGCGGGTCTTCGCCTCGGCGGTCTTCAGCCCGCTGATGTACGAGTCCTTGAAGCTGGCGAAGTGCCGGTCGGCGGCCTTGAGCTTGTCGCCGATTCCGGGGATCCAGCCGAACGCCGTGGCCGCCCCGTGCAGGACACCGCCCATGGCCGAGACCATGCCGCCGGTCACCATGCGGAACACGCCCAGGGCGCCGGGCAGGTTCTCGATGATCGCGCCCGCGAACGAGATCATGCCGGTGCTGGCCTGGCGGGCGAACTCCTGGATCGCACCCTTGTTGTCACGGATCGTGTCGGAAAGTTTCTGCAGCGGGCCGCGGGCCTTGTCGACCTCGGAGAACGCGGGCATGAAGCTGCCGAAGATCGCACTGGCCGTGTCCCTCACGGTCGGCGCGATGATGGTCAGGACGTCGGTGAGGGACTTCACCCCGAAGGACAGGTCCTTGAACGCGGGGGACAGCCACTTGATCGCGAGGCCGAGCCCGTCCATCAGGGCCGACGTCGCCTTGCCGCTGAACTTGAACAGCTCACCGAACAGCGGGCCGAACGCCTTCCCGGCCATGCCGCCGAGCCGGCCGAGGGCGGGCAGGATCCGGTTGACCGCACCGAACAGCCCGTCGAGGAGCTTCGCGCTCCCGTCGATCCCGGGCTCCAGCCCCTTGAACATGCCAGCCAGGCCGCCGCCGCCCTTGCCGAGCAGCCCGGACAGGCCACCGGAGAACGAGCGCAGGGTCGGCCCGGACTTCGCACCGAACTCCAGGAAGCTGCGGCCCAGTGCGCCGAGCCCGCCGGTCATCTCCCCGACGAAGGACTTGCCCAGGTCGAGGTTGGTCTTCAGGTCTCTCTGGAATCCGCCGGACTTGAACAGGCGTCCGGCGCCGACGGCTGCGTCACCGAAGCCTTTGCCCATGCTGGTCATGCCACGGCCGACGATGTCGACGACCGGCTTGGCTTCCTTCAGGGCCTTGGTGAACCCGGGCAGCATCGCCGCCTGGACCTTCTCCTTGAACGCGCCGAACTGGTCCTTCGTCTTCACCAGTTCCTTGGTGAATGTGCGGGCCTCGGGGCTCAGCTTCTTGAGCGCCTTGGCGTACTCCTTCTTGTCCTCCCCGGCCAGGGCCGCAGCCTCACCGACCCCGGAGAAACCCATCTTCAGGGTGCCGAGGGCGAGACCGGCACCCGCCGCCATCGGGGCCACGGCGCCGATCGCGGGCAGCACCGACAGGCCGAGGGCCGCACCGACCCCGCCCATGACCGGGCCGAGCTTCCCCCCGGACTTGGCGAGACCGTCGGCCCCGTCGGCCGCCCTGCTGAAAGCGTCGGGCAGACCGTTCGTGTCCCCGGCCAGAGCGCGGGCCGCCTGCGCCGCGGTGAGGAAGCGCCCGTTCAGGTCCCGCAGCCGGCCGTTGGAGTCCGTGGTGTAGCGGGCGACGGCTGTCCCGTTGCGCTGGAGCAGGCGGGACAGTGCGTTCCCGTCGCGGGTCGCGGACTGGGTGAGCCGGTTGAACGACGTCGACATGTTCGTCGTCGCCGCGGACACCCTGCGGTGCAGGCGGTTGGCGTTGTCCCCGACCCTGTCCAGGACTCCGGACAGGGCGTCGCGGCCGTCGAGGACGAAGTTCAGGCGGGTGCTGGCCACTACTCACCTCCGTGCTTCTCGGCGGCTGCTACGGCGGCTTGGTGCCGGTCGAGCCAGGTGGTGAGGTTGAGGAAGTCGTCGACCTTCAGGCCGTCGACGTCGTCGGGGGTGTAGCCGAAGTGGAAGGCGAAGAGTCCGAGGTACTCGTCTCGGGTGTCACCGAACCACTGGTGCTGACCTCGGCTTTTGGGCCGTCCGTCTGCTCCTTGATGGCGGCCTCGGCGATGGCCGGATCCTCGGCTGCCTCACGCAGTTCGTCCCACGCACCGGCCAGCTCCTTCGGGTCGTGGCCGTACCGGGCGAACATCTCCCCGGCGTACCGGTGGGTCTCGCGCGCGTCGAGCCGCACCTTGAGCTCGTCCTCGAACGGGTCGAAGGCGGAGAGCCGCAGGGTGGGGGCGCTCCGCTTCTTGATGACCCAGGCCAGGACGCGCATGGCGGTGACGTCGCCGTCGACCAGGCCGCCCTTGAGCAGCGCCCACGGGCGGTCCGAGTTGGACTCGGCGATCTGGATCTCACTGGCCCGGAGCCGGCCAACGTCGAGGCGCTCGGGCTCGCCACCCTCGGGGGCGTAGACGATGATCAACGGTTGCTCCTATTCGAGTTGGCGGCGCACGTCATCGAGGACGCGCGCCACTTCGGCCTGCATGCGGGGGGTGTGCTCGCGGACCGTGCGCTCCCACCACATCGGGGTGGTGCGCTGGTTGGTCCAGCGGCTGCGGTTCTTGAACACCGGGTGCCGGAGCCGGCCGGAGTTCAGCTGGTGAAGGACGCCGGCGGAGATGTCCCGGGGCAGGCGGCCCTTGTCCACGAAGACCCGGGCGCCTGGGCTGCTGCTCGCGCGGACGCTGATCCGCACGGCTTCGGCCAGGGCCGCCCGGAAGGGACGGCTGGTGGGGGATGGCCCGCCGTGGCTGCCTGGCCGTCGCCGGTCGGCGTGCAGGTCCAGGTGGCGGATGGTGTTCTGCATGTCACGGTGCAGGGGCTCCGCCGCCCGCCTGATCCGGCGGACCATGTTGCGCTGGATCGGGGTACCGGACACCGAACGGAGCCGCCGTGACAGGTCCAGCAGCTGCCCGGTACCCAGGATCTGTACGGAGGAGAGAGCCACCGGGGCACCTCCTACAGCGTGATGTCCGTGGACATGTACTCGATGGCCGTGGGGTTCGTGCCGTCGAACAGGCCGGTGAAGGAGTAGGTCGGCTTGATGACGTCGAAGCCGTCGATGACCGGGGGCGCGTCGTCGATCCGGATGGCGGGCACCTTGATCGTGAACCGCTCGTTGTGGCTGGCGGCGATGATCGGCCCGGTGAAGTCCCACACCAGGCTGGTCGCACCGTCCGAGGTGTGCAGGTCGTCCAGCGTGGTGGCGACGTAGTCGGTCTCGATGCTGCCGGAGATCTTCACCTGGTCGTTCGAGATCGGCTCGGCCTTCAGCCCCTCCGCCCCGGCGTAGAAGCGCTCGACGGCCATGGGCCGTTCGATCTTGACGGACATCTTCCGGACGCCGCCGAGCGCCGTCTCCGTGCCGTAGGAGCCGGTCTTCACCGACATCTGCACGAAGTTGAACGGGGCCATCGTCGGGTACGTCGCGACGGCCAGGGTCTGCGTCTCGTCGCAGTCCTTCGCGTCGATCTCGAACGTGACGACGAGCATGCCGCCGACCTCGCACGAGAACTCCGCGCTGATGATCTTGCAGCCCAGGAACGTCTTGTCGGTGACCGTGCCCGTCGTGAGCGGCACACCCTTCTGGATCGTCAGGCTCTTGCCCGCAGTGTCCGCGAGGATGTGCGTCTGGAGATAGGCCGCCGTCGCCGCCTGCTGGACCGGCGTCACCGTCGTACCCATCAGCGTCTGGAACAGCACACCCATCGCTTTGTTGGTGACCTCCATGTCCAGCGACCCGGCCGCCTGCCGCTGCGTCACCACCCTGCGGGACGACAGCGGCACCAGCCGACCCGCCGCAATCCCGGCGCTCTGGGCGGTCGTCTTCTTGAGCTGGAGGCTTTCCTTCGTCGGCTCGATGAACTTCGCCGGCGCCACGTAGGTGCCGTAGGTCGTCTCGGCCGCGATACCGATCTGGGCACCGAGCCCGGAACCGATCGCCATGTCAGCCCTCCTTCGAGCTGGGCGCGGCCTTGACCGCGGGGACGGACTTCTTCGCCGACGGCTTCTCGTCCTTCGGCTCCTCGATGCCCTCCCAATTCAGGGACTGGCACACGTAGCCCTCGAACCGCTCGTCGGGCACTTCGACGATCTCGTCGGGCTGGACCTCGCGGCCACCGAGCTCCGGCACAGTGACCGGCTCCGGGCCGACGTAGCGCACTCGCGCCATGGCGTACTCCTTCGTAGGTGAGATCAGATGCGGGCGCGGTACGCCACGGTGAACGCGAGGCCGGCCTGCGCCCCGCTGTCCTGCCCCTGAACGAGGGACCCGCTGGTCACCTCGGACCACAGCACCGCCCCGTTGAGAGTCGGAGCCTCGGGCGCAGTGTCCGTTCCACGGAGCGCGTTCTCGACGATGGCCAGCAGCTCGTAGACCTGATTGCGACGCAGCCGCATCTCCTTGTCGCCGCCGCGCGCTTCGGCGTAGCAGGCGATCAGCCCGTCCTCGTTCCGGCTGCGCGCGCCGGCGTTGGCGAAGCTCTGCTGGACCTCGGCGGCCTGGTCGGAGCCCGGCGAATAGCCGACGTAGATACGGCGCCGTTCGGTGAAGTTCACCCCCGGCGGGCCGTCGACTACGGCCACCCCCTCCAGCTCTGGGGTGGCCTCCAGGATGTCGAGCAGCGCATCGATCACGGCCGGTACCGCTGACGTCGCCATCACGCGAACCCGGGCGGGGTCTTGAACGCCTCCAGCAGGTGCAGCACCCGGTTGGGGATCGCGTAGCCGTAGCCGATGACGGGCTCGTTGACGTTGAAGTCGTCCGCCCCGCCGCCGCCCCGGGCGGCCCCGTACTGGGTGCGCCACAGGTGCTGGAGCAGCATGCGGGCGGCGAGGTTGATGGTCGGGGGCACCCCGCCCCGCCCCGCCACGTACACCGCCGTCCAGGGGCCGCCGGACCACGACGCCCCGTCCAGGCGGCGGATGACCCCGGCGTCCGGGTCGAGGACAACGTCGGAGACGTCGACGGCCAGGCCGGAGGAGAGCTGGGGGGTGACCGAGGTGACCGAGACGACCGGCACCTGCGTCAGTGCGAGGAGCGGGCCCCGGCCGGTCACCGTCTCGGTCACCGTCCGGTTCTCCACCGGCCCCGTGTGCAGCTCGATCACCGGGGTCAGTGCGTCGATGTACGCCTGGATCTCAGCGTCGTTCGCGTCACCGTCGTAGTCGAGCTGGGCCTTGCCCTCGGCCAGGGTGAGGAGAGCCATCGGGACCTCCGCTCAGGCGGTCTCGGGCGGGCGGGTGACCGCCCGCTCCAGGGGGGCGCCCAGCCTCTTCAGCTCGGCCTCTACTGCGGCGGCCCGGTCCTTGCGGTCGTACCGGGTGTAGCCCTCCCGCTCGCGGTGGAGAGCCTCGACGTAGGCGGCTTCCACAGGGGTGCGCTCCTGCGGCCCTTCCTCGGCCGGCTCCTCCTCCACGACGTCCGGCTCCGGCGGTTCCGCAGGAGCCGAGGGGGCCGGGTCCTGCGGCTCGGGTGCCGGTGCCGGTGCCGGGCTTGTCTCCTCCTGCGGCTCGGGCGGAGGCGGTGTCGTCTTGCGTGCAGCCACGGCTGCTCCTTCCACGAAGGGGCCGCCGGGCAGGAACGCCCGGCGGCCAGGGGGATCAGAACGTCGGGGCGATCAGACCGGTACCGGAGATGACCGAGATGGACTTCGGGTACCGCTCGGAGTGGATCGCCGCGTAGTTGAAGAACCGCAGCAGCACGGACAGCTGGTCGGCCTTCGTCTCCCGGAAGACCTCCGCCTGCGGGGTGCCCTCGAAGAGGATCACGTCCGTGGAACGGAAGATCAGGGTGCGGTCCTCGTTGGTGCCCGCCCCGAGGTTGGTCGGGACGTTCGGGTCGACGTAGACCGGCAGACCCTGCATGGTGCCGACGAACCCCTCGGACACGTTCTCGCCCATAGCGGCCAGGGCGTTCTGCGGCATGTTCGCCACAGGCACGACCAGCGGGCGGCCCTGGGTGTCGACCTGCGCGGTGAACCAGGCCCACCGGCGCGGGTGCATCACGATGGTGTCCGCCGGCATCAGCCGGTTGGTGTGCACCAGCTGGATGCCGTCGGCGACCTTCGGGTACAGCTCGGCCACCGTCGGCGAGGCGTCGGTGTACGTCACGGCGTTGAGGCCGGAGACGTTGAGCAGGCCCCGCTTGTTCGCCGCGTTGTTGCTCAGGACGAACACGTCGAGCTTGACCGCGTAGTCGGCGGCCAGGTCGGCGAGCAGGATGTCATCGACGTTGATCGGGGACTGGTCGAGCAGCTGCTGCGGCACGACCTGCTGACCGGCGATCGTCTCCACGGCGGCGGTGACGCTGCCGAGGGTGGCGTCGGTGTTCTGCACGGCGGTGTTCTGCGACGCCTGCGCGGCGACCGCTGTGCCGGTCGCGACCTTGGGCAGGCTGATGGAGTCGGTGCCCGGCGGCAGCGCCTGCGGGCGCAGTCGGTCGGCGGTGACGCGGCCGGCCCGGGCGAGCTCGACGTAGTCGTTGACCATCCACAGCGGGGGCACGAACTCGCCCATGCTGCCGTCGGTCGTGGTGACGGCGCGCTGCTCCATGACCTCGCGGTCGTTGCGCTGGAGGCGCTCGGCCGCAGCCGTGTCGCCCTTCTGTGTCGCCCGGTACAGGTCGCGGAAGTACGAGGTCTGACCGCCCTTGCGGTACGTCTCCGGCTCGGAGGTGACCCGCACGCGCTCGCGGCGCTCTCCGGCCTGGCCGTGGTCGGCGTAGACCTGGGCGGCGCGCTGCTCCCGCGCCTCGTCCTGCTCCAGGTCCTTGATCTTCGCGGCCAGTTCCTCGATCTCGGTGTCCTTGGCCTTGACCGCGTCGCGCTTCTCGTTGAAGCGCTGGGCCTCGTCGGTGCTGGGGTTGCGGTTCTCCGCCGTCGGAGCGGTGAGGACGGAATCCAGTTCGGTCTTCAGCGCGGCCCGGGCTTCGAGCGCGGCCGTCATCTGCTTACGCAGGTAGGCGAGCATGGCTCGCTCCCTTCAGGTTGATGGTGATGGGGTCGCGCCTGCGGGTTCCGTTCGGGTGGTGGCCCAGGTGGTGGCGGTTCTCGGGCATGCCGAGGACCGCTCCGGCGTAGGCTCCGGCGCGGCAGGTTGGGGCAGGCGGGTATGGCTACAGGCTGAGTGCTTCGGCCTGCATCCGGTAAAGGTCCAGCGGGTGAGCGTCCGCCGCGGAGGCGGGCTCCAGGCGGCGCTGCAGACGCTCGTACAGCGCCCGCGCGTCGACCTCGTCCATCTGGTCGAAGTCGGCGGAGCGCATGGCGCCCACCGAGGTTGCGGGGTTCGCCCCAAAGTTGACGACGCTCACGTCGCCGCGGTGCAGGTCGACCTCAATGATGTCGCGCTGGTCGTAGTCGGGGGACCAGAGCTGGCGGGTCACCCGGAAGGCAAAGCTCATCTCGTCGACGCTGCCGTCGTCCAGGGCGGCCAGCATGTCGCTGACGTCGCTGCGCTTGGTGGAGACGTCGGCCTCCATGTGCAGGCCAGTGGAGTCCTCCGACAGGCGCAGCGTCCCGGCCTTCGTGTACGCCATGGCCAGGCCCCCATGGTTCAGCAGCAGCTGCACCTGCGGGTTCTCGCCCAACGTCTTACCGAAGGCGCCGGAGCGCACGACTTCCTCGTACTTCCCCAGCCAGTCCCACATCTCGAACGGCGACTCCGTCACCGAGGCGTACCCCTCGACGGTCGACACCGCGGCGGCGCCCGGCTTGGCCCGTACCTCCAGCTGCACCGGGAACGCGCGCCGCACGACCCCGGACGTATTCGCCCGATCGCTCTTGACGCTCATCGCGCCCCCTTCACTTGTCATCGACTTGCACCTTCGGCGGCTCGGCGGCCGTCGGGTCATCGCCCCAGTCCACGGGGCCCAGGTCCTCCAGGTCGCGGACCTCGTTGACGACCGTCCACCGGTTCTGCAGGGCCATCGCGTGCGCCCGGGTACGGGTCAGCAGGTCCGTGCGGGACAGGGCGGCCCGGTTGAACTTCGCGTACTGCCCCTCGGGCAGCAGGCTGGTGAACATCTCCTCGCCGCGCACGAGCCACTTGTCGATTGCGTAGGTCAGCAGGTCCAGGGACCGCTGCTCGACGTTGGCGTAGGTCATCGACCCGCCGGAGTCGTAGCCGAGGATCTCCGGCATGCCCGGCCCGTAGATGCGGGCGCACTCCGCTGCGGTGTACCGCTGCGTCTCCAGGAACTGCGACTCGTTCGCCGACACCTGGATCTGCTGGTACTTCCACCCCTTGCCCAGCACCAGCGGCTCACGGCTCCCGGACAGAGCCGCCAGGAAACGAGCCTTCGCCGTGGCCGCCTGCTTCGGGTCAAGGCCCTGGTCGTTGGTCAGCATCCCCGAGGGGTGCGCCCCGTCCGCGAACCACTGCATCCCGAACCGGGAAGCGGCGATGCCGAGCCCGATGGTGCCCGCGTGGTGCTCCACCGGGGACAGGCCGAGCAGCCGGCCCGCAGAGGGATACGCCCGCCGGTGCCACATCTCATCCGGGTCGACACTCTTGCCGCCCACCCGCCACTGCGGCATCCCGGTCTTCTCATCCCGCCACCCCTGGACCATGTCCGGGTGGTGCAGGACGATCTGCGTCGGGTTGCCGAGCCGGTCACGGTCGACGGTCTTGCCGTAGCCGTTGCCGCGCAACAGCAGCGACATCATGTACTGGTACAGCCAGTCACCGACCCCGTAGCCGTCGCCCGCAGGGTCGACCATGACCTTCGGCTTCGGCATCTCCCTGCGGGACTTGCCCTTGCCGACGTACACGTCGAGGGGAAGGGTCGACACCAGCGACGCGATGAGGTCGGTGGCCGTCCACACCGCGACCTTCTGCAGGCTGGCCTCGGCGCGGGTCAGGTTGACCTTGGCGAACGTCCCACCAGCCGAGGGGCGGGGGATTTCCGGTGCGGTGAAGGCGTCGCGGCGCTCAGAGCGCCCGAAGAACAGGCTCATCGGCTCCTCCGCCAGTCCGCAGCCAGGCAGAACAGCCCTGCCAGGCAGACGCCTGCGGGTTCGTACACCATCCAGCCTGCCGCCGAGACGAGCAAGGCACCCATGACGCTTGGTAGTTGCCTGACGATCCAGCCTGCCGCCCCGGCCAGGGCGACCACAGCCTGTGCCCTGGTCATGTGGCCCCTCTCAGAAGATGTTGTCCAGCGGGTCGACGTCGTCCTCGACCTCTGCGAGCAGGCCCCACTTCGCGAACGTCACCGCCACCAGCGGGCTGATATCGACGCCCTCGCCGCGGCGGGACCAGGCCCACGCCTCACCCAGCGGGCGCTTCTGCGCGCCGGCCAGAGCCGTCGCCAGCGGCGCAGGGTCGTGATGGGACAGGGACTGGTCGATGACGGCGTCGTAGAACTGCCCGCAGCTCTGTGCGATCTCCCTCGTCTTCGGGGAGACGACCTTGATACCGAGGGCGTCCTCCAGGTCGGGGATGAGCGACCCGGCCGGCCCGCCTGCGTCGACCACCCAGCACCGCGGCTTCCACCGCTCATGCAGCTCCTTGGCCCGCCCTACGACCCAGCTCGAACCGGGCCGGTGCTCGGGCACCTCGACGTGCGTACCGCCCCGCCACGGCCCTGCCACGGCGATAGCGGCATGCGAGCGCTCCGGCGGCATGTCGATGGCGAAGGACACCACCCCGGGGATCGGGGACCCATCGGGGTGCCGTGCCTCCGGGTGGGCGTCGGCGGCCGCCAGGGACCGCCAGGCGTCCTCCCCGATGACCTGCCAGGTGTCGGCCTCGTCGGACGGATACGCGCCGACCCCGAGGTGTTCACGCTCGAAGATCCCGCCGCCCATAGAGGCGCAGGCGTTGCGCAGGTACTCGTGGCTGATCAGGTAGCCGAGCGACGGGTTCGACCTCGCCCAGGCCTGCGGGTCGTCGGTCCCGTCGTGCTCGGTGCAGGCAGGGCCGCACTCGTCGACGTGCGGGTCGACGGACCACTCGAAGTACGCCAACGACGGGTCCGGCTCCCCGGCCTCCAGGGCGGCCTGTGCGCGCCGGCGCAGACGAGCGAGCTGCACGGACGGACTGCCGATCCCTGCGCTTCCCAGGTACCAGAGCTGCGGGTTCGGTACGGCCGACACGGTCGGCATCAGCGCACCCATCGCATCGTCACCCAGAGACATCGCCTCGTCGAGGATGTTCACGTCGCCGGTGAAGCCCCGGCCGGAGCCACCGGAGCGGGCGATGAACTGCAAGGACTGGCCCGTGACCAGCGTGATCGACGTCTCTGTCGTGTTGTTCAGGATCCTCTTGACGCGTTTCCGCAGGTCAGGGTGGCCGAGGATGAGGGACTGGATGCGCTGGAAGGCGACGCGGCTGGTCTTGAACTCGTGCGCGGAGTGGACGATCAGGTGTTCCTTCAGCAGGAACAGCGCGGCCAGCTCGCGCGCCTCGATGATCCCGCCCTTCCCGTTCTGCCTGGGGACGTTCACGCAGCACTCGAAGGCGGCCCACTTACCGTCAGCTCGCTCGCGCATCCCGATGTCCAGGACGTGCTGCTGCCACGGGAACAGGTGCAGCCCCGCCATCGCGGCCAGCTCCACCGCCTCTTGAGCGGCCGAGGACTGGAAGACGGGGGGCGCGGTGAACAGGCGGGGCGTCTGTACGCCCTTCAGCTCAGGCCCGACGGGCACGGACAAGACCATCCTCCCGCCGCTGGGCCAGCTCGTCGACGCGGTCCAGCTCCGGGGGCGGAGGTGCGAGCTCCCGCAGGTCCTCCATCACGGCCCGTAGCTCCCGAGCGGCGTTCGCCTGAACGGTCGCGTTGTCCGGATCGTCAACCGACATGGCGAGGTGGATCGCGAGTTGGGCCAGGCCAGGCCGCTTGTCACTGACATTGAGCAGCTCGATCTCGGCGGCGATCGCGTCGGCAACGGCGCCCATGATCACCCCCGTCACACACGGTGACATCACGCAGAGTCACTAATTGGTCTAGCGTTGAAGCTCGGGCGATTAGCCATCGACAGGCCCCGTGTATAAAAGCGGGCGACAAGGGCTTTGTGGTCGCCCACCCCTCAGCTCAAAGAACGGCCGATCCGGCCCGGATGGATCTTGGTTCGGGCCTCAGTCGGGGGCCCCGGGGGTGGTCTCGGCGGCTGGTCACGCCCTGCTACTGACCTCGGGTGACGTGGTGTTACCACTCCCATGAGCCCTGGGGCATCGCTCCGTGTGGTCGCCCTCGGTTGGCCTTGTACCACTTGGTGGCGACGCCCTTCATGCCTGGCTGCCTCATGGCCTCGATGCGCTTCATGACGATGTCGCGGCCTGGGTCGACCACGATGACCTTGGCCTTGAGGCGCTTGTACTCGGCTCGCTGCCTGCCGGAGGGGAGGGTCTGGATGAGGTAGACGTCGGTGGTGTCGAGGTGCTGGCAGGCCTCGCGGATGGCGGCGAAGCGGGCGCGGTGTACGACCTTGAGCAGGACCTCGGGGTGGTTGTGGTGGTCGGCGCCAGGGCCGGCCATGGCAAGGGCCATGAGGTCCATGTCGATGACGACGTCGCGCGCCTTGGCGTGGGCCTGGATGTAGCTGGACTTCCCTGCGCCGGGCGGGCCGGTGACGACGTAGAGCACGACGTCACCTCCCAGCGGGCGGCAGCTCAGTGGAGTAGGTGGCCAGGTGGGTGTCCGTGTGGTCCTGTACGGGGCTGAGGTCGAAGGCCATGGTGGGCCCGCGCCCACGCCGGTAAGCGAGGTGGACCGGGAAGGTGATGGTCTCGCTGCACTCAGGGCACTGGACTGCCGCCGTGGTCTGGCCGCTGGCCATCGTCACCACTTCCAGGACGTCTTGGGGGGTGTGGGGCCGAGCCTGGCGCCCTTGGCGCTGTTGCAGCGGCGGTGCATCGACCGGGCGTTCGCGGGGTCGAGGAGGCTGCCGCCGAGGGCGAGGGGGATGGCGTGGTCGAGGGTGAAGCTCATGGGGTGTCGGGCGTTGAGCTTGAGGTCGATGTTGTGGCCGCAGCGGGCGCAGGGGTGACCGAGGGCCTTCACGGTGGCGACCAACCTGCGGTAGGGGCGCCCGTTGCGGGGGTTGCCGGCCATAGGGCGCCTCCAGTCGTTCAGGCGGTTCGGGTGACTCGGAGCCAGCTGCCCGTGCGCACGATGGTGGGGGTGGCGCTGGAGACGTTCTGCGCCCACTGCACGGTGATCGTCCCGGTGGCTCCGGCGGTGATGGTGCCGAGCGGGGCGACGATGAGCCCGGCCGCGGTGATGCCGACGCCGATGGGGGCGCCGGGGGCGTAGCGGGTGAGCCGGATGGAGCCGGTGCCGTCGCTGACGCCGAGGGTGACTGCTCCGGGTGTCCAGTATCCGCTGGAGCCCGGGGGTGCGGCCAGGGTGAGGAGGAGGTCGGCTGCGGGGTCTCCGTCGACGGCGAGCATGGCGTCGATGGTGTACCGGCCGCCCGCGGTGACGCTGAGGGTGAGGTGGTCGTCGTCCTGGAGGACGAGGCTGCTGACGACCTGCTCGTCGACGCCCTTGTCCACGACGCGGGTCACGCCGACGACGTCGCCAGTGGGGGCCACTCCGGGCGGCCCCTGCGCACCGGGCGCTCCTGTTGCTCCTGTTGCTCCGGCGGGGCCCTGTGGTCCTGCGGGACCGGGTACGAGGACGTACTCGCCCTCGTAGGCCTCCGTCGGGGCGAGTTCGGCGAGGTCGATGGTGTCACCGAGGGCGGTGGTGAGGAGCACTGGGTAGTCGCGGCCCTGTGCGTCGTCGGGGCGTTCCATGACGAGGTGGGTGTACCCGGTGGGGTCGTAGCCGGTCGCGTCGGCGGCGAGGACCGTCAGGGACAGCTCGCCGTTGATCCAGCGGCCCTCAGCGTCGCCTTGGACGGTGTGGCCGGCTCCCGGGTTGGTGACGACTGCGGGGGCGGGTCGGAGGGTGACGCGGCCGCGCATGGGGCCGCCGTCGGGGTGGGTGCGACTGTCGGTGATGGTGATCGTCTGGGCGTCCTCGGGGAGGGCCATGTCACCTCCCGGGGTACGGCGAAGCCCCCGGGGCTGGTGGCCGCTGCGGGGGCTTGTGGGCATGCGTGTTGTGCCCAAATCGTGGCGCATGGAAGGCCGCAGGTCAAGCGGCCTTGACGGCGCGCTGGTTGTCGCGTGTCGGCTTGGCCGCGTGGCGGGCTGCTTCGACGTCGGCGAGGCGGTACAGGGGGCGTTTCGGGGTGCCGCCGCAGCGGGTGAGGAGGCCGCGCCTGACCCAGTCGCGGATGGTGGCGGGGGCGACGCCGCTGTTGAGTGCGGCGAGGCGGGTGGTGAGGGTGCCGAGGGGCGGCAGTTGGTACTCCATGGGACCAGTGTGCCGGGTGCGGCTCAGCCGCTGAAGGCGTACCGCCATGCGCCGTCCTTGGCGCGGCTGAAGAACCCTCCATCACCCATGAGCGGCACATAGGTGGCTTTGCGGAGGGCGCTGGCCGGTTCCCCTTCCGCTGCGGCGAGCAGACCGGCAACGCCCTCATCGACCGGCAGGTCGACGGAGGGCGGGGGCTCGGGGCTGCCCCACGTCATCCGCTGCCCGTCGCAGGGGCCGCCCACGCACTCGATCTCGCACCGGTTGGGGTGCTCTACCCAGACGGGCAGGGTGTCGAAGTCGACGTCGGTCAGGTCGCGGCCGGTGTGCTTGGTGGCGCGGTAGCGGAGCTCCTTGCGGGCGGCCCGACGGGCGTGCTCCTGCGCGTACTCGTCGGCTTCCCAGAGCATGCGGTCGACGGGGACGAGTGCCCAGTAGAGGCGGCCGTCGATGACGGTCTGGCATCGGAGGGTCAGCATGTGCGGGTTCACGGGTTCATCCTCTCGTGGGTGGGCCCCGGTCGTCGTGGTGACGGCCGGGGCCCGGGTGTAGCTACACCGGTCGTCTACTTCGGCTTGGCGGTCTTCTCGGCGTCGCGGGCGGTCTGCGACTGCTCGTTCTTCCGGCGGAGGTCGCCGATGCTGATGTTGGGGAGTGCCATGATCGTGGTCCTGTCTCCGTGAGGGATGGGGCCCGGGGCGGCCGGTCGCCTGGCAGTGATGCGGCCGCCCCGCGGGTGCTAGGTGGTGGGCAGGGCGCGGCAGGTCTCGGCGTGGGACTGTGCCCACCTGCGGGCGGCCGGGAGGGCGTATTCGCCGCCGGTGGGGTCGAAGTTCGGCTGGGGGCCTTCGCCGAACTCGTCGTGGTGGGCGTCGAATCCCCACGTCTCGACGTGCGTCTCGTCGCAGCCGTTGCAGCGGACGCCGTGCTCGGTCGGGTGGTCCACCCAGTAGACGCCGGACTGTTCGGCGATGGTGATGGTGGCTCCTCCGAGGGTCTTGTACTGAGCGACGGGGTTGGTCTCGGTGCTCATATGGGTCTCCTGGTCGGTGGTGGGCCGGGCTGTCCGGCTCCCCTCACCGCCCCTCTCACACGGGCGGGTCGGGCAGGCGTCAGTCGCGGTCTACGGACTGCTCTACGGCCTCTTCTGGCGGCTCTACAGCCCCTTCTCGATCCTGCTGACCTGCGTCTACGCCCTCGGAAGGGGTGGAAGCGGGGTTGGGGGAGAGGAGGGCGTCGATGTCAGTGCGCTTGATGCCGGAGCGGCCGGTCTGGGTGGGGCTGACGCGGACGGTCCGGTGGATGGTGACGCCGCAGTGGACGAGCACGGCGCGAAGCCGGGCGTTGTCCAGGTGCTGGGCGACGGGGCGGGTCTGGAAGGCGGTGTACACGTCGGTGAGGAACGCGGCGTCCTGGTCGCCGATCAGGTGCTGGATGCCGAGGAGGACGCGGCGCTTGAGGTCGTCCTCGGTGGGCGGGATGGGGCGGCCGGCCCGCCAGGCGCTGACCGCGTAGGCCCCGGCGGCGACGGCGAGGAGGCGGGGCTCCTCGTTCGCGGACCGCCATGCCATGAGGGCGCCGAACCCGAGGGCGGTGGTGCGGCCGGTGACGGCCCACGCCCGGGCGGGGTGGTCGGCGGCGATGGCCCAGGCCTTGAGGCGAGCCCACTGTGCGAGGTGGCCGTGGGCGAGGCGCCGGGGGTGGATGCGTTGGGCTGCCCACCGGGGCCGCCCGCTCCCGAATTCGGGGACGGGCGGCAGTTCGAGGGTGTCGGCCTCGGACTCGGCGGCGTTCATGGTCAGGCGTTGCTGGCGAAGGTGGCGACCATCTGGGCGATGGACGCGAAGAGCTGGGCGACCATGCCTCCGATCTGGGTGCCGGAGAGGGAGAGGCCGAGGCCGATGCAGACGATGGCCGGCGGCACGTGGAGCTTCTTGTTCTTGTCGCCGTGCTTGAACATCCACCAGGCGACGCCGCCGAGGCCGATGATCAGCAGGACGCTGATGGGGACGGATCCTCCGGAGGCGGCGGCCGGGGGTGCGGCGAGGGTGTGCTGGGCGGCGGTGTCGATGGCGGCGAGGAGCGACGTCTTCACGGTGTGGTCCTTCAGTACGAGAGGCCGACGATGGCGGCGGTGATGATGAGGGCGCCGAGGAGGGCGCGGGAGAGCAGGCGGTGCGCGCGGGACCCGTTGGGCAGCAGGGTCATGAGGACGAGGGCGCCGAGGGCGACGAAGAGGCCGTGGTAGCCGATTGACTGGTACGTGATCATGACCGCCCGCTTCCGGCGATCTCGCGGCGCAGGTCGGTGGCGTCGCGGCGGGACAGCCCGTACTCGTCGCGGAGCCGCTCGATGGTCACGGGGCGACTGGTCTCCCTGACCACCTCGCGGTTCAATGCCCGTGCCCGTTTCCGCAGTTCGGACGGGGTGAGGGTGACCGGGACGGTGACCACTTGCCGGGTGTCGTCGGCGGGTACGGCGGCGGTCACCTTGCGGACCGCGACGGTGGTACCGGGCACGGGCCAGGTTAAGGGGCGGAACGCTTCGACGGTGACCGGCCGGGTGACCACCTGCTCCGGTCCCGGGGTGAGGCGTTCGAGGGTGACCGTCGGCGGCTCGGCCGGTACGGCGGGCTCGTCGGGGGTGGTCACCTTGGTGGACACGATCGGCAGCAGCCGGACCCCTGCGGGTACCACCTCGGTTACCGGCCGGATGACCGGTACGGCGGGCGGCGGGGTGGTCACCGTGACCACCTCATCCGCCGGCCGCGCGGCGGCGAGCGCCTCGTGGACCTGCCGCATGAGGGCGCCGAACGCGACGAGGGCGGCGGTCGGGGGGACGGCGGCGACGACGTACTCCATCGGCTGGGCGCCGTCGCCGACCCCGGCCACGTTCAGGGCGATCGAGCCGAGGGACCCGGTCGCGGCGAGGGCGATGGCCCAGCCGTCGACCTGGTTGCGGAGCGCGGCCCGGAGCATGAGGAGCTCCCCGGCGATGATGAACAGGTCGACGGTGGCCGGCCAGACCCAGGCGCGTTCGGCGTCGAGGCCGTTGGCGTCGGCGACGTCGTGGAGGTGCTCGTAGGACAGCCAGAACGCGGCGGCGGTCAGGAGGACGGTGACGGTGGCGGCGCCGGCGGCGAGCGCCCGGTCGGGTGCGGTGCGGGTCACTGGGGTTCACCGGCCTTGAGGATGTGCACCCAGTCGGCCAGGCGCCGCAGCTGCGCGGCCGCCGTCTCGTAGTCGGCGGCCAACTCCCGCACCGCGCCGGGGCTGAGGGTGATGGCGAGGGCGGCCTGCTCGACGAACAGGCCGATCTCGCGGGGGCCGTTGCCGTGCGGGTACTGGGAGACGAGGGCGATGCCGACGGGGTCGGCGGGGCGGCCGAGCGGGTACTCGGCGCTGCGGTGGCCGAGGTCGACGAGCGCGTCGACCGGGTGCCCGGCGTGGCCGACGCACCACGACGGCTCGGACATGGTGACGCTGCCCTGGTCGCTGGTCTGCACCGCGACGGTGCGGGCGGCGGTCACTGGCGCACCCCGCGGGCGACCAGGCGGAGGAGCGCGGCGTACTCGGCGCGGCTCTGGCCGGGGCGGACGGGCGGGGCGGCGGCGAGGAGGTCCTGCTCGGTGTCGAAGGCCTTCTCGGTGGGGCCGTGCAGCTGCTCGGCGAAGACGAGGCAGCGGGCGAGGCGGATCTCCTCGCGCATCTCGGCGTCGGGCCGGCGGGCGACGAGGCTGTCGGCGAAGCGGCCGAGGAGGAGGATCGTGTCGTCGCTGAGGACGAGGGGTGTGGTCATCGGGTGCCGCCGGTGGGGCGGATGCTGCCGGTGACGCCTGCCTCGGTGGCGCGCACCGTGGTGGTGCGTCCGCCGTGGCGGCTGATGGTGCCGACGGCGATGATGCGCCGGTCGGGCGGGGTGCTGCGCTGGGCAGCGGGCATGGCAGAGTTAGCCATAGCCGTCTCCTTGGTCTCATCAAGGTGGGCGGTAGGAGCCGTCCGCGTTTGCGCGCGTCCGGCACCCCGGGTAGTCACCCTCCGGCGGGCGGTGCAGTCGCCTTAGCCGGGGGGCCTACTTGTTTTGATCTTCAGTTGTGGACGTGGACGGCGGTGCAGTCGCCGTTCCGTAGTCCTTGATCGCGTTCTGTACTGCGGTGGTGCTGACCCCGATCTCCCGGGCGACAGCGGCCTGGCTTCCTAGCTCGGCCACGCCGTCGAGGAGGGCTTGTGCTCTCCGGATGGCGCTGGCCCGCAGCTCGTCTTGCAGGTCCTTCTGCCGCTTCTTTTCATCAGCGACTCTGTTGCGCCATGAGCTGTTGGGCACAGACAGAACGCTACTACAACCCGGGGTTGCAGGCAAGGCCTTACGCCGCATCGGACGCCTTCATGTCCTCGTTGATCCAGGACTTCAACTGCGCCCACACGTAAGGCGGGTAGGCGGTGCCGCACCACTCGCACCGCACCGCCTTGTCCCCGGGCATCAGGCGCAGCACCGACCCGCACAGCACGCCGGACGGGTCCATGGCCGGGCAGTGGCCGAGCCGCTGCCCGCGCGCCACCTCGGGGGTCGGGGCGATGATCGTGCGGAGCGAGTCGACCAGGTCGCGGATGTCCTTCGCGAAGTACCCGGCCGCCGGCCACGACACCGCGATCCACGGCATGTTCGCGAGCAGCCCGGTCACCGCGGCCTGCAGCCTGGCCTCCACCCCGCCCGAGGGTGTGGCCGCAGTGTGGCCACGGTCCCGGCGCACGTCGGCCAGCCACCGCTCAGCGACCCCGACGATGCCGCCCGGCCCCCGGAGGTCGAGGACCTCCTCGTTCACCGGCAACGGGGCGGGGCCCCCCTTCCCGGACCGGCCCTGCCCGGCCCCGCCGGCGGGCTGGAGGAACGGGGCCAGGCCCCGGTAGAGGGCGGGCAAGGACTGGACCCGGACCTCGGTCGCCTTGGTGCAGCCGATGCACAGGTAGCTGCCGGTGGGCTCCGGCTTGTCGCACAGGAGGCACAGGTTCACGGCTGCTCCTCGATGGCCTGGGTTCCGTCACGGTTTTCGTCACGCTGCTGGGCGGCCAGGCGGCGCAGCTTGTTGGCGTGCCGCGCGGCGAGACCGCGGCGGCGGGCGGCGGCCAGTTCCTCGCGCCGCCGCTTCGCCGCCTGAATGCGGATGCGCGCGGCCTCGACCTTCGCCGCCACCACGTCGTCGACATTCACCCCGCGCCGCCCGGCGCCGGGGGCACGATCTGCCCGCCGAGGTCTCCGTCCTCGATCTCGGCCAGCCCCTCGGGGTCGGTGAAGATCGGGCTGCCGAAGCCGGCCGAGTCGATGGCCCAGCCCAGGACCGGGTGCGAGGTCTCGTCGTCGACGACCAGGCGCCAGCCCTGGCCGGGCAGGACGGCGACGATCGCGGGCACCTGCTCCAGGCCGGTGAAGTCCGAGATCGATGCTGCCGGGACGCGGGCGCCGAGCCGCCTGTCGACGACGAGGGCGTCACCGTCGGCGGACCATCCGTCGACGGGCAGGGTGCGGCCGGGCTGCTTGAGCTGCTTGTCCTCGGGGCTGCGGTAGACGGCGACCCAGCCGGACGGGGTGGGGATGCGTGCCATGGTCTGGTCCTCTTCTCGGTGCGGGCTGATCAAGCGGGGGGGACAGGGGGGACACCGTTTGTCCCCCCCTCCCTCGCGCGCTATGCGAGTCAGCATTAATTGATCTTGATCTTCTGTATGTGCAGGTCAGGAGGATGCTTGCGCTTGCAATAGTTGAAATGTGAAACCAGATGAGAGGTTTCCCGGGGGAGGAGGGGGGGACAGACCGTGTCCCCCCTCTCGATGTCCCCCCCCCATGTCCCC
>Ga0233380_1000180_pt1 | contig 35392 bp, 42 predicted proteins | sample ElkDunMinimDraft_9_FD_191541 | JGI IMG/M metagenome (GOLD analysis project Ga0233380, IMG submission 191541) | Fecal eukaryotic communites from dung pellets of Tule Elk in California, USA - Elk Dung F36 | ecosystem: Host-associated > Mammals > Digestive system > Large intestine > Fecal | place... | reverse complement strand
GCAGCCCGGTAGCTCGTCAGGCTCATAACCTGAAGGTCGCAGGTTCAAATCCTGCTCCCGCACCCAAATCACCCCCAGGCCTCAGGCCCGGGGGTTTTTGCTGTCTGGTCTCCAACGGAGGGCCTGCGGGAGCGGCCGGCCGGCGGTTCGCGGACCGACGCCGGCGAACGCGGCGGCGGCCTGGGACGCGCTGGACCAGAGCAGCCTGTCGGCCAACCTGGGCGCGACCCTGCGCTGGAGCCTCGACACCCGGCGCCATGGCCAGTTGCGGCCCAGCGCGCGGCTGGAGTGGTGGCTGAGCGAAAGGTGGATGTTCAGCCTCGGCTATCGCGCCATGTACGGCGACGCCAGTTCCAGCCAGGGCGGCCAGCTCGGCCTCAAATACGGCTGGTGACGGAAGGGGGGCGCGGTGACAGCCGCGGCCCATTTTTGCTGTTCGGACCTGACCGGGGCAGGGTCCTAGTCGCGGGCGAAGACGTCCAGGGCGCGGCCGCCGTGGTGGAGCTCCACGTGGCTGTAGTCGCGGGTCAGGAGCAGGCGGACCCTGGCCAGCTCTCGAGCCTCGGTCTCGTCGATGGCGTCGAGGGGTTCGTCGGTCGGGCCGATGCCGGAGGCGTAATGGAGGCGAAGGCTGAAGGTGGACATGGTTGTCTCCCGGCGCGGTCTGGAGCGGGAGTGTTCGAGCAACCCCGTGTCGAAGGCTGGGGCGGACCAATGTCTCTCAGTCGCGGACGCTCATGGATCGGCTGTCCGCAATAGCGTTACTGTGATGGATGTTCGCGGAAAAAGCCAGCAAAATGAGATATGTACGCTTGCGGACCTAGGCTGGTCCGCCCGTCTGGCCGAGCGCGGACCAGCCGAAATCCAGCAGCGGTCGGGAAGAATCGGCGAAGCTCGCCAGCGCGTTCGGGAGGTCGGGCGAGGCGATTTCGGCGCCGGTCAGGGGGCGACTGACCAGCCAGCGGGTGCGCTTCAAGGCGGCCACGAGCGGGCCGTCGGCCTGAGCCTCGAACCCCTTGGGCATGCGCTTGACCGGGGCGCCGGGGTCGAGCGCCAGGCCTGCCTTCGCCAGGGCCGCCTCGACCGCCGCCCAGCGGGCCGGATTGGCGACGACGGCGCGGCGCATGGCGTCGATGTCGGGCCGCTCGTCCAGATAGAAGCCGCAGGCGACGAAGGGACCCTTGCCGAAATAGCCGTCGTCGCCGGCCGCCGCCGCCTCGGACGGGTGGGTGGACGGATCCAGCGGGTCGATGCTGTCGGGATCGAAGCTCGGGCGGCTTCCGCCCTCGGGCTCGATGTGGATGTACATCATGCCGGGCGACATCTTCCGGCCGTCGCGGGTGAGGGTGCAGGAGACGTGGGTCTTGTAGGGCCGCTTGTCCTTCGAGAAGCGGGTGTCGCGGTGGATGCGGAAGACGCTGCGCTTCGGATCACCCGACAGGGGGATGTCGCGGGCGGCGCAGGCGGTCGACGTCTCGGCGATCAGCGCCGCCAGCGTGGGCTTGAGCCCGTCGTCATGGGCGGCGCGATGGGCGGCGAACCAGTCGCGGTCGTTGTTGACGGCCAACTGGGTCAGGAAGGCCAGGTCGGCGGAGGCGAAGCCGGAAAAGGTCATGGCGTCAGCAATATCCGGGACGGCGTTGCGGGTGAAGCGGCGCTTCCCATATGCGCCTGAAGCAGTTGCGGATGGCGAAGATGAGCAAACCCCTGAAGATCGATTTCGTGTCTGACGTCGTCTGTCCGTGGTGCGTGGTGGGCCTGGGCGGTCTGGAGACCGCGCTGGACAGGCTGAAGGGCGAGGGCATCGAGGCCGAGATCGCCTTCAAGCCGTTCGAACTGAACCCGCAGATGGCGCCCGAGGGCGAGAACATCGTCGAGCATATCGGCCGCAAATACGGCTCCACGCCAGAGCAGTCGGCGGCCAACCGGGCCATGATCACCGAGCGGGCCGGAGCGGTTGGCTTTGACATGCGGATGACCGCCGAGAGCCGGATCTGGAACACCTTCGACGCCCACCGCCTGCTGTACTGGGCCGGCGAGACGGCGCCGGACAAGCAGCCGGACCTGAAGAAGGCCCTGTTCCGCATCCACTTCACCGAGGGCCGCAACCTGACCGACGCGGGCGAGCTGACCGCCGCCGCGCAGTCGGTGGGGCTGGACCGCGCCGAGGCCGCCGAGGTGCTGGCGTCGGACCGCTATGTGCAGGCGGTGCGGTCGGAAGAGGCCCTGTGGCAGTCGCGCGGCATCAGCTCGGTCCCCGCCGTGGTGGTCGAGGGCAAATACCTGATCTCGGGCGGCCAGCCGCCGGAGGTGTTCGAACAGGCCCTGCGGAACATCGCGAAGGAAGAGGCGGCGGCGGGCTGACGCCGGTCGTCTTCCGGGGGAGAAGGATGTCGGGCTCCAGCCCCCTCACGGCGCCCCCGCGAGGGCCGCGCCGCCGGGGAGGCCGGGGAGAACCGGCGGTGAGGGCGTCGCGCCGGGAGACGGTGCGAATACACCGTCTATGCCGTCTATCCCGTCTATCGGCTCGCCGCGTTTCCAGCGGGCGAGGGCGGCTTCGTAGTCTTCGCGGGCGGCCATGACGACGGCGTCGCCGAAGTCGCGGACCTCGCGGCGGGCGGCCTGGCTGCGCTCACGTTCGGCCTGCTGCTGGCGGCGTCGGACCTCGGCGGCTTCGGCCTCGATGGCCTTGTAGACGCGGCGCCAGCGCAGGGCCTCCATGGCCTTGCCGTGCAGGACCGCCCGCATCATCCGCTGGAAGGCGACCAGCGAGAGCTCGCCCAGCGGGATCTGGTCGAGGTCGCCGTCGAACTGTTCCTCGAGCGCGAGGCCTTCGTCGTCGCGCTCCAGCCCGTTGGGGCGAGACCAGGGCTGGTCCGTGCGCCGCCAGCCCTCCTCGGCGGCCCGCTTGCGCAGGGTGCTGAGCCCGACGCCGTGGCGGCGGCAGCAGGCGGGGGCGGACCAGCCGGCGAGGTAGTCGTCGCGGACCTGCGCCCAGACTTCGTCGGGAGCGGTGTGGACGCCGGCGTCTGCCGGTTCTGGGGCGGGGTCGGGGGATGCGTCGGTCATGGGAGCCTCCGGATGTGGAGGCAGTATGGAACGGCGGTACGTCAGTTTTGGACGTATGGAAGGCAGTAGGGCGTAGGAATTAGGGGAGCAGTGCGGGCCGGGAGCGCGGTCGCGCTAATTCTTACGCCCTAATTCCTCCCTCTCTCGATCCGCCCGATCCTCAACACCCCGACGCTCAGCTCGTCGACGTGCAGCCGCCGCACCCGGGCGCGGCCGATCTTCAGCGCCCCGATGGCCAGGGTGCCGATGGCGAGGGCCCCGATCGCCAGCATCCCGGCGCCGAGCGTCCCGACCGCCGCCGCCCCGACGGCGGCGGCCCCGGTGGCGGAAGCCTTGCGGGCGGTGGCGGGCAGGGGACGTTGGGTCATGGAAGAGAGGATGCGCGCGGGGCGTCCCTCCGTCGAGCCCTCCCCTCGAGGGGGAGGGTTGGGAGGGGTGGAGGCAGGCTGTTTCTGGGGTGGCGCGCTGGGAGCGGTCGATGGTGACGCAGCCCCCCGCGCCAGCTTCTGACACAGCCTGCCGCCACCCCATCCCCCGACCGTTCGTCGGATCGCATGCGATCCTCCTCCACCCCCTCGAGGGGAAGGGGAGTGTTCAGGCGGCCTCGCCCTTGTCCGTCTTCGGCTTCAGATCGTCGAGCTCGCCGGGCGCGCCGGTGATCAGGCGACCCTTCCAGCCGGGCGGCGGCAGGAATTTGCCGGACTTCTCCTCGCGGGTGCCCTCGCGCGCGATCCGGGCGGCGTCGCGGCCCGCCTTCAGAACGGTTTCGGTGTCGAAAATCCTGCTCATCGCGGGCTCATTTCTATCAGTTCGAGGCCCTCGTCGCTACTCGCATAGACTTCCCAGCTGTCCACGAGCGGTTTGTAGTTCGTCTCCAGATACTCGAGGCTGAGCGCGAACCGGCGGCGCAGGGTGTCCTCTGGAATGCCGTGGCCGCCCTGGGCGACGCGGCGCGCCACTCGCATGATCGAGAACTCGGCCGAGGGCGGGCGCAGATAGACCAGCTCGGCCCGATACCCCGCAGCCCTCCACTTTCGGATGCGCGCGGCGTGGGAGCGGGTGGCCAAGGTCGTCTCCAGCACCACGTCGGCGCGGTCCTCAAACAGGGCGTCCAGCCGCTCCAGCACCAGCCGCCCGGCGGCCAGATCGCGCTGTGGCCCCGACGGCAGCCCGCGCGCCACCTCGTCCGGATTCACGAACCGGAACGCCTCCGCCCTCTGGCGCAGGAAGCGGTTGATGAAGGTGGTCTTCCCGGAGCCGTTCGGTCCGGCGAGGAGGACGAGGGTGGGCATGTGATCCTCCATCGGACTCCTCAGAGCGGCCGAATCACCGGAATTCTCTGGGGCCAGCCACATAGGCGGTTCGTTAACAATTCGAGCACCACAAGATGTTGTGGGTAAAGCGCCACTTTTGGCTGGACTCGATACAAAAGGCGCCCTACCTGCGATTTTTGACGATCAGCGGTGCGTAAGGAGGCTACCTAAGAACGAAGCAGCAACATGAAATGTCTGGGAAGACGCTCGCAAGCGCGGGCAGGAGCCGAGACGGCTGAGAGGAGCGGCGGGCCAAAGTTTCTGAGGCCGAGGACCGACCGCCCCCCTCGACAGCACCGAGATACGACGCTGTGCGAATCACTTCGCTCGCGCGGGCTTAGCACGCAATGCGATTTGTCCACAGCGTCTCCCTTTCATTGTGAATCCCGTGGAGGATTCAACAAGGAGACCGAGATGGGACAGAAACCCGGCTCAAACACTGGCCGCAACGGCGGCATCTTCCAAGAATACGGACCGCGTGGTGGCCCCAAGCCGAACTACGCCACGGTGCCGGACAACCACCGGCTTCCGCCGACTTCCTCGCCGGGATCGACGTGGCAGCCGACCCACCGCACCCCCAACAGCAATCGCTGAGGAGAAAGTCATGGTGGAAATTCCCCAACGTCCGATCATCCCGACGATGCCTACACGCCCGTCGTTTCCGTCAGTGCCTTCGCGGCCGTCGTATCCCACGATGCCGACGAACCCGCCCTTCCGGCGCCCGCGCTGACAAGCAACTCGCAGCCCGGCGTGAGCCGGGCTGCACATACATGAGAACCAGAATGGCAGACGTACACGTAACCTGCATCAACAAGCAGGACCGAAACAGCACCCACGAAGGCATCACCCACTTGGGTGGGCCCGGTGGCAGTGGCTGGAAATGGACCCGGAAGGCGGTCATCGACTCTATCGAGGCGAAGACCAATACCTTCTACACAAAGGTCGATGGCAACCGGGGCGACATCGGCGTCGTCAACGGCACCAACGGCAAATACCTCCGGACGTACGCGGACGGAAAATGGAACGATAATCTGCTGTCGCTCCCCGAGTGCGCGTGATCATCGGGCGTGCCAATGCGAACGGCGTTCGCATTGGCACGGACTTCGCTCGCGTGATCTCGTCCAGATCATTCGAGATGCTAGGAGCTAGATTTCGCCGCCGTCTCTCATGGCTTGCAGCTTTGCGCGGGCTTTCGACGCTGCAGGCTCATCGCTGGCTAGAAAGTCATCGATCGCAATCTTCTGCTCGCCAGCATCCGTGGTGAGACTTTTCAGTTTGGTATGCGACCATTGGTGCTCGACGAAATAGCTTCCGTCTTGCTCCCTCATCAAACGCCACCAATCCTCGGTCTCGGCCAGTGATCCTTTGGTGCGCTTGTCGAGCTCGCAAACAGTTGTAACCATCGCTTCCTCCTTGCTTTGGATAGCGTGTTTAAACCTTCACCTCCACCACGCCTCCCCCCGCCCGGAACTTCGCCGACATCTCCGCCATCCCGGCCTCGGCCTCCGCCAGGGAGCCGCCCGCGTCGTTCTGCGCCGCCGCGTCCCTGCGGATGTCCTGCGAGATCTTCATCGAGCAGAATTTCGGGCCGCACATGGAGCAGAAGTGGGCGGTCTTGTGGGCCTCCTTGGGGAGGGTCTCGTCGTGGTATTTGCGGGCCGTCTCGGGGTCGAGGCCGAGGTTGAACTGGTCTTCCCAGCGGAACTCGAACCGCGCCCGGGACAGGGCGTCGTCGTGCAGGCGGGCGGCGGGGTGGCCCTTGGCGAGGTCGGCGGCGTGGGCGGCGATCTTGTAGGTGATGACGCCGTCCTTGACGTCCTGACGGTCGGGCAGGCCGAGGTGTTCCTTGGGCGTGACGTAGCAGAGCATGGCTGTGCCGAACCAGCCGATCATGGCCGCACCAATCGCAGACGTGATGTGGTCGTAGCCGGGGGCGATGTCGGTGGTCAGCGGCCCGAGGGTGTAGAAGGGCGCCTCGTGGCAGTGCTTGAGCTGCTCATCCATATTGGCCTTGATCTTGTGCATCGGCACATGGCCGGGGCCCTCGATCATGACCTGGCAGCCCTTGGCCCAGGCGATCCTGGTCAGCTCGCCCAGGGTGCGCAGCTCGGCGAACTGGGCCTCGTCGTTGGCGTCGGCGATGGAGCCGGGGCGCAGGCCGTCGCCCAGGGAGAAGGAGACATCATAGGCGCGCATGATGTCGCAGATGTCCTCGAAATGCTCGTAGAGGAAGCTCTCCTTGTGGTGGGCCAGGCACCACTTGGCCATGATCGAGCCGCCGCGCGAGACGATGCCCGTCACGCGTTTGGCCGTCATCGGCACGAAGGGCAGGCGCACGCCCGCGTGGATGGTGAAATAGTCCACGCCCTGTTCCGCCTGTTCGATCAGGGTGTCGCGGAACACCTCCCAGGTCAGGTCCTCGGCGATGCCGTTCACCTTCTCCAGCGCCTGGTAGATGGGCACGGTGCCGATCGGCACCGAGCTGTTGCGGATGATCCAGTCGCGGATGTTGTGGATGTTGCGGCCGGTCGACAGGTCCATGACGTTGTCGGCGCCCCAGCGGGTGGCCCAGACCAGCTTGTCGACCTCGTCGTCCACGGAGCTGAGAACGGCGCTGTTGCCGATGTTGGCGTTGATCTTCACCAGGAAGTTGCGGCCGATAATCATCGGCTCGACCTCGGGGTGGTTGATGTTGTGCGGGATGATGGCGCGGCCGCGCGCGATCTCCTGACGGACGAACTCGGGGGTCACGAAGTCGGGGATGGCGGCGCCGAAGTCCTCGCCGTCGCGGATGCAGGGGGCGGTCTGGTCGCGGCGCATGTTCTCGCGGATGGCGACGTATTCCATCTCGGGCGTGATGATGCCCGCCTTCGCGTATTCGTATTGGGTGACCGGACGGCCCTCGACGCCCTTGAAGACCTGATGGTTCGACACGTCGAAGCGGGGGGCGAGGTGCTTGCCGCTGGCGTGGCCGTTGTCCTCGGGCTTGACCTCGCGGGGGTGCTCGACGCGGGCGATGTCTCCGCGATCCAGCTGCCAGCTGGATTTGACCTTGGGCAGGCCCTTCTTGATGTCGATGGTCACCGACGGGTCGGTGTAGGGGCCGGAGCTATCGTACATCGTCACCGGCGGCTCATTGGCGCTGGGGTGGACGGCGACCTCGCGGAAGGGGACGCGGATCTCCGGGTAGAGCTCGCCCCCCACATAGACCTTCACGCCGCCGGCGCGGGGACCGGTGGGGATGCGGCCGGTTTCGGCCTCGACCGCCTTGCGGGCGTCGGCGAGCGGGAGCTCGATATTGGGCTCTTCTGGCAGGGCGGGGGGCGTAACCTGGATATTCATTTTGGCGGCCTCAAAACGTTTGAGGTCCGCCGACGTCAGGCGAGGTGGTCCTGTGATGCGGACCGCAGCGTTACTCATCCCTTCGCCGGCATGACCCGGATCAGGTTCGACGGGTCAGAGGACTACCTCAATCTCAGCCGCTGGGCGCTTTCAGGCGACGGGTTCCGGTTCGCCGCCCGGAAAGCGCCCTCCTGAGTGGCGCGCCTTCGAACCGCGAGATGGTCCCACTCGCTGAAGGCGCGCTGTGCGACCCCCCGGAGAACGGGGACAGCCTTACGCCGGGTCAGGCGCGGGTTCAACCGGGGCCGGCGCCGTCGGCCTGGCCGCCGACGCCGGGGATCGGTTCAGGCGATCAGTTGCGCGAGGGGTAGACACCCAACAGGCAGATGCACTGGTTCATCGCCACATAGGGCTGCAGGATCGACACGGGGGTGGACGACCCGCCGAGGCCCGGCAGTGTCTTCGGCGACAGGGACGACATGGGCGAGCTGTCCGGGGCGTAGATCCAGATCTCGTCGCCGCCGGGGGTGCTGGCCTTGCCCAGGACCGAGGTGGCGCTGGGGGTGGAATGGTCGGCGTTCTGGACAGTGGCGCCCTCGCCCATGGCGCGCGCGGGCAGGTTGGCCTGGGTCAGGGTGACCGAGGTCGAGCCGCCGACCTGACCCATGTTGTAGGTTCCGCCGCCCAGGGCCGTGCCCTGGCCGACGACGACGGCGCCGTTCAGGTTGGGCAGCTGGAAGGTGGTCGATCCGTTGCCGCCATAGATGGTGCCGATCAGCGAGAACAGGGTCTGTTGCTGGGCGACCGGCAGAGTCTGACCCGAGCACAGCATCCAGCCGCGAGGGGCGAAGGGGAAGGCGAAGGTTTGAACGGTGCCGACATAGGACTCTGACATGGCGTCTCTCTCAGTTGGTTATTCGACCCGGGATGGGCCGTTCAATTGCGACTGGGGTAAATCCCGGCCAGGGCGATGCAGTAGTTGTTGGTCAGGAAGGGCTGCATCACGGTGACGGGCATGTTGTTCCCCGAAGGCATCACGCCCCCGAGAGACGCGACCGCGCCGCCGCCCGAGGGGGCATAGATGTTGACCGTCACCGCATCGCCGGAGGTGGGGTCAGAGCCGTTGGCGGCGGCGAGGAGGTCCGCTCCGCCGCCGGCCGGGGCGTGCAGCGTCGCGGCATTGCCGCTGACGTTCATGAGGTGATTGTGAGCCGGCAGGTTTGATTGGGTCAGGGTCGCCTGTTCCTGACCGGCCGCCTCGCCCATGGTGTAGGTCGTGCCGAGGGAATTGCCCTGACCGAGCAGGGTCCGGCCCCTTGTGTCGGGAAGCTTGAAGTTGACGACGCCGTCGCCGCCGTAGGTGGTGGTGATCAGCGAGTAGAGGGCCTGATATTGGGCGATGGACAGGAGGCGACCGTCGCAGAACGCCCACCCGTAAGGGGCGAAGTCGAAGCCGAACGGCTGCAGAGTGCCGATGAAGACCTGGGCCATGAGGGCGTCCTCCCTTGGAGATCCGGGCGATCAGTTGCGGGAGGGATAGATGCCCAGCAAGGCGATGCTGTAGTTCACCACCAGATAGGGCTGCATGATGCTGAACGGCTGATTGCCGCCGCTGACCCCGATCGTCGCGGGAGACAGGGCCGTCGTGGCCGGGCCGGGGCTGTAGATGTTCACGGTGACGGCGTCGCCGCTGGTCGGATCGGACCCGGCGGCGGCGGCCAGCATCATGTTTGTGGTCGGCTGATGGGCCGTCGCCGGCTGGGTTGAGGCGGTGACGATGTGGGTGTGCGCCGGCATCTGGCTGGGGATGAGGTGGATCTGTTCGATGCCCGACTGCTCGCCCATGACATAGTTCGAGCCCCCCGGCATCGAGCCCTGACCGAGGATGGTGCGGCCTCTCAGGTCCGGCAGGGCGAAGGTGGTGACGCCGTCACCGCCGTACGTCGTGGTGATCAGCGAAAACAGGCTCGAGTGCTGGGCGATGCTCATGAGCTGGCCGGCGCAGAGGGCCCAGTTGCGGGGCGCGAACTGGAACCCGAACGGCTGGATCGTAGCGATATAGACTTCCATGACGCTTCCCCCCGGAAAGAGGCGTGATCGCCTCGAGACCTGCGGACGTCTCGGTGACGTCCGGTTGATCTTTCGCCTATCAATGCACGAATTCCGGGAATGGCAATGCCTTACGGTTGCCGTGGGGAAGAATTCATATTGGCGTTATGTTTGCGCTGTTGCGCGACCGGCCAGGTTCGGGCGGAGGATATCGTCCGCCACTTCGCCGCAGATCGCGAGGCCCGAACTGATGCTGTCGGTCAGTCCGGGAAGGCGATCAGCAGGCGGTCCAAGGCGGCCTCGATGCGGGTCCAGCCGGCGTCGTCCAGGGCCACGCCGCCGACGCCGGGACGGGCGTCCGCCGACAGGGCCAGATGCTGGACGGCGGCGAGGAGCACGGCGTTGAGGGCGGCGGGATCACCCTCGGGCGGGACGCGCAGACGGGGGCGGCGCTCGCGCATCCAGCCCTGCAGCACGGCCGACCGGTCGTCCTCTATGCGGTTCAGCAGGGGCGAGCTTTCCACCAGCGCCCAGGCCATCAGGCGCAGGGTCAGGGGGCTGGCGCGCAGGGCGGCGACCCAGGCCGAGAGGCTGAGCCGGGCGAAGGCGCGCAGGGACTCGGTCTCGACGGCGGGAGCGGCGTTGAGACTGGCCGTCAGACCGGCGTGGGCGCGCGTGGCGATGCGGCTGACGACGCCGTCGGCGCCTTCGAAATAGCGATAGACCAGCTTGCGGTCGCAGCCCGCCTCGGCGGCGAGGGTCTGGACGTTCAGGCCCGGAAAGCCGTCGCGCAGGAGGATGCGCTCCCCCGCCTCGACGATGGCGGCTTCGGTGGCGCTGCGGTCACGCAAACGGACGGGCGATTCGGCCATGGGGACAGCATCGCGCGGGTGCTCGATTCGGAGCAAGCGAGAGGGGGTGTGGGGGATGGCGTTCGGGGTGTGGGGAGGTCCGGAACCGCTGACACCCCAGGCCCCAAACCCCACGCCCTCCTATCGGGAAGGCGCGGCGCGGATGGATCTATAGGGCGGATAAGGTGCGGCCCCGGTCTGCGTCGGGGGGCGTGGCAGGGACCGGGGCCGCTTTAGTGGACTCTGTCGAGCGCGCATCGCCGCAAGGTCCGATGCGATAACAGCGGATGCTCAGTTCGGTTCCGGACATAGTGAGATTTTTCTTCGCGGCGTTCGCGGGCGTCACGCGGGCGGGTTAGGAAGGGGAAAATCAGGGAGCCCTCGACCATGCATCTCGCCCGCTTTCCCCGTGTCCGGCTGGCCCATCTGCCGACGCCGCTGGAGCCTTTGCCGCGCCTGAGCGAAGCGCTGGGGGTGGAGTTGTGGATCAAGCGCGACGACTGCACGGGGCTGGCCGGCGGGGGCAACAAGACCCGCAAGCTGGAGTTCCTGCTGGGGCAGGCGTTCGAGGAGGACGCCGACACCCTGGTGACCCAGGGCGCGGTGCAGTCGAACCATGTGCGCCAGACGGCGGCGGCCGCCGCGGCCCACGGGCTGAAGTGCGAGATCATCCTGGAGGAGCGGACCGGCTCGACCGCGACCGACTATGTCGACAACGGCAATGTGCTGCTGGACCGGCTGTTCGGGGCGACGATCCGACGCGTGCCAGGCGGGACCGACATGGTCGCCGAGCTGGAGAAGACGGCGGCGGACGTGCGGGCGCGCGGCGGCAAGCCCTATGTGATCCCAGGCGGCGGGTCGAATGCGGTGGGGGCGCTGGGCTATGTCGACTGCGCGCGCGAGATCGTGGTCGGGGCCGATGATCTGGACATGCGGATCGACCGGATCGTGACGGCCACGGGCAGCGCCGGGACCCACGCCGGTCTGGTGGCCGGGCTGGCGGTGATGGGGGCGGATATTCCGGTGCTGGGCATCGGGGTGCGGGCGCCCAGGGCGAAGCAGGAGGAGAATGTCCTGAAGCTGGCCCGCGAGACGGCGGCCCTGCTGGGACGGCCCGATGCGGTGACGCCGGAGATGGTCGTGGCCGACTGCGACTATGTCGGCGAGGGCTATGGTCTGGTCGACGCGGCGGTGATCGAGGCCCTGACGCTGGCGGCGCGGACCGACGGGATCGTGCTGGATCCGGTCTATACCGGCAAGGCGATGAAGGGGCTGATCGCCCTTGCCAAGGCGGGCCGATTCGAGGGGGAGACGGTGGTCTTCCTGCACACCGGCGGGGCGCAGGGGCTGTTCGGCTATGAGAGCGAGATCGGGGGCTCGCTGTGACGAAACCGGTGAAGGGCCCGGAGTCCTATTTCCCGTCGATAGAGAAGACCTACGGCCTGCCTATCGCCGAATGGAAGGCGCGGGTGCGGGCCGGATATCCGGCGAAGCATATGCAGTTGGTGGCGCTGCTTAAGGATCAGCACGGCATGGGGCACGGCCACGCCAATGCGGTCGTGGCCCATACGCTGGCGGAAGACGGGCTGAAGTGAAGACCCTCGGCATTCTCGGCGGCATGGGACCTGTCGCGACGACGGCCTTCATGGCGCGGGTGCAGGCGCTGACGCCGGCGAAGCGGGATGAGGATCACATCCGCATGCTGGTGGACCTGAACCCGCATGTGCCGAACCGGCATACGCAGCCGGAGGCGGCGGGCGTGACCCTGGGCGAGATGGCGGAGCGGCTGCGCGAGGCGGGGGCGCAGGTGCTGTGCATGCCGTGCAATACGGCGCACAGCCACGCGGATGCGATCCGGGCGGCGGGCCTGCCCTTCATCGACATGATCGCGGCGACGGTGGAGGCGGTGGCGGCCACGGGCGCGACGCGGATCGGGGTGCTGGCCACGCCCGGCGGAGAGGCGCTGTACGCCGAGGCGCTGGCGAAGGCAGGGCTGGAGATCGTGCGGCTGGAGGGCGCGGACCGGGAGGCCTTCATGACGGCGGTGTTCGCGGTGAAGGCTGGCGATGACGGCGAGGGGCCGCGCGGTGAGATGCGGCGGCTGGCGGCGGCTCTGGTTCAGGCGGGCGCCGGGGCAGTGATCGCCGGGTGCACCGAGGTTCCGCTGCTGCTGCGGGCAGGGGAGGTGAGCGTGCCGCTGGTGGATTCGGCGGAGGTGCTGGCGGCGGTCTGTGTGGAGATGTGCCGCTGAGGCGGATTACTCCTCGTCGGGCGGCGGGGTCCACCAGGTTTCCATTAGGCCGTCGAAGCGGCGACCGTTCGCCGAGATCATCCCGGGATGCATGACGATGGGGCGTTCGCCGGTCGTGGGGATGATGCGCGTCTCGCGCCGGATGTCATCGGTCCGGATGCCGGCTACCTGGGTCCAGAGCAGGGTGCGGGACCGGCCGCCGCGGGTGTAGGTCAGGCTTTCCTTGCTGACGCGCAGGTGGGGTGATCCTGGGAACCTCAGCCGGAACTCCATCCAGCTTCCGATGAGGACGAAGGTCGCGAGGACAGCCAGAAGAAGCGGCGAGAACGCCGCTGGATGGGTCGCCATGCGGATGACGCCGACGACCAGCAGCAGGCCGAAGAAAAGGATGCCCCGCATGTCCTTCAGTCGCGGCGGAGCCGGGCGGAATTCCATGTCCATCTGAACCATGCCGGTGTCCGCCCCTGAAGCTTTGCCGCACGGTGCAACGACCCGGGGCGGTCCGCAAGCCGGAGAGGGCTTGCCCCCGTCCGCGACCCGGCCCAAACCGGTGCGGTGACGAAACAATCGCTGATTATCGACTGCGACCCCGGCGTGGATGACGCCGTGGCGCTGATGCTGGCCTTCGGGGCTGAAGAGTTCGACCTGCTGGCCGTGACCACGGTGGGCGGCAATGTGCCGGTCAAGAAGACGGCGCGGAACGCGCGGATGCTGAGGCAGATCGCCAACCGTCCGGACGTGCCGGTGTTCATGGGCGCGGAGCAGCCGCTGGTGCGCGTGCTGGGCACGGCGACGGAGTTTCACGGGGCCGAGGGGACGGGCGACCTGCCCGCGTTCGAACCCGATCTTCCGTGCGCGGACGGTCATGCGGCGGACGCCATCATTGATCGGGTCATGAGCCGGCCGGCGAAGTCGGTGGCCATGGCGGTGCTGGGGCCGATGACCAATCTGGCCCTGGCGATCCGCAAGGCGCCGGCGCTGGCCGAGCGGCTGGGGCCGGTGGCGGTCATGGGCGGCGCGCGGAGCGAAGGCGGCAACATCACCGCCTCGGCCGAGTTCAACATCTGGGCCGATCCGGAGGCGGCGGCGGAGGTGCTGGCGACCGGCGCCGAGGTGGTGCTGTTCGGACTGGACGCCACCCATCAGGTGCGGGCGACCGAAGAGCGGATCGCGGCGGTGGAGGCCATCAGAACGCCCATGGCGGAGACGGCGGCGGCCATGCTGAGGTTCTCGCAGCGGGTGGAGCGGACGATCGTCGGCTGGGACGCCTCGCCCCTGCATGATCCCTGTCCGGTGGCCTGGCTGCTGAAGCCGGCGCTGTTCGAGCTGAAGGCCTGTCTGGTGCGGGTGGAGACCGGGAGCGAACTGACGCGCGGCCATACGGCGGTGGAGTTCCGTCAGGCCGTGGCGGGCGAGCCTCTGAAGCATCGCTGGGCGGTGAAGGCGGATGCGGACGGGGTGTTTGATCTGATCGGGGAGAAGGTGTCGTGAGGATCACGGTCGTCGGGTCGATCAATCTGGATTTCGTCGCCTCGGCGCCGAAGTTGCCGCGCGCGGGCGAGACGGTGGCGGGCGCCGAGCTGGCGCGGCATCCGGGCGGCAAGGGCGCCAATCAGGCGCTGGCGGCGCAGCGGCTGGGGGCCGAGGTGTGCATGGTGGGGCGCGTGGGACGCGACGCGATGGCCGAGGAGGCGATGGCCCTGCTGCTGGCCGACGACGTGGACATCGGCGGGGTGATCGCCGACGCCGAGGCGCCGACGGGCGTGGCCCTGATCGCGGTCGATCCGCATGGCGAGAACCAGATCGTGGTCGCGGCGGGCGCCAACCACAGCGCCTTCCCCGAACAGCTGCCCGCGCGGATCGAGGGGCCGCTGATCCTGCAGCTGGAGCTGCCGATCGAGACGGTCGAGGCGGCGGTGGGGCGGGCGACGGACTTCGTCTGCGTGAACCTGGCCCCCGCCCAGCCGGTGTCGGACCAGCTGCTGCGGCGGGCCGATCTGATCGTGGTCAATGAGACCGAGGCGGCCTTCTATGGCGACGGCCTGCACCATGGCGGCGGCCGGGTTGTGGTGACCCAGGGCGCGGCGGGGGCGGTGATGTTCCAGCGCGGCGTCGAGACGGCGCGCGCCAGGCCGCCCAAGGTGCGGGCGGTGGATGCGACCGGGGCGGGCGACTGCTTTGTCGGCGCCATCTGCGTGGCCCTGCTGGAGGGGATGGAGCCGGAGGCGGCGCTGACCTTCGCCTGCGCCGCGGGCGCCATCGCGGCGACCCGTCCGGGCGCCCAGCCGTCGATGCCGACGCGCGAAGAGGTCCAGGCGGTGCTGGCGGGCTAGTCCGCCGGTCGGTGGTCCGTGACCTTGCGGTAGCATTCGCAGGCGGCGGTCTCGAGCGCTTCGCGGCTGAGGACGCGGACCTTGCCGCGGGCGTAGCTGACCGCGCCCTCGGCCTGGAGCGTCTGGGCCGCTTCGTTCACCGTGGTGCGCTGGGAGCCGAGCATGGCGGCCATGTATTCCTGGGTCAGCTGCATGGTGTCGCCGTCGGAGCGGTCGTGGCAGCGGAGCAGCCATTTGGCCAGTCGACGCTCGGCTGGGTGCAGGGCGTGGCAGGCGGCGGTCTGCTCCAGCTCGCGCTGAACCCCCGCGTGATAGAGGGCCAGCATCTGGCGGATGGCGGGACGTTCGTTGGCGAGGGCGCGGACCCGGCCCGCGTCGATCCGGAGCGCCTCGCCCTTGACCTGGATGGTCTGGCGCGAGGCGGAGCGCATCGGGATGATGGCGGCCTCGATGCCGGTCACGCCCTCGCGGCCGACCATGAAGGCCTCGACCGAGCGGCCGTCGGCCATTTCATTGACGGTGGAGACGATGCCGGAGAGGGGGAAGTGCAGGGCCTGGATCATCTCGCCGGGCATGACGATGTCGTCGCCGAGCACAAATTTGACCCGGGTCGCGGAGGCCAGCAGGGCCTCGCGGTCGGCGGCGGGGAGGGCGTCGAGCAGCAGATTGGTCGGTTCGGCCATGGCTCCGTCCTTTTGGGGATAGGAGCCTAAAAAAACGGCCAAGCTCGCCCGAAGGTTCCGTCAGTCGCCGGTGGTCCAGGGCGACAGGGCGAAGGCGTCGGCGGCGCGGTAGCATTCGCAGGCCGCGCGCTCGAGGGCGGCGCGGTCCAGCACGGTGATGCGGCCGCGTGAGTAGGTAATGGCGCCCGACTTCTGCAGACTCTGGGCCGCCTCGTTCACCGTGGTGCGCTGAGAGCCCAGCATCGAGGCCATGTATTCCTGGGTCAGGTTGAAGGCGGCGCCATCGACGCGGTCGTGACAGCGGAGCAGCCATTTGGCGAAGCGCTGCTCGGCCCGGTGCAGGGCGTTGCAGGCGGCGGACTGCTCCAGCTCGGCCTGCAGCCCGGCCAGATAGGCGGCGATGACGGCGCGGACGGCGGGGCGTTCGGCGCACAGCGCGCGCAGGCGCTGGGCCTCGATGCGGCGCGCGGCGCCGGCGACCTGGGCCACGTTGCGGGTGAAGGCGGACTGGGGCACGGCGGCGGCGACACCGCCCGCCACGCCCTCGCAACCGACCATGACGGTTTCCACCGTGCGGCCGTCCTGGAGGACGGCGACGGCGGAAACGATGCCGTGCTCGATGAAATAGACCTGCTCGATCGCATCGCCGGGCTCGTAGAAGACGTGGCCCTGGGCGAAGTCCACAGGAGCCGACTGCGCCAGGAGAGCCTCGCGGTCCCTGGAGTCCAGCGCCTTTATCAGTCGGTTGCCCGGCGAAATTGCGTTCATAAATCCGCGCATAGGATGATCCGCCGCCGCGCGTCTGTCGGAAGTCGACTTAAGCGTGAGCTTGGATTCAGTCGGGTTCAGCCAAGGCCGTGAAGGCCGGAGCGGGAGGTCAGGAAGGCGTCGCTGGGGCGCTCCATCCGGGTGACCAGTCGACCGCCCTCATGGACCTCGACGGCGGTCCCGGCCGGATGGTCCCGAAGGTCCCGGAAGGCGATTTCGACGGCGGCGCCGTCATTGGCGAATTCGGCCTCGATGACCGACGGACTCTCGACCCCGTCCGCGTAAAAGTGAAATCGGTACAACCCCATGCCTTCGCGTTACGCCCGCGAGGGTGCGGGGTCTGCCCGACAGCCGACATTCATTACGAACTTGAAATCCAGCCGTCCGCCCGTCGCTGTTAGGGTCGCGAAGGCTGAGCTCACTGTCCTCGGGGGACCCCATGATGATCCGCACCGCCGCCCTGCTGGGCGCCTCGCTTCTCGCCCTGACCGCGCCCGCCTTCCCGGCCCTGGCGCAGGACGCCGCGACCATCTCGGTTCCGCCGCTGCAGTACAGCCACCGGACGCTGGGCAACGGGCTGAACGTCTATTCGATGCCGGACGCGACCGCCGGAACGGTGACGGTCACCGTCTGGTACAACGTCGGCGGCAAGGACGACCCCGAAGGCCGAAGCGGCTTCGCCCACCTGTTCGAACACATCCTGAGCCGCAAGACGGTCAACCTGCCGTACGGCCAGATCTCGACCCTGGTGGAGAACGCGGGCGGGACGCGCAACGCCTCCACCGGGCAGGACTTCACCAACTACTACGAGACGGTGCCGCCCCAGTATCTGGAGACCATGCTGTGGACCCACGCCGAGCGGATGGCGCGGCCGGTGGTCGACCAGGCGGTGTTCGACGCCGAGCGCTCCATCGTGAAGGAGGAACTGCGCCAGCGGGTCTATGCGCCGCCGTACGGCCGGCTGCAGCGCTTCGTGATCGGGGACAACAGCTTTGACGAAAGCATCTATCGCCGCAGCGTGATCGGCTCGATCGAGGAGCTGGACTCGGCGACCATCGACGACGCCCGCGCCTTCCACGAGGCCTATTACCGCCCGGCCACGGCGACCATCATCGTGTCGGGCAATTTCGATCAGGCCCAGCTGGATCGCTGGGTGGACCAGTATTTCGCAGACATCCCGAACCCCGAGCGCCCGCTGCCGGTGTTCGAGCGTCCGGCGGCGACGCGGCGGACCGAGCCGCGGCTGGTCGAGGCCTATGCGCCGAACGTGCCGCTGCCCGCCATCGCGGCCATCTATCCGGGCGTGGCGGCGAACCATCCGGACGCGGCGGCGCTGGACGTGCTGGCCGGGATCATGTCGCGAGGCGAAAGCTCGCGCCTGTACCAGTCGCTGGTCTACGGCAGCCAGCTGGCCACGGGCGCCTTCCTGAGTTCGGGCACGATGGAGGAGGCCGGGACGGTCACCGTCAATGTGACCGTGGCCCAGGGCAAGGCCATCCCGGACGTCGAGGCGGCGCTGGACGGCGAGCTTGAGCGCATCCGCAACGAGCCGGTGACGGCGGCGGAGCTGGCCGAGGCCAAGATGGAGATCGTGGCGTCGGAACTGCGCCAGCGCGAGACCGCCTCGGGCCGGGCCTTCATCCTGGGACAGGCGCTGGTGTCGGAGAATGATCCGCGCGCGCCGGACACCCATCTGGCCGTGGTGCAGGCGGTGACGGCGGCGGACGTGCAGCGCGTGGCCCGCACCTATCTGAACGAACAGGCGCGGGTCTCCATCCGCTATCAGGACGAGAGCCAGCGCCCGGCGGGCGTGGCCGAGGACAGCTGGAAGAACCCGGCGCCGATGCCGACCTTCGTCAGCGTGCCGCCGGCCATCCTGCCGGCGAACGAACTGCTGCCCGAGGGCCAGCGGATGGCGCCGCCCGCCCCGGGCGCGGCCCGCGCGGCGGTGGCTCCGACGGTGGTCGAGCGCCGGCTGTCGAACGGCCTGCGGGTGATCGTGGCCAGGTCCACCGATCTGCCGATCATGAACGCCCAGCTGCTGATCGGCGGCGGGGCGGCGGCGGACCCGGCGGATCGTCCGGGCCTGGCCTCGATGACGGCGGACCTGTCCAGCGCGGGCGCGGGCGACCGCACGGCGCCGGAGATCGCGCGCACGCTGGAGGCGCTGGGCGCCAATATCGGCGGCGGCGCGGACGCGGACGCCATCGGCCTGTCGCTGTCGGCTCCGATCGCCTCGGCGGACGCGGCGGGCGCGGTCTTCGCCGATGTGGTGCTGAAGCCGACCTTCGCCGAGGAAGAGGTCGAGCGCACGCGGACGCGTCGGGCCAACGCCCTGCGGGTCAACCTGCGCCAGCCCGGTCCGGTGGCGGCCATGGCCCTGAACCGCCTGGCCTTCGGCGGCGCCCCCTACGGCGCCCCGGCGTCGGGCACCCCGGACTCCATAGGCGCCATCACCCGCGACCAGATCATCGGCTTCCATGGCCAGTGGTGGCGGCCGGACAACGCCACCCTGATCATCACCGGCGGCATGGAGCCGGAGGCGGCCTTCGCCTTCGCCGAGAAGACGCTGGGCGACTGGGCCCGTCCGACGGCGGCCCTGCCGACGATCGCCGACCGCGCCGGGGCCGTCCCCGCGCCGCGCGTGGTGGTGATCGACCTGCCGGGCGCCGGTCAGGCGGCGGTGTCGGCGGCGGTGCGCGGTCCGCGTCGGGCCGACGACGGCTATTATCCGCTGCTGGTCGTGAACAGCATCATGGGGCAGGGCCAGAACGGCCACCTGTTCCAGGAAATCCGCGCCAAGCGGGGCCTGAGCTACGGCGCCTATTCGACGCTGGGCGCGCGCCTGGACGGCGGCCTGCTGAGCGCCACCACCCAGACGAAGAACGAGAGCGCCGCCGAGGTGGTGGGCCTGATGCTGCACGAGTTCGACCGCCTGCGCACCGAGGCGGCGACCGAGCAGGAGGTGACGGACCGCGAGGCCTTCATCAACGGCGGCTGGTCGCGCAGCCTGGAGACCACGGGCGGTCTGGGCGGCACGCTGGCGACGGCGGTGACCTATGGCCTGCCGCTGAGCGAGATCGAGACCTATGCGGGCAAGGTCGCGGCCACGACGCCGGAGACGGTGCGCGCGGCGGCCCAGGGCGTCAGCTCCGAACAGGCCTATGTGGTCGTGGTCGGTCAGGCCTCGATGTTCATCGACGCCCTGCGCGCGGCGCACCCCGATGTGGTGGTGATCCCGGCGGCGGAGCTGGATCTGGATAGTCCGACGCTGGGGCTGTGAGCTGTCCTCCCCGTCGCGGTTCGCGATGGGGAGGGGGACCGCCCGGGCGACTGAGCCCGGGTGGTGGAGGGGGCGGCGCTGACGGTGAGGGATTGGTAGACGGCTTTCGGAAGCCGGAGCCGCCCCCTCCGTCACGCCGCGTGTTCGCGGCGCGCCACCTCCCCATTCGCGACGCGAACGGGGAGGAGATCACTTCGCCCGGAAGGCCGCGATGGCGTCCACCGTCCGGCGGACCTGCGCCTCGATGCCGGCCCAGTCGGCGGACTTCACGGCGGCGTCGGTGATCAGCTTGGAGCCCATGCCGGCGGCGACGATGCCCGAGCCGAACCATTTGGCGATGGAGGCCTCGTCCGGATCGACGCCGCCGGTGGGCATGATCTTGGTCCAGGGCATGGGGCCCAGGACCGCCTTGACGAAGTCGGCGCCGCCGACGCTGGCGCCCGGGAACAGCTTGACGATCTCGCAGCCCAGCTCGTGCGCCTGACCGATCTCGGTGACCGAGCCGCAGCCGGGGAAGTAGGCGGTCATGCGGCGGTTGCAGACCTTGGCGACGTCTTCCACGAGGCAGGGGCTGACAATGAAGCGGGCGCCGCGGTTCAGGAACAGGGCGGCGGTCGGGGCGTCGATCACCGAACCGATGCCCAGGATGACGTCCGGGTCGGTCTTCTGCAGCTCGCGCGCGATGTCGCCGAACAGGTCGACGGCGAAGTCGCCCCGGTTGGTGAACTCGATGGCCTTGGCCCCGCCGCGCGAACAGGCGCGGATCACGTTCAGGCAGACCTCCGGGTCCGCATGATAGAAGACGGGGGCGACGCCCTGCGCCTCGAGGGCGTTGAGAACGGTCAGGCGGTCGTGGCGCATTTCAATCTCCGCTCCGGCTGTCACCGGTGTCGCTGATCTGTTTATCCCGGCGGCGGCGGGAAGAGAAAGGACCGGGGCGCGGAACTTATTGTTTCGGGACGTGGCGCTCAGGTGAAGTGGTAGGCGTCGAGCCGGACTTCGGTCAGGCCGCCGGATGCGTCAAAGAACAGCCTGAACCAGCCCTCGCCCAAGGTGGCGCCGCAATCATGGCCGTCGCCGTCCTGCCGGCACGTGACCTTCACTTCCGGCACGAAGGTCCTGACGTTCCGCAGGACCTCGTCCATCGCGCGGGCGGAGCCGATCCCCAGTGCTGATATGGGGCGGTCTCCGAGGTTGGCGACGGTGACCATTTTGACGACCAATTCGCCCTCCCAATAGTAGTGCTGGACGCCCCGCGCATCGCGCCACTCGCACTCGCTTTCGGTCTCGCAGCGTGCGGGATCGATGCTGACCATCCCTTCGGGTGGCGAGCGGGAGCCGAAGGGGATCGGGGAAAAGCTTTGGTCGGCCCGGTCCATCAGGGCGATGCTCTCGGGGCCTGCCATCTCACTCTGGAGAGGCGAGCCGGCGAGGGCGGGCGCGCCAGCCAGCAGGACCCCCGAAAGGGTCGTGACGGCGAACAGGAAACGCGCACGGGTCATGCATGCAGCGTTGCAGATGTTCGCCGGAAGGCCAAGACGCAGCTTGTCACCCGGATCGCCTGCGGCGTCCAGGATGACAAGGGACGGGTGTGGTCAGGCCTTCGCCAACTCCACCACCCGCCTGACCATCGCGCTGTCCGGATCCAACAGCGGGCCCAGCACGGTAAAATGGTTGAGCCCCTCCAGCGCCTCGTAGCGGGTCTCGACGCCGTTGTTGGCCCAGTGGTCGGCCATCATCTTTGACTGGCGCAGGAACTCGGGGCTTTCGTCGCCGCCGACGAGGCAGTCGAGGATGGTGCCGCCCGGCGTGGAGCCGTTGGGGATGGGCCAGAAGATGGGGGAGAGGGCGGCGGCCTCGTTCTCATCCAGGTCCAGCGCCGCGTTCAGCGAGGTGTGGATCAGGGGGCGCAGGTCGAAGACGCCGCTGATGGCCACGGCGGCGGAGGCGCGGGCCTCGCTGAGCATGCAGGCGGCCATATGCCCGCCGGCGGAGTGGCCGAAGACGACGGGGCGTTGGCCGCCGTTGCGGGCGCGGATCAGGTCCACCGCCTCGCGCACCTGCTTCAGGATGGTCCCCAGACGGACGGTCGGGGCCAGGTCATAGGAGGGGACGGCGAGGCTGACGCCGTGGTGGAGCAGGGCGGGGGCGAGGCCGCTGAACCAGTCCTTGTCCAGCGCCTGCCAGTAGCCGCCGTGGAGGAAGACGACGATGGGGGCGTCCGGGCCGGCGGAGAACAGGTCCATCACCTCGCGCGGGCCGGAGCCGTAGGCGATGACCTCGGGCGGGTGGGCGGCGCGCGCGGCCTCGGCGGCGACTTTCCATTGCCCCATGGCGTCCATGTGGTCGGGGACGCGGGCGCGGTTGTTGTATTCGGCTTCGTAGTCGATCTCGCCTGTCACGCATCCATCCGCTAGACCGTCCCCGAACCGCCGGAGGAACCGCCGCCATGATGACCGCCATCTTCGTCTTCATCAAATGCGAGCTGGGCCACGCCAATGACGTGGCGGCCGACATCGTGGACAATGTGGAGTACGTCTCGGAGGTCTATTCGACCTCGGGCCAGTACGACCTGCTGGCCAAATTTTCGCTGCCGAAGGATCTGGATATCGGGACCTTTGTGACGAAGTCGGTGCAGACCCGCCCGAACATCCGCGACAGCTTCACGGTGATTACCTTCTCGCCTTTCTTGCCGACCAAGGGTTAGGGTCCCGGTCGACAACCGAGGGGTGGTGGCCATGAACCGTATCGTCCTGGGCGTGATCGCCGTCGCCGCCATGGGCTGCACGCCTCCGGGCAGCGCGACCGGTTCGGCCTTTACGGTCAGCGCACAGGACCGGGCCGGGACGGCCCACTTCCCCCGAACCCTGCGCGAGACGACCCTGCGCTGCGGCGTGTTCGGGGTGGGCGGCGGCCAGCGGGATATGCGCGACTCGAGCGATTGGTATGGTCGCCATCTGCGCGCGGCGGGCGAGGCGCCGCTGTTCCAGAGCGCGGGATCGAGCCTGCGCTTCACTTGGCTGAGAACCTTCGATGCGCCGGTGATCATCCGTCTGGATACGGCGGCGGACGGCGCGGTGACGATGACGGCGACCGAACTGTCCGGGCGCGGCGGATATGAGCCGGGCGCGGTGGCGCGGCGCATCGAGCGTCGGTTGACGGCCGGGGAAGCCGCGGCGTTGGCGCGGATGTTGGAGCAGAGCAGGGTTCTGGAACAGACGGCTGTGACCTGCGACCTCGGCCTGGACGGCGCCGGGTGGGTCGTCGAGTCCGTAGGAGCGGACGGCTATCGCTTCATCGAGCGGCACTCGCCTCAGGACGGACCGGTGCGCACCTTCGGCCTATACCTGATCGGACTGACCGGCTGGACCTATGACAAGGTCTACTGAGGCGGCGGGGGGGAGAGCAGTCAGCGCTTGCGCCGGGGCTTGCCCTCTTCCTCCGCCTCCTCGGCCTCGTCGTCGTCGCCGACCTTTTCCTCGACGGTGGCGGACAGGCGCTGGAAGACGCCGAGACCGACGAGAACGAGGATGGATACGCCGATCAGGGCGACCGGATAGCCCATCTGGCTGACGTCCTCGCGGGCGGTCTTGAAGACCAGCACCAGCCCCTCGAGGAAGAGGGCGATCAGGATGGTGGAGAGGAATTTGGTCAGGCTGCGCCGGGCCTCGGCGGCGCTGCGCCGTTCGGAGCCGCGGCGGACCTCGTCCTCATAGAGATATTTGGCCACATCGAAGACGGCGATAGCGACGATGACATAGCCGAGGATGTCGAGGATGGCGTCGGCCGCGCTCTGCTCCGGATCGATGATGGCGCCGATGGCCTCGCGCAGGCCGACGCCGACGAGGGCGATGGCCAGGACGAACAGCAGCAGGCTGGCGGCGGCGAAGACGGCGCGGGTGATCAGGCTCATCCGCCCCTAACGCGATCACATCGTCGAGCGTTGCCGTCGGGTCACCGTGGCCAAGCGTGAGTGATCGCTGCTAACGTTCCTCCAAGAGCTCCGGCAAACGGACATCAAGGGTTGGAAAATGGCTGATCTGGACGCATTCCGCGCCGAGGTGCGCGCGTGGCTGCAGGAGAACTGTCCGCCGGAAGTGCGCGGGCCGCTGGACAATGAGGAAGACCGGGTCTGGGGCGGGCGCAACGCCACCTACAAGACCCCGGCCCACAAGCTCTGGATGGAGCGGATGGGCGCGCGCGGCTGGACCGCGCCGGAGTGGCCCAGGGAATACGGCGGCGGCGGACTGAGCCGCGAGGAGGCCAAGGTGCTGGCGTCCGAACTGCGCCGCATCGACGCCCAGATGGCGCTGTCGAGCTTCGGCATCTGGATGCTGGGGCCGGCGCTGCTGCAGTTCGGCACCGAGGAGCAGAAGAAACGCTTCCTGCCCGAGATCGTGCGCGGCGAGATCCGCTGGTGCCAAGGCTATTCGGAGCCGGGAGCGGGGTCAGACCTCGCCAACGTTCAGACGAAAGCCGAGGACAAGGGCGACCACTGGATCGTCAACGGCCAGAAGATCTGGACCTCTTACGCCGACAAGGCCGACTGGATCTTCTGTCTGGTGCGGACCGACCCGGACGCGCCCAAGCATCTGGGCATTTCCTTCGTCCTGTTCGACATGGCGACGAAGGGCGTGACGACCAAGCCGATCACCCTGATCAGCGGCAAGAGCCCGTTCTGCGAGACCTTCTTCGACGACGTGCGCGTCGAGAAGGAGAACCTGGTCGGGACGCTGAACCGCGGCTGGGACGTGGCCAAGGCGCTGCTGGCCCACGAGCGGACCATGATCGGCGCCATCGGCGATGCGGGCGGCGGACGGCCGCTGGGGCAGGTGGCGACGGACTCCATCGGCAGCGATGAAGAGGGGCGTCTGGACGACCTGATGCTGCGCGCCAAGGTGGCCGAGCTGGAAGTCGACGCCGCCGCCTTCCGTCTGGCGATGGAACGGGCGGGCGACCAGATGAAGGCGCGTCAGGCCCATCCGGCCATCGCCTCGATGCTGAAATACTACGGCTCGGAGCTGAACAAGCGTCGCCATGAACTGCTGATGGCGGCGGGCGGGGCCGAGGCGCTGGAGTGGGAGGGCGAGCGGTCGCGCGAGGGCACGGTCGCCCGCGACTGGCTGCGGACCAAGGCCAACTCCATCGAGGGCGGCACCAGCGAGGTGCAGCTGAACATTATCGCCAAACACCTGCTGCAGCTGCCGGGAGCCTGACGCATATGCCCCTGATCCTGACCGAAGAGCAGACGATGCTGAAGGAGGCCGCGGACGGCTTCCTGAGCGAGAACGCGCCGATCGCCCACCTGCGCAAACTGCGCGACAGCCGCGACGCCGACGGAGTGTCGCGTGAACTTTGGAAGGCGTTCGGCGAGATGGGTTTCGCCGGGGTGATCATCCCCGAAGAACACGGCGGATCGGCGCTGGGCGCCGTGGAAGCCGGGGTCGTGGCCGAGGCGCTGGGCCGGACCCTGACGCCGTCGCCTTTCATGGGTTCGGGCGTGCTGTCGGCCAAGGTGCTGATGGGCGGTGGCTCGGCCGAACAGCAGGCCGCGTGGCTGCCGAAGATCGCGGCGGGCGAGGCGATCCTGTCGCTGGCCGTCGATGAGGGCGCCAAGCACGCGCCGTCAAAGATCGCCACCGTGGCCGAGCGCGCGGGCAACGGCTTCAAGCTGAACGGGGCCAAGGGCTTCGTGCTGGACGGCCATGTCGCCGACGCCCTGATCGTGGCGGCCCTGACCGAGAAGGGCCTGACCCTGTTCCTGGTCGATCCGAAGACCAAGGGCGTGGAGATCGAGCGGACGGTGATGGTCGATGCGCACAATGCGGCGCGGGTGTTCCTGACGGACGTCGAGGTCGATGCGGACGCGGTGATCGGATCGGTGGACGAGGGCGAGGCCCTGCTGGAGAACGCGCTGAACCTGGGCCGGGCCTGTGCGGCGGCGTCGCTGAACGGGGCGGGCGATCAGGCCTTCCAGACGACGCTGGAATACCTGCGGACCCGCAAGCAGTTCGGCAAGCTGATCGGAGAGTTCCAGGCGCTGCAGCACCGGGCGGCTCACCTGTACAGCGAGATCGAGATCGCCCGCGCGGCGGTGATCGGCGCACTGCAGGCGCTGGACGCGGGCAAGGAGAAGGCTCCGCTGGCGGTGTCGGTCGCCAAGGCCAAGGCCGGGCGCGTCGCCGAGCTGGCGGTGCAGGAGGCGGTGCAGATGCACGGCGGCGTCGGCATGACCGACGAGTTCGACGTCGGCCTGTTCATGAAGCGGGTCCGGGTGCTGAACGAATTGCTGGGGGATGCGGGGTTCCATCAGGAGAAGATGGCGCGGGCGCAGGGGTTCTGAGCCGCGCGCGGGTCGGTGTGAAAAGTGCTAGTGAGTAGTGAGTGGTCGCCAGCGTGAGCGGCAAGCTCATCCACTCACTGTTCACTAGCACTTTTCACTCTCCCGCTATTCTCCCCAAACTCCGCCGTCGGGCTGGTCCGCCAGCCTCCGCCCCTGCTAAACCTCCCGCAAGGGAGACCAGCACATGACGACGCGAGCCAACGCGCCTCAGTATCTCAGCGGCTTCGGCAATCATTTCGCCACGGAGGCCGTCCCCGGGGCGCTGCCGGAGGGGCGGAATTCGCCGCAGCGGGCGCCGATGGGGCTGTATGCGGAGCAGCTGTCGGGGACGGCTTTCACCGCCCCGCGCACCGAGAACCGCCGCAGCTGGCTGTATCGCCTGCGGCCGTCGGCGCAGCACCCGGCCTACAAGCCTTTCCCGCAGAAGCTGGTGCGCTCCGGCCCCTTCCATGAGGCGCCGCCGAGCCCGAACCGGATGCGTTGGGATCCCCTGCCTGTTCCGACCGAGCCGACCGACTGGGTCGAGGGGCTGGTGACCTATGGCGGGACCGGGGACGCGGAGGCGCTGACCGGCGTGGGCATCCACCTGTATGCGGCCAACCGCTCGATGACCGACCGGGTCTTCTACTGCGCCGACGGCGAGCTGCTGATCGTGCCGCAACAGGGCGAGCAGGCCTTAGTCACCGAGATGGGTCGCATCGACGCGCGGCCCGGCGAGATCGTGGTCATTCCGCGCGGCGTGCGGTTCCGGGTCGAGGTCTCCGGGCCGGTGCGCGGCTATGTGTGCGAGAACTACGGCGCGGCCTTCCGCCTGCCCGATCTGGGGCCGATCGGTTCGAACGGCCTGGCCAATCCGCGCGACTTCCAGACCCCGGTGGCGGCGTTCGAGGACGTGGATCGTCCGACCGAATGCATCCAGAAATTCGGCGGACGTCTGTACGTCACCACCTTCGATCACAGCCCGCTGGACGTGGTCGGCTGGCACGGCAACTACGCGCCCTGCAAATACGATACGGCGAAGTTCAACACGATCGGGACGGTCAGCTTCGACCACCCGGACCCGTCGATCTTCACGGTGCTGACCAGCCCGTCGGACACGCCGGGGACGGCCAACTGCGACTTCGTCATCTTCCCGCCGCGCTGGATGGTGGCCGAGGACACCTTCCGTCCGCCGTGGTTCCACCGGAACGTGATGAGCGAGTTCATGGGGCTGGTGACCGGCGAGTATGACGCCAAGGAGGGCGGCTTCGCCCCCGGCGGCGCGTCCCTGCACAACTGCATGAGCGGGCACGGGCCGGATCAGGCGTCCTATGACAAGGCGGTCGCCGCCGATCTGAAGCCGGTGAAGATCGAGAACACCCTGGCCTTCATGTTCGAGACCCGCATGCCGATCCGGACCACGGAATGGGCGCAAACCTCCCCGACGATGCAGCTGGACTACGACGACGTCTGGACCGGCTTTGAAAAAGGACAAGTGAAATGAAGCGCCTGATCATCGCCGTGGCGGCCCTGTTCGCCGCCGCCTGCCAGCCGATGCCGACGACCGATACGGCGGCGGGGCCGCAGCAGACCTCGATCCAGACCGCCGCCGCCGGTTCGACCGACGCGGCCCTGTGCGACCGGGCGGGCGGCAAGATGTTGCCGCAGGGCCGGATGCAGTCGGTGCGCTGCGTCCTGACCTACACGGATGCGGGCAAGCGCTGCACCGACGGCGCCGACTGTCAGGGCGACTGCCGCATCAGCGACGTGGCGGGGGCGCCGACCGCCGGGACCAATGCGGTCGGCCAATGCACCGCCGACAGCAGCCGCTTCGGTTGCTACACCACGGTCACCGGCGGCAAGGCCGAGGCGACCATTTGCGTCGACTGACGGTCTGATCGCCGGACAAGCAAAAGGCCCCGTCGCGAGAGCGGCGGGGCCTTCTTCATTCGTCCGGAGACGAAAGGGCTTACTGGGCCGGGGCCGGCGGGGCGGTCATTTCGCCCGACGGCGTGGTGCTCGGCGTGTTGTTGGTGGTCATGCCGCCGTCGACGTTGCCCGCTTGCTGCTCGACGCGGTCGGCTTCGGCGTTGAGGGCCTGCTCCTGCGCTTCGTTGGGCGTGGCGGCGGCTTGGGCTTCCAGGGCGTCGGCCTGGGTCTCGGCGGCCTTGTCGGCGGAGCTTTCGCCACAGGCGGCGAGGCCGGCGAAGGCCAGGGCGGTGACGGCGGCGATGGTGATCTTACGCATTTGAACAACTCCCTATGTCTTGTTCGGGGAGTGAACGTGAGCGGGTCAGGAAGGTTCACGCCGCCGTGAACCTTCCGTGACCAGACTACTCCGCGGCGGCGAAGGCCACACGGGCGGCGCCCAGAAGGGCGGCGTGCTTGTGCAGGATCACATGGGTCGGGATGTCGGCCATATAGTCCTTGAACCGGCCCTTGCGCTCGAAGCGTTCGCGGAAGGGGCTGGCCTTGAGGAAGGGCAGGATGCGCGGGGCGATGCCGCCGGCGATGTACACGCCGCCGCGCGCGCCGGTGGTCAGGGCGATGTCGCCGGCCACGGCGCCGAGGATGGCGCAGAAGCGGGCCAGGGTCGCGCCGCAGTGGCTCTGCGGATCCTCCATCGCCTCGGTGGTGATCTGGGCCGGATCGTCGATGTGGGTCTCGCGCCCGTCGATCTCGGCCAGGGCGCGGTGCATGTTCAGCAGGCCCGGGCCGCAGATCAGGCGCTCGATGGAGACGCGGTCATAGCGGCGGCGCAGGATGCGCAGGATCTCGTCCTCGACCTGATCACCGGGGGCGAAGCAGGCGTGGCCGCCCTCGGACGGCATGGCCAGCTCATTGCCGCGCGAGTCGCGGACCAGGGCCGAGACGCCGAAGCCGGTGCCCGGCCCGAGCACGGCGATGGCCGAGTGCGGGTCGCCCTCTTCCGGCCCGCCCAGCGAGGCCAGTTCGGCCGGAGGGACCACGGGGGCGCCCCAGGCCAGGGCCTCGAAGTCGTTGATCAGACGCACGGGCTTGAGGCCGAGGGCGCCCAGCTCGGTTTCCGACACGCGCCATGGCGAGTTGGTCAGGTCGATCTCGCCGTCGGTGACGGGACCGGCCACGGCGATGACGCCGCCGGTCGGCTTGACCTCGCAGCCGTCGATGAAGGCCTTCACGCCCTCGAGGAAGGTCGGATAGCGCTCGGCGGGGAAGCTTTCATGATGTTCGAGCACCGGCTTGCCGTTGACCATGTGGGCGATGGCGAAGCGGGCGTTGGTGCCGCCGACGTCGCCGACGAGCAGGGTGCGATCCCAGTTGATGGTCATGAACGCGTTCCTTGAATCCCTAGGCCGCGGGGCGGCTCGTTCTTGCTTGTGTCAGGCGTCGACGGCGCGGTCGACGATGTTCGGATCGGGCGGGGTGTCCTCGCTGACCGGCGCACCGGGCGGGACGGCGAAGCAGACGGAGGCGCCTTCCTCGGCGGTCGAGACGACGTGGCGGAAGGCCCCGAACAGCTCGCGGCCATAGCCCCAGGCGCTGCCGGTGGCGTGGGCCTCGGTGCGGTGGGCGGCGGGGCGGGCGGTCAGATCCGCGACGCCGACGGTGGTCAGCACCCCGGCCTCGGCGTCCAGCCGGATGATGTCGCCGTCCTGCACATGGGCCAAGGGGCCGCCGGCGAGGGCTTCAGGGCTGACGTGGATGGCGGCGGGCGTCTTGCCCGAGGCGCCCGACATGCGGCCGTCGGTGACGAAGGCGACCCTGAAACCCTTGTCCTGAAGCACCGACAGGGCCGGTGACAGGCTGTGCAGTTCGGGCATGCCGTTGGCCTTGGGCCCTTGGAAGCGCAGGACCACGACGACGTCGCGGTTCAGCTTGCCGTCCTTGAAGGCCTGCAGGGCTTCTTCCTGGGACTCGAAGACGGCGGCGGGGGCTGCGACGATGCGGTTCTCCGGCTTGACCGCCGAGACCTTGATGACGGCGCGACCGAGGTCGCCCTTCACCAGACGCAGGCCGCCGTCCTTCTGGAACGGATCGCAGGCGGGGCGCAGGATGTCGGTGTCTAGGCTCTGGCTGACGCCGTCGCGCCAGACCAGTTCGCCGTCGACCATGGACGGCTCCTGGAAATAGGGCTCAAGTCCCTTGCCCATGACGGTCTCGACGTCGGCGTGGATGTTGCCGGCCTCGGCCAGTTCGCGGGTGACGAAGGCGACGCCGCCGGCGGCCTGGAAGGCGTTCACATCGGCCGAGCCGTTCGGATAGACGCGCGCCAGCAGTGGCGTCGCCGAGGACAGCTGGTCCATGTCGGTCCAGTCGATGATGACGCCCGCGGCGCGCGCCATGGCGACCAGGTGGATGGCGTGGTTGGTCGAGCCGCCGGTGGCCAGCAGGGCCACGATCATGTTGACGATCGACTTCTCGGAGATGACGTCGGCCATGCGGCCCGCGTCGGTGCGGGCCAACTCGACCGAGCGCTTGGCGGCGGCGGCGGTGAGGGCGTCGCGCAGGCCGGTCTCCGGGTGGACGAAGGCGGTCGAGGGCAGGTGCAGACCGGCCATCTCCATCATCATCTGGTTGGAGTTGGCGGTGCCGTAGAAGGTGCAGGTGCCGGGCGAGTGGTAGCTGCCGATCTCGCTTTCCAGCAGGGTCTGACGATCAACCTGGTTCTGGGCGTAGAGGGCGCGAACGCGGGCCTTCTCGGCATTGGGAATGCCCGAGGGCATTGGGCCCGCCGGGGCGAAGATCACCGGCAGGTGGCCGAAGGCGAGGGCGCCGATGAACAGGCCCGGGACGATCTTGTCGCAGACGCCCAGCATCATGGCGGCGTCGAAGGCGTCATGGGTCAGGGCGACGCCGGTGGACATGGCGATGACGTCGCGGCTGAACAGCGACAGTTCCATGCCCGGACGCCCCTGGGTGACGCCGTCGCACATGGCGGGCGTGCCGCCGGCGACCTGGGCCGTGGCCCCGACCTCGCGCGTTGCGGCGCGGATGATCTCGGGGAAGCGCTCGAACGGCTGGTGGGCCGAGAGCATGTCGTTGAAGGCGGTGACGACGCCGATGTTCGGCTGCTTGCCGCCCATGGCGGTGAGCTTGTCGGCGAGCGTCTGCCCCGCGAAGGCGTGGGCCCAGTTGGCGCAGGACAGCTTGGCGCGCCCGGCGCCCGAGTCGCGGGCGGCGTCCATGCGGCGCAGGTAGTCGGTGCGGGTGGTCTTCGAGCGCTCGACGATGCGGGCGGTGACCTCGGCGACGACGGGGTTGAGCTTCGCCATCAGGCCTTCTCCGTCCAGAGAACTTCAAGCGGGACGTTCGCGGCGATCAGGGCGGCGATGGGCTGGATCGCGGGATCGCCCGCGGCCTCCCGCTCGAACACCGCCCGCTTCTGCTTGCCGGTCAGGGCCAGGACCACGCGGCGGGCCTGCATCAGATAGGGCAGGTTGATCGACAGGCGCTCGAGGCTGGGGGCCAGGCCGTCGCGGCCGTGGGGGACGCCCAGCACGGTCGGCTTGAGCGTGGGGGTGAGCAGGGTCTTCAGCGTCGGGCTTTCTGGGAACATGGAACAGATATGGCCATCCTCCCCCATGCCGAGAAGGACGGCGTCGAGGCGGTCGGTCTCGGCGGCCAGCGCATTTGCGGCGACGATGGCGGCGCGGTCGACGGTGACCTCGGGCGTGTACAGGGGCACGAAACGCGCCGCCGCCGCCGGACCGGTCAGCAGGGTCGCCTTCATCAGGGCGGCGTTGGAGTCCGGCGAGGATTCCGGCACGTAGCGCTCGTCCACCAGCGTCACGGCGACCTTCGACCAGTCGAGGTTCGCGGCGGCCAGCAGGCGGTAGATGGGCGAGGGGGTCGAGCCGCCAGCGCCCGCGAACACGGCCTTGCCGGTTTCGGCGATGGCGGTGGACAGGGTGTCGGTCAGGCGCGCGACGCAGGCGTTGGCCCAGGCGGCTCCGTCAGCGAAGACTTCGATCTCAGGCATCACTGACGTTCCATTCCCGGCCGGTGCGGGCCATCAGCATGTCGGAGGCGTCGGGGCCCCAGGTTCCGGCGACATACTCCTGCGGCTTCACCTCGCCGTCGGCCCAGGCCTCGGAGACCTCGTCGACCCATTTCCAGGCGGCTTCCGCCTCGTCACGACGGACGAACAGGGTGTTGTCGCCATGCAGGGCGTCCAGCAACAGGCGCTCATAGGCGATGCGGCGGCGGGGCGGCTTGTCGCCCTTTCCACCGACGCCCCACGATAGGCTCATCTTGATCGGCTGAAGCTGCATGCGCTGGTCGAGGCCGGGGCGCTTGTTCATCACCGTCAGGGAGATGTCTTCCTCGGGCTGGAGCTCGATGACCATCCGGTTGGCCTGCACGTCGCCGCGGTCATCGCGGTCGAAGATGGAGTGCGGCAGCGGCTTGAACTGGATGACGATCTCGGTGCGCTTCTCGGGCAGGCGCTTGCCGGTGCGCATGAAGAAGGGCACGCCCGCCCAGCGCCAGTTGTCGATATCGGCGCGGATGGCGACGAAGGTCTCGGTGTCCGAGTCCTGGCCGCGTTCCTCGTCATAGCCCTTGACCGGCTTGCCCTCGCTCTCACCGGCCACATACTGGCCGCGCACGGTGACGCGCTCGGCCTCGTCGTGGGTGATGGGGCGCAGGGAGCGCAGAACCTTGACCTTCTCGTTGCGGACCGAGTCCGGATCGAGGTCGGACGGCGGCTCCATGGCGACCAGGCACAGCAGCTGGAGCATGTGGTTCTGCAGCATGTCCCGCAGTGCGCCGTACTCGTCGTAATAGGGCCAGCGGTCGCCGACGCCGACCGTCTCACCGATGGTGATCTGGACGTGGTCGATCGACAGGTTGTTCCACAGCGGCTCGAACACGGTGTTGCCGAAGCGCAGGGCGATCAGGTTCTGGACCGTTTCCTTGCCGAGGTAGTGGTCGATGCGGAAGACCTGATCCTCGCGGAACGCATGCCCCACGGCGTCGTCGATCTCGCGGAAGCTCTTCAGGTCGCGACCGACCGGCTTCTCCAGCACCACGCGGCAGTTCCGCTCGGCCAGACCGGCGGCCTTCATGGCGGTGACGATGCGGGCGTAGAGCGAGGGGGAGACCGCCAGGAAGGAGGTGATCTCGCCGTCGCCGCACTTGTCCTTCAGCGGCTTCAGGCTGTCGGCGCTGGTGGCGTCGACGGGCAGGTAGTCGAGGCGGGCCTCCATGCGGGCCCAGGCGTCGGCGGACCAGGCGTTGTCGGCCTTGGCCTTGCTCTCGACCGAGGCGCGGACCTTCTCGACGTATTCGTCGCGGCTTTCATCCGAGCGGGCGGCGCCGATGATCTTCAGACCGTCGGGCAAAAGGCCGTCATGCTCGAGGAAATAGAGCGAAGGCAGAAGCATTCGCATGGCGAGGTCGCCGCCGCCGCCGAACAGGACCAGGGCCGCCATTCGTGCTCCTTCACTCGTTGAACCCTTCAGAATGAAGGGTCTTTGGCTGCTTCCGCGCGCTGAGCCAACCGCCGGGCGGCGCGCTGAAACACCATGTGAGGCTCAAGCTGAAAAAGCGAACGGGCGCCAGGGTCAATCCCCGACGCCCGCGAGCGGTTCCGAAGCTGGATTTTGAGCGCTTACGGCACTTCGGTGATCAGCAGGGTGGCGGGGTTGTTGCCGCCGCTATAGGTGCCGACCCAGATGTCGTAGACGCCCGAAGAGGGCTTGGCGAAATAGACCTGGGCATTGGCGCCGCCGCCCGAGTCATCGTCGCAGTACCATTGGCCGTCCGGGCCGTTGACGACCAGGGTGGTGTCGCTGTTGGCCTCGGTCTTGATGGCCAGCGGCAGGGAGCCGGCGCTGTAGGTGATCTGGTAGTCCGGGGCCATGGCGATGGAGCCCTGGCAGGACGAGGAGACGACCGAGGCCTGGATCGAGCCGCCGGCGGTCAGGGTGACGCGGTGCGGATCCGGGGTGAAGCCCGAGCTGAGGCTGACCTCGCCGAAGGTGGCGCGGGCGCTGGTGCTGGGATAGCCGCCGCTGCCGCCGCCACCGCCGCCGTTGTCTTCGGCCACTTCGCTGATGTTCAGGGTCGCCGAGGCCGTGCCGCCGCCGAAGGTGCCGACCCAGATGTCATAGGTGCCCGAGCGGGGGTTGTTGAAGGTGACCTGCGGGTTGGCGCCGCCGTTGGAGTCGTCGTCGCAGTACCACAGGCCATCCGGGCCGTTGACAACCAGCGTCGTGTCCGACGAGGCGGTGGCGAAGATGTAGAGCGGCAGCGAACCGGCCGAATAGGTCAGCTCGTAATCCGGGGCGCGGGCGATGGAGCCGGTGCAGGGCGAGCCGATGGTCGAGGCGTCGATCGAACCGCCGGCGGTCAGGCTGACCGAGTGCGGATCGGGGGTGAAGCCCGAGTTGAGGCGGACCGAGCCGTAGGTGGCGGTCGCGGAAGCGTCCTGGGCGTGGGCGTGGGCGGGCGCCACCAGCAGCAGGGCTGCGGTGGCGGCGATAAGGGACCTGACCAGCATTTCTTTATTCCCCCGGGAATGGTTAGGCGAACGACGTTTGCACAGGCGGGTCCATGCGGCAATGCGCGAGAGGCCGTGCACACAGACCCTTGGCGATTATGGCGAGTTCGCACTACTTGCGAAACATGACAAAGGTTCTGATCATCGGCGCGGGACACGCGGGCGGCACGGCGGCGGCGCTGCTGCGCCAGTACGGGCATGAGGGCCCCATCGTGCTGGCGGGCGAGGAAGCCGCGCCCCCCTATCAGCGGCCGCCGCTGTCCAAGGCCTGGCTGAAGGGCGAGGCCGATCTGGAGGCGCTGCTGCTGCGCCCCGAGAGCTTCTACGCCGAACAGGACATCGAACTGCGCACCGGCGTGACCGCCACCGCTGTCAATGCGGCGGGCAAGACGGTGACCTTCGCCGACGGGACGGTGGAGCCGTATGACGTGCTGATCCTGGCGACGGGATCGACGGCGCGGCGGCTGGCTGTTCCGGGGGCGGATCGCCCGGACCTGCTGGAACTGCGGACGCTGGCGGACGCCGAGAAGCTGAAGGCGGCGCTGGGGCCGGGCAGGCGGCTGGCGGTGGTCGGCGGCGGCTATGTGGGGCTGGAGGCCGCGGCCTCGGCCCGGGCGCTGGGCGCCGAGGCCGTGGTCATCGA
>Ga0233380_1000179_pt1 | contig 35466 bp, 41 predicted proteins | sample ElkDunMinimDraft_9_FD_191541 | JGI IMG/M metagenome (GOLD analysis project Ga0233380, IMG submission 191541) | Fecal eukaryotic communites from dung pellets of Tule Elk in California, USA - Elk Dung F36 | ecosystem: Host-associated > Mammals > Digestive system > Large intestine > Fecal | place... | reverse complement strand
GCATCAAACATCCTGCATCAAACATCCTGCATCAAACATCCTGCATCAAACATCCTGCATCAAACATCCTGCATCAAACATCCTGCATCAAACATCCTGCATCAAACATCCTGCATCAAACATCCTGAATCAAACATCCTGAATCAAACATCCTGAATCAAACATCCTGAATCAAACATCCTGAATGAAACGAAGTGGAATGAAGAATCTCTAAACCTTATCAAAATTCATATATCTTTCAGATTCCTCCTTTCGTCGGAATGACAACATATCTCTCAATAAAAATCAACACTTATAGTTGTTTTTACACCTTTATACATACCAATGGTTTCTAAACTATTGATGCTTTTTTGAATTGCTGTTTTTAATATATTTACCGGTTGATTTATGGGTAACTTTATTAAAACAATCTGAATATACTGATTTCGAATTCTGCTTATTGATGGTTCTTGCGGACCTAAAACTAAAATTCCGTTTATATTGTTGCGCATATTTGCAGCCAGCCAGTTCGATGCTTCTTTAACTTTATTAAAATCAACGTGTTTCATTTGCAAACGTATCAAGCGGTAAAATGGTGGATATTTAAAGTTTAAACGTTCGTACATTTGTTCTTTAAACATTCCTTTATAATCGTTTTGTGTAACCTGCTGTATGGTGTTGTGGTACGGATTATACGTTTGTATCAATACTTTGCCTTGTTTGTTTTTTCTACCGGCACGCCCTGCAACTTGCGTCATTAACTGATACGCACGTTCGTACGCTCGGAAATCGGGAAAGGTCAGCATACTGTCGGCATTCATGATACCTACAAGTGAAACATTATCAAAATCGAGTCCTTTTGCCAACATTTGAGTTCCAACCATAACATCAATTTCACGGTTTTTGAATCCATCGATCAATCGTTCAAAAGCAAATTTACCTCGGGTTGTATCCTGATCCATTCGCGCAATTCGCTTGTTTGGAAAAATCGATCTTAACGCATCTTCTATCTGTTCGGTACCCAGACCTTTAGTCGTTAATTCGGTACTGTGGCAACTGTGGCATTTTGTAGGCATTGCCATGGTGTAGCCACAATAATGACATTTTAAATAATTTTGACGTTTATAGTAGGTTAAACTTACATCGCACGAAGTACAATGCGGCACGTTTGCGCAGGTTAAACACTCTAAAACAGGCGAAAAACCCCGACGATTTTGAAACAATAAAACCTGCTCGCCGTTATAAAAAGCTTCGGTAATGGCATCGATCAATTTTACACTGAAAATTCCGTTTACTTCTTTCTTTTTTCGAGCTTCTTTTAAATCTACCAAAACAATTTCGGGCAACTGCACATTTGTAAAACGCTGATTTAATTCTACATAGCCGTATTTTTGCTGATACGAATTGTAATAACTTTCCAGACTTGGCGTTGCCGATCCCAATAAAACTTTCGCATTAAACATTTTCGCCAGCACAATAGCAGCATCGCGCGAGTGAAAACGTGGTGCGGGATCGACCTGTTTGTAGCTTGCTTCGTGTTCTTCATCAACAATAATTAACTGCAGATTTTTAAACGGAAGAAAAATGGAAGAGCGCGAACCTACAACAATCTGCGCGTTTTCGGTATTATTCAAAACATGCTGATAAACCTCTACCCTTTCGTTTTCGGAATATTTAGAATTGTAAACCGCAATTTTGTTTCCAAAATAAGCTGTTAAACGCTGTACTAACTGTGTAGTTAAGCCAATTTCGGGCACAAGAAATAATGCCTGCTGATTTTTTTCTATACATTCCTGCAACAGCTTTATGTAGATTTCGGTTTTTCCGGAACCAGTAACGGCATTTAATAAAGTTACATCATGCTTTTCGAACTGATTTTCTATTGTTTGAATGGCTGTTGTTTGTGCTTCGGTAAATTGAATATCGTTTAAAAAAGCATCGGTAAACTGCACACGATCTTCGGCTAGCGTATAAACCGTAAAAACCTGTTTCTTTTCCAGATTATTAAAAATGGCAGTAGAAACTTCGGCTTCTTTTAATAATTCTTTTAGTTCAATTGGTGTTTGTTGGCTATTTAACTGAAAATACTTTAAAACAAGCGCCCGCTGTTTTTCGGTTTTTAGTTCGTTATCTAAAAGGTTTATTAAGTTTTTTTCTTCTTTATAATTATCGTGTAACGAAACATATTTAACCAATTTTGGCTTGTACTTTTCGTGAATATGCTGGTTTAAATAGATAATATCTTTTTTAAGCAAATCATCAATAACGCCGAAAACTTTCTTTTTGTTTAGAATATTCTGAACCTCATCAAACCGAAGAATAGGTTGCTGTTCAAAGGCTTCGTACAATAAAAATTCATCATCAGACAATGATTTTAAATCAACAACCAAATCTCGGTTATAACTCAAAATTGTTTCACTTTCCAACAAAAAAGCACTTGGTAATGCCGCTTTGTAAACTTCGCCCAACGAACACATATAATATTGCGCAATCCATTGCCAAAACTCCAATTGAGTTTTAGTCACCAGCGGTTGTTCATCTATAATGGTATGAATATCTTTAGGTTCGTAAACCTGTGGTTTCTGGCTGTGTTTATTTAACACCATTGCGGTGTAAACCAAACGTTTGCCAAACGGAACGGCAACGCGCATGCCCGGCTGCAAAAAATTGTATTCTGCCTGCGAAACCCTATATGTAAAAGTAGTTGTTACTGCTATGGGCACAATAACATCTATAAAATAGTCCATAAAACAAAGATATAATAATAAGAAAAACTAACATTGTTTTATGCTAGAATTACTTTATCTTATAATTCTAAAAGGTTCAACATTATCAATTAACACTAATCCGTCTACAACATTCCATAAATTCATATTGTAAAAAGTATGTCCCAATAATCTTGAATGAATAGTATTTTTAAGTGGATACTTTTGTGAAGTTATAAAATTTTCGCGCTTACCTTCTTTACTAATAAAACCTTCAATTGAATTATCTATTACTTTATCGATTTCAACTGGTTTATTAAACATGCTTAATTTATTGCCTGATAATGCTGAATAGGCTATAAAATAGTATTCTGAAGAAAATGTTTCGTTTAAATACCAACCTAACGGATATCTGTTATTCAAATAACCCGGAGTATAAATATCTTTAGGTGATTTAACTAGATGCGAACTTGATCCAAAGAGAATAATTTTACTATCTGCAAAGTTTTTTCTTAAAAAGCCTATATTCTTTGCCATCATAAAATCTCTGTTGTTATCAGAATCACCAGATAGTTTTTCAGGATCATAAGATAATACGGTAAGTGCCTGAACAAAATATTTATCATCTATACTAACAGGATTAAAAGTTTCTAGAATTCTTTTAGAATAGTAACGAATTTTAGTACGAACTTTTTTATTATTTCTTAAAAGAACTCTTAGATCTGTATGTGAGCCTTTCTCCACTATATTGACAAAATCTTCTTTTTCTTCTGCAGATAAGCTTTTTACTTTTTTTAAATCTTCTTTTAAATAGGTGCTAAATACAGATCCTGAAAAATGCACATCGAACCCAGTAAATAAAACGGTTTTTCCATTTTTATTCTGTTCATATAAAAAGTCGTACAACTCTATCATTATATCAGCATTTAATTGGCTGTACATTGCTTTTTCTATATACGAATAATCTTTAGTTTGTAAGAAACTTTTAAAACCATGATAAATTTCATAGAAATTTCCTTCAATAGCTATGATAGAAAAATCTTTTTCTTGAACTAATTCTTTAATTAAATCTATCCGATATTTTGTTATGGTGCTTTCTTGATGCGTAGGATCTCCTAAACCAACAATTTTAACTTCATTAGGAATAGAAGTTGCTATGTTTTTATTTATAGGATAATTGATATTTTGGCTAAAAGAGTAGTTAAACAGGAATAGTAAGCCAAACAAATATTTTGTCATAATTTAAGTATTTAAAAGGTTACGACAAATCTAATGTTTTAGGTAAAATATCTTATAAGTAGAAATATAAACTGTTGTTAAAAATAAAAAGCACTTCATTAAAATATGTTAAAGAAGTGCTTTTAAATTATTTATTTTAAAATTACTTAACGCGAACCCACGTTTGTGTACGCCCTAAAGCTTGGATACCAACGTAGCCGCGAACATCTAACTTATCGGTTCCGTTTAATTTTAAGGCACATTTATATTCTTTACCAGTTCCTGGATCGGTAATTGTGCCGCCAGAATACTCTTTTCCATCTTTTTTTAGTCCTTTAATAATGGTTAAACCTTTAATGGGCTTGCCTTTATCGGCACCGGGACATTTATCGCATTTGGCATCTTTTTTATCGGTTAAGATTTCAATCACTTTCCCGTAAAGTTTTCCGTTATTTTCTGAAATTTCTACAATTGATTTTGCTTTACCTGTTTCATCATCAATCGTTTTCCACTTACCTGTTACTGTTTGCGCTTGCATACTTAATGCTGCAAAAGCTGTTAACACAAAGGTTGTAATTACATTTTTCATACGTTATTTTTTGTTTTATTGTTACTAATATACAAATTTCTTCTTTTAGCTGTATAAATCGCTGCATTTAATTCAAAACCCAACAATAAAATCATACAGTTTATCCAAATATAAATCATTATAACCAAAAGTGTACCAATTGATCCGTACAACTCATTATATTTTGCAAATTTTGATACATAAAACCCGAAAGCTACCGAAGTTAAAGACATTAGCACAGTTGTAAAAACCGATCCGTACGATATAAAAGAAAGGTGTTTGGTTTCTTTTGTTCCGAATTTATAAAGAATTGATACCGTAAGTAAGATCATTAAAACCACAAAAGCATTTCTGCCGATATCAGCCAAATAAGGATATTCAGAAAAATGCATCAAAACTTCTACTGATAAATACACAGCTACCGAAAGTACCAGCATTAAACTTAACAATACCGATAGAACAATTGCTATTAAATACTGTCTGAAAAAATTTCGCGAAATAGATAAATGCGATGAGGACTGAAAACCGTTTATAATAGCATTTACACCATTTGCCATAAAAAGAACCGACATGATTACCCCGGTTGATATCAAGCTTTTGTACGAATTGCTCATAATATCTACCAAAATTAATTCAATAGCATCGTAAGTATTTGGCGGCACATTTTCTTCTACAAACAACAAAAAACTTTCTTGGAAATTATCAATAGGAATATATGGAATAAGGTTCAGCAAAAATAACGCAAACGGAAAAAGTGCCATAAAAAAGGTAAAAGCAATAGATCCAGCTTTGTAATTCAAGGCGCCTTCAACAATTCCGGCAATGTAAATACGCAGTAGTTCATACACAGTTAAGCCTTCTAAACCAGGCAGTTTTGTCCGCATAGAAAGCTTAATAAGTTTACCTATAACAGGCAGTTTTGTTATTTTGACTGATGATTTACCCAATTATAAAACAGCTTTTAAACTTAAATCCATATTGTAAACAGAATGCGTTAATGCGCCGCTTGATATAAAATCTACCCCACATTCTGCATAATTACGAATGGTTTTTTCGTTGATATTTCCCGAAGATTCTGCAAAACACTTACCATTAATAATTGCAACAGCTGTTTTGGTATCTTCATAATTAAAGTTATCAATTAAAATTTGATAAATACCATCGTTAGTAAGAATTTCTTCAATTTCGGTTAAATTTCTAGCTTCAACAACAATCTTTAAGTCTTTGTTATTGTCTTTTAAATACTGCTTTGTTTTAGTAATTGCTTGTGTAATTCCTCCTGCAAAATCAATATGATTGTCTTTCAACATAATCATATCATACAATGCAAATCGGTGGTTTTCACCTCCGCCAATTTTCACTGCCCATTTTTCAATAGCGCGAATTCCCGGTGTAGTTTTACGGGTATCCAACACTTTTGCTTTTGTTCCTTCAATTAAATTTACAAAAAACTTGGTTTTAGTAGCAATAGCACTCATTCGCTGCATGGCATTTAAAACCACACGTTCTGCTTTTAAGATCGATTGGGATTTACCTGTAACATAAAAAGCAATATCGCCATATTTCACAGGAGTTCCATCGTTTATTAAAACTTCGACCTGCATTTCGGGATCCACATAATGAAACACCATTTTAGCAAAATCAACTCCAGCAAGAATACCTTCGTCTTTAACCAATAATTTTGCTTTCCCCATAGCATCTGCCGGAATACAAGCTAACGAGCTGTGATCGCCATCGCCAACGTCTTCGCGAATAGCATTTTCTATAATTAATTCCAGTTCTTTATTAAATTGTTCGTTTGTAATCATTTTTTTATACTTTAGTGCTAAAGTACAATTTTTTGAGATTTTTTTACCAAATCACATTAATTCAAAATGAAAAAAATACTATTAACAATCTTTCTACTACCTTTTGTAGCATTAGCGCAGGAACAATCTAATTGGGAAATTGGAGCACATTTATCGTTCCATAATAACAATCATTCCGGTACTTTCAAGTATAACTACGATCGTGAAATTCAGAAAAATTTATTTACAGACGGAGGAGTTTTTATTCAATATCATTATACAAAAAACATTTCGTTTTTAGGCGAAATCAACTATAAATCATTAGATTTTTATAAAGAAGACGCCCCAGGAATGATAGGTGGCGGATCAACTAAAAAAGAAGAATTAAAATCTTCGATTTTAGAAATTCCGTTAATGGCAAGATACAGTGTTGATTATCACAAATGGAAATTTTTCGCAAATGCAGGAATTACTTTGAATTTTCATTTACAAGATCCCGAAGCCACTTACTCTTACGATTCGTTTACACAAAACATGCCGCCGTTTGATACAATTCCTGCATATAGTCAAACCGAAAATTTAAGTGCCTATTCTTCTGTTTTTTATATAGGATATAATGCAGGATTTGGTATTTCGTATCATTTTAATTCTAAATGGTCTTTAATTGGTGAATATCGCATTATGCAAGCTCTAGGAAATGACTTTAAAAATAAAGTTCCTTCTACAGAATTTGGCAACGAATTTACAATTACCAATTTTAAATACAACGCAAATCAATTTAGAATAGGTGTAGGATACAGATTATAACAACAATAAAGAACATGATTAAAACCGAAATAACTTGGAACGATTTTGAAAAGATCGATATGCGTGTAGGAACAATAATTGATGCGCAACCGTTTGAAAAAGCTAAAAATCCGGCGTATAAGTTGTGGATTGATTTTGGATCAGAAATTGGCATCAGAAAAACATCGGCACAAATTACCGTTTTGTATGGTATTGATGATTTAATTGGTAAACAGATAGTTGCCGTAGTTAATTTTCCACCAAAACAAATTGCCGATTTTATGAGCGAATGTCTGGTTTTAGGTGTTGTTGGCAGCGATAAAGAAGTTACGTTGCTGGCTCCAGGAAAAGCTGTAGAAAATGGTTTGGCAATTGGCTAAACTATTTTTTATAGTATACGACAAAAAGTATATATACTTAATTTTAAACCACATAGATACATAGCTATAAATACTGTTTAAAGATTTTATAGTTCGTCATTGACGAAACATAGATTTTTTGCACTATGTGTTTCATCTAAGATGAAAACTATCTTGCCTTTTAAAATGTAAAAACTATGTGTCTATGTTGTTAAATCGTGTGATTTTTAACATCATTGTTTTTTTTGTTGTGTACTAAAGCTATTTTTGCAAAAACAAATTTCTTATGAACATCAAACTTTTGGCAATTGGTAAAACCGATAATAAAAATCTGCAAGCATTAATTGACGAATATACCAAACGACTGGGCTTTTACATTAAGTTTGATTTAGAGGTTATTGCCGACATTAAAAACGTTAAAAACCTTTCGGAAGCGCAGCAAAAGCAAAAAGAAGGCGAACTGATTTTAAGTAAACTCACTGCTACCGATCATTTAATTTTGTTAGATGAAAACGGAAAGACTTTTTCGAGCGTTGGTTTTGCCGATGAACTGCAAAAGAAAATGAATGCCGGTATTAAAACCTTAGTGTTTGTAATTGGTGGACCTTATGGTTTTTCTGACGAAGTTTACAAAAAAGCCAACGGAAAAATATCACTTTCAGCAATGACGTTTTCGCACCAAATGGTTCGTTTGTTTGTTATTGAACAAATTTACCGTGGCTTTACCATTTTAAAGAATGAACCTTATCATCATCAGTAAGTTTTTGGTTTGAAGTTTAAGGTTTAAAGTTGAATTGCGTTGTACTTTAGTTGGATGAGCTATTTTAAAAAATGAACAATATCATCATCAGTAGTTTTTGTTTATTCGTTCAATAGATTTCGTATATTTGGTTATGTATCATTTTAAAAACCAACTATATGGGGAAAATAGTCAAACAATTAGGTACAATAGAAAAGCATTTACACAAACAAGAAATTACTGAGTTAGCAAAGGAAAATGCTCATGCTGTTATTGACAATGGAAAATATGATTTGCTTAAAGTTTACGTGGAACTCAAACGATACGAAACCTATCTCAAAGAACTCATTCAATGCTTAAAAAGTCCAGCACTAGATAAAGCAACAAAAACAGGACAAAAAACTTTCAATTATAATGAAGCAAAAGTTAGTATTTCAACAAGAACAAAATGGGATTTCTCTGTTGATTACAAATGGATTGAACTTGATAATCAAATTAAACAATTAACTCAAGATAAAAAAGATCGAGAAAAATATCTGAAGGAAAATAACAAAGTTCGCACAACAATTGACAAAGAAACTGGTTTAATACTTGAAGGGTTTGTACTACCCACAGAGATAGAGTACGGAATTACAATTAAATTATAAAAGCACAACTATCTTTTTTACTATTAAAAAATGAACCGTATCTTCATCAATAGTTTTTGTTGGTTTGAAGTTTAAGGTTTAAAGTTAAATTACGTCGAACTTTAGTTCGATGATTATAATAGCATATAAAAAAGGCTTTAGCCAAATTTAATATGTGACTAAAGTCTTTTTAGATTTTCATAAGAAACTATTGTTTGATAAGTTTTAGACATCTCGACTTCGCTCGATGTGACAATTAAAACCTAATTCACATAAACCTCACTATTCACATTTTCTGAAACATTTTGTTTTTCTAATTCAATTAGAATATTTACAAAAGTTTCAACACTTATATTTTTATCTATTCGCACTAAATAAGTTTGTGTTTTATCGAAAGTATTTTTAGCATCAGCTACCGATTTTAAAAGCAAACTTTGAACACCTTCTCCCAATTCATAAACAGGTTGTTCGCCTAAAGCAAAACTTTTAAAAGGCATTTTTACACACGCATTTTGCTTGTGAACGGTATCGCTATAAACCATATAAATATCTTTGGTGTCTTCGTGCATACCGCCTTTTTTATGTTTTTTTGCTGTAAGTTCTTGTAAAAACGGAGCAACTTCATTCAACGTTAAATCTCTATCAACAGAAAGTACCCAATGCGTATTTCCTATCAAGCTGTTTTTTTTGATTTCAACCTTTCCTTCTTCATTTTTAATAATATAAGCTGGACTAAAATCGGTCATTTCGGTTACAACAGAAAAATCAGATCGACTGATTTTCATTTCTTTTTGTTGGCACGATGCAAATAAAATCGCACCAAAAATCAAGGTAAATAGTTTAGTTTTCATAATCATAAATATTTTTTTTACCACAGATGCACAGATTTAAATTTTTACTGATCTCAAATACAGTTCAATCTATTTTCTAAATATAAAATCTGTGTAAATCCATAAATCTGTGGTTGTTTTAAAATTGCACATTCAGTTAAAAAATCTTAATAATTCTTTTTAAGTAAAATACGCTTTTATTTATCAGTGAATCTCTGGCAAATTTTAGTTACCATATGCTTTCTTATATAGTTTTACACATTCTACGGCTTCTTTCACATCGTGCACTCGCAACAAATTAGCTCCTTTTATTAATGAAATGGTGTTTAAAACACTTGTTCCGTTTAAAGCTTCTTGTGGTGTGGTTTCGAAAAATTTATAAATCATCGATTTTCTTGAAAGTGCCGATAATATTGGAACGTCTAAATTTTGTAATAAATCCAACTTATTTAAAACTTCGTAATTCTGATCTAACGTTTTCGAAAATCCAAAACCCGGATCCACAATAACATCAACAATTCCGTGCTGTTGTGCCTGTGCTATTTTATCAGAAAAATAATAAATCATTTCGTGCATTACATCATCATAACTAGTAAACTGCTGCATGTTTTGCGGCGTTCCTTTCATGTGCATCATAATGTATGGCGCTTTAAAACTACCTACAACCTGCATCATTTTATCGTCTAAATTTCCTGCCGAAACATCGTTAATTATTGTTGCACCCAAATCCAAAGTTTGTTTGGCAACTTCGGAACGAAAAGTATCAACAGATAAAATAATATCGGGAAATTTATTCACCAAATGTTTCACTATAGGCGTCATTCGTTCCAACTCTTCTTCTTCCGAAACAAAAGGCGCATTTGGCTGGGTAGAATACGCTCCAACATCAATAATATCAGCTCCTTCAAGCAACATTCTTTCAGTTTGCTGTTCGATTTTTTCTAACGAATTATGCAATCCGCCATCGAAAAAAGAATTGGGTGTAACGTTTAAAATGCCCATTACTTTTGGAACTTCAAACGTGATTAATTTGCCTTTACAGTTGATCGATTTCATTATTATTGGAATAATTACCTGCTTTTAATTTTTATTGTGAAAACAGATTGTTATTTTTGATAAAATTTATACAAAGATACTTGAATATGCTTTCTACAGCGGAACAATATGATAAAATAATTGCCATTTGCAGACAATTATACATTAAAAAATTACAAGATTACGGGTGTGCATGGCGCATTTTAAGATTGCCGTCGTTAACCGATCAAATTTACATTAAAGCGTGCAGAATTAGATCTTTACAAGAAAATGATGTACGAAAAATTGATGAAGATGAAACTTCGGAATTCATTGGAATCATCAATTACAGCATTATGGCGTTGATTCAGCTGGAAAAAGGTGTTTCTAAAGAAGCAGATTTATCTAACCAGGAAGCTATTGATTTGTACGATAAACATTTGGCAATTACCAAGGAATTAATGCTGAATAAAAACCATGATTACGGCGAGGCTTGGCGCGATATGCGTATTTCGTCTCACACCGATATTATTCTGCAAAAACTGTTGCGTGTTAAGCAAATTGAAGACAATGAAGGAAAAACTATTGTCTCAGAAGGTTTAGATGCCAATTATCAAGACATGATCAATTACGCTGTTTTTGCACTAATTTTAATGGATTTTGCCCAATAATAATTTACAAACCCTATTTTGAAAAATAAAAAGAATGGAAAATTTTAAAAAATATTTACCGTGGACCATAAGAATCATTATTTCAGTTTTGTTCTTAATCTCTGCCGTTGCCAAATTATACCCGAGTCCGTATTTTGCAATTTCGACTTTTGAAGTTAAGCAATTATATCCACTTGGCTTTTCGGAAGATTTTGCCGTATTTTTCTCTCGAATTTTGATTGGAATTGAATTAGCTTTAGGTATTTTGTTACTTCAAAATAATTTCTTACGAAGAATTGTTGTTCCTTCTACCCTATTAATGTTGGTGGTTTTTACAGTTCATTTGGGTATTGATACCATTCAAACCGGAGGAAATTCTGGTAACTGTGGCTGTTTCGGAAGTTTGTTACCAATGACACCCATCGAAGCTATTATCAAGAACATTATTGCTATTATTTTATTGATAATTTACTTATACGTTACACCTAAAACAGTAAAAGAAGGAAACAATTTCTGGGTTTTATCAACCATAACATTTGCTTCCATTTTAGCATTGTTTATGTTGGCTCCAATTCAGCCTAAAGTAGTAGAAGTTGCTACAGAAGAAATTGAAACGCCTTTAGAAAACTCAGAATCAATCGAAACACAAACAACTGAAACTGTTGCTATAAATACAGCTGAAACTGTTGCTGTTGAAGAAACTCCAAAACCAGTTGTTGTTGATGAGCCTGCAAAAGTAAAATCGGGTTATGCACAGTATTTTTCAAACATTGATCAAGGTAAAAAAATATTAGCGTTGTTTGTTCCAGGCTGTGAACATTGTAGAGATGTAGCTAAGGAACTGACAGAAATGAAAGCAAAAGATAAAAATTTCCCGCAAGTTCAAGTTGTATTTATGAACGAAGAACCAGAGAAAATTCCTGATTTCTTTGCTTTTGCCGGAGCTACTTTTCCATATAAAATAATTGAAGTAATTCCATTTTGGAAATTGTTGGGCGACAGAAAAGATACGCCTGGTATCATTTATTTTTGGAATGGTAACAAAATTAAAGAATGGGACGGAATTAACGAGCAAAAATTTGTTGGTTCAGAATTAAAATCTGTTTTAAAAAAGAACTATTCCGAAATTAAAAAATAGTGGTTAAATACTTTTTAAATAAATTAGGCTATTCGTTTTTCACGCTTTTTGGCGTAGTAACCGTTGTGTTTATATTGTTCAACATTTTGCCGGGCGATCCTGCCAGAATGATGTTAGATCAAAACGAAAACTCGGAACAATTGGCTTTAATTAAAAAGAAGTATGGTTTTGACCAACCCGTTTCAACGCAATATTTATATTATTTGAACGATTTATCGCCGATATCGTTTCATAAAACTCAAAACGATCATTATACGTTTTATACCAATGAAAAATATGGCGGAAGCGTTTTATTCAGAACAAAAAATTACGATGTCGTTTTAAAAACGCCTTATCTGCGCGAAAGTTTTCAGAAAAACGGCAAAAAAGTAACCGATATTATTTTACACACCCTGCCAAGCACCGTAGTTTTAGCCGTGCTTTCTATTGTAATTGCATTACTTATTGGAGTGTTTTTGGGTGTTTTATCGGCTTTGAATGCCAATAGTTTTTTTGATCGATTAATTGCCTTAATAAGTACGTTGGGTATGAGCGTTCCTTCGTTTTTCAGTGCCATTTTATTCGCATGGATTTTTGGCTACGTACTGCACAATTACACCGGCTTAAACATGACAGGCAGTTTGTACGAAGTAGACGATTTTGGCGAAGGCACGCATTTAGCATTGAAAAATGCGATACTTCCCGCAGTAGTTTTAGGCATTCGTCCGTTGGGCGTTGTAATACAATTAATGCGAAATTCATTGTTAGAAGTGTTGAATCAGGAATACATTCGTACCGCAAGAGCCAAAGGATTATCAACCTATAAAATCATCACCAAACACGCGTTGAAAAATGCTATGAATCCAGTTGTAACGGCAATGTCGGGTTGGTTTGCATCAATGTTAGCTGGTGCGGTTTTTGTTGAATATATTTTCGGATGGAACGGTTTAGGTAAAGAAATCGTTGATGCGCTGAACAATTTAGACCTTCCGGTGATCATGGGATCGGTGATCGTTGTAGCCACCACCTTTGTATTAATTACCATTTTAGTAGATTTAATCTACGCTTATTTAGACCCAAGAATTAAATTGAAATAATTATGAAAAAGATTTTTATAACCCTTTTAGCTTTAGGATTTATCACAATTAGCTGCGATACCAAAAAAGTTGACGAGAAAATTGTACACGAAATAGAAAATCTTAAAGATACTTTGGCAATTAAAAAAGATACCGTTTCGGTTGATGATAAAAAATTCAGTCCAATAACTTTAAACAAGGAATTTGACGATGTTGCAGGAAACAAAATTTCGTTTAAAAACATTTTAGAGAAGCACAAAGGATCGCCTATCGTTATAGATGTTTGGGCATCGTGGTGCCCCGATTGTATCAAAGGTTTTCCGGAATTAAAAAACCTGCAAGAAAAATATCCCACCACCGCTTTTGTATTTCTTTCATTAGATAAAACAAAAGACAAATGGACCGAAGCGATCAAAAAATATGATTTAAAAGGCGATCATTATTATCTGAACGAAAAAATGAAAGACGAGTTTGGTCAGTCAATTCAATTAGATTGGATTCCACGTTATATTTTAGTCGACGCCCAAGGAAACATTGCACTTAAAAAAGCCATTGTAGCAAACGACACCCTTTTAATTAAAACATTAGATAAATTACAACCTTAATATGAGACATAAAGTTATTGCAGGAAACTGGAAAATGCATAAAAATGCCGCAGAAACAACAACTTTTTTAAACGATTTAGTCAACAATATGCCAACCGGCAAAGAGGTTGAAGTTATGGTTGCACCACCATTTACCAACTTAATGCTGGCAACGCAAATTTTAGAAGACACCAATATTACGGTAGCTGCACAAAATATGCATCAGGCAGAAGGCGGTGCTTTTACAGGCGAAATTTCTGCCGATATGCTTACAAGTGTAGGGGTACAAACCGTTATTTTGGGACATAGCGAACGCAGACAATATTTTAAGGAAACTCCGTCACTTCTAGCAAATAAAGTTGATACCGCTTTACGCCATAAAATGCGCGTGATTTTTTGTGTTGGCGAAGAATTAAAAGACCGTAAAAGCAAACAGTTTCAAAACGTGGTGTTTTATCAGTTAAAAGATTCATTGTTTCATTTACCAAAAGAAGCTTGGGAAAACATTATTATTGCCTACGAACCTGTTTGGGCAATTGGTACAGGTGAAACTGCTACGCCGGAACAAGCACAAGAAATGCACCAGTTTATCCGCGAACAAATTGCACACCATTACGGCAGTTTAGCAAACAATGTTACCATTTTATACGGTGGCAGCGTAAAACCAGACAATGCACAAACCATTTTCTCACAACCCGATGTTGACGGTGGTTTAATTGGCGGTGCCGCTTTAAACACAGCAGATTTTACTGCGATTATTGAGGCGATGTAATCACTTTAAATATATAAATTATTACAATCGGATTTTATATATTAATTTTTCGTTTAATTTAAAACGTCATTTTAAGATAGAATAAAATGATATTTTTGTGGTAACATAGAAATGAAAAACAATAGTTTTAATCATTTTTTAAATTCTTTTTCAATAAATCATGATGGATAGTAAGAGAAATAAACACGAAAATTACGAAATTCTTAATTTAATTGGTTATGGATTATCAAAATTTAATGATGATTTTATAAAAGAATTTGGATTAAAAACCAAAACTGCTTTTTATGAATATTGTGTAAATATTGGTATTGCAGAAACTATCGGAACTGTAAAAAATAGAATGGATTTGTTTGACCATTTCTTTCCAAATAATGGAAGAAAAGGTTGGTGGCAAAAAGGCGATGCTTACATCCATCGAAAATATTTGATTGATAGTCTTTTCGGAAATGAAAATGTAAACAGCTATGCAAATATTGTAAAACTATATCTTAAAGAAAACTATAAAGTCAATGAAATTTTTGTTGAAGTTACTCAAATTGTAAAATCAAGATTTAAAAAATTACAAGAAACTGGATTAGAAGCTGAACTTTATTTTATGAATAATTTCAATTCTATTGAGAAATTTAAAAATGGAATTTTAGAAGATGCAAGATTATTGGAGATGGATATGATTTTCAAATTAATGTAAATAAAAGTTTGTATTTAGCAGAAATTAAAGGAATTAGAGCAAATAAAGGACGTTTTAGAATGACAGAAAATGAGTATAACAAAGCATTAGAATATAAAAATGAATATTTTGTTACTTTAGTTCTAAATATGAACGATCTGCCAGTTTTTTTAACAATTGAAAATCCAGCTAATAATTTAAAGTTTAAAAAAGAAGAAAGAATTTCTAAACCAACTATTGAATATCATTTATTATCAGATATATGTTAAGTTTTGAAGATAAAGTCAATGTATTTAAATCTTATCTTGAAAAAGAAAATGAAAATTATTCCGATATAATGAAAAATGAAATATATTTTTATTTTTTTGAAAATGAGTCTGATTTAAAATTCTTAAATGTTTTCAAGTCAAAATTAGATATAGAAAATAAAGTTGAGCAAGTTGTAAGTAGAATGGTTTTACATGAACACGAGGATGAATTAAAAAATATTATTTTCTATCAATTTTATGGCTAATGAATTAAATCAATGGAACGCAAATGGAAGAAAGCGAGATTTTGGAGAAATTTACATTCAAATACCAATATAAATTCATAAAAAACATCCAGATTTCTTTCCTGCAAGAGATGAAATTTTCAACTTGAAAATTCCTACGGGAGATATTTTTTCTGCAAAAGTTTGCCAAGAAAATTCAAAAGCTTTAATGACAAATCCTAACAAAGCTTTGTCTGATTGGCTTTTGCGTAAAGTTTTACAACTACAAGAAGGAGAACCGGCAACAATGGAAAAACTAGACAAATTAGGTTTTGATAGCGTTATAATTTTGAAATATGAAAATGGAGATTTTAAAATCGATATTATGAAAACAAATGCTTATATTGAATTTAATAATATGCTCTCGTAAAATTTAACCGTAGCTATGAAAAACATACTTTTAACAATAGGTTTATTATTTGGAACGCAGGTTAATGCACAAGATTTTTTAGTAGGTCCGTCGGTGGCTTATCAGTCGCAGGCAGGAAACATGCTAAAAGTGGGTGGTTATTATTTACAGCCGTTGGCAGGAAATGCAGTAGGAATAAAATTAGAAGCTAATGCTAATTTTGCATATTTTAGAGATCAGTTTTTGGTAATTCCCGAAGGAAGTTTTACGTTTTACCCCACGTTTAACAATTTAATTGTTCCGTTTGTAGAAGGCGAATTAACTCCGTACACTGCCACGCCCAAAATAGGATTATCTATAGCAAGTATTGTGGAATTTGGTTTTGGATACGGCTTTGATATTAAAACAAAGCAAGACTTAAAACCAATTAAAGGCTTTACTTTTTCGTTAGGATTTAATATTCCGTTGAATGCTTTTTAATTAACTTTTCCATATAAGTTTATCTTAACAATGCTATTCAGTGATTTTTTACCACAGATACACAGATATATTTTTACAGGTTAAAGTTCTATCATCTGTTGCTTAACGCTATCTTTCTAGGTGCCTATTTGGTTTTAATCGAACTCATATGACTAATTAAATTTTCACAGATTTTGAATGCGTTGCATTCAATAAGTTGCATAATTTTATGATTTGCCTGGAATAATGAATAAAAATCTGTGCATCAGTGGGTATAATATAGCCATGCTGACTGCAGCATAGTTTTTTATTATCAGAAAAATGAGTATATTTGAATTTATCAAAAAAAGGGGGCCTTATGGAGACTACAAGCAAAAAGCATTTAGGACGCAACATCAGCCGCATACGCGAAATGAAAGGAATGAAACAAGAAACCCTTGCCGAGATTCTCGGTATCAGCCAACAGAAAATGTCGGTTATAGAAAATACAGAAGAATTAGACGACACCAAGTTGAACGAAATTGCCAAAGCATTAGATGTACCAGCAAACGCCATCAAAGAATATTCTGATGAAAGAATGATAAATATAATTTCTAATAATACTTTTCAAGATGACTCTTCTGCGGTGAAGAATTTATTCAATCCAACCTTCAATCCTATAGATAAATTGGTAGAAGCGTATGATGAAAACAAGAAATTATAAGCGCCTTTTACAAGCAGAAAAAGAGAAGACAACGTATTTGGAACAATTGTTAAAAAAATAAGAATTATTCAATTTAAGAATGACACTATAAAAAGTAAAAAATTCGGCTATTTCACAAAGAGATAGTCGAATTTTCTATTTACGCACATTTTTCCCGAAAATGTGTTTCATGCACTATCTATGCCTTTGCTATGCTTTATCTATGGAGCATCCCCCTAGTTGCTATTTTAGATAAATTTTCGGCGAGCTGTTTTTACACAATTATTGGTTAACCAATAGTTATATGGTAAAAATGGATGTTATTCGTAAACAAATAACGTATTAATTGTTACAGATGGTAAACATTCAGCATTTATTTCCCACAGATACACAGATATAGTTATCTAGAAAAACTAAACTTCTCGATACGATTTCACTGTATTTTATTTTACGAAATCCACTCGAAGTGAAGATGTTTCATAAAAGCTAGTGGAAAGATCTTATTCTATTAATAATCAAACGGAAAATGGCGGTCTTTATTCAGTTTTTTATCACTTTCAATCACTTCGGTTGGGATTACTTTTAAAAACGACGGATGTTGTTCAATTGCATACTCGATTTTTTCAACAATCTGTTCAATAGTTTCATTTTCATAATCAATCTGCAAGGGTTCTTTAATGGTAAATGTCTGTAGAATGCCTTTCTTCTTCAACCACAATCCCTTTTTATCAAACGAACGTCGAAAACCATCAATAACAATCGGCACCACAATAGGTTTGTGCTCTTTTATGATATGTGCCGTTCCTTTTCGCACCGGCTTAAACGATTTGGTGGTTCCTTGTGGAAAAGTAATTACCCAGCCGTCTTGCAATGCTTTTTTAATATTTTCGGTATCGTTGGGGTTAACGGCTTTTTTTTCTGCAACGTCTTTACCTTTTTCGCGCCAGGTTCTTTCCACCGTAATAGCTCCGGTATAGCCCATTATTCGTGGTAAAATACCCGATTCCATAGTTTCTTTGGCACTCACGTAATACAAGTTCATTTTTGGATTCCACAGATAAAGTACATTCTTAATACTGTCTACCCTACCCTTTAAACTAGCGTTAAAAACATGAAACATTGCCACAACATCGGCAAAATATGTTTGGTGGTTCGATATAAAAAGGACGTTGTTTTCAGGAAGATTTTTTATCACTTCGGATCCATCAATCACTAATTCGTTAAATCCACGATAGCGTTTATGTGTAAGAACACCAAAGATTCTAATTAACCACTTTTTAATGAATATTATATGTCCGAACGGATCCTTTTTAAACAAGCTCATATTTTCGTTTGAAATAACAAAGATACATTTTAAAGATCAAAATTTATGAGTTTTTAACAAACTGCGAAATAGTTGAAAATCATTAAGAACAAAGCATTTTAATAATCTTTTCAATCTCATTTGCTTTATTGACCGTCATAAAATGCCCGCCGTTTTTAATGCTGTAATCAACTTTTAAATATTTTGCAGGAAGAATATGATCGTTTGTGCCATGAATGTGAATACAATTTTGCGGTACAACTGTATTTTTCCAGTTAACAATTTGATTGATTGCCCATTTTAAAAAATTCGAATCGGTATCTTTTATGATATTTTTCAATAATAGCTTTCTGCTGAAGTTTTTGCTCCGAATAGCCAATTTGTAATAAAATTCGTTGATTTTAATAATGAAGATGGAATAATTCTATTTAATTTTAGTTTTCCGGCAATCAGAAACCATTTAGGTAATTCATTTTTATTTTTAGCAGATGCCAGTAAAATAACCTTTTTAATAGGAATGATTTTAGAAACTTCAACAGCTAACATTCCGCCAAAAGATAATCCAATTAAAATACTGTCTTTTTCAAAATCTTTTGAAATTCTTTGCGCATAACTTTCAAATGTTTCCTTTTTTAACGGATCGATCCAATCAATAAAAACCACGTTCAAATCAAAAAAATTAATGTAATCGAACACTCTTTTATCAACTCCTAACCCGCTAAAAATATAGATTATACTCATTTCAAACCGAAATTTAAAAAACGCTTTTAAAAGTTTCCTTAATTTCACTTAAAATCATGGCAGTTGCACCCCAAACAATATGATCGTTAATTACAAAGGCAGGTACAGAAATATCTGTGGCATAAGACGTGTTCATACGAACGTTTTGTACCAAAGAATCGTTTAGTAAATCAGCTACCGGAAGCTCAATAATACCGCTTACCTCATCGGGTTGTAAGACAAACGATTGTGGTTGCTGAGAAATACCCATAAAAGCCGATACCATAAAATTACTTGGCGGAATGTAGAGATCGCTCCATTGCTTCACGATTTCAATTTCAGACGGACTAATACCTACTTCTTCATTTGCTTCGCGCAAGGCGGTTTGTTTCAAGTCTAAATCTTCCAATTCTTTCTTTCCGCCTGGAAAAGCAATTTGCGAAGAATGTACCCCAGGATAAGAAGATCGAACAATTAAAAGCAAGTATGCCCGACCGTTTTTAGGGTAAAACAAACTTAAAACTGCCGATGCTTTAGGATTTTTTGCAGAATAATCGTAGTTTTGAAGGTATTGAACACGCTCTAACGGTGCCATTTTTAAATGAGCATCTAAAGCAAATAAGGGTTGACTAACCACATTATTTATTTTTTTTAAAAACTGTTCAAATTGCATAAGTCACAAAAATATTTTTAAATATACTCAATGTTTAGTAAACAAGAAGCGCTACAAATAAAAAAAGATTTCTGGACGGGTTTTGCCGAGGCACATCCGCGTAAATGGTTGTTGCATAACACCAAAATAAAAGACGTTACTTTTAAATTTTTTGTAGATAACAAAACAGCACAAGTTGCATTGGAAATTGAACCAAAGGATGACGAAAAACGCACCATTTATTTTGAAAAAGTAGAATCGTTAAAAGCTATTTTGTTGGAAGAATTTTTACCAGATGCCATTTTTGAACGTAATTACTATCTGCCTAACGGAAAATTAATTAGTAGAATTTGGGTTGATATCGACAAAAGCGTAAGTGTAAACAATAAAAAAACTTGGCAAGAGATTTATGATTTTTTTGCAGAGAAAATGAACAATTTTGAATTGTTTTTCTACGAATACGAAGATTATATTAAAGATTTAGAAATTAACACTTAACAAAATGGCTCATTTAAAAACTTTTAGTACTTTAATATTTTTAAAACAAAGCTTTGAAAAGATACCATCAGTTTTTAATTATAATACTTTGCCTTTGTTGTTGCAGTGCTTTTTCGCAAACGAAAGACAGCATTTCAACAACTGCACAGCAAATGCAGAAACTTGAGGATCTTTCTAAAAAAGGAAAATTTACAAGGCAACTACACAAATTGCTGGTACGCAAAAAACCTACCAATGTAAATACAAATGTACAAGCGGTTAAACAAACCGATATTGATTACGATTTTGAAAAATTTCAAGGAAAAGTAATTCGAAATATTATTATTGATACTTACGATCCTTTTGGGTTTTCTATTCAAGATACTTCTCGGGTTCCTAAAAAACAAATCGAAAAATTAGGAAACAGATTACATCTTAAAACTAAAAAATTTACCGTACGTAGTTTATTGCTTTTTAAACGCAACCAACCTTTAGATTCTATAAAAGTAAAAGAATCTGAACGTTTATTGCGTACTCAACGTTATATTCGTAGAGTTTCAGTTAAACCCGAAAGCATTTCTGCCGATTCTGATTCTGTAGATATTCACATAAAGGTTTTAGATGCTTGGAGCTGGTATCCTTCGGGGTCATTATCAACATCAAGCGCACGTTTAAATCTTACAACACGCAATTTTGGCGGATTAGGTCATTATTTTAACAACCAATACCGCACACGTTTTAAAGAAGGCAGGCACGCGTATCGCACACAATATCAAATAAATAACATTGGGCAATCGTTTATTGATGCTGGGGTTTACTATAATTTAGATTTAGCCGAAAATTACACAAAACAAATCTATGCCAACCGTAGGTTTTACACACCAATGACACGCTGGGCTGGTGGAATTACAATGTATCAAACATTAGCTCGCGACTCGGTTCCTAATTTAGCAGGTATTCGCAAGTTGGAAAGTTTTAAATCAAATGATTTTGATGTGTGGCTTGGTCATTCTAAACCATTGTATTACCGTTACAACAACCTGCATAAAGTTCAAACAAACTTAGTAACATCGTTAAGATATTATTCTAAAAATTATTTAGAACGTCCACTGGGTGAATACGATCCGCATAATTATTTTACCAATCAAAAAATGTATTTGGCTACTGCTGGTTTGGCATCTATAAACTACGTACAAGACCGTTATATTTTTTATTATGATATGATTGAGGATATCGCCGTGGGTAAAACTTTTATGATTACAGGCGGTATGCAGCAAAAAAACAACATTAACCGCCCGTATGTTGGTGCACAATTTGCCTTAGGGAAATACACCAGACATGGTTATTTTGGAGGCGAAATTCAATGGGGAACGTTTATTAACAACAAGCGATTTGAAGAAGGTGTTTTTAGGGTAGAAGGCTTGTATTTTTCTAAATTATACCACTTAGGGAAATGGGGTTTTAGACATTTTTTTAATCCTGAAATTGTTGTTGGTTTAAATAGATGGGATTATGCCATGGACAAAATTACCTTAAACGGAACCTATGGTATAGATGGTTTTGATAGTTATGAATTACGTGGAACTAAAAAAGTTTTGTTGAATTTTCAGATACAATCTTACGCACCGTATGATTTATTAGGATTTAGATTTAGTCCGTTTTTAAGTGCTTCGGTAGGATTTATGGGCGATAACCACAATACCTTTGTTACAAAAGACATGTATAGTAAAATTGGTTTGGGTGTTGTTATAAGTAATGATTATTTGGTTTTTAATAATTTTCAACTTTCATTGGCTTTTTATCCGAATATTCCAGGTAACGGACAAAACATTTTTAAAACCAACAACCTGCGAAATACCAATTTTAACCTGCAACAGTTTGATTATGGCAGACCTGAATTAGTTCCTTATAATTAAAAAATCGCTTCTAAAAAATAGAAGCGATTCATTTATTTCTGCCACTCTTTAGTTTCATTAAAAATGTGGGTCAAAATATCTTCGTCTAAATCGGTAAAATCAATATTTCTACGGCTCATTACAATTTTAGCAGTTTCAAAAGCTTTTACGGGTAAATAAGCTTGTGTTCCTTGTGCACCACCCCATGTAAAATTAGGAATGTAATTTCTTGGGAAACCTGCGCCAAAAATATTTGCCGCCACACCAACAACCGTTCCTGTATTAAACATGGTGTTAATTCCGCATTTACTGTGATCGCCCATCATTAAACCGCAAAACTGCAAACCAGTATTTACAAAACGTTCTGTTTCGTAATCCCATAATTTAACCGATTCGTAATTGTTTTTAAGGTTAGAATTGTTACTATCTGCTCCAATATTACACCATTCGCCCAAAACGGCATTTCCTAAAAATCCATCATGTCCTTTGTTTGAATAGGCAAAAAGTACCGAATTGTTTACTTCACCGCCCACACGAGAATGCGGACCAACCGTTGTTGCCCCATAAATTTTTGTAGCTAGTTTTACTTGCGCATGATCGCACAACGCAAAGGGTCCGCGAATTACAGATCCTTCCATAATTTCGGCATCTTTACCAATATATATCGGTCCGGTTGTAGCATTTAAGGTACAAAAGTTTAAAACAGCACCTTCTTCAATAAAAATATGTTCGGCACCTAAAACGTTTACTGTTGATGGAATTGGTTGTGACTTACGGTCTTGTGTTAGCAATTCAAAATCATCGCGAATTGCCTGATCATTCTTTTGAAAAATATCCCACGAATGTTCAATTTGTAAGCAATCTTCTTCAATTTCTAATAAATCATAATCTTCAAAAACTACTTCTTCTTGTTCATCTGTGGTATAAAAAGCAATAATTTCATCGTTCTTTACAATTGCTTGGTTGGGCTGTAAAAACTGAATCATTTCAACCAAAACCTCATTCGGACAAAACGATGCGTTAATCATTACGTTTTCTGCCATTTCAACCATCGGGAATTTTTCAGACAAATATTCTTCCGTAACTGTAGTAGTTGTGGTTCCCAAATATTTTTCCCACTTTTCGCGAATGGTTAAAATTCCAATGCGAATATCGGCAACAGGTCGGGTAAATGTAAATGGCAACAGATTGTTACGCACAGATCCATCGTATAATATGTAGTTCATTTTTATGCTTTTTTAAAGGCTTAAAGTTACAAAGTTTTTGTTTAGATCAACAGTATAAATATAAACAAAAAGCCCTACTAAAAAGTAAGGCTTTGATATTTCATGAATCCAAAAATTATTTTTTGAATTTAGAGTATTTAGTTTTGAATTTATCAATACGACCTGCTGTATCAATAAGTTTAGATTTACCTGTGTAAAATGGGTGAGATGTACGAGAAATCTCCATTTTATAAACTGGGTACTCTACTCCATCAACTTCAATTGTCTCTCTTGTGTCAACTGTTGATTTGGTGATGAATACGTCTTCGTTAGACATATCTTTAAACGCTACTAATCTGTAATTTTCTGGGTGAATACCTTTTTGCATGATAAATCGATTTTTAATGTTAATGGCTATTATTTGTTCTGATGCTTTTATCTTTCAAAAAGGTATAAACAAATCAATAGCTTTTTTGAATAATTGTTTATTTTTCAGATTGCAAATTTAATAACATATTTTTAATCTACAAACATTAGTTTACACTTTTTTATATCCAAACAGCAAAATTTTCTAAAACGTATTTTTGTATATTTGTAAGATTTTATAAAACTAACAAACTCATGAATACTATCAGTAAAACAACAGGTTTAACTTTTGGCTATATTTTAATGGCCTATTATGTAATTGTAAACCTAATTGTTTTCTTTGCCGATTATACATTATTTGCAAAACCATATTTAGGTATTACTAATATGGTCATGGTTTTAATTTTAGGTGTTTCTTGTGTATGGATAACGAAAAGAAGACTAGGTAATTTAATAACAACAAAAGAAGGTTTCTCTGCTTTTTTTATCATGGTTGTTATAGGTTTACTTGCAAATAATGTGATTCAATTTGTACTTTTTAACATTGTAAATCCTGAAGCTAAAGATGTTAATAACCAAATAATGGTTGCAATGGCAGAAAGTATTGCAAAAGACATTAATGCACCACAAGAGGAAATTGATAAGCAATTAGAGTACATGAGAAACAACCCAAATGATAATTTCTCTTTTAAAAGCATGATATTTAGTTTCGCTCAAGGCATTTTAGGTGCTTCTGTAGCAGGTTTGTTAATTGCATTGACATTTAAAAACAAATCAGAACACACAACAATTAGCCAATAATGAACCTTACCATTTTAATTCCTTTATTGAACGAAGCCGAATCGTTACCCGAATTATACCGTTGGATTACCAAAGTAATGCAACAGCACAACTATTCGTACGAAGTTGTTTTTATTGATGACGGAAGCACCGATGAATCTTGGGATATTATTGACGATCTATCTAAAAACGATACCAATATAAAAGGAATCCGTTTTCATAAAAATTTCGGTAAATCACAAGCTTTGCACGCAGGTTTTGCCATTGCAAATGGAAATGTTGTTATTACGATGGATGCCGATTTACAAGACAGTCCCGATGAAATTCCCGATTTATACAACATGATTGTCAATCAAAATTTCGATTTGGTTTCAGGTTGGAAAAAGAAACGTTATGATTCCATCGTATCAAAAAATCTTCCGTCAAAATTATTCAATTGGGCAGCACGCAAAACATCGGGCGTTCAACTAAACGATTTTAACTGCGGGTTAAAGGCTTACAGCAATAAAGTAGTAAAAAATATTGATGTGTATGGCGAAATGCACCGTTACATTCCCGTGTTGGCAAAAAATGCAGGATTCAACAAAATTGGTGAAAAAGTGGTGAAACACCAAGCACGAAAATACGGTGTTTCAAAATTTGGAATGAGTCGGTTTGTAAATGGCTTTTTAGATTTAATCACCATTTGGTTTTTATCAAAATTCGGCAAACGTCCTATGCATTTATTCGGCGCTTTGGGCGTTATCATGTTTATAGTAGGTTTTTGCAGTGCCGCTTTTATCGGCGTTTACAAACTGTATAAACTTTCAATGAATGAACCCGCTGTTTTGGTAACAAATAATCCGTGGTTTTACATTTCGTTAACTGCCATGATATTGGGTACGCAATTATTTTTGGCAGGTTTCTTGGGCGAAATCATACTTCGGACAAAAAACAATGAAGCACGATATAAAATTTCAGAAAAATCAAATATTTAGAAGTTTTTAAATTTTCGTTACTTCGAGTGATTTTTAGTAGTACCCCGATAGTAATCGGGATGGAGAAGTTCTCGACAAGCTCGAACTGACGAATAAACAAATCAACAGTTAAACGAATAAACAAATAAAAATACATATGGATATTCCTAAAAACATATTAGAACAAAGCAATAAATGGATTCAAAATCCTTTTGATGTGGAAACTCAAAATTTAGTGAAAGAATTAATCACGTCTTCTCCAAAAGAATTAGAAGACGCTTTTTACCGCAATTTAGAATTCGGAACCGGCGGAATGCGTGGAATTATGGGTGTTGGTACCAACCGAATCAATAAATATACCTTGGGTAAAAACACACAGGGATTATCTCAATATTTAAAACAATCGTTTCCAAACGAAGAAATCAAAGTTGCCATTGCTTATGATTGTCGACACAACAGTCAGTCTTTAGCAAAAGTGGTTGCCGATGTTTTTTCTGCCAACGGAATCAAAGTTTTCTTGTTTGAAGATTTACGTCCAACGCCAGAGTTATCTTTTGCGGTTCGATATTTGAATTGTCATGCAGGAATTGTTTTAACGGCATCGCACAACCCACCGGAATACAACGGTTACAAAGTGTATTGGCAAGATGGCGGACAGTTGGTTCCACCGCAAGATAAAGAGATTATTCAGGTAATTGATAACTTGGATTATTCGGATATTTTGTTCGATTCAAATCCGGAATTAATCGAATACATCGGTACAGAAATCGATGAAGCATTTGCACAATCATCAATAGAAAATGCTACGTTTAATCTTCCCGAAGATGCTCGTAAAAACTTAAAAATCGTTTATACTTCTTTACACGGAACATCGATCAAAGCTATTCCTAATGTTTTGGAAAAAGCAGGTTATACCGATGTGAATATTGTTGCGGAGCAAGCGGAACCAAACGGAGATTTCCCTACAGTTAAATCGCCTAATCCCGAAGAACCTGAAGCGTTGAAAATGGCAATTGATTTGGCAAATGAAACAAATGCCGATATTGTGATTGGAACGGATCCGGATTCTGATCGATTGGGAATTGCGGTTCGCGACAACGAAGGAAAAATGATTTTGTTGAATGGAAATCAGGCAATGGTTGTTATGACTGCCTTTTTGTTAGAACAATGGAAACGCGATGGAAAATTAGAAGGTAAAAAGCATTTTATAGGATCGACTATTGTATCAACTCCAATGATTTTGGCTCTTGCCGAAGCGTATGAAGTTGATTGCAAAGTTGGATTAACAGGCTTTAAATGGATTGCCAAATTCATTAAAGATTTCCCTGAACAGAAATTTATCGGCGGTGGCGAAGAAAGCTTTGGTTATATGGTGGGCGATGCTGTTCGCGATAAAGATGCTGTTGCATCAACCTTATTAATCTGCGAAATTGCTGCTATTGCAAAAGCATCGGGTTCGTCGGTTTATAAAGAGTTACAAAATTTGTATGCCGATTTTGGTTATTACAAAGAACACTTAATTTCGTTGACCAAAAAAGGAAAAGACGGAGCTGAAGAAATTGCTACCATGATGACTGAATTACGCAACAATCCGTTAAAGGAAATTGCAGGTGAACGAGTGGTTTTTGTAGAAGATTATCAAAGTTCTATAGCTACTAATTTGTTTTCGAACGAAACCGAACCTTTGTTCTTGCCAAAATCAAACGTGTTGATTTATTATTTAGAAGACGGATCTAAAATTTGTGCCCGACCAAGTGGTACCGAACCTAAAATTAAATTTTATTTCAGTACCAACACACCTATTGAAAACGTGGAAGAAATAAAAGATGCCGATGAATATCTAACCGATAAAATTCAACGCATTATTAACGATATGAACTTAAATTAATGGATGATAATTTAAAGAAGATATTCCCATTTGCTAAAAATTATAAATTCAATGTTGTAGCAAATATTGGATTTAACATTCTATATGCCTTTTTTGGAACTTTGGGTATGGTTTTTATTATGCCGGTTCTTTCTGTTCTTTTCGATGAGAAAAAAAAGGAAATTATAGCCTTACCAAAGTACGAAGGTTTTTTTGAAGCTCTAGGAAATTGGCAAGAATACATTTCTTATTATGTAAATCAGTACTCTATTCAATATGGTGTGCAATATGGATTAATGCTTACCGTAGGTTTGGTATTAATTACTTTTTTACTCAAAAATTTATCTAATTATTTCGCCCTTCAAAATTTAACCAAACTTAAAAATGGAGTGCTTCGTGATTTACGCGAAAAAATGTTTAAAAAAATCATTTCATTACCTGTTTCTTATTATTCAGAGAAAAGAAAAGGTGATGTAATGGCACGTATGCTAGGTGATGTAAACGAAGTTCAAAATTCGTTTTTTATGATTTTAGAATTAATTGTAAAAGAGCCCCTAACTATTATTTTTTCACTAATTGCAATGATTTCTATTAGTTGGAAATTGACAATTTTTGTTTTTATTTTCATCCCCATATCTGGATTAATTATTTCTGTAATAGGAAAAAGTTTAAAAGGAAAATCAAGCAGAGCACAACAAGAAAATGGTTATTTAATTTCCATTACTGAAGAAACACTATCTGGTTTAAAGGTTGTAAAAGGATATAATGCAGAAAATTATTTTTCCAAAATTTTTAACGAATCCATTAATCGTTTATATAATCTTACAAATGCTATCGCAAAGAAAAATAATTTGGCTTCTCCAATGAGTGAGTTTATGGGAATTGTTGTGATAGGTGTTTTATTAATTTATGGCGGTAATTTGGTTTTGGTAGAAGGTTCTTTAAAAGGATCTGATTTTATTGCTTATATTGGTTTAGCATATAATATTTTAACGCCAGCAAAAGCCATTTCTAAAGCCAGTTACCAAGTTAAAAACGGTATGGCAGCCGCAGAACGTGTTTTTGAAATTCTAGATACACCAAATGTGATTCGAGATAATAGTGAATCTGTACAAATTGATGCCTTTAAAGATAAAATCGCAATTAAAAACGTTACTTTTTCATACGATGGCGAACGAACAGTATTAAAGAATTTTAATCTTGAAATTCCTAAAGGAAAAACCGTAGCATTGGTCGGTCAGTCGGGTTCTGGTAAAAGTACCATTGCCAATTTGTTGATGCGTTTTTACGATGTGGAACAAGGTGAATTGTTAATTGACGGCACAAACATAAAAGACCTTCAACTAGTTTCATTACGCGATCAGTTAGGCTTGGTTACTCAAGACAGTATTATGTTTAACGGAAGTATTGCCGATAATGTAAGAATTGGAAAATTAAACGCTACCGACGAAGATGTTATTGAAGCCTTGAAAATTGCGAATGCGTACGAGTTTGTTCAGAATCTTCCGCAAGGAATCAATACCAATATTGGCGATGGCGGTGGAAAACTTTCGGGCGGACAAAAGCAGCGTATTTCTATTGCACGTGCAGTATTGAAAAACCCACCGATAATGGTTTTAGATGAAGCTACTTCGGCTTTAGACACCGAAAGCGAACGCTTGGTACAAGATGCTTTAGAAAAAATGATGGCGAACAGAACATCAGTAGTTATTGCACACCGATTGTCTACCATTCAAAAAGCAGATGTTATCGTAGTAATGAATCGTGGTGAAATTGCCGAACAAGGTACACACGATGAATTATTAGCCAAAAACGGAACGTACGCTAAATTGGTTTCGTTACAATCGTTTGAAAGTTAACAACTTACACGAAATAAATTAAAATCACTCAAATTTGAGTGATTTTTTTTATCACTAAAATTATTGTTTTTCGATAATTATTATATCTTTGTCGATATAAACTAATCAAATAACAATCTTTATGAGAACTATAACCTTTTTAAATATCGTTCTTAGAATTCTTTTTGGATTTGCTACGATAACAATTAGCATATTAGCAATTATCGTAATATCATCAATTTTTAGTATTGATTTGGGTATAGGAAATCCACTAATGAAAAATTTAGACATAGATTCACCATTAGATATATTACAAGAATCTATATCCATACTATTAGCTTTTACCTACTTCATAAGTTATATATATGCTATTTATAAACTTAGAAAATGTTTAGATTTATTTATGGAGTATAAATTCTTCCATAAAAATGTTATTAGGAATTTCAATACCATTGGATATATATTTTTAATAGGATTTATAGTAAACTGCATATTAAATTACTCCGATTTGCTATTGAAAGCTTCAAACCAAGAAAGAATACCATTATCAATAGAATTCACCGATATTTTTTTGAATCCTTTAAATGGACTAATCATTGGTTTGCTTTTTCTTACGCTTAGTAAAGTATTTCAAATCGCTAAAAACCAAAAAGAAGAAAACATTGAATTAAAACAAGAAAACGAATTAACTATATAATCTATGAAACTACTTAGAATTTTATTATCCGCAAACTACTATTTCTACATTTTCTTTTTTAGTTTATTTTTTGTTTTTACTTGTTTCCTTTGGTTTGATTTTTTTCCAATTTTTACAAATGCCATAAAAACAGATTTTGGAAAAGATTATGACTATTTTTTTTCCACAGAATTTTATATAGGAATGACAGCTGTGCCTCTATATTTAATTATGTTGAAAAAAATGAGAGCCTTGGTTTTTAATTTCATTAAGAAAGATTATTTCTCTTTAGAAAATTCAAAATACATAAAGCAAATTGGATATATTTTTATATCAATCTATGTAATTGAACATATTTTATGTGAATACCTTTTAATATTCATACGAAACAACGGATCAATAAACTTATTGGCTGATGTAAATATGATAGACTTTTTTTTAGCAGCTTTTTATAAATGTATGATTGGTTTGTTTTTACTATCAATCGGAAAAGCCTTTGAATTGGGATTAAAACAACAACAAGAAAACGAATTAACCATTTAAGCTATGAAAAAAATCATCACACTTTGTTTTACATTAACAACAACTTTAATGTTAGCACAAAATACACAACATAGTAAAGTTATCGACAGCCTTTTGCAGGCATCGATAAAAGAACATAATATTCCTGCAATGGCAGCCGCTGTAATTCATGGCGATAATGTATTTTACGGAACAGCCGGAACAATTTCAAACAAAAGTAGCGAGGCTGTTACTGATAAAACCTTGTTTCATATAGCATCAAACACAAAAGCATTTACATCGTTTCTGGCATTTCAAGAGATCGAAAAAGAAAATTTATCGTTAGAAACTCCGTTTTTCTCTCTTTTTCCTGAATTGAAAAATGATAAAAACTCGGCATATCATTCCATAACATTAAAAGATTTATTGTCGCATAACGCGCAAGTTCAACCATTCACAGCAGGAAATGAAATCAATCAAGTAAAAATCACAAAAGAAAAAAATACAGATAAACGATCAGAATTTGCTTCACAAGTGTTAAAACTTTCAACAGTGGAAAAAGGCACCTACTCTAACGCAGGTTATATTTTAGCATCGATGATGATTGAAAAATCGGCAAAAAAATCATTCGAAGATTTATTGGCAGATTTTATGAAAAATAAAAATTGGGATTACAGTTTTGGTTTTCCAAACAAAAAAGACACCAATCACGCGTGGGGACATTGGATTGAAAACAACAAATTGGTAGCATTAGCACCTGATCATTTCTATAAACTACCCGATTATATGCTAGCAGCCGGCGATTTATCTATGAATATAAAAGATTATGCACTATGGTTACATCAACATATACAAGGTTTGCAAAACATAGATACAAATAATCAGTATCAAATGATGCATTTTCAACAAGAAGGTATGAGTTACGGTTGGGGAAATACCATACAAAACGGACAAAAATTGAGTTATCACGACGGTAGCACAGGCACTTATTACACGCACGCCATTTTAATTCCTGAAAATAAATTAGGAATCACGATTTTTGCAAACGCTGCCGATGATAAACATGTGGAAGCCATTTACGAAATGCAGCAACAGTTAATTTTACAATTAAAAAAAATAACAAATGCCAATAATAGTTAACCTTGATGTTATGCTGGCTAAACGCAAAATGCAGTCGCAAGAACTGGCAGACAAAATTGGTATAACAACTGCTAACTTATCTATTTTAAAAACCGGAAAGGCAAAAGCTATTCGTTTTTCTACTTTAGAAGCCATTTGCAAAGAACTAAACTGCCAGCCATCGGATATTTTAGAGTATATTTCTGATACAGATTAGTTTCCGTTTTTTATTCTAATATAAGAATTTGTTATTTCAAATCCTCTGTAAATTATTATCTTTAAAGGAAAGAAATTCTAAATGTTTAAAGAAAACCAAAAGCTACATATTCCCGAAAACGACACCATAATCTGGAAGTATTTAGATCTTTCAAAATTCTTAGACTTACTAATGTCTAACAGAATGTTTATGGCTCGATCTGATAAGTTTGAAGATCAGTTTGAAGGAACTTTTAGCGAACCCACGTACGAAGAAATTAAAAAACTGTTGGCAGATAATCCAGAATATTTAGATGCCTACAAATCAAAACGAAAGAACATTGTGATAAGCAGCTGGCATGCCAATTCGTACGAAAGTTATGCCATGTGGCAGGTTTTTACTAAGAATAACGAAGGTTTGGCAATACAATCAACCATTGGCAGTTTAAAAAAAGCGTTGATTGAACCTAAAGCAAATCAGTTTATTGGCGAGGTAAATTATATCGACTATAAAAAAGAACATATTCCGTTTGATGATGATTTTTTCCCGTTTCTTTTTAAACGGAAAAGCTTTCAGTACGAACACGAAGTACGTGTAATTACCGATGTTACCCACTTAGATCTTCATGTAAACGAAGGTGTTAAGGTTTTAATTGATGTAAACGAAATGATAGAAAAACTGTACATTCACCCAAAATCAGAAAATTGGTACAAAAAACTAGTGATTGAAGTGGTTGAACGTTTGGGCTTTGAATTCTTAATTGAAAAATCGGATTTAGAAAGTGATATTTTAATTTAATAATGCATCTTTTTTGGAAAATAAAATAGAACACAAAAATGTATCTAACAAAATTTCAAAATCAATTAAACATTATCTGTCTGTCTTTTAGTCAATTATAAGCAATTTGTCCATCTTGTGTATTTTTTGTATCTTTGCAATACAATTTGTGTAACTTACGGTTTTTAAACCTTTTTGATAAAACTTTTGTTTTATCCTTTTTACTACACATAGGTATCTTTTTTATAGATGCTGCCTTGAATCCATTAAGCGATTCTTTTTTAAATCACTGAAGTTTAATCTCTTTTTTCAATTTAATTATTGGAAAAGGATAATCATTTTATGTTATTATGACAAATTTTAAAGTAGGTATTATTGGAGCGGGGCCCAGCGGTTTGGCAATGTTAAGAGCATTTGAATCAGAACAACGCAAAGGCAACCCCATTCCCGAAATTAAATGTTATGAAAAACAAGACAATTGGGGTGGTATGTGGAACTATACCTGGCGAACAGGAGTAGGAAAATATGGCGAACCAATTCACGGTAGTATGTACAAATACCTTTGGTCTAATGGACCTAAAGAGTGTTTAGAATTTTCAGATTACAGTTTTACCGAACATTTTGGACAACCTATTTCGTCCTATCCACCTCGTGAAGTACTGTTTGATTACATACAAGGACGTATTAAAAAAAGTGCCGCACGAAACTTTATTCAGTTTAATACCGTAGCTCGTTGGGTAGATTATTTAGAAGACAAAAAACTGTTTCGAGTGATTTTTGACGATTTGGTAAAAAACGAAACTTTTGAAGAGTATTTTGACTATTTAGTAGTGGGAACTGGACATTTCTCTACGCCAAATATGCCGTATTTTAAGGGGATAGAAAATTTTCCTGGTGCGGTGATGCACGCTCACGATTTTAGAGGGGCTGATCAGTTCATCGATAAAAAATTATTGCTTGTTGGCAGCAGCTATTCTGCCGAAGATATCGGTGTACAATGCTACAAACACGGCGCAGAATCGATCACTATTTCCTACCGTAGCAATCCAATCGGTTCTAAATGGCCTAAAGGCATCAAAGAAAAACCATTAGTAACTCATTTTGAAGACAATAAAGCATTTTTTAAAGACGGTACCTCTGAAGAGTTTGATGCTGTTGTTTTCTGTACAGGTTATCAGCACAAATTCCCTTTTTTACCAGATGATCTACGTTTAAAAACCAAAAACTGCTTGTACCCAGATAATCTTTACAAAGGTGTGGTTTTTAACCATAACCAGCGATTAATTTTCTTAGGTATGCAAGATCAATATTATACTTTTAATATGTTTGATACTCAAGCTTGGTTTGCCAGAGATTATATGTTGGGTAGAATTGAATTACCTTCGAAAGAAGAGCGTACTACCGATATAAATAAATGGATGGATTACGAAGCTAAGACCGAAACAGGATACGATCACGTAGATTTTCAAACTGATTATATTAAAGATTTAATTTCTTATACCGATTATCCACCGTTTAATTTAGATAAGGTAGCAGATATGTTTAAAAGTTGGCTGAAAGATAAGGAAGGAAATATTCTAAACTACCGCGATGAAGTTTACACATCAGTAGTTGATGGCACTGAAGCAAGTATTCATCATACACCATGGATGAAGGAAATGGACGATAGTTTAGAACGTTATTTGGAAGAAGTAGCCGTAGATGAAAAAGAATTAAGCAAATTAAATTATTACTAAGTTTTACGGTCTATTCTGAGCCATATTCATAAAGAAAATAGTCTGCATTTTTCGAGCTTTAAATTTTAAAAGATCAACGTTAGATCCTTCAAATAAGTCATCTAAGGTATTGATCCAATAAAAAAGCCACGTGCCAAAATTATGAGCTGTAATACCATAGTTCATACGCTCATCTACTTGGTTATGTGCTTCTATAGGATCACCCTTATATTTTTGAACACCAAACGTATGTTGTTCCCAAAAATTGATTATTTTTTGAAGATGAGATTCCCAATCGGTAATTATCGAATTAAAAATAGGTCCAATTTCTGTATCCTTTCGGACTTTATCATAAAAAATTCGAACCAATTTTTCTAAATCATCCCTGTTTTCAACATCGTTTTTCATTGCGTAAATAAGTTTGTATAAATTTACAAAGTATTTAAATTAAAATGACTTATATTTTTATAAAATAGTTATTTTTGCAAACAAATTAAACTTAAAAAAATGGCAGGTACTAGAACATTTACAATGATTAAACCAGACGCTGTAGAAGCTGGAAGTATTGGTGGAATATTAAATATGATTGCTGAAGGTGGTTTCAGAATCGTTGCAATGAAATTAACGCAATTAACAGTTGCTGATGCTAAGAAATTTTACGAAGTTCATGCAGAGCGTCCGTTTTATGGTGAATTAGTAGAGTTCATGTCTAGAGGACCAATCGTTGCAGCAATCTTAGAAAAAGAGAACGCTGTAGAAGATTTCCGTACATTAATTGGTGCTACAAACCCAGCTGATGCTGCTGAAGGAACAATCCGTAAAAAATATGCAAAATCAATTGGTGAAAATGCAGTTCACGGTTCAGATTCTGACGAAAATGCAGAGATTGAAGCGGCTTTCCACTTTGCTGGAAGAGAGCAGTTT
>Ga0233380_1000178_pt1 | contig 35551 bp, 27 predicted proteins | sample ElkDunMinimDraft_9_FD_191541 | JGI IMG/M metagenome (GOLD analysis project Ga0233380, IMG submission 191541) | Fecal eukaryotic communites from dung pellets of Tule Elk in California, USA - Elk Dung F36 | ecosystem: Host-associated > Mammals > Digestive system > Large intestine > Fecal | place... | reverse complement strand
CTCTGCAGAGACCGTGGCGGACACCGTCGCCGCCCCGATCGAGCAGGAGATCAACGGCGTCGACGACATGCTCTACATGGACTCTCAGTCCACCGGCGATGGCAAGACGACGATCACCGTCACCTTCAAGATCGGCACGGACCTCGATGCGGCGCAGGTTCTGGTCCAGAACCGCGTTGCCGTGGCCACGCCCCGGCTGCCGCAGGAAGTGCAGCAGCTTGGCGTGGTGACGCGCAAGAGCTCGCCCGACTTCCTGATGGTGGTGAACCTTCAGTCGCCGGACGGCTCGCTCGACCGCGACTACCTGTCGAACTACGCGCTCACCCAAGTAAAGGACAAGCTCGGCCGGATCGACGGCGTGGGCGATGTGCGCCTTTACGGGTCGCGCGACTACGGCATGCGGATCTGGATCGATCCCGCCCGCGCATCGGCCCTCGACCTCACCCCGGGAGAGATCGTCTCCGCGCTTCGCGCACAGAACGTCCAGGTCTCCGCAGGTGCCTTGGGCGCCCCGCCTTACGACACCGGCAGCGCTTACCAGGTCGGTGTCGAACTGCAGGGGCGCCTGACCACGCCCGAGCAGTTTGGCGACGTGGTCGTGCGGTCCGATCCCGATGGACGCCAGGTGCGCGTCCGCGACGTGGCCCGGGTCGAGTTGGGCGCGCAGGACTACACGATCAACACGTACCTCTCGAACAAGCCGACGGTGGTGATCGCCGTGATGCAGCGACCGGGTTCCAACGCGCTGGACGCCGCCGAAGCCGTTCAGGCGGAGATGGACAATCTGTCCAAAACCTTCCCGTCCGGGATGGAATACTCGGTGATCTACAACCCCACCGAGTTCATCGGCCAGTCCATCGACGCGGTCTACCACACCTTGTTCGAGGCGGTGATCCTGGTCGTCCTCGTCATCCTGGTGTTCCTGCAGAACTGGCGTGCCGCGATCATCCCGATCGTCGCCATCCCGATCTCGCTGATTGGTACCGCGCTGATGCTGGCAGCGGTCGGCTATTCGCTGAACAACCTCTCTCTCTTCGGTCTCGTGCTGGCGATCGGCATCGTCGTCGACGACGCGATCGTGGTGGTGGAGAACGTCGAGCGCTACATCGAGGAAGGCATGCGCCCGATCGAGGCCGCGCGCCGGTCCATGGACGAAGTGTCCGGGGCGCTGGTTGCGATCGTGCTGGTGCTCTGCGCGGTGTTTGTGCCGACGCTGTTCATCAGCGGCATCTCCGGCGAATTCTACAAGCAGTTCGCGGTAACCATCGCGACCGCGACCGTCATTTCGCTGCTGGTCTCGCTTACCCTCTCGCCCGCGCTCTCTGCCATCCTGCTGCGCGAGCGGGAGCGGCCGGCCGCCGATGCCCCGCGCTGGCGGCATGGCCTGCAGTGGGGTGCGGACAAGTTCAACCACGGCTTCGAGCGGCTCAGCAGCGCCTACTCGCGCCTGACCTTGAAGCTGGTGCGCCGGCCCGCGCGCATGATGGCGACGTACGGCGCGCTGATCCTGGCTACGCTGGGCCTGTTCTGGACCACTCCGGCCGGGTTTGTTCCGCAGCAGGACCAGGGCTACTTCATGGCCGCCGCCTTCCTGCCGCCGGGCTCGTCGCTTGAGCGCACGGACGCTGTGGCCCGCGAGATGGGCGAACGCATTCTGCCCATCGAGGGGATCCGCGGCGCTGTGATGTTCGCGGGCCTGCACGGCCCATCGCGCACCGCCGCCCCCGATGCCGCCGCGATCTACTTCGCATTCGACAGCTTCGAGGAGCGGCAGAAGGTGGGCGCCACTTACGACCGGATCATGGAGCAGGCGCAAGCCGCCATGAAGGGGTACGACAAGGCGCAGGTCTATCTGCTGCCCCCACCGACCATCAACGGCATCGTCCCCGCCGGCGGATACCGCATGATCGTGGAGGACAAGGAAGGGCGCAGCTACGGCGAGCTGCTGAAGGCGGCCGGGCCGATGCTGGCCAAGGCCAACCAGCAGCCGGAATTGCAGCAGGTCTACAGCCTGTTCAACACTGCTACTCCGCGCGTGTTCGCCGACGTCGATCGACCCAAGGCCGACATGCTGGGCGTGCCCCCGCAGAAGGTGTTCGAAGCCTTGCAGGTCTACCTGGGATCGGCTTTCGTGAACGACTTCAACCTGCTCGGCCGCACGTACCGCGTCACCGCGCAGGCAGACTCGGCCTATCGCGGATCGACCGCGGACATCGCCAACCTGAGGACGCGCTCCAACACCGGCGCCATGGTTCCGATCGGTTCGGTCGCCACTTTCGAGGACCAGACCGGCCCTTACCGCGTGGTACGCTACAACCTGCAGCGTGCGCTTGAGGTGGATGGCGGCGTCGCGCCCGGCTATTCGACCGGGCAGGCGCTGGCGACGATGGAGAAGGTCGCGAACGAGACGCTTCCGGCCGGCTACACGCACGAATGGACGGGCATCGCCTATCAGCAGGCGACCGCCGGCAATACGGCCGGGATCGTCTTTGGCATGGCGGTGTTCTTCGTCTTCCTGGTGCTCGCGGCGCAGTACGAGAGCCTGACGCTGCCTCTGGCGATCGTCCTGATCGTGCCGATGTGCCTCCTGGCCGCGATGGCGGGGGTCCAGCTGCGGGGGATGGACAACAACATCCTCACTCAGATCGGCCTCGTCGTGCTGATCGCGCTGGCCGCCAAGAACGCGATCCTCGTGGTCGAGTTCGCCAAACAGGCGGAAGAGGAACAGGGCATGTCCATCGTCGATGCCGCCGTCTACGCGGCCAGGACCCGGCTTCGCCCGATCCTGATGACGAGCTTCGCCTTCATCCTGGGCGCTGTGCCCCTGGTGATCGCGGAAGGTGCGGGCGCGGAATTGCGCCAGGCGCTGGGAACGGCCGTGTTCTTCGGCATGGCCGGGGTCACCGGGTTCGGCCTGCTGTTCACCCCGACCTTCTACGTCGTGTGCCGCAAGCTCTCCGAGAAGCTGCGGCGGCGCCCCCGTGACGAGCACGGCCACCCCTCCGCGCTCCACCCGGCCGAATAAGGAGACCCGAGCATGATGATGCGCACCCTGGCAGCGCTGCTCGCGGCGTCGAGCCTGACCGCCTGCGCCGTAGGGCCCGACTACGTTGCGCCCACCCCGCCGCCCCTGGCTCAAGCCCCGTTCACCGGTGCGGGCGCACCGTCCGTCAGCTCCGCGGCTCCGCAGGCAGACTGGTGGCGGCTCTACGACGACCCGGTGCTCGACGGGCTGGTGCAAGACGCCTTGGCCGCCAATACGGACATTCGCGTCGCCGTCGCCCGGATCGAGAGGGCCCGTGCCGAGCTGCGCGGCAGCCGCAATGGATCGCTGCCCCAGACCGGGCTTGAGGGATCGGCCGTGCGCCAGCGCGCGTCCGAGCGGCAGGTCCTGCCGGGGATGGATCGCGAGAACCGCGTGATCGACGGCCAACTGGCAGTGTCTTACGAGGTTGACCTGTTCGGCCGCGTGGCGCGAGGGATCGAAGCGTCGCGCGCCGGCTTGGCCGCCGCACAGGAAGACGCCGACGCCGTCCGAGTGGCCGTGGTGGCGGATACCGTGCGGGCCTATGTCGACGCCGCCAGCGCGGCAGAGCGCCTGGCCGTGGCACAGCGCACGGTGGACCTGCTTGGCCGCACCGAACGCATCACCCAGGTGAGGTTCGAACGCGGGCTGAATCAGCGGCTCGACGTGATCCGCGTGACCCAGTTGCGCGAGCAGCAGGCAGCGGCGATCCCAACGCTCCAGGCGGCGCGGGATGGCGCGCTGTTCCGGTTGGCGACGTTGACCGGGCGCACGCCCCAGGACTTGCCGGGACAAGCCGGTTCACGCACCAGCACGCCCGCCGTGTCGCAGCCGATCCCGGTTGGCGACGGCCGCACTCTGCTGGCCCGCCGACCGGACGTGAAGGCCGCCGAGCGACGCCTGGCAGCCGAGACCGCGCGGATCGGCGTGGCCACTGCCGACCTCTACCCGCGCATCACCCTGGGAGGCTCGATCGGCACAACCGCGATCGGCGCGACGGATGTCTTCGGCGCCGGTCCGCTGCGCTGGCTGCTCGGACCGCTGATTTCCTGGGCCTTCCCCAACCAGGAAGGGATTCGCGCCCGCATCGCCGCATCCCGTGCGGATACCCAGGCCGCGCTTGCCACTTTCGACGGCACTGTGCTGCGGGCTCTGGAGGAAACCGAAACCGCGCTTTCGACGTACCGCAACGCACTGTTGCGCAAGGAGCGGCTAGGCACCGCCCGCGATGCCGCCGATCGGGCGGCGCGGGTGGTCCTGGCGCGCCAGAGCCGGGGCCAGATCGATGCTCTTGACGTTCTCGACGCTCAGCGCACGCTGGCGCTGTCGGAAACCGAGTACGTCGAAGCCGCGCGCGCTGTCGCCATGGCGCAAGTCGACCTGTTCCGGGCTCTGGGAGGCAACTGGGACGAAAGCTGATGGCGGGCGCGAGCGGCCCGCCCAGGCCTACTGCCGTACCGCGCCGATCGCCTCGGGGGCCAGGTAGCGTGTGGACGAAATGCCACCGTCCACCGCTATCGTCTGCCCGTTCACGAAGCCTGCTGCATCCGAGGCGAGGAACGCCACCATCTCGCCAATATCGTCCGCCGTGCACTCACGCTTCAGCGGCGTGAGTTCGTGATTGGTGCGACGGAAGAAATCCTGATCCCAGAAGGCATCGGTCATCTCGGTACGCACCACGGTGGGCGCGACATAGTTCGAGCGGACGCCGCGCGGGCCATACTCTGCCGCCAGCGTCTGCATCAGGCCGATCTGACCCGCCTTGACGGTGGAATAAGCCCCGCCGCCGGGCGTGCCATAAATACCCCAGGTCGACCCGATGAACAGGATGGAGGCCCCTTCGCCCATCCGCCCCAGCGCCTCGCGGCACAGGCGGAAAGGCGCGCGCAGCGAGATGTTCAGGACTTCGTCCAGCATCTCGTCCGTGGTCTGATCGACCGGGCCGAAATTGAAGGATCCGGCATTGTTGACGAGAATGTCCAGGCGACCGAACGCATTGACGGCACCCTCGACGATCCGCGCGGGCGCATCATCCGCCGTGGCATCGACGGCGACGAAATCGAACGCCATCGTATCGCCCAGCTTCTGCTTTAGCGTCGCCAGCTTCTCCGCGCTGCGTCCGGTTCCCAGCACCTTGACGCCCCGCACACCCAGTTTGCGGACGATCGCTTCGCCGATGCCGCCAGCGGCGCCGGTAACTATGGCGACTTTACCCTGCATGCTCATTCGATCTCCTGTCGGCCGGTGCCGAGATGATATTCACTCGCCATTGCGCCTGCCTGCGCCGACCGGGCCCCTGTGTGTCAGGACCGCTGGTTGGCGGAACGCTCCGCAATGTCGTTCGCGGCGATGTAGCCGAAGGTCATGGCCGGCCCGATGGTCGCGCCAGCGCCGGGGTATGTGTCGCCAAACGGCGTCGCCGAGTTGTTGCCGGCCGCATAGAGGCCCGGAATGGGCGCACCCTGGCCATCCAGCACCCGCGCGCGCGCGTCGCACCGCAAGCCTCCCTTGGTTCCAAGGTCGCCGTTATTGATCGGAACCGCGTAGAACGGCGGCTTGTCGATCGGCCCTAGGTTGGGGTTCGGTGTAGCCGTCGGGTCCCCGAACATCTGGTCGTAGGGGTTCATGCCCCTGCCGAACTCGGGGTCGATGCCGGTGCGGGAATAGGCATTGATGTTGGCCACCGTCTGCTTGACCGCTTGCACCGGCAAGTGCGTCTTGCGGCACAGCTCCTCGATCGTGTCGGCGCGGAAGACATAGTGGTCCCACCAGTCGGAGGGCACCTTGCTCTCCGGGGTATGTACCGTGGGCATCAGCCCGCCGGCGCTGAACTTCTTGCGGAACTTGGCATCGAAGATCAGCCAGCAGGGCATGTTCGCGCCGGTCTCTAGGTGATCCCGGACCATCGCCTGGCCAAACTGGTCGTAGCCGCACGCTTCATCCACGAAGCGCACGCCATTGCGGTTGACCACTACGCTCCAGGGCCGCCCCACGTCGAACGCCGCCTGGTGTATCTCGTGAAAGTTGGAAGCCTTGGGCATCGGCAGCGTCATGGTGGGGATCCACCAGCCCTGCTCGGTGTGCGCGGTGGATGCGCCGATCTTCACCGCCGCGACCAGGGCCTCGCCCCGGTTGCCGTCCTCCGGTGTCGAGGAGTGGCGGGTCAGCCCGGGGACAGGATAGAACCGATCGCGCAGTTCCTGATTCCACTCGAAGCCGCCCGCGGCCAGGACCACGCCATGGCGCGCCCTGACCTTGTAACGACGTCCGAAGTTGGAAACTTCCACTCCGATGACCCGGCCCGCGTCGTCGACCAGGAGTTCTTCCAGCGCCGTCTCCATTCGCAGTTGGGCGCCGCGCGCGAAGACCTGCTTGTAGGTAGCCCCCATCAGCGCCGCGCCTTGCGTGAACCGGCGATCGCGGTGGCTGACCTTGCGGGTGCCGCGATCCTTCCAGTAGCGCCCGATCATCTTCGCGGCGACCGTGCGCCAGCCCTTGGACTGCATCATCAGCGCGAAGGTTTCGGTCAGGTCCATCGAATAGCGGCCGAACAGCTTGAAGCGATTGTACTGCTCGCGCATCAACGCATAGCGATCATCGCCAAGCTCCCGCCCGTCGAAGGTCGGCACGACCACCGAACGGTCAGCCCGGGCGCCGGGATTGCCGGGAAAATAGTCGGGCCAGGCTGCCGCAAGGACCTGCACGCCGGTGCTCTTGAGGTAATGCAGCATCTTGGGTGCTTCATCCACGAACGCCTCCAGCCGCTCGCGATCCACGTCCACGCCGATCACGCTGTCGAGGTATGCGAAGGTGGCCTCACGGGAATCGCCCTTGTCGCCATCAAGGCGATGGTTGGGTATCCACATGACCCCGCCAGAGGTCGCCGAAGTACCGCCGAACTTGTGCGCCTTCTCCACGATCAGCACGGACAAGCCCTGATCTGCGGCCCGCAGTGCCGCCATGGCCCCGGCCGCACCGGAACCGACCACCACCACGTCGAACGTCTCGTCCTGCCCCAAGCAGCCGTCTCCCTATAGTTGCCGGCCTTATCGAGGTTGCCTCTTGCGCGCGAAATGACCGCGAAGGTAGACGGATTTGCTTGCCCGGGTTCTGGTGTCCAGCGAGTGATTGCGCCATGGACAAGCGGCCTGCACGGCCGCGGCCGAAAAATGGAAGAACACGCGAACAGATGACCGAAAAGACATTCGTTGCCGTGGCAACGCTCGATGAAGTCCCCGCCGGCGGCAAGAAGGTGGTCAGCGCCAACGGGAACGACATCCTGCTGTGCAACACCAATGATCGCATTTTTGCCGTGCGCAACTTGTGCAGCCACGCATACGAGACGCTGGATTGTGGGCGCCTGCGCAACGGGTGGATCGCCTGCCCCGTCCACGGTGCCCGCTTTGACCTGGAAACGGGTTCGCCCATGAACCCTCCCGCCTCGATGCCGATCGACACCTTCGAGGTCCGCATCGTGGGCGATTCGATCGAAGTCCTGGCCTGACCCGAACGCCGCCGTCTGAAGTTTCCTCCTGATCCCGCTTGCCCCGATCGAACTCGTCGCCCGAGCGATAACCCCGATGCTGGACGAGTGCTCAGCTGCCGTGCATGGAACCTCGCATGACCGACCAAGCCGAACTAGAAAGCCTGCGCGCCGAAGTGCGCGCGTGGATGGAAGCCAATGCTCCGCGCGGCTGGCGTGACGCCAGCCGGACCCAGGAGGATTTCGTCGCGACTCAGCGAGCCTGGTTCGCCAAGCTCGTCGAAGGGGGCTACGCGATTCCGCATTGGCCTGCGGGCTATCCGGGCGGCGGGCGCAGCCTGGCCGAGCAGAAGGTCATCTATGAGGAACTGGCGCGCGTCGACGCGCCGCGCCTGCTGCTCTCGTTCGTATCGACTTACCACGCCTTCGCCACGCTGCACGAATGCGCCTCGCCCGAGCAGAAGGCGCGGTACATGCCCCGCATCCTTGAAGGCGAAACCTGGTGCCAGGGCTTCTCCGAGCCCGGCGCGGGATCGGACCTCGCAGCGCTGAAGTGCAAGGCCGTGCGCGAAGTGCGCGATGGCAAGGAAGTCTACGTCGTAAACGGCCAGAAGATCTGGTCGACCATGGCCCAGTTCGCCGACATGTGCCTCCTGCTGGTGCGCACCTCGTCCGACGGCCCCAAGCAGGCGGGCATCACTTACCTACTGATGGACATGAAGTCCCCCGGCGTTACCGTCAGCCCGATCCACCAGATCCAGGGCGATGAAGAATTCGCCGAGATCTTCCTCGACAACGTGGTGATCCCCGTCGAACAGCGCGTGGGCGAGGAAGGCAAGGGCTGGGCCGTCGCGCAGGCAACGCTCGCCTCGGAGCGCGGGCTGACGCTGATGGAGCTGGCTTACCGCATGCGCGGCGCCCTCTCCCGCGTGACCGAGCTGATCCGCGACAATGGCCTGGATAACGACGCCGGCGTGCTGCGCGACTTAGGCAGCCTCGTCACCCAGGTGGACGCGACCTGCGCCATTGCCGACCAGTTCCTCGACAACCGCATCAAGGGGATCGAGCGGGTGGGCGACGCCTCGATCGTCAAGAACAGCTACAGCCGGGCCCTGCGCGCTTACTCCCTGCTGGGTGTGCGGCTGGGCGGCATGGCCGAGCAGTACGTCAAGCCGATCACCTTCGGCGATCTCAACACCGGCAACTGGATGGCCGACTTCATGAACTCCTACGCCTGGACCATCGCCGGCGGCAGCGAGGAAGTGCAGCGCAACATCATCGCCGAGCGCATGCTCGACATGCCGCGCGAGCCCAAGGGGTGGACTCTCTGACATGATCGAACTCAACGAACTTCAGGATGCCGCGACCAAGGCCTTCCCGGCGGACAAGCTGATCCCCGAGCGCGACGCCGCCTGGGCGCTGGCGGCCGAGATGGGCTGGCTGATGATCCGCCTGCCCGAGGAGCTGGGTGGCCTGGGCCTTGGCCGTGACGCTTCTACCACGATCCACTTCGAGATGGGCCGCGTGCTCTCAAGCGCGCCGCTTATCCCGGCACAGCTTGGCCTTCATGCGATCCTCGAAAGCCAGACGCTGACCGGTCGCGAAGACTGGCTGGAGCGGATTGCCTCCGGCGAATACGTGCCGCTGCACATGCTGCCCACGAAGCTCGAAACCAGCGCTGACGGCGCCGTCTCTGGTACCGTTTCCGGCGTGTTCGAAGGCGACATGGCCACAGCGGTCATCGCCTACCTGCCCGGCGGCTATACTCTGGTGCCGACCGACGCCCCTGGAGTGAGCCTGGTCGAGCGGCCGATCTGGGACAAGAGCCGCCGCCTGTTCGACCTGGTGCTGGACGGGTTCCGCCCTGACCCGGCGCTCGTCCTGGCAGACGCCGAAGGCTCGCGCGCCATCCACGACGCCATTGCACCCGAAGCGCATATCGCGGTGGCCGCCGACTGCCTGGGCGGAGCCAACGCCGCCCTCGACATGTCGGTAGAGTACATGAAGATGCGCAAGCAGTTCGACCGGCCGATCGCCATGTTCCAGGCGCTCAAGCACCGTGCCGCCGACTGCAAGATCGGGATCGTCCCCGCCGAGGCCTTGCTCTGGAGCCGCACCGCAAATGAGGCAGCGACCCCGCTGGAGCTTGGCGCGCTCAAGACCCTCGCCGCCGAGGTTTACCAGGCGGTGACCGAGGAAGCGATCCAGTTCCACGGTGGCATCGGCCTTACTGACGAGCACCAGATCCATCTGTTCATGAAGCGGGCCATGCTCAACCTGCAGCTTTGCGGGTCCCCCGACTTGTGGAAGGAACGCCTCGGCCGCGCGGCACTGGCCGCCTGATCCGACGAGGGCCGTTCACCAAGCCATAGAGGCGAGAATCACGGGCGAGCTTTCCTCCAGCGGGAAAGCTCGCCGGCTTGCATTTGAGCGTGCCACCGCCCTGCTCACGCTGCGGCCAGACGCTCCAGAGCGGCCCCACGCGGCTTGCAAGCCGCCTTGTTTGCGTGAGACATCAAGAAGGACATTCCAGCAATAATCCGGAAGCAAAAACTACCTAGCTCTGCCTTGCACAAAAATCGTGCAGCACTGCCTAACTTTTAGGCAACCAGACCAGGAGATTTCAGTTGAGCCTTTCGATTCTCGTTGCGTCAGCCGCTCTTGGCATGGCCGCCCAGCCCGTGCACACCACCCAGCTGGAGCATCGTGGCAGCACCTACCGGGTCGATTACCGCCCCCATGTCGAGACCAGCTTCCGCACCATCGGCATGGCTGCCGGCACCCGCCCGAGCACGCAGCGTTGCGTCGTCACCGCGAACGTCTCTGTGGAACGCGTGATCGGCGAGGCGAGCGGCCGCGAGCTCAAGTCGATGTTGCCCGGTCAGGAGCGTTTCGTCGAACAGCTGCCCGGCAACTGCCGCGGGCGTGAAGACAGCGCGGACAAGCTGATCGCCGGCAAGGCTTCGTCACTGGCGGCGCACCTCAACCGCGCAGCCGCAGAGGATCGTCCCGCGGCGCTCGCCGCGATCGATGCCGCCCATCACTTCGCATCAAACTAAGGTCCAAGTTGAAAACCTATCTTCGCACGCTAGCGCGAGCGGCCGTCGCGAGCGGCGGCCTGGTGGCCGCCGCCGCGCATGCCCAGCCGGTAACCGGCACGTCCATCGCCATCGAGGGCGCTACCGATTGGCGCGAACGCGGCCTGAGCTGGAGCGACGGCAAGCCGGCAGTCGGGGTCTCCGCGACAATCCCGGTCGCCAGTTCGCTCGAATTCGATCTCGCCGGGGTGACGCTGCGTGACAGCGAACGCCATGGCGGTGCCGACCTCGCTCTGTCGGTCACGCCTCGCTATGTCGTGACCACCGGCGGCTGGCGCCTGGGCGCAGGGGTACGCGCCAATGTCTTCGCGGGTCGCTCGGGAATGAACTACGTCGAGCTCAATGGCGAGATCGAGCGGACGATCGGACCTGCAAGACTTATGGCGGCCGTCGATTACGCGCCGTCGCAAAACAGCATCGGCGGCCACAACTTTCACGTCGAAGGCCGCGCCTCTGTGGGGATCCCGGGCTTGCCGCTGACGGTATACGGTGGCGTCGGCCATACCAGCGGCTCCTCGCGGAACGACCCGCGCGCCTGGCGGCTCCGTCCGGGCGGAAGCTATTCCGACCATCACGTCGGCATAGAGCATTCAGCGCTCAACCTGGCGCTCGGCGCCCGGTATTCCGACACGTCCATCGATATCGACGAGGTTCCGGCGGCCGCGACATACTACGACCGGCACCTGGGCGCCCGCATGGTCGGGTATATCCGCTTCAGCATCTAAGAACCGCCCCCTGGGCCGCCACGCGGCGCCAAAGGGACCGGACAAGAAAAAGGCCCTCTCCCCGATCGGGAAGAGGGCCTTTTTCTTTCACTGACGCTTCAGCTCAGCTGGCTCAGCCGAACGCGACGAGCTTCTGGGCTTCGGCCACGATCTCGGGCGGCTGCACCAGGAACGCGTCCTCAAGCTTCTTCGCAAACGGCACCGAGCAGTACGGCGCGCCGAGGCGTCCGACGGGGGCCTTGAGCTTGCCGAAGAGCGCTTCCTGCGCGGTCGCGGCGATTTCGGCGCCCGGGCCGAAGTTGCGGCCGGCCTCATGAACCACGAGCAGACGCCCGGTCTTCTCGGCGGAGGCAAGGACCGTTTCCTTGTCCCACGGGGAGATCGTGCGCAGGTTGATGACTTCGACCGAGACGCCGGCCTTGGTCAGCTCTTCCACTGCCTGCATCACCGTGAACATCATCTGCCCGTAGGAAACGATGGTAAGGTCCGTACCCTCGGTGACGACCTGGGCCTTGCCGATCGGGATCGGGCCCTGGTTGGCAGGCGTGTCCATCGGCACGAACAGGGTCTTGCCGCTCTCGATGATCATCACGGGATCGGGATCCTGGATGGCGGAGAGGTAAAGGCCCTTGAAGTCAGCCGGGGTCCAGGGGATCACCACCTTGATACCGGCGGTGTGGCAGAACCACGCCTCATAGAAGTCGGCGTGCTGGCCGGCGGTCTGGTTGCCCGCGCCGGTCAGAGTGCGGATCACCATCGGGACCTGGCTCTGCCCGCCCGACATGAAGCGCAGCTTGGCTGCGTGGTTCACGATCATGTCCATCGCCACGGTCGTGAAGTTCATCAGCATGATCTCGGCGATGGGCTTGTAGCCGGCCATCGCCGCGCCGATCGCCGCGCCGACGATCGCCTGCTCGGCGATCGGGGTGGAACGCACGCGCAAATCGCCGAACTTGGTCGACAGACCACGGGTCACGCCGATCACGCCGCCGCCTTCGCGATCGGCCACGTCCTCACCGAGCAGGATGACCTTGGGATCGGCCTCCATCGCCTCGACCAACGCGGCGTTGATCGCCTGCATGCCGTTCATCTTGACCATCTCGGTGGTCGGCTTTTCCAGAGTGTCGGTGCTCATGCCGGAATCTCCTCGGCAAAGACGTCGCGGCGCAGTTCGTCCACGGACGGATATTCACAGGATTGGGCGAACTCGATGGCGTCCTTCACCTCCGCCTCGATCTCGGCCTTGAGCTGCTCGAGCTGCTCCTCGGTGGCGATGCCATCGTCGATCAGCTTCTGGCGGAAGCGCGGCAGCGGGTCGAACTCACGGGCGGCGTCCTTTTCGCCCGGGTTCATGTACTTGTCATCGTCGCCGAAGACGTGGCCGAAGAAGCGGAACGTCTTGCACTCCAGCAGCGTCGGACCTTCGCCGGCGCGGGCGCGCTCGATGGCGGCATGAGCGTGAGCGTAGACGTCGATCGGGTCGTTACCGTCCACCGTGTAGCCCGGCATGCCATAGCCGATCGCGCGCTTGGAGATCTGGTCCACGGCGGTGCCGTTCTCGTAGCGGGTGTGCTCGGCAAAGCCGTTGTTCTGGCACACGAAGATCACGGGAAGCTTCCAGACGCCAGCAAGGTTCAGCGCCTCGTGGAAGGCACCGATGTTGCTCGCGCCGTCGCCGAAGTAAGCCACGGTCACCTGCTTGGAGCCGTCCAGCAAAGCCGCCCAGCCAAAGCCGTTGGCGATCGGCATGGAGGAGCCGACGATGCCGGTCGTGACCATCACGCCCGTCTCGGGGTGTGTCAGGTGCATCGGGCCGCCCTTGCCCTTGCAAGTGCCGTCGACACGACCGGAGATCTCGGCCCAGAGCGGGCGGAGCGGCATGTTCTTGGCAACCATGTCATGAATGCCGCGATAGATCGTGCAGATCTTGTCGTCGTCGTTCAGCAGCGAGGAAATGGCCGAAGGGATCGCCTCCTGCCCGCGGGCCGAATAGTACGGCGCCGTAATACGGCCCTGACGGATTTGCGCGCGCGTGAACTCGTCGTTGCGCTCGATCCGAACCATTCGGCGGTAGATGTCTAGTTGCGTAGCGGCATCGGGAGATGCCCTGTTGGTCAGCGTCTGGCTCATGGTCCCTCTCTCGAAAGCCTCCGTCTCGTGATCAATGCTGAACTTATGTTCAGTAGCCTTAGCGATTGCCCGCCTTAGGGCAAGCGCAGTTGGCACGCGGCGCTGTCATCGCCCGCGCGAACACCGGCACCCCACGAAATAGAAGGGTGAAAGCCGATCGCATCCTGTTCTACACCGCCTCTGCCGAGGGGAGAAACACAATGAAGCAGGCAACCATAAAGTCCTGGGAAGGCATCGACACGATCGCGGTGGAAGATGTGCCGATCCCGCGCCCCGGGCCAGGGCAGGCGCTGGTGCGTTTGACTGCGGCAACCTTGAATTACCGCGACATCATCGTCGCCAAGGGCCTCATCCCGGGCTTCGGCAAGCGTCCAACGCTCGTCCCCCTCTCCTGCGCCGCCGGCGTGGTGGAAGCGGTGGGAGAAGGCGTGTCGCGGATCAGCGCGGGCCAGCGCGTGACCCCCATTTTCGCCCCCTTCTGGCTGACCGGCCCGGAGCCCGACCCGCGCATGCTGGGCGGCCCGATCGACGGGGTCGCCCGTCAATATGGCGTCTTCGAAGCCGACGGGCTCTGCGCTTTACCGGACGAGATGAGCGACCTGGAAGGCGCCACCCTGCCTTGCGCAGGGCTGACTGCCTGGTCGGCCCTCACCGCCTTTCGCCCCACCGCGCCGGGGGAATGGATCCTCGCGCACGGCACCGGCGGCGTCTCGATCGCGGCGCTGCAACTGGCCAAGGCGATGGGCGCCAAGGTGGCGATCACCTCATCCTCCGACGCAAAGCTTGCGCGTGCCGCCTCGCTCGGCGCGGACTTGTGCATCAACTATCGCACCACGCCCGATTGGCAGGACGCGGTGCGCGCGACGGCTGGCGATCGCGCCGTTGCCAATGTGATCGACACCGTGGGTGCGGTGCAGTTCGACGCCAACGCCTCCCTGCTGGCGCCGGATGGGCAGCTTTCCGCCATCGGCATGCTGGGATCCGACTTCAGCTGGACCCGCGCCACGCCGGAAGTGCGGATAGCGCCGATCGGCGTCGGCAACCGGGAGCAGCACGAAGCGATGGTCGCCTTCATGGTGGCGCACCGCATCAGGCCCATTGTCGATGTTGTCTATGACCTGGACCGCCTGGCCGACGCCTACCGGCACCTTGAAAGCGGCCGGTTCTTCGGCAAGGTCGGCGTCAACCTGCTGTAAAATCCACCAGCTTCCAGCGGAATCGGCACCGGCCCACGTCCCACCCCACGCCCCCAGGGTACTATCGTCGGGAGGTCGGGTGGGGGCGCGGGCATTTCCGCGCCGGAAGCGCTCAGGCGCGGGGCTCGAACACGTTGTACATGGCGTCGGCAGAGCCCACGGTATCGTCGCCAACCCGGAACAACCCACGCACGAAGATCATCCGCCGCGTCTTGCGGACGATCTCCGGCTTGCAGAGCAGCAGGTCGCCCACCTTCACCGCTGCGGCGAAATGATATTGCAGCTGCGCGGTCGAACACAGCGGCGCACCTATTGCATCGACGACCGCCACCCCGAGCGCGATGTCGGCAAAAGTCATCAGCGCGCCGCCATGGACCGAGGCCATGTGATCGTTGGTGATCCCGGCGCCGCACGGCAAGCAAACCTCGCGCGCGCCAACCGCGCCCCTGGCCCAGATCGGCCCTACGGAAGTCGAAAAGGCGGTGAGAGCGAGGCGGGTCCAGCCCTCGCTCTCCAACTGCGCCTCCAGCGGCAACCTGCTCAGAGCTGGTTGCCCAGGCCCGCCGCGTGCCGGGCGGCGATCCAGCCGAAAGTCATCGACGGGCCCACGCTGGCACCCGCGCCGGGGTAGACCTTGCCCATCGGCGAGGCGGTTGCGACGCCGCAAGCATAGAGGCCCGCGAAGGGCGTACCGTCGGCCTGCAGCACGCGCGCATCGCTGTCGGTCACGACACCGCCATACGTGCCCACGTCACCCGGAACCACGGGAATGGCGTAGAACGGCCCCTTCTCGATCGTTCCCATGCAGGCATTGGGGCCATCCTTGAAGAACGGGTCGCCCAGCCAGTTGTCATAAGCGCGCTCGCCGCGGTGGAAGTCCTCGTCCTTGCCGTTGCGCACGAAGCCGTTCCAGCGGTCGACCGTGCCCTTGAGCGTTGCGGGCGGCACCTTGATCGCCTCGGCCAGTGCCTCCACCGTATCAGCGCGGCGCATCCAGCCGGACTGGAGCCACTTGGCCATGTTCTTTTTGGCCTTGCCCTTACCCGCGACCGCGTACTCATCCATGTACTGCTGGTCCATGATCGCCCAGCTCGGGATGGCCGGAACGGTCTTGTCACGGATCAGCATGTTCTCGCAGAACTCCTCGTAGGAGCCGCCTTCGTTCATGTAGCGCACGCCGGATTGGTCGACCTGGATCGCGTGGGGCTTGCCGGTCGTGCTCTGAGTGCCCGGCTTGACGTAGTCGGTGTCCCAGCCGGGAGCCTCGCTCATCTGGAAGCCGACCATCTGGTCCATCTGCGCCAGAACCGCGCCCTTCTTCTCCAACTCCACATGCAGGTCGCCCTGATCGGTTTCGATGCCGTTCGACCATTCGCGGCGGGTTCCGGGCATGTACTTGTCGCGCATCGCCTGGTTCTGCGAGAAGCCGCCCGCGTTGATCAGCACGCCCACATTGGCACCGATACGCCAGGGCTTGCCGTCCTTCACGGTCACCACTCCCAACGCCCGGCCATTCTCGATGATCACCTCGTTGACCGGCGCGTTCACGCGGATGTCGGCGGCGTTCTGATCCAGCACCGCCTTCAGCATGCGGCCCTGCAGCGCCGCGCCCGCCGTCACCCAGTGCTTGCCGGTCAGCTTGCCGAGCACCAGCTGGAAAGCGATCTTGAAGAAGATCTTCTTGATCTCCCACGAGTGCTTCATGAACGGCAGCTTCATGCCGTCGTCCAGCTTGGCGGGAACCTCCAGGAAGCCCTGGCGCAGCTTGGGCGCCCATTCCTTGCCCAGCTCGTTCTTGTCGAACGGCAGGGCCGTGACGGTGCGGCTGGTCTTAACCCCGCCCGGCATCTCGTCGTAGTAATCGGGCCAGAAGTTGGAGCCCCGCTCCAGCTGCACGCCCTGCGCGACCAGGAAGTCCAGCATCTTGGGCGCCTGGGTGACATAGGCTCGCCGCCGAGCGGGGCTGGTTCCGGGGGTATCGGGGGCATCGCCCACGACCGCGTCGAGGTACTCCACCCCCTTTTCGATGCTGTCTTCGCCAGGGTTCATAAAGCGGTTGGCCGGGATCCACATGACACCGCCGGACTTGCAGGTGGTGCCGCCCACCCACTGCGCCTTCTCGAGAATGACGACCGACTTGCCAGCCTGCTTCATCAACAGCGCCGAGCTCATCGAGCCGGCACCGCTGCCCACTACTACCCAGTCGAACGTCTCGTCGAATTGCGCCATCGCTTCCTCTCCGCCGGCCCTATCCCCGGGCGCGCTGCCCACGTGTTCAGCACGATCGCGCCCGGCGCGCAATGCCAAGGGCGCCGCCCGCGCGATGCCGGGCGCGCCGACGGGATGCAACGCAGGCGCGCCAGCCACTTTGCTATGGCCCTGCCGATCCGCGCCGTTATGAGGACCGCACAAAGAGGGAGACAGCGATGACCGACACCACCAACGCCGGCGCCCCGGCGCTACCCACCTTCTCGACCATCGCCATGGCCCGCGAGGGACGGCTCCTGCGCATCACCCTCAATCGCCCGGACGCGATGAACGCGGTCAACCTGGCGCTTCACGATGAGCTTGCCGAAGCCCTGTGGTTCGCTCAGGGCGATACCGGCTCCGACGTCATCGTGCTGACCGGCGCCGGTCGCGCGTTCTCTGCCGGCGGTGACCTGGACCACATCGAGCACAATGCGCGCAATCCGCACTTGTTCGATCACGAGGCGCGCATGGCCAAGCGCATCGTCTCCACTCTCCTCGACATCGACAAAGTGGTGGTCTGCCGCCTGAACGGCCACGCGGTGGGCCTGGGCGCCACCCTGGCTTTGCTGTGCGACGTGATCTTCGCGGCCGAGAATGCCAAGATCGGCGATCCTCACGTGGGCCTTGGCCTTGTCGCGGGAGACGGCGGCGCGGTGATCTGGGCGCAGCGGATCGGCCTGACCCGCGCCAAGGAGTATCTGCTGACCGGCGACCTGCTCACCGCCGCCAAGGCTGCGGAGATCGGCCTGATCAACCACGCGGTGCCGCTGGAAGAGCTGGACGCGCGGGTCGATGCCTTCTGCGCCAAGCTGCTCAAGGGCGCGATGGTGGCCATCCGCGCCACCAAGGTCCTCACCAACCTGGAGCTCAAGCGCCTGGCCACGGCCCTCATGGACGCGGGCATCGCCTATGAATCGGTCAGCGTACGCAGCGCCGATCACTTAGAGGGCATCCAGGCCCTGAAAGAAAAGCGCGCGCCCAACTTCACCGGCCGCTAAAACCTGCCGATTTCATCGCGTTCACTTCGCGCACCGGGAAGAAAGCGTTAACCGGCCGTCTGCATAAGGGCGGTCGGGGACCACTGGTCTACTTTTCGGGGCACCATTGAGCGATTTGCAGAATATCATTCTGGAGATGATCGCCAAAGGCGAAAGTCTCGAGGATACAGCAACGCGACTTTGTCAGGAGGTCGAGAGCCTGGTTCCGGGCGTGGCCTGCTCCGTGGCCACCGTGGATCCTTCTGGCCGCCTCCGTTCGCTGGCGGCGCCAAGCCTTCCAGAAAGCTACACCCGCGGGATCGAGGGTGTCGCCATCGGTCCGCAGGTCGGAACTTGCGGGACGGCAGCTTACCTCGGCGAAGACATCACGGCGATGGACATCGAAACCGATCCGCGCTGGGAGGGCTTTCGCCACCTCGTCCTGCCGATGGGCTTCAAGGCCTGCTGGTCCCGCCCCATCCTGAACGCGTCGAAGGCCACCATCGCGACCTTTGCGTTCTACTACAAGGAACGGCGCGGGCCGTCCCAGCTTGAGCGCAACATCGTCGACGAGTGCCTCAACTTGTGCGCCATCGCCCTCGATCGCCACCGCCGCGTGCTGGAACACCAGCGGCGCGCGACCATCGACGATCTCACCGGCCTGCCCAATCGCGCGGCCTTCGATGCCGCTCTCACCCAGCTCGACTGCCGGGTCCCCGGGACCTGGGCGCTGGTCGCGCTCGATCTCGACAATCTCAAGGTCGTGAACGACACCTTCGGCCATCAGGCGGGCGACATCCTGTTGCGCCGGGCCTCCGAGCGACTGCGCGATGCGGCCCGGCCAGATGTCGTCTACCGGATCGGCGGAGACGAGTTCGCGGTGATCGTACGCCACCCCGATCGTCTCGCCAGGCTCGATGAAACGGCCGCCACCTATCTCGCGGCGCTGGCCCCGCCTGCAGATTGCGGAGGCCACGTCATCCGCCCCCGGGCGACGATCGGCATGGCGGTGCTTTCCGCCGAGGACCATAGTCCCGAACGGGTGCGTCAGAACGCGGACTTCGCGCTCTATCACGCCAAAGAGACCAGCCGGAGCGGCTCTGTGCTCTACTCGCCGGGTATCGGCACCAGGATGACTCGCCGGCTCACCGCCATCCGCGCCGTGGACGCGGCGTTGCGCGAAGGCCGCATCGTGGCGCACTACCAACCCGTGGTTCGGCTCGTGACCGGGGAGATCGTCGGCCTGGAAGCCCTGTGCCGGATGTGGGTGGACAACGAACTGGTGCCGGCGGCAACCTTCCACGAGGCCACCACCGATGCCCATGTCGCCAGCACACTGACCGCTCACATGCTGCGCGAGGTGGCGGCCGATCTGCGCAAGTGGCTGGATATGGGCATCCCCTTCCAGCACGTGGGCATCAACGTAGCCTCGGCCGACTTCCATAGCGGGATCATCTATCCCGAAGTGGTGGATGCCTTCGAGAGCCAGGACGTGCCCTTGCAGCACATCATCCTCGAAGTGACCGAATTGGTCTACATGTCCGACGATGCGGGCGTGGTGCAGAAGGCGACGGCGGCGCTGCGGGAGAAGGGCCTGCGCGTTGCGCTGGACGATTTCGGAACGGGCTACGCCTCGCTGACGCACCTCATCAGCGTTCCGGTCGACTACATCAAGCTGGACAAGACCTTCGTGGAGCGCATCACCTGGCACCAGCCCAGCCAGGTCATCGTCGAAGGCATGCTGAACATCGCTGCCAAATTGGGCATCAAGGTCGTTGCCGAGGGCATCGAGACCGCGGAGCAGGCCGCGCAACTGATCGCGCTGGGCTGCACAATGGGTCAGGGATACTTCTACTCCCGAGCGGTCGATAGCGACCTCGCGGGGGAGATGATGCGCACGATGGCCGAGGGCATCCCCGATGCGGCGCCTCCGGCGCACTGGCGCCTTGGCTGACGGCCAGGGATGAGGTCTTAGTAAGGCTGCAATGGCCGGCCCAGCTTGGTGAAGGGCTGGCCAAGTGCGGCTGGCTAAGTGCGGCTCTGGCCAAGTGCTGCTGGCTAACGGCTCGTACGGATGGTCGTTGCCACCAACACCGACGTGGTCAGGAGAATACCCCCGACCAGCGCCGCGATGCTGAGGACCCCTCCGGCGCTCAGGTTTACCTCGGCCCGGGCGCGAAAGTGCCGGCCGATACGGACAGTGGCACGGGCGGTCTGCCGGTCGGCGAGAAAGCTTCCGCCGCCCGGCACGACGCCGGCGCGGTCAGGCACCTTGGCCGTCTCGTCCGACCCGCTCTTGCTGGCGCCGCCCGCGCTCATGCGTCAGCTGGGCCGGACCGGCTCGCCGATCGCCTGGAAGACGGCCGTGTAGCACGTGCCGAAGTCCTGCGCGTCCGACTGGGTCAGCTTGCCGCTTTGCGCCGCTTCGCCCATCTGGCCCAGGAACGCCATCGGATCGTCGGCTTCGAACTCATAGATCGCCAGGTACGGATTTGTGTCCGATCCCATCAGCTTGGCAACCAGCTCCCACCGGCTGGCCTCGTTGAAGCCAAAGGTATTGACCAGTTCGGGCAGGTGGCAGTTGTTGTACCAGTCGTGGAACTCCTGCTCCCGACCCGGCTTCGGGGTGGTGAGCGCGATCATCCGCATCTTGGGCATGAAGTTGGCTTCCTCTCGTGAATTTCGGGCGCAGCATCGACAATGGCCGCGCTCATGGCAACCCGCCCGAGGGCAAATTTTCGCCCCGTCATCGCGCCGGGCGATAGCTTACTGCAGCGTGTTGCTGCCCTCGCTCAACTGCTCGAACCCCTCGTGCAGCAGGCCGTCGCCGTTCGCGGCACGCTCGCCACGATACTCGCGCGGATTGGTGCCGAACACGCGCTTGAACATCCGACTGAAGTGGGCCGGGCTCTTGAACCCCACACCATACGCGATCTCGCTGATGGCGATGTCGCGCGGATCGGAACTCGCCAGCCAGGCGCGTGCCTTCTCCAGCCGCTGGTCCCACACCAGTTCGGAGAACGACGTCTCCTTCAGCCGCAGCAGGAACGAGAGGTAACGCGGGCTGATCCCGCAGCCCTTGGCCACCATCGCGGTGGACAACTGGGGATCGGACAAGTGAACTTCGATGAAGCGCAGCACGTCCGCCAGCCGCCGGTCGGCGATCGACTGACGAGCGGATGCGACTTCCTCCGTGTCGCTCACCGCATGACCGATGATCTGGAAGGCGGTCTCCACCAGGGCCCGTGCCGACTGCTCCGCCAGGGTGCCTTCGTCGCGGAACACATCCGTCAGGATCGTCTCGGCGATGGCCAGTTCGGCACGCTCGACGGGCATGAACAGCCCGGTCGAGAAATCCTGCGGGATGTGAGTGCGAAGGATATGCGTGGGCACCGTCACGTGCAGCACTTCGTGGATCCCGTCGCGGTCGGTGCGACACTCGATGAAGAAGGGTGACATCGAACGCGTGATCACGAAATCGCCGGGCCGCGCGATCTTGTTTCCGCACTGGTTGGAGAACGCGATCTCGCCGCGCTTCACGAACCACAGGATGGCAAGGTCGGTGCCATCCTCGCGGATGTGCTGGCGCGAGCGCCGGAAGAACAAGTTGGTGGCCGAGCGCTGGCGGATGATGGACACCGCGCCCACCGCCTTGCGCTCGGAACGCACCTCGATGTTGGACGAATCGTCCTCGATCCAGAAGTCACCGCGATAGTATTCCTGCTGGCGGTCCCCGCGGAACACGCGCTGACACTCGCGGTAATTGCGTTTGTCGAGCGAAAACAACGTCTCAGCCATGGCTCTCTCCCACGGCGGCAGGTGGCGCCCTCTCCCAAGAACTTCCCGCCGTCCGGCTTTCCGGTCTTATCTGTTCACCGAGATTAGCCGTCGCCCGCCAGCATACCATGCATTTGGCGCAAGATCATCTGCAACGGGCGCAGCCTTATGCCGCGAGAGACAAGACTGACCTCAGTAGTTGCCACGGCCCTTCTTGGAGAGGCGCCACTCGGGCGGATAGTTCAGGTCGTTACCCTTAACCACTTTCCCGATCCCCTGCTGGAAGGTGCTGTCCTTGCCCAGGTTCACGTCGTTGTCGCCATCGTCCTTCATCAGCGGAAGCATGCCTTCCAGCCAGCCGGTCAGCAGGCTGCCCATGTATTCGCCGCGGAACTGCTTGTAGGCCTCGATGAAGGTCTTCTGCGCCACCACCACGTCGGTCGGCCGCGTGATCGAACACGCGTGCGCGTACTTGGCGACCTCTTCCTCAAGCTTGTCCCGCGGCACCACCGAATTGACGAAGTTGGCGTTGTACATCTCGGCCGCGGTAAACGGGCGGCCGGTGAACAGCATCTCGGAAAAGCGGCGCAGACCTACGGTCTCCAGCCACTGCCACATGCGCGGGCCCCAACCGGCGTAACGGAACGAGGGGTGGCCGAACAAGGCGTCGTCGGACGACACGATCATGTCCGCATCGGCGCACTGGTAGAAATGCCAGCCATAGCAGTAGCCCTTCGCCTCGATGATCGAGATTTTCTTGAACTCCTGCAGCGGCCGGTTCCCCGAGCGCGCCTTGGCGTAATAGTCGGTCAGGCCGTGGAGGTAGCGGAAGGAGCCCGGCGGCGGGTACTTCACGTCCTCGTCCTCGATCTCCAGGTCGGTCAGGAAGCCGTCGCCGGGCTTGGGATTGAGGTAAAGGTCCCCGTGTTCGTCCAGGTCGCCGCCCGATCCCAGATTGTCGCCCATGCCGCGGATGACCAGCACCTTCACGTCATCATCGATGTTCGCCTTGAACACCAGTTCGCCGAAGCGTGCCCGCATCCCGATCGTGGCGGTATTGTGCTTGTCCAGCCGGTTGAAGGTGATGGTGGCGATCTTGGTCGCCTTATCCTTTTCGTAAAGGACGTGCTCTTCGGCGGCCTTCTTGTGTTCGCCAATCGTGCTCATGCAGCGCTCTCCCGCTTTTGTTTGCCCTTCGGGTCGTGGCCGGCGTGCTGCCACAGGCAAGGCGCAGGGTATTGGCACTAGGCGCGCGAATCTCGATAATAAGCGCCATGAACCCCGACATGCCCGGCGCCAGCTTCTTCAGCCTCGATGGCCCGCTCGACGTTCCGCCCGGCGGCGGACAAGTGCGGGCGGCAAACTTCGCGGGGCTGGCAGGGGTCGCCCGCACCCTGGGGCGCGACGCCCGCAGCATCGTGGAGCGGCACGGCATGGAAGCCCGCGTCCTGACCGATCCGGAAAGCCTAGTCGCACCCCAGCAAGTGGCCGACACTTTCGAATATTGCTCCACCACTTTCGACGACCCGCTGTTCGGCCTGCATTTCGCCACGCTGCAGGACCCTGAGGTGTTCGGCTGCGTCACCGCCTTGTGCCGCTCTGCCCCCACGGTGCGGGCGGGAATCCGTTGCCTGATAGACTTCCTGCCGGTGGTCCACGCGCCGGACTGCGAGGTCGTCTTGATAGAGGGGCGCGAAACGGCGGAACTGACCTGGCTGGTCAACGCCGACATCGGCGTGAATGATCAGGCCAATTACCAGGCCGCGATGCTCAACCTCAAGCTGCTGCAGGCGATCGGCGGCCCCTCGTTCAAGCCCCATTGGGTCAGCCTTTCAGCGGATGCGCGGCCCTGCGACCTGCCCGAGATCGAGAAGCTCCTGGGCTGCCGGGTGAAGGGCCGCAGCGAGCGCAACTCTGTTGCCTTCCCGGTTCATACGCTGGAGCAACCGGTGCCCAGCGCCAATCGCCTGCTCTACAAGCTTCTCGGCTCGTACCTGCAGCGGGTGAAGTCGGCGCACAGCCAGTCGGTGATCGACCGCACCAACAGTTACATCCGCGGCGCCCTGGCCTCGGGCATGTGCACCATCGAGCGCTGCGCCGAGAAGCTGGGCCTTTCGGTCCGCACCCTCCAGTCGCGCCTTGCGGCCGAAGGCGCGCGCTTTTCCGAGCTTGTCGAGGCGCAGCGCCAGACGCTCGCCCGCGCGCACCTGGCCGACCGCCGCCTCTCGCTGGACGAGATCGCGGACCGGCTCGGCTACGGCGAGCAAACCAGCTTCGGCCGCGCCTTCAAGCGCTGGACCGGGATGACGCCGCAGCAGTTTCGCGCGCGCTCCTGACCGCGCTGCCGCAGCACGGCCGCTGCCTCGGCACGCGGCCGCCTGCACCCTCCATCGTTCGGAACTTGTGCCTGCGTTCCCGCTTTGATGCGGCTCCAGGAGGTGTCCGAATGAACGACCAAACCGCAGCCGCCCTGCAACCGGGCGACTTCCTCAACCCGGCAATCCTGCTCTCAGGCCCGGTGGACTACGCCATGTATGCCGATTTCCGGGGCAAGCTCGACGCCGCCCCGGCCGAAGGACTGGTCGTGGTCGAACTCACCACCTTGGGCGGAGACCCGGAAGTTGCCCGCATCATGGGGGAGGACATCCGCTTCCACTCCCAGGTGGAGCCAGCCCGCCGCTTCGTGTTCCTCGGCAAGACCGCCGTCTACTCGGCAGGAACGACCTTCATGAGCTTCTTCGCCCGCGAAAACCGCTATCTCACGCGAGGCACCAGGTTGATGATCCACGAGCGCAAGATGGACAAGCAACTCCACGTCCAGGGCCCGCTCACCACTTGCATCGCCGGCCTGGAGGCGGCGTTGAACGAGGTTCGCGAATCGATCACGATCCAGAACGAAGGCTTCGAGAACCTGGTGCGGGGCTCGTCCGTCTCGCTCGACGAAGTGCGCGCCCGCGCGCCCTCGGATTGGTACCTCGATGCCGCCAGCGCGCTGGAACGCGGTCTCATCACCGGAATAGTATAGCCCGACCTCAATAATAAACCTTTGATATTTTACCGTGATTTTGAATGCCTCGGGGAACCCGGCGAGTATCTGCGGGTTCTCCTCCTCGACTGCAGAGGAACGCCGTAGATGCACGCCGTGGAAGATATGGATCGCGAAGCAGCCGAAGAGCTGCGCATCTTGCTAGCCGATATATCCGGTTTCTGGTACCGCCCGGGAGATACCGGCCCGATCTGTGCCGCACTGGCCCGTCACCGCCACCTCGCCGAGCAGCGCCTGCTCCAGCAGATGAACAACGCTGCCCGGGTTGCCCGTGACCAGCCGCGCGCGGCGGAACCGCGCAGGCTCGTGGTGCCCACTGCGCCGTCCGCACAACGCCCGGTTCACGCCGTCGGCTGAACGGTCAGGTGAGAGGAAAAGGTCTCGAACCCGCTCCTCCCGCGCGGCCCGAGCGGTTCTAGCCGCTCAGGCGGCACCGCAAGCGCCAGTCAGGGGCGTCACGGCTTTCAGCCCCTCACTGCGCATTGACGTCAGGCCACCGCCACCGGATTGCCGTAGAGCTTGCGCAGTTCATGCTTGGCCAGCTTGCCTGAGGGAATGCGCGGCAGTTCCTGCACGAACTCGTAGCTTCGCGGCCATGTCACCTTGGAAATGCGCCCGCTGACCCAGTCCCGCAGTTCCGACTCCAGCGCCGGCCCGGCATCAGCCCAGTCGCGCGGCTGGATGATGGCCTTCACTTCCTCTCCATATTCGGGATTGGCGACACCGATAACGGCGGCATCAAGCACCCGGGGATGCACGATCAGGCAGTCCTCGATCGCCTGCGGGTAGATGTTTACCCCGCCCGAGATGATCATGAAGTCCTTGCGGTCCGTCAGGAACAGGTAGCCGTCTTCGTCCAGCCGCCCCACGTCCCCGACCGCGAACCAGTTTGAGTGCCTGGGATGGGCCGCCTTCCGCGTCTTCTCCGCATCGTTCAGATATTCGACCCCGCGCTGCGGCAGCGCCTCGAACCAGATCGTGCCTTCATGCCCGGCAGGCAGCTCGTTACCATCCTCGTCGCAGATGTGGATCGGCCCCAGCGAGCTGCGGCCGACCGAGCCCGGCTTGCGCAGCCACTCCTCCGAAGTGATCGCGGTAGCGCCCACCCCTTCGGTGCTGCCGTAGTACTCGAAGATGATCGGGCCCAGCCACTCGATCATCCGCCGCTTGATCTCGACCGGGCATGGCGCGGCCGCATGAATGACCATCGCCAGCGAGGAAACGTCATAAGACAACCGGCCTTCGTCAGGCAGCGCCAGCAGGCGCACGAACATGGTGGGCACGAACTGCGCGATCTGGACGCCGTGGTCCTGGATGGCCCGCAGCACGCCCTCGGCGTCGAACTTGCGCTGTGTCACGAAGACCCCGCCCAGCCGCTGCGCGACCAGCATGCAGGACAGCGGCGCACCGTGATAAAGGGGCCCCGCGTTGAAGTAGACCAGCGGCTCCCATTGAGCATAGGCAGGCATGTAGCCTTCCAGCTTGTTGAACTCGTCGATCGGTCCAGGGGTGAAGGGCAGCACGATCCCCTTCGGGCGGCCCGTGGTGCCGCTCGAATAGATCATATGAAAGCCGGAAATCTCGTTCTCGACCGGGATGGCCGGCAGATCCGCCAGCGCGCCTGCCAACGGCTCGGCACCCGTGATCGGCAGCTCGCCTGCCGAATAGATGTGGTCAATGCCGGGAACCAGCCTGTCCCGATCCGCAGCCAGGGCCCGCGGGGTCTCGCCCAGCTCGGCAGAGAGGAACAGCACCTTCGCTCCGGAATCGCGGATGATGTACGAGGCTTCCTCAGGCTTCAGATGCGTCGAAAGCAGGGTCACGAAGCAACCGCAGCGGGTCGCGCCCCAGTAGACGATCGGAAAGTCGGGGCCGTTGCGCAGCATCACCGCGATGCGATCGCCCGGCTGCAGACCCATGCCGCGCAGCAAGTGGGCCACCTTGTTGGAACCTTCATCCAGCGCGCGATAAGTCAGCGTCTCGCCGGTATCCGCCACGATCAGGGCCAGGGCTTCGGGGCGGGTACGCGCGTGGAACGAGGGGTGATGACCCGGCATCGCTAGACTGTCCTCTCCAATATTATTTCTTGCACCCCTCTTAACCGATACGGGGGATTTTGTCAAGAAAAAGCCGTGGGAAATACCCCACAGAGTAAGTTCGGGAGGGCCGGTGATGGGCTAGTACAGCCCCCCCTGTTCCTGCACGAAATCGACCGGCTCCGCCATGTCCTCGCGCGAAGCGGCGCTCTTGGCAGCTTGCGCCGCGCGGATCTGCGCGACCAGGGCGTCCCGCTTGCGCGTGAACTCATCCTGCGCGGTATAGCGGTGCAGTTCGGTGTCCGGCTTGAAGGCCTCCCAGATCACCGCCGCCTTGGGATCAGTCCCGGGCTCCACGCCCATCACCTGCTTTCCGGAAGCCCGGTCGATCCGGACCATCCGGATACCGGCAGGCGCCACGAAGGGCTGGCGGCTCCAGCGCTCCTTGGTTTCCTGCACCAGTTGCTTGAAGATCGGCGCGGCGATCCGGCCGCCTTGCGCATAGCCCCCCAGCGACCGCGGGGTGTCGTAGCCCAGGTATACGCCCGCCACATAGTCCTGCGATCCGCCCACGAACCATACGTCGGTCGGCCCCGTGGTGGTGCCGGTCTTGCCGAACAGCGGCACGCCCAGATCCCGCAAGGCCACGGCGGTCCCGCGCGTCACCACGCCTTCAAGCATGTGGACCACCTGGTACGCGGTTCCGGCATCCAGCGCCTGCTTTCCGGTCCGCTCGATGCGGGGCATCGGCTTGCCGTCCCACTCGGCCATGTTGCAGCCCAGGCAGCGGCGGTTGTCGCCCCGCCAGATCACCTTGCCGTTGCGATCCTGCACATAATCGATCAGCGAAGCGGAATACTGCACGCCGTTGTTCGCCAGCGCCGAATAGGCGTTGACCATCTTCAGCACTGTGGTCTCGCCCGCGCCCAGTGCGAAGGAGAGGTAGGACGGGTACTCGCCGATGCCGACATTGCGGAAGGTGCGGATCACCCGCGGCATGCCGGTATCGTTGGCGATGCGCACGGTCATCAGGTTGCGCGACTGTTCCAGGCCCCAGCGCATGGTGTGGCTGCCACCACCGCCGCCGCCGAAGTTGCGGAAGCACTTGTTGCCAAGCCCGGCGCCCTGGTAGACGCAGAATGTCCCGTCCAGCACCTGCGTCGCCGGCGTCATCCCGTACATCAGGCCGGTTGCATAGACGAACGGCTTGATCGTCGATCCGGGCTGGCGCTCGGCCTGAGTGGCGCGGTTGAACGAGCCGAGACCCGAATCAAAGCCCCCCTGCATCGCCAGCACGCGGCCGGTGCCGGGCTGCTGGACGACCATGCCACCAGAAACCTCGGGCACGGACTTCACTGCATAGGTTCCCGAGGAAATCGGCGCGGCGGCCAGGATGTCGCCCACCCGGGCCTTGTCGGGAATGCCGGTCAGTTCGGCAACGGCACCGTCGGAAAAGCCGATCTGCCCCCGGCTGCCGCTGCGCGAAACCACCACGCCCACGCGCCAGTTCTGATAGGCGATCGTCTTGTTCGCGACGATGAGCTGGGTCTGCCAGTTGCTCATGTCGTCGATATGGGCGATCGGCCCCACCCAGCCGCGGCCGCCGTGGAAGCGCAGGAGGCCCGCACGCAGCGCATCCTGAGTGGCATGCTGCATCTCGCGATCCAGCGAAGTGCGAACCCACAGCCCGCCGGAGTAGACACTGAGAGGCCCGTCCTCGGCCGTCTCGCCGAAACGCCCGATCAGCCGGCGCCGCACTTCTTCGGTGAAGTAGCCGATCGCCGGATCGTAGCTCTGCCCGCGCCGGGGCTTCAGGCCCAGCGGCTGGGCCTTGGCGGCCGCGGCCTGGGCCGGGGTCGCCCAGCCATTGGCCACCATCTGGTCCAGCACGTAATTGCGCCGGGAGATCGCCATGTCTTCATACTTGGCGCGGCCGTAGCGCTCGGGAGCCTTGGGCAGGATCGCCAGGAATGCCGTCTCGTGCAGATCAAGCTGGTCGACGTCCTTGTCGAAATAGGCCCGGGCTGCCGCCTGGACGCCGAAACTCTGGCGCCCCAGCGGGATCTCGTTGAGGTAGAGTTCCAGGATCTGCTGCTTGCTCAGCACCGCCTCGATCTTGCGGGCGAGCACCATTTCCCTGAGCTTGCGGGTAATCGAATACTCGTCGCCGATCAGGATGTTCTTGGCGACCTGCTGAGTGATGGTCGATCCACCCTTGGCCCGGTCACCAGTGCCGAACTTGGATGCGTAGTCAACGACGGCACCGGCGAGGCCGGTATAGTCCACGCCCCCGTGCGACCAGAACGTCTTGTCCTCCGCCGCCAGGAAGGCGTTGATCATCGGCCGGGGAAAATCGACGAAGCGAAGCTGGACCCGGCGCTCACGCGCATAGCTGTGGACGATCTCGCCATCGATCCCGCGCACCATCGTGGGCAGCGGCGGCTGGTAGTCCAGCAGCTTGTCGGCAGAAGGCAGGTCCTTGGTCAGGATCGCCCAGAACACGCCGAAAGCGGCCAGCAGGGCCAGTCCTATGTACGTCAGGTGGCGGAACCACGGCCGGCTCTGCCAGGCCTTGCCGATGCGGTGGAAGAAGCCGCCGGCATCGCGCCGGATGCGATAGCTGCCGTCTTCGGCGGCGTGTTCGGCCTGGTCGCTCATTGCGCCCGCCCTCTAGCACGCGAGTTTCGCCCAATGCCAGCGCTCACGGCCCATCCGTCGCACGCAGGCCCGCCCCTGCCTCGGCAAGGGTCCGCCGCACCAGGAAGGCGCGGATCGCCGCGGCCGCCGCCGATGCTATCGTCTCGCGCCCTTCCACAGAGCTGATGTAGGCAGCATCCTGCGGATTGCTGATATAGCCTGTCTCGAACAGGATGGAGGGCACGTCAGGCGCCTTCAGCACCGCCAGCCCGGCCGATTCGATGCCCTCCCGTCGCAGCGGGATCCGGCCCGCCGCCTCGCGCAGCACCAGCCCCGCCAGCTCCGCCGAGCCCGCTTGTGCCTCCCGCTGCGACAAGTCCAGCAGGATCGCCCCCACCGTATCACTCGTTTCGGACAAGTTCACGCCGTTGACGGTATCGGCGCCGTTCTCGCGCGCGGCGAAGCGCGAGGCCGCCTGGCTCGATCCGCTTTGCGAAAGCACATAGACGCTCGCGCCCCGTGCTCCTTCCGCATCGGCGCTGTCGGCATGGATGGACACGAACACGTCGGCACCCAGCCGGCGGGCGATGTTGGGCCGCTCCGCCAAGGCAATGAACCGGTCATCCTCGCGCGTCATCGCTACGCGGATGCCGCCTGCCTCAAGTAACTGGTCCCGCAGGGCCCGCGCGATTGCCAGCGTGACCTCCTTCTCCTTCACCGCCCCCTGGCCCGCACCGGGATCGAAGCCGCCATGGCCGGGATCGATCACCACCAGCGGCCGTCCGGCGTCCTGCGGCCCCTGCACCTGGGGCAGGTCGATCACCCGCTCGGCAGGGGGCAGTTCCACGCGCACGACGTAGTCGTACGCTCCGTCGGAAGCTCCTGGCCAATCGGCCACACGCGCCCGATAGGCCAGCGTGCCGGCCAGGATCGCCAGCGGCACCGCCAAGAAAAGTACCAGCCTGATGCCGCGCAACATGGTTGCCAGTGCGTAAGTAATGATACCCGAGTCCGCAATGCCGCAAGCAGCTCATGCCCTCAATCACGGCAAAAAGGCGCCGGCTGCGCCGCTTGTCGCAGGGCCTCATCGCAATGGCGGCGCGCCCTACACTGCACGCCCCCAATCTCCTTGCCGACCGCTACCATGAATGCTAGTCCGCATAGACCCGGCGCCCTGTCGCTTCGATCCTCGCAATCCGCGACAATAGCCACCATCTGGCTGCGGACTGGAACGATCCCGCCAGATGCCGGACGTCACGACCGGAAATTCTTTCCGGACCGGAACAGGTTGACGCGAACCATGAGAATGCAACTGCCGTCCTGCCAGCCTGTGCCCGTTGCGGCATGGGCGGTCCGGACGCATGTCGCAGCGCGCCCGATATCGGCGCGCACTCGCCGGCTCGCAGACACGAAAGCCGCAAGCGGAGCAACGTGCTCCGGACTGCCTCACACCACCGCGACGGACACGGGCAACGGCCCGCAAGGCTCCTTTGGACACCGTCGCGATTCCATCGCACGAAATCGCGCCGCCGCCGCCCTCGGGGCTGGGCCGCGGCGCTGGAGAATACACAATGGCAACGCGCATGCTGATCGATGCGCGCCACCCGGAAGAAACGCGGGTGGCGGTACTCAAGGGCAACCGGATTGAAGAGTTCGACTTTGAGTCGGCCGACCGGAAGCAGATCAAGGGCAATATCTACCTCGCGAAAGTCACGCGGGTAGAACCGTCGCTGCAGGCGGCGTTCGTCGATTTCGGCGGGAACCGTCACGGCTTCCTGGCCTTCAGCGAAATCCACCCTGACTATTACCAGATTCCCAAGGAAGACCGTGAAGCGCTCCTCGCCGAGGAAGCCGCGCACGCCGAAGAGGAAGCCGCGCTGCGCGCCAGCGAGGGTGAGGACGACGAGGAAGACGGCAACGGTTCCGACGAGGACTTCGGCGACGAAGGCGGCCTGACCGAGGTAGACACGTCCGAGAAGGACGAAGTCTCCACCATCGAGGGTGGCGAGGAAGAAGGCGGCGACGAGGACTCCGCCGACGAATACGGCAGCGAGGACGGCGGCGAGGACGGGGCTTCCGGCGAAGACCGCTCGCAGCGCCGTGGCCGTGGCCGCAGGCAGGGCCGCAACGGCGGCCGCTCAAAGGAAGCGGACGAGCTGCGCGCCAAGCGCATGGCGCTGCGCCGCCGGTACAAGATCCAGGACGTGATCCAGCGCCGCCAGGTGCTGCTGGTCCAGGTCGTCAAGGAAGAGCGCGGCAACAAGGGCGCCGCGCTGACCACTTATCTCAGCCTGGCGGGCCGTTACTGCGTGCTCATGCCCAATTCCAGCCACGGCGGCGGCATCAGCCGCAAGATCAGCTCGACCAGCGACCGCAAGCGGCTGAAGTCGATCATCTCCGAACTGAACCTGCCGCGCACCATGGGCTGCATCGTCCGCACCGCCGGACTTCAGCGCACGAAGACCGAGATCAAGCGCGACTTCGATTATCTCGCGAGGCTTTGGGACGAACTGCGCGAGACGACGCTGCGTTCGTCGGCCCCGGCTCTGATCCATTCGGACAGCGACCTCATCAAGCGCGCGATCCGCGACATCTACAACCGCGACATCGAAGAAGTCGTGGTCGAGGGCGAGGAAGGCTACCGCGCCGCCAAGGACTTCATGAAGCTGCTGATGCCCAGCCACGGCCGCAAGGTGAAGCCTTACTCCGACCCGGTTCCGCTGTTCCAGCGCTACGGCGCCGAGGACCAGCTTACCGCGATGTACGATCCGGTCGTGCAGCTGAAGTCGGGCGGCTACATCGTCATCAACCCGACCGAAGCGCTGGTCTCCATCGACATCAACTCGGGCCGCTCCACCAAGGAGTATGGCATCGAGGCGACGGCGGTGAACACCAACCTCGAAGCCGCGCACGAGATCGCCCGCCAGCTGCGCCTGCGCGACATGGCCGGGCTGGTCGTCATCGACTTCATCGACATGGAATACGGATCGAACGTCCGTAAGGTCGAGAAGGCGATGAAGGAGGCGCTGAAGAACGACCGCGCCCGCATCCAGGTGGGCCGCATCTCCAGCTTCGGCCTGATGGAGATGAGCCGCCAGCGCCTGCGTACCGGCGTCCTTGAAGCCACCACCCGCGCCTGCCCGCATTGCGATGGCACCGGCCTGGTCCGCACCGCAAGCTCGGCCGGCCTGTCCGCGCTTCGCCTCATCGAGGACGAAGCCGCCAAGGGTCGCGGCACCGTGGTCTCGCTCTTCGCCAGCACCGAGGCGGCGATCTACCTGCTCAATGCCAAGCGCGCTGACCTGGGCGACATCGAGATGCGCTACGGCGTCACCGTCGAGGTGATTCCCGAAGGCGAGAACGAGGGCGCCAAGATGCGCGTACTCTCGTCGGGTCCGCGCAACGAGTTCGTGCCCCGCTTCGATCCGATCGCCGAGGAGGTTGAGGACGAAGGTCCGTTCGAGGACGAGGAGGACGAGGAAATCGCCGCCGAGGAGCAGGCTCAGAGCGAGTCCTCCGGACGCGGCGAACGTGCCGAAGGCGAAGGCGATGGCCGCCGCAAGCGGCGCAAGCGCCGTCGCGGCCGCAACCGCGATCGCGGCGACGAGGCGCACGCCGACAGCGAAGGCGAGAGCACGGACGACGGCGCGGCTGAAGCCGACGAATCCGGAGACGATCGTGGCGACTACCTCGCTGACGACAACGCTGAGGAAGGCGCCGAGCCGACCGAGGCGAACGCCGAGGACGAAGCTGAGGGCGACACCTCTTCCGCCGACGAAACCGACGCGCCGCGCAAGCGCCGCCGTCGCGGTGGTCGCCGTCGGCGCGGTCGGCGCGACGAGAACGGTGCCGAGGGCGGGTCCGAGGCGGGCGACGAGGCTTCCGCCGAAGACGCTGCTGAGGACGCCGCTGAGGGCGCCGCCAGTGAGCCCGCTTCGCTGGACGGCGCGGTGACGGCTGACGCGGGCGATGCCATCGTCGCCGAAGTCGCCGCAGAAGTGGCCGAGGCGCCGCAGGCCGAAGCTCCTGCGCCCGAGGCACCGGTCGCTGAAGCCAAGCCCAAGCGCACCCGCCGCAGGAAGGCCGACACGGTCGCGCCGGTCACCGTCGACGAGGCTGCCCCCGTTGCCGCGGCCGAGCCCGCCGTGGAAACGGCTGTCGAGGCGAGCGGCGAACCGGCGCCGGAAGCCAAGCCCAAGCGCACCCGCCGCAAGAAGGCCGACGCCGAAGCCCCCGCCGTGGTTGCCGAGGAAGCCGGTGAAGCGCCGGCCAAACCGAAGCGCACTCGCCGCGCCAAGGCCGCGGTCGATGCGACCGAAGCGCCGGCCGAGGGCGCCGAAGCGCCCGCCAAGCCCAAGCGCGCCCGCCGCACCAAGGCCGCAGAAGCTCCGGCCGAGACTCCGGCTGAGCCGGCTCCGGCCCAAGCGGCTCCGGCAGCTCCCGAAGTGTCGGTGGCGCCCGCCGCGGCGAATGAGGACACCGCGGAGGCTCCGGCCGCCAGCGAGGAACAGGGCCCGCCGCGCCGCGGCTGGTGGCAGCGCACGTTCGGCAACTGACCGCGCTTTTCCGCCAGGGATTCAGAACACCCTCCGGCCACGGCCGGGGGGTGTTTTTTTTGCACCCGCACCTGCGGCCGAATCTGCGGACAGCAACGGGCGCACCGGCAGCGCGCAACGGCCATGCGATACGAGAACCGGCCCGCCACCTACTCACGCGCCGCGCCCGACATCCGGACGACAGTGCTCTATGGACCGGAGGCGTAGCCCAGTGCCGATCCCGCTTCGGGCGCCCACACCTCAGTCAGCCGGCCAGGCAGCCCGGACAGCAGTTGCACACCCCGCGGGGGGAGCACGTTTAAAGGTGATGGAGCTGCACGCGCCGCGTCGGGCGTCAGCGCCCCGACCGGCGCTCAGGCGGGCGCCCGCCGCTTGGATGGGATCACCACGCCATCATAGAGCAGCGACAGGATCGGCACACGGCGGATGCCCTGCCAGGCCCAGTACGAAAAAAGGAACGACAGCACGGTCACCGCCAGAGCCTTGAACGCCGGAGGGACCGGAACCGGCTGCAGCACCAGCACCAGCAGCGCGATCCACGGCAAGTGGAACAAGTAGACCACGAAGGACGAGTCAGTCAGGCGACGCACGAGCGAAACGGGGCGGTCGAGCAAGGCCCGAGCAAGGGCGATCATCACCTGCGTCATGCCGATCGCGGCGAACGCGGCAATGAAGCGCTCCGTCATCGGCGACACATCGTTGTGGATGGTCAGCCACAGCACGATCGCCCCAACTCCGACGATCGCGACCGGGATCGAAATCCGGCAGGTGCGCTCCAGCATGGCCCGCGTGCGCGCCAGCACGCAGCCGAGCGTGAACCAGGGCGCATAGATGATGATGTCGTCGACGCGCAGGATCTGCTGCGGGAAATTGGTGTTGAGACCAGCCATGTAGAACGCCTCAAGCGCCAGGGCCTCCCAGATTCCGATCACCGTGCCCAACGCCATGATGACCCAGAAGAAGTGACGCGCGCCCCACGCGTCGATGCGCTCCGGCACCATCCCGCTTTTCACCGCCGGGAACCGCGACGCAAGCCACGCCACCGCGACCGAAAAGTACAACAACGCCATCAGGAACCACAAGTGGCGCACCCAGTACCCCCCCGATCGCACCGCGTTATGCTGCCAGTTAGGCACTGCCTCGTGGAGCGGCATGTTGGACCACTCGCAGAACAGGTTCATCAGCGGGACCAGCGTGACCATCGTGGTGACCAGCGGAAAGCCCAGGCGTACGAACCGGCCCTTGAGCCAGGCACCCGGTTCGCGCCGCGCCAGCAGCAGCAGCGCGAAGTATCCCGCGACCACGAAGAAGGCGTGCATTCGGAACAAGTGCGTGGTCTGCGAGAATTCTAGGAAGCCCGGCACCGCTTCGCCCGAATGGACGATGAAGTCCTGCCCCACTTGGTAGCAGAGCGCCACGTGGTACGGGATGCCCAGCAACATCAGAAAGGCTCTGAGCGTGTCCCAGAAATGCTGGCGCTGGCTGGTAGGGCTGTTCTGCATCGTGATCTTTCGGAGCGGTGCCCCCACGCATCCCGCGCGTTTTCGGCACCAGCGGCGCTAACACACGATTCTTGCGCGCGGCGCAAGCCAGCCACCGCGCCCCGCCGCCTTCC
>Ga0233380_1000174_pt1 | contig 35765 bp, 29 predicted proteins | sample ElkDunMinimDraft_9_FD_191541 | JGI IMG/M metagenome (GOLD analysis project Ga0233380, IMG submission 191541) | Fecal eukaryotic communites from dung pellets of Tule Elk in California, USA - Elk Dung F36 | ecosystem: Host-associated > Mammals > Digestive system > Large intestine > Fecal | place... | reverse complement strand
GCAAGAGCGGGCTGGAAAAGGCCACGACCTATATCCGCCTGCCCTCGTTCAATAAAGTGAAGAACGACCCGGCCCTGTACGCCCACGCCTCCCGCGTGCTGCACCAGGAGTCCAACCCGCATAACGCCCGCGTGCTGGTACAGAAACACGACACCAAGGAAGTGTGGGTCAACGCCCCGCCCATCCCGCTGGAAACCGACGAGCTCGACGCCGTCTTCGACCTGCCCTACACCCGGCGCCCACACCCGGTCTATGGCGACGCCAAGATTCCGGCCTACGAAATGATCAAGACCTCGGTGAACATCATGCGCGGCTGCTTTGGCGGCTGTACTTTTTGTTCCATCACCGAGCACGAAGGCCGCATCATCCAGAGCCGCTCCGAAGAATCCATCCTGCGTGAGATCGAAAGCATCCGCGACCAGGTGCCAGGTTTCACCGGCACCATCTCCGACCTCGGCGGCCCCACGGCCAACATGTATCGTCTGAACTGCAAGTCCGACACCATCCAGAAGAGCTGCCGTCGTCTGTCGTGCGTATACCCCACGATCTGTCAGCACCTGGAGACCGACCACAAGCACACCACCCAGCTCTACCGCAAGGCACGCCGCATCCCCGGCGTCAAACGCGTGGCCATCGCCTCCGGATTGCGCTACGACCTGGCACTCAAGGACCCCGAGTACGTCGAGGAACTGGTCACGCACCATGTCGGCGGCTACCTGAAAATCGCCCCCGAGCACAGCGAAGACAACACCCTGACCAAGATGATGAAGCCCAGCATCAAGGCCTACGACGACTTCAAGGAGATGTTCGACCACTTCTCCAAGAAGGCAGGCAAGGTGCAGTACCTGATCCCCTACTTCATCGCCGCACATCCTGGCACCGAAGATTCGGACATGCTGAGCCTGGCGCTGTGGCTGAAAAAGAACAAGTTCCGCCCCGACCAGGTGCAGACCTTCTACCCCTCCCCCATGGCGCTGGCCACGGCCATGTACCACTCCGGCCGCAACCCGCTGAAAAAGGTCAGCTACAAGAGCGAGCGCGTCAGCGTCGTGAAGCAGATCGAGCAGCGCCGTCTGCAGAAGGCGTTTTTGCGCTATCACGATGAGAAGAACTGGCCGATGTTGCGCGAGGCGCTTAAGGCGATGGGGCGTGAGGACATGATTGGGGATGGGGTGCATCAGCTTGTGCCGGCGGAGAAGCGGGCGGCCAGGCGTAATCCGCGTAGTAAGCCTGTGCGGAAGGCTGTCAAGAACCGTCGGTAGGCGCGTGCCACCTTCTCCGAGCTTTGGTGCGGGGCGAGCGGTGCAGGACTCGCCGTGAAATCATCCATGATGGCTCGATCGCGACATCCATGTCGCTCACGGTCCTGCACCGCTCGCCCCGCACCAAAGCTCTGACAATTCTGCCACGACCAGGCGACGCCTACTGACAGGCTGCCGGACACGAAAACTCCAAACCACTAGTATGTATCTGCGCTGGCGATAATCGGCCGGCGCAGTGTTTTTTTATTTGTTGTAGAAGGAGATGGATATGAAGCAGCCGATCAGAGTGGCTATCGCGGGGTATGGGAATCTTGGGCGGGGGGTGGAGGCTGCGTTGGGGCAGAGTCCGGATATGCGGCTGGTGGGGGTGTTCAGCCGGCGGGATCCTGCGGGGGCGAGGCTGCTGGATGGGAGTGTGCCGGTTTATGCGATGGCGGATGTTGAGCAGTATCAGCATGAGGTTGATGTGATGATCCTGTGCGGCGGCTCCAAGACTGATCTACCGGAGCAGAGCCCTTATCTCGCCCAGTTCTTCAATATCGTGGACAGTTTCGACACTCACGCGAAGGTCAACGAGCATCATAGCGCGCTGGATCAGGCCGCCAAGAAGTCAGGGCACCTTGCCATGCTGTCCGGCGGCTGGGATCCGGGCCTGTTCTCCCTCAATCGTCTGTTCGGCGAAGCCATTCTGCCCCAGGGCGAAACCTATACCTTCTGGGGCAAGGGCCTGAGTCAGGGCCACTCCGATGCGGTGCGCCGCGTGCCGGGCGTGAAGAAGGCCGTGCAGTATACCCAGCCCTCTGAAACCGCCATTGAGCGGGTGCGCAGCGGCGAGCAGCCTGCCCTGAGTACCCGTGAGAAGCATACGCGGGAATGTTATGTGGTGCTGAATGAAGGTGCCGAAGCTTCTGCGGTGCGAGAAAGCATCGTGACCATGCCGGACTACTTTGCTGACTATGACACCGAGGTGCATTTTATCGATGAGGCCATGTTCGACCGGGATCACGTCGCCATGCCTCATGGGGGCTTTGTGATCCGCAGCGCGGTGACCGGCGATAACAACAGGCAGACCATAGAATACTCGCTGAATCTGGGCAGCAATCCGGAGTTTACTGCCAGTGTGCTGGTGGCTTATGCGCGGGCGGTGTATCGGCTGGTGAGTGCTGGGGAGACTGGGGCCAGGACGGTGTTTGATATTGCGCCGGGGTTGTTGTCTCCAAAAGATCCTGCCCAATTACGTGAAGAGCTGCTCTAGAAGCCAATAACCTCGTCAGAACTATCTTCGGCGTCGCTGCTGTTGTTCGATGGCAGCGACCATTTGATTCCGTTGTAACTATTGCCTTCCTGACCGAGGGCCAGCAACCTGGCCGCCTCCTATTCAGATGAATATCGCAGATAATATTTTTGATAAATCCATTTAATTCAATATATTAGATACAATTATCGGTTGATAGGCAAACTCGCTATCGCCATGAGACGTGCGTGCGAGAACGGCGGGAAATGTGAAGACCTAAACCATCGATCAAGTGCTTGTGTATGTAGGGAATGTAGGATTAAACTCGTTCAAAATCAAAAATAGATAGTGTGCTTGCGCGCTATACAGCTGTTAGCTGCCCTAAATAATTCAAGCACGGAGAATTAAATTGAAGAAGGTTACTCTACCCTTAATGCTCGCTGTATTAGCTAGCGGTTGTACTTCGGTTCAGGTTCAGCCAATTAAGTCTGGTTTGAATCCACAGAAAATATGTATAGAAGAAAACCCCAAAGTTATCGTTGGTGACTTTCTTAGTGTTGTCAGAAATAGAATTGAATATCACGGGATTGACACAGAGGTCTACGAGAACAAAATTCCAGAAGGCTGCGAATATACAATGACCTACACAGCGCTAAAGGGCTGGGATTTAGGAACCTATATGCATCATGCTGAACTTCGCTTAGAGCATAACGGGCGTAGAGTAGGTTATGCGGAATATCATCTAAATGGCAAAGGTGGCTTATCTCTTATGAAATGGCAGGGAACAAAAACAAAAATGGACCCTGTTGTAGATGAGTTGCTTGGGAAGTAAGCAGTTAACAAGCGCAAGCAGTCGGAAAAATTACTCGCTGCGCTCCCAATTTTCCGCTGTTGCGGACGTTATGCTCTTAAGAATCAGGGATACCAATGTCAAAACTTAATGTAGATCAGAAGGCCATCATCGACCTGCTTTCAGACAAGAAAGCTGATTTCCTTATTCCGGACTATCAACGGCCTTATGCCTGGAACGAAGAGCAATGCCAAACACTGTGGGATGATATATTTTTATTTTCGTTTCCCGATAATAACTACGAAGCTTTCGACGACAATGAAGAATATTTCCTCGGATCAATCGTTACTTATAAAAATGAATCTGGGAAATCAGAAGTCATTGACGGCCAGCAAAGATTGACCACTCTAATGCTTATTTTGCGAGCGTTCTATGACAAGTTCGAAAACATGAAGGACAAAAACTCAATACTCACTCGTGATCGTATTGAGAAATGCATCTGGAAAACTGACACCTTCGGAACAGCAGATAAAAATACTCTTAAAATTGATTCAGAAGTTGCCACGGACAATGACAAAGAAGAATTTCTTGAGCTGTTGCGCACCGGAATAGTTAAGCAGGGCAGTAAGAATCAATATGTCCTTAATTATCAATTTTTCCAGAAAAAAATCGATGAATTCCTACAGGAATTCCCTAGCTTTTTCCCGTACTTACCAGCACGTATTTTAAGCAACTGCATCCTTCTTCCTATTGAAGCGGAATCTCAAGATACCGCACTTCGTATTTTTTCGACTTTAAATGATCGTGGTTTGCCATTGTCAGATGCGGATATATTCAAAGCACAATTCTACAAATACTACGGATCATCCGGAAATAAAGATGAGTTCATTTCGGAATGGAAAAAACTTGAAGAGATAACCAGCTCGGTATTCAATCCAATCAGTGGGACTCCGATGGATGAATTATTCGCTCGCTACATGTACTTTTTGCGTGCGAAAGAGGGGAACAAAAGCTCAACAACAGAAGCTCTACGTAAATTTTATGAGCGCAACAAGTATCAGTATCTAAAACGCCCTAATACAATCGAAGAATTAAAGTCTCTCGCTTTGTTTTGGGAGAGCGTATCAGATCAAGACAAAACTCGATTCTCTGAAGATGTTCTTAAAAAATTATTTGTCTTAAATTACGCACCAAATGGTATGTGGCAACACATAACATCAGTCTATTTTTTGCAACACAAAACTAATGATGGAACATTAAGGGATGCAGAATTCTGTAAGTTTCTCGATAGAATAACTGCTTTTATTTTCGCCTATGCCATTACGAATCCCGGTGTAAACGCGTTGCGCACGCCCGTATACGACGAGATGGTTAACCTTGTTAATGGTGGTGAGGTTAAATTTTCTAAATACAAATTCAACAATACACAAGCACGCACATCTTTTGAAAATTATGTGTTCACGAACCAAAGGAATGCAACTCGTTCCATGATTACTTGGTACGCCTACACTTTTTCAGGGCAGACGCTTCTCGGATTGAACGAAGTCTTCCATTTAGAGCACATTTACCCGAAAAAGCGCCAAGAAATGGAAGGTGGTCTTAAAGACGAGGACAATATTGACTCGCTTGGCAACAAGATACTACTAGAAAGCGCCATCAACATTAAAGCATCAGACTACAGATTTGAAGATAAGAAAAAAATCTATAGTGGGGAGCAGAGACGCGGTAATTACAAAGAGCCTAGTAAGGTTACCGAAATAAATGATCTAATTGCTTACAACGAATTTGGAGGGCAACAGGTAATTGAACGTAATAGGAAAATTTTAGACAAATTTTTTAACTTTCTGCATGACGAAGAATTAATAGCATAAATAGCACATAACAAAGTGCTGCACACGGATAAATTACTCGCTGAACTCGCAGTTTACCGGTGAGCACGGCGTTATGAACCAATCGAATTTAACCGTAACCATTGAGCGAAATGGGGTTCGTCGATTGTTCCAGCGGCCAATGATTCGATGGTAATGACGGTATCTGCTTCAGAGGCATTGATGGTGAGCCCGTTCATCTCCAGGAATAACGCGGCACAAACAAAAGCTGTTCGCTTATTTCCATCTATGAAGGGATGATTCCTGACAATTCCAAACGCATAGGCAGCTGCCAGTTGGTGCAAGCTACAATTTGCATCGTAGGCGAATTTATTTTTTGGGCGATCCAACGCGGACCGCAATAATGATTCATCACGTATGCCCGTCGACCCTCCATGTTCAGCGAGCAGCAAACTATGTATATGGGTGACCGCCTGATAGAGCAGCCACTTTGGTTCCTTCACTTGGCCAGTTCCCTCAAGGCGTTTTTGTAGCGCTTCATAACGCCTCTTGCGGCCGTAACCTGCTCTTCGAATTCAGGATCGTAAACTGTCAGGGTGTAGCCTTCGGCACCTTCAACAAGGTAAAGGGTATCTCCGCGCGCTGCATTGAGCTTGTTCAGCGCCTCCTTTGGCAGCAGAATACCCATGGAATTACCCACTGCTGTGACTTTGACTTTGAGCATAGTGCGCCTCAAGTTATTACAAAAGTTATAACATGCTAGTCTCCACGCGTATGTCCGTCAAGCTCAATATACATGTGGACCAGTAATGGCAGGGCTCATAGAAATCACATCAAATGCGCGGGGTCAGCTGCTCAAGCTTTGAACCACACGTGCTGACCTTCACCGTTATCAATCTGCTCGACATCCTGATTCGCATGATGGTGCTGGGCCAGCTTTTGCTGCTTTGCGTGTTATTGCTGCGCCAGCCGGTGACTGTCATCCGCCAGTTACTGCTGGTATGAGGGCACCTACGGCATTAACAAAAGGATTTGCCCATGGATAAACAACTGCAAACCCTGCAGCGCAACCTGGAAGCTGCCGCCCAGCGCGCTGATTCCGAAGGTATTGAATTCTGGTTCGCTCGCGACCTGCAAGTACCGTTGGGTTATGCCCGCTGGGAGAACTTCCAGACTGCCATTCAACGGGCCGTGAGTTCCTGCGAAGCTAGCGGCCATGGTGCTTCCGACCATTTTCGTGGCGTCACGAAAATGGTCGATCTTGGTAGCGGCTCCAAGCGTGAAATTGATGATTTTATGCTAACCCGCTACGCCTGCTACCTGATCGCTCAGAACGGCGATCCGCGCAAGCCCGCGATCGCCTTTGCGCAGAGCTATTTTGCTGTCCAGACGCGCAGGCAGGAGCTAATTGAGGACCGTATGCGTCTGCAAGCCCGGCTGGAGGCGCGAGACCGGCTGAAAGAGTCGGAGAAGGCACTATCACAGAATCTCTACGAGCGCGGTGTCGATGAGGCCGGCTTTGCCCGCATCCGCTCCCGGGGAGATCAAGCTCTGTTTGGCGGCCACACCACCCAAGCCATGAAGAACCGTTACGGCATTGTCAAAAGCCGCCCGTTGGCGGACTTTCTACCGACCCTGACCATCGCGGCCAAGAATCTAGCCACCGAAATGACCAACCACAATGTAGAGCAGATCAACCTGCAGGGTGAGCGGGCCATCACGGGAGAGCATTTACAGAACAACCAGAGCGTCCGCGACATGTTGGGACAACGAGGCATCCAACCGGAACGCCTGGCTGCCGAGGAAGACCTGAAGAAGCTCGAGCGTCGCGTGAAAACCGAAGAAAAGAAACTCGCCACGGGCACCAAGGCCTTGCCTCCACAGACTAAGCAGGAAACCTGAGCAGAGTCTGCCTTAGCCCCGGTACAATTTAGGTTATTGTGTCAAGCCATTTTTAGGTTATCAGGTTGTGTCCGCCGGCATCCAGACGTTACCCCTGCGCTTTTGCCGCCAACGCATCATCAATCCCACTGGCCCGCACAGACGCCTCCCTCGCATTCATTCGCGCCACGTAATCCAGAAATACCGGCCGTTCCTCCAGCGTCTTTTGCATCATGCCCCAGCCCAGGTAGCTTGCTGTCAGCAGATCTGCAGCGGTGAAGTGGTCGCCGCAAATGTAGGATTTGTTTTTCAGCGCGGACTCCAGAGCATCCATGGCATCCGTGCGCTGGCCGCAACCGACCGCTCGGGCGTTTTCGGCATCAATCTTCCAGTCGAAGGCTTTTGCCGTGGTCGCCATTTCCAACGGGCCGGCAACAAAAAACATCCAGCGGTAGTAGGTGCCGCGCTCGCGACTGCCGACGGCGGGTGCCAGGGCTTTGTCGGGGACCAGCTCGGCGAGATAGGCGCAGATCGCCGCCACTTCCGTTACCACGGTACTGCCGTGGCGAATGGCAGGCACCTTGCCCATGGGGTTGATCGCGAGATAATCCGCAGCCTTCATGCTGGTGCCGAAGTCCTTGATCTCAACATCATAGGGCAAGCCCGTTTCTTCCAGCATCCAGCGCACGATGCGGCCGCGTGAATAGGGATGGGTGTAGAAAGTAATGTCCGCCATGAGGATCTCCTTGACCGAGCTTGGATTCAACGATAACTGAAAAGGACATCGGGAAGCCTAGAAGATATATAGGCCGGAACCCGCCCTAAATTAAATACCGAATTCCGATGGTCCTGTTAACAGCCTGTTAAATCCTCTCAAAAAATGATCACTATAATTACCAATAAAGATTAAATTGGTAACCATAGTGACCAATATAACCCGCCCGCCTATGCAACCACCACCGGCACAAAGCCACCAAACACCATGCGCTGACCATCGAAAGGCATGGTGTCGTGATCGGGTTGCATGCGTGGATCGTCCATCACTTTCTGCATGCCGATATCTCGCACCTCCTTTGAGGGCCAGGTGATCCACGAAAATACTACCGATTCACCGTCCTGGCGCTTTACCGACATTGGGAATGAGGTCACCTTCCCCTCCGGGACGTCGTCCTCCCAGCATTCCACTATGCTAAGCGCGCCGAACTCCTTGAAAATGACTGCAGCTTTCTCTGCCATTTCAACATATTGCGCCTTCCTTGCGGTGGGGACTGGTACCAGAAATCCGTCTACGTAGTTCATCATCATTTCCTCATATTCAGCTGATCATTGATCTTACCCCGTGAGGTTTTCACGGGAACTGATTGCTTGTCGGATGACGACGCCCGAATTCGACAGCAGCGGCAACTAGCAGCTGTTAGTTCTCACCCGGAGCCCCTGCTAGTGCGCGGTACACATTCACCATCGCCAGCACCGTCTCTGTTTCGCTGCGCACCAGAGTATCACGCATGGCGGTTAGCTCCTGCTCCGCAGCCAGCAGTTCGAAGTAGCCGATAAAACCCTGTTCGTAGCGGTCACGGGCCTGCGTTACCGCCACCGTTGCGGAGTCGGTGGCGCTTTGCAGCAATGTGGCACGTTGCTGGGATTGCTGATAGCGCAGCAGCCAGGTTTCTGTCTCTTCCAGCGCCAGCAGGACCGTCTGTCGATAGTCGGCCAGCAGCTCGGCGGATTGGGCATCGGCGGCGTCGATGCGCGCCTGCACCTGGGCGCGATCGAGGAAACTCCAGTCGATGCCCAGTACTACGCGCCCTGTCTGCGCACCGCCGGTGAACAGGTCTGTACCGCTTCCGGCCAGCGAACCGAGTAAGCCATCCAATGTAAAGCGCGGAAACAGATCGGCACTGGCAACACCGATGCGCGCGCTGGCGGCTGCCAGCCTTCTTTCGGCGGCCTGAATATCGGGGCGGCGGCGCAGCAGATCACCCGGCGTGCCCGCGGCAATGGAAGGATGGCTGTCCGGCAGGTCTGCGGGTATCTGCAGCTGCGAAACCAGCGCGGTGGGCGATTGACCCGTCAGCACACCGATGCGATGCATGGTAGCGCCTATCTCTGCTTTCAGTTGCGGAATCACGGCCCGGGTAGCATCCAGCTGGGCGCGTGCCCGCACCTGGTCGAACAACGTGCCGCGGCCGGCATCCAGTCGCGCGCTGACAATATCCAGCGAGGCCTGTTGCAGGCTGACGTTCTGTTCGGCAACCAGCAGTTGTTGCTGCAGGCCGCGAAGCTGAAAATAACTGCTGGCCATCTGGCCGGCCAGCGCTACCTGCAGGGCCTGTTGGTCCGCGCCGGTTGCCTGCAGCTCCGCTTCGCTGGCTTCGGTGAGGCGACGCAAGCGTCCAAACAGATCCAGCTCCCAGCTAAGCGCCACGCCAGCCTGGTATGACTCCGCCCGTTCCTGATCGGGCCGGATGCGCTCTGATTCTGCCAGGCGCTGGCCAGCCACCTCGGTGCCAATTGTCACACTGGGCAACTGATTGCGGCGCGCGCCTCGCAACAACGCTTCCGCCTCGCGGTAACGTGCCAGCCCCGCCTGCAAACTGCGGTTGCCCAAAATGGTTCGTGCAATCAAATCGCCGAGTAACGGATCGTCGAAACCCTGCCAGAACCGCTGCTCGTTATCAGCGAAGGGCGTTTCCGAATCCTGGGCAGACGCATCGGCATGAAGGAATTGCTGCGGCTGAACCGTCTCCGGTGGGTGATAATCCGGTCCGGCTGCACAGGCACTGAGCAACGCTGCCATCATCAGGGTTCCTGCCAGCTTACTCATATAACTCTCCTCGAAATTCTTCATCAAATTGTTCTTCCGTGTCTTCAAAGCGCTTGGCCACTGCTCGCAGTGCGACGTAGAACACCGGTGTCAGCAGCAGGCCGAACAGGGTCACGCCGATCATCCCGGTAAACACGGTGATGCCCATGGCGTTGCGTACTTCGGCACCCGCGCCAGTTGCCAGTACCAGTGGCACCACGCCGGCGATGAAGGCCACCGAGGTCATGATGATCGGGCGCAGTCGCAGACGGCTCGCTTCGAGCGCGGCACTGACGGTGTCGCGGCCCTGCAGTTCCAGCTCGCGGGCAAACTCGACGATCAGAATGGCGTTCTTGCAGGCGAGGCCCATCAACACCACCAGGCCGACCTGGACGAAAATGTTGTTGTCGCCTCCCACCATCCACACGCCGAACAGCGCAGCCAGTAGACACATGGGCACGATCAGGATTACCGCCAGCGGCATGACCCAGCTTTCGTACAGTGCCGCGAGTACCAGAAATACCAGCAGCAGGGCGAGCGGGAAGACCACTATTACGGCATTGCCCTGGGTCATCTGCTGGAAGCTCAGATCGGTCCATTCCAGCGTCATGCCGGCCGGCAATACTCCCTCCGCCACGTCCACGACGGCAGCCAGGGTTTGCGCCGAAGACAACTGGGTGGCGTCCGACTGGCCGATCAGGTCTGCCGCCGGATAGCCGTTGTAGCGGATCACCGGGTCAGGCCCGAAACTCTCGCGCAGCGTGACCATGGTGCTGAGCGGCACCATGTCGTGGTTGGCGTTGCGGGTATACAGGTGATCGATGTCGCTGGGGTTGTCGCGGAACTGCGCATCCGCCTGCGCCATCACCCGATAGGTGCGGCCGAACAGATTGAAGTCGTTGAGGTACTGGGAACCGAAATACAACTGCAGGCTGCCGAACAGATCGTCCAGCTGCACACCCTGCGCCTTGGCCTGCATCCGGTCCACGTCGGCATCCAGCTGCGGCACATTGGCCTGGTAGGAGCTGAGCGGGAAGAACATGCCCGGCGTTTCACTCAGCGCCACGGCCAGCTCATTGGTGGCGGTTTGCAGCTCTCCATAACCCGCACCGCGACGATCCTGCAGGTAGAGGGAGTAGCCCGATCCGGCTCCCAGACCGAAGACCGGTGGCGGCATGAAGGTAATGGCAAATCCTTCGTTGATGTCCGCCAGTTTGGCGTTGATGTCATCGGCAATTTCCTGGGCAGTACGGTCGCGCTCGTCAAAGTCGTCGAACACCATGAACACCGTCCCGACGTTGGGCGTGTTGGTTCCCTGCAGCGCATTGAAGCCGACGAAGGCCAATGCGTCGGAGACGCCCTCTGTTTCCAGCGCCAGTTCACTGACCCGGCGCGCGACGGCTTCGGTGCGATCGAGCGATGCACCCTCCGGCAGACGAATGCTGCCGGTCAGGTAAGTCTTGTCCTGCACCGGAATAAAGCCACCTGGCACTTTAGTGAACATCATGACGGTGCCAGCGAGCAGCAACAGATACACACCGAACACCAGTCCGCGGCGGCTCAGGCTGCGACCGACCAGGGATTCGTAGCGCTGCGCATTGCGCGCAAAGAAGCGGTTGAACGGACGGAATATCCAGCCAAACAGGCGACTGATGACGCGCGCTGGCAAATCCGGCGGTGCGCCGCGCGGTTTCAGCAAGGCGGCCGCGAGCGCGGGCGACAGCGTCAATGAGTTGATGGCGGAAATGACCGTGGCGATCGCGATGGTCATGGCAAACTGGCGATAGAACTGGCCGGTGATGCCATCCAGAAAAGCCATGGGCACGAAGACCGCGCTGAGCACCAGACTGATGGCCACGATAGGTCCGCTGACTTCGCGCATCGCCTGGTGTGCAGCCGCCAGAGGCGCCAGACCTTCTTCGATGTTACGTTCGACGTTCTCCACCACCACAATGGCGTCGTCCACCACGATACCAATCGCCAGCACCATGGCGAACAGTGTCAGGGTGTTGATCGAGAAGCCCAGCAGCAACAGCACCGCAAAGGTTCCGACGATGGACACCGGCACCGCGAGCAACGGAATCAACGAGGCGCGCCAGGTCTGCAGGAACAGGATCACCACCAGCACGACCAGCGCGACTGCTTCCAGCAGCGTCATGATCACGGCGTGGATTGAGGTACTGACAAACACAGTCGGGTCGTAGGCGACTTCCCAGCTCAGCCCCTCTGGAAAATCACCTTCCAGCTCGGCCATTTTTGCTCGCACCGCGGCCGAGACGTCCAGGGAATTGGAGCCGGGCGCCTGGAAGATCGGCAGCGCAACCGCCTGACGACCATTGAGCAGGGCCCGCAAGGCATCCTGTGAGGCAGCCAGTTCAACTCGCGCCACATCCCTCAGCAGTGTTACCTCGCCCTCTTCACCGGTCTTCAGGACGATATTCTCGAATTCTTCAACCGTTTCCAGCCGGCCCTGGGCGTTGATCGATATCAGCATATCCGAACCCTTCGGCATGGGCGGTGCGCCAATCTGTCCGGCCGACACCTGAATGTTCTGCTCCCGTACCGCAGCGCTGATGTCTCCCGCGGTGATACCCAACGCCGCGGCTCGCTGCGGATCGATCCACAGGCGCATCGCATAGTCACCCGATCCAAACAGACCGGCCTGCCCTACACCCGGTATACGTGCCAGTTCGTCGCGGATATGCAGTACCGCGTAGTTGCGGATATAGGTGGCGTCGAGGCTGTCATCCGGTGAAATCAGGTGCACCGCCATCATCAGATTGGGCGATTGTTTCTGGGTCGTCACACCCAACTGACGCACATCCTCAGGCAGTCGGGGCAAGGCTTGGGAGACGCGATTCTGTACCTGCACCTGGGCCTGGTCCGGGTCGGTGCCCAGGGCGAAGGTCACGGTCAGCGCCAGGCTGCCGTCACTTCCGGCAACCGACTTCATGTAGATCATGTCCTCTACGCCGTTGATGGCCTCTTCCAACGGCATGCCCACCGTTTCGGAAATGGTCTTGGGGTTGGCGCCGGGATAACTGGCGCTGACCAGCACACTGGGAGGCACCACTTCCGGGTACTCGGTCACCGGCAGCAGCGGAATGCTGATCAGCCCTACCACAAAGATGATGATCGACAGCACCGACGCAAAGATCGGTCTGTCCACAAAAAAACGCGAAAAATTCACGGCAAAAATCTCCCGGAGCGCGTCTGCAAAGACGCGCCCGTATCAGTCAAATTGAATCTAAAGGAGTTCTTAAGGGGCCGTCGCGATAGCGACAGCTTCCGGTGTACGCATGTCGACGTGTTGCGGTGTCACTTCTATGCCGGGAAAGCTGATCTTCTGCAGACCGTTTACCACGACACGCTCTCCTGCGGTGAGGCCGTCGGTGATCACCAGCAATCCATCCACCCGACGACCGGTTTCAACGATGCGTCGCGCGACCCGGTTGTCGTCATCCAGAATATAAAGGTAGCGACGATCCTGATCGGTCAGCACCGCTTTCTGATCGACCAGTAGCGCAGCACTGGCAGCGGCCACCGGCATTTCCACCCGGGCAAACTGGCCCGGCCGCAAGGCACCGTCGGGATTGGCCACCTCTGCGCGGTATTGCAGGGTGCCGGTGCGGGAGTTGTACTGGTTGTCGACGAAGTCCAGTCGACCCAGATACGGGAAGTCCTGCCCGCCCGGTAGCCCAATGCGCACTGGCATCGCCTCGCTGTGAGGCTGATGGTGAGAATTGTCCTGCACTGTCTGCTGATCGCTTTCGAAATAGACATAAAGTGGGTCAACCGACACCAGTGTGGCGAGCAAGGTGCTGTCTGCGCTGGCCAGGTTACCGCGGGTGATCTCGGCGCGGCCGATACGCCCACTGATCGGCGCCTTGATCCGGGTATATTCCAGATCCAGCTGAGCACTTTGCAACGCTGCCTCCGCCGCATCCACCGCCGCCTGTGCCATGATCTGTGCCGCATGGCGCTGGTCATATTCCTCGCGGGAGACCGCGCGGCGCTCCCATAGCTCTGCCGCACGATCCGCCTCGCTGTTGGCCAGAGCCAACTGACTGCGCATGCGTGCCAGCTCCGCCTGCGCTAACTGCTTACGCGATTCATAAGGACGCGGATCAATGACAAACAGCACGTCACCTTCACTGACCAGCTCCCCCTCTTCAAAAGCAACCTGGTCGATGTATCCGCTGACCCGCGGTCTCAGTTCTACTGTCTGGGGCGCCTCGATCCGGCCACTGAAGCCCCCCCAAAGGGTGACCTGTTCAGCACGAACCGCGGCCACTTCCACCTGTGGCGGCGGGGGCACTGAAGTATTACTCTGGCCTTGCGCATCGCAGCCGGCCAGGAAACCCAGCAGCACCGCGAATGGCAAAGCCAGTTTGGCATTATTGAAGAGTGTTGCTTGCATGTTGTTCTCACTTCCCCGTCGGGGTACTGGTCTAATGGTGCGAAACGATACGACCAGTGCCCCCGCAGCAGGTAGCGTGTTACTGCCGCAGGATTGCCTAATTCTGTTTGTGAGGGGAAATGGGGCTGTATCGCATGTGTCGAGAGCAATCCTCTCTCTTACTCAATACTTTAAAAATAGGCCCAGTTCACGCTGGTTTGCGCGATGCTGCCGAATTATTGCCTATTCCTGCAATTGTGGCGAACAGCTCATTCGTCTTACCCAATCCTGTATATACTCCTGACCCATCTCTGGAGACTAACCATGAATACTGCCACTCATTCTGTTCCTGTCGCCGATCCTTTTGTGGGTTCATTCACCCCGCCTGCCGAACCGATGTGCCAGCGGCTGGCCGAGCTGGTTTCGGCGAGAATGCCTCAGGAAGGCATTTATGGGACGGACATTCCGAGACTGGACCTGATTCGCGTCGATACCCCCACCCCTTCCATGTCAGTCGTGTACGAGCCGGCGCTGTGCGTCATCGCGCAGGGCTCCAAGACGGTGCGGCTGGGTGATCGCGAAATTGTCTACGGACCCCTCAGCTATATGGTGTCCAGTGTCGACCTGCCGGTGAGTGGTTGTGTGGTGGAGGCCTCGCCGGAAAACCCCTATCTGGCGGTGAAGATCCGCATCGACCCCGCTGAAGTCGCTGACCTGGTGCTACAACTGGGAGACGCGGCTCCAACGGGGCCGGTAGATTGCCCCTATGGCTCCTGCGGCCTGTGCATTGCGCAAGTGGACCTGGGCATCCTTGATGCGATGACCCGGCTGGTGCGACTGCTCGACTGCCCTACCGACACGCGCATACTGGCGCCGCTGATTCAACGCGAAATAATGTATCGCGCGCTGATTGGGGAAATGGGCTCGCGCATGCGTGAATTCGTGTCTGCTGACAGCCAGTCGCACCGTATATCGAAAGTAATTTCCGTGCTCAAGAATCGCTTCACCGAACCGCTGCGGGTCCGTGAGCTGGCAGACAATGTGAACATGAGCGAGTCCGCGCTGTACCATAGCTTCAAACAGGTCACGCGCATGTCACCCGTGCAGTATCAGAAGAAGCTGCGCTTGCACGAGGCGCGCCGACTGATGCTGAGCGAGGGCCTGGAAGCCGCGACTGCGAGCTATCGGGTGGGCTACGAAAGCCCCTCTCACTTCAGCCGCGAATACAGCCGCATGTTTGGGGCGCCGCCGCGGGCAGATGTCATCAAGCTGCGCGGGGAAACGGGGAGCAAGGTGCCGGCGTGAGCAGGCTGCTCCAGTAACTCCTGGACACACCTGACCTGAAAGTCTCCCCGCACTCTCACACTGTCGGCACCGTTCCGCCATCGATCACATACTCTGTCCCCGTGATTGACGCGGCACGGGGCGACACCAGGAAGGCAACAAGGTCCGCCACCTCCTCCGGTTTTGCCGGACGTCCAAGGGGGATGCCACCCAGCTCATTCATAATGAGCTGTTTGCCTCCTTCATAATCGGTATCCGCCTGCTGCGCCACTCGTTCCACCAGCGCGACCGCCGCCTCGGTTTCCACCCAGCCCGGCGAGACCCGCACCACGCGAATACCCTTTGGGGTCACTTCTTTTGACAGACTCTTGCTGTACGTGGAGAGCGCCGCTTTCGCCGCCGCGTAAGCAGTAGTCGCGCCGGGAAGGGGCAGTTGACGCTGAATCGATGTCACATGAATGATGACACCGGAACCCTGTTCCAGCATTGATGGCAGAAGTGCCCGGTCGATGCGGACTGCAGCCATCAGGTTCTGGCTCAACTCCGTTAACCATATGTCGTCATCGAGCATTGCGAAACCACCGGCGGGGGCAGCTGAGCCCCCCAGGACGTTCACGATGATGTCGATGCCACCAAGCCGGCGCAAGGCAGCATCGGCCAGGACAGTGCAGCCTGCCGCGGTCGCCAGGTCGGCGGCCACGAAGTGCACTCCTTCCGGCACGGTGGTGGGAATTGACCGTGCACTCGTGATTACTTCGACACCGCAGTCACGCAGCACGGACACGACGGCCGCGCCAACGCCCTTACTGCCACCGGTGACAAGTGCCCGCCGGCCGGCAAGTTCCAGATTGAAATTCATAAGATCTTCTCCGTCGTAATTGATCCGTGCACAGTGTGAAGATAAACTCCCCAAATGACTATAACGCACTGAAAAGTAAGGTACTTACCAAAAAGTATGGATAAGACATGGACACCCGTCACGGCTGCCGATGGCGTGGAGAAGGCATTGAAGATTCTCGAGGGGCGCTGGAAGCTCGTCATCCTGTTTCATCTGTTTGGAGGCAAGCTGCTAAGATTCTCCGAGCTGGAACGGGCGATCCCGGCTGTCTCACAAAAGATGCTGATCCAGCAACTGCGGCAGATGGAGCAGGACGGTGTCGTCCGGCGAATCGTCCACCATCAGGTACCACCCAAGGTGGAATACGGCCTGACCGATTGGGGGCAGTCGCTGTGTCCGGCACTGGATGCCTTGCTGAAATGGGCCACATTACGCGAAGATGATGGCGCTACATAACAGGGAAATTATGGAAACGATATCATTTGAGGACTTTCTGAAAGTCGAACTCAGGGTCGGCCGCGTCGTAAGCGCCTCTGTCTTCAAGGAGGCGCGCAAGCCTGCCTATGTGCTGCAGGTGGACTTCGGCGAGGAACTTGGCATCAAGAAATCCAGCGCCCAGATTACTGCGCTCTACCAACCCGAGGAGCTTGTCGGAAAACTGGTCGTCGCCGTTATTAACTTTCCCCGCAAGCAGGTCGGCCCGCTGATGTCCGAGTGCCTGGTGACAGGCTTTCACAACGAACAGGGCGAAGTGGCACTCTGTGTGCCGGACCAGCCTGTTCCTCCCGGGACCCGATTGCTGTAGGAGATTCGATGAAACGACCCGCCAGCGTCAAAACCCTCGAAGAATTCGGCAGGATACAACTGTCGCCGTCCTTCTTCATGAGGGACTTTCTGTACTCTGAAATCTCCCAGATCGAAGGCATTCCCAATATCCCTGACCATCCTGAAGTGGCAATAAAGGCGGGAGAACAGCTGTGCCAGCAGGTTCTGGAGCCGATCCAGGCGCGTTTCGGGCGCATCTGCATTCGCTCTGCCTTTCGCTCCCAGGCGGTCAATGCTCGCGGGGCTGAAAACAAGAACCAGTACAACTGCGCCAGCAACGAGAGCAACTTTGCCCACCATATCTGGGATATCCCCGATGAAAACGGCCACAGCGGCGCGATGGCCTGCATTGTCGTCACCAGCTTCCTGCCCTACTACGAGCGCACCGGTGACTGGCAGGCCCTGGCATGGTGGATACACGACAATATCCCTGGCTACTCGTCCATGTATTTCTTCCCGAAACTGGCGGCATTCAACATCGGGTGGCATGAGGCGCCCAGAAAGACAATCAACAGCTACGTGGCACCGAAGGGCTGCCTGACCAAGCCGGAGATGGCCAATCACGATCAGGACCATAGCCCCGAGTATGCGGCACTGGAGGCCTGGCTCAAGGAGCAGCGGCGGTAACATCTGTAACTTATCCAAACACACGTACTCACGCAGAAGTTGTATCCTTGGTGTTACACACGATCAGGAGGACGAATCATCATGGCCGGCGGTTGGGCAAAAGACGGGGCAGTCCAGGATCAGATCGACGCCAGCATCGAGGACGAGGTCAAGCGCACCAGAAGCCAGCTGATAACCGGCGACAGTGCGCTGACCTGCGTGGAATGCGACTGTGAAATCCCCGAGGCGCGGCGCAAGGCCCTGCCCGGCGTCCAGTTGTGCGTCGCCTGCCAGACCATCCGCGAAAGCGAACCCGTCAATCCTGGTGGCATCAACCGCCGAGGCAGCAAGGACAGCCAGCTGAGGTAGTCGCAAATACCTGGCTCAGTAGCCCTTGCAGAAGCTGTACAAACTGCAGCCTTGATGCGACGATTACCCGCACATTTTCCCAGTTTAATAATCGGTCATTTGTAACAATTGAAAAATCTGATGAGACAAATTGGATGGCTGGCCTGCGTCCTGTTCAGTTCGCAAGTGCTGTCCCAGGGCGAAGTCGAAATCCCCTTCCTGGCTGACACGGCCCGGCTGCATTCCGTGGTCGCCGGCGTACTGGAACTGGATGAGAACGGCCAGGGCAGGCTCGGCGACGGCCAGTGCAATAACCTTGATCTGTCCGATCTGACAGTGGTGCCCGAGGATGGCCGCCTGGCTGTCAGCATGGACTTGAATACCACAACTGGCGCCTACGTGCTCGGGGCCTGTCGCGGCCCGGCGCCGTGGCTTGGTCTGCTCACCCTGAGGCTGACGCCGCAGGTGATGGCATCGGGGCTGGCCATAGAATTTGTGCCTGATTCGCTCCAACTGTCGCGCCCGGATGGCAGTGCCGGCATTTTAAGCGCACCCGCCCAGATCCTTGCCGATTCGCTGCTGGTACCGCGCATGAACAGCGTTCGCATCGATCTGGCAGGACCATTGAACAGCCTCGATGAACTGATCGAGCAATTGATGGGGCCGGAGCGTGCGCAAGCCGATGAGCAGTCGCTGGTCCAGCGCACCCGCATCGCTCGCCTCGAAACCGAGGAAGCCGGTCTTCGGGCATGGCTGGCTTTCCAGGTTCGTGCCATCGAGCCTGACGATCGACCGCCCGAGCCGAGCCTGAACGCCAGCGAAGTAGAACAGTGGCAGACGCTTGAAGATGAGTTCGACGGCTTCTTGACCGCGATCATCTCGGCCCTGGCCCACTCGACTGAATCTCAGGACCTGCGAACAGAGTTGCTTGCCACCCTGCTGGACGCCCGCCACGCGATCGCCGAGGCGCTGACGCTGGATGATCCCGCAAATGATCCGATTCGCGAACTCTTCCTGACCACATGGGACCGGCTGCGGCCCCTGCTGAGCGAACTCGAAGCCCTGGAAATCCCTGGGCTGGACGTTGATTTCAGGCTTGCCGCGTTCATGGCCGGCGGCGACGCGCTGCGGGCGCTCGACGCCCTGGGGGCGGATTATGGTTTCGAGATCACGCGTGACGGCCTGCGTCGGCTGGCCCGCCTGCTGCTGTCCGAAGAGGCACCTGCGAGCTTCACCCCGCTGCCGCTGGAGGTAGACCCGGAGTTTCGTTCCCTGTTTGGCCTGGAGGCCAGCACCGAGCCCACACCCGCCACTCCCGCCATAGCACAAGTGATGCAGCAGATCGCCAGTGGCCTTCGCCTGGCGGGATCCTGGCTGCTGCCGACTGCCCAAGCTAACAGCGTTCCTCCAGCCGAGGCGCTCAAGGGCATGGTGCCGAGGCTGGACAGTCTCGACCAGTATCTTGAACTGGTCGCCAGCCTGTTGGATGAACAGGCCAGCGCCTGGCTGGCCGACAACGACAATTTGCCGGACAGATTGACGGAGCGACTCGACCCGCTGGTGCGCGCCACCGCCTGGAAAGAATCCTGCTGGCGCCAGCTCGAAGGCACCAACAGCAATCCCAAGGTACTGCGTTCGCCAGTCGGCTCCGTGGGCATGATGCAGATCAACGGCCGTGTCTGGCGCAGCGTCTACGATCTCGACCGCCTCAGCGATGAGGTCGATTACAACGTCAACGCCGGCATCGAAATTCTGACCCACTACCTGGTGGACTATGCGATCCGGCGTGGCGAGCACGAGCAGCCCGGCGGCGATGACAACCTGATCAAGGCGACCTATGCCGCTTACAACGGCGGCCCCTCGCAACTGTCGCGGTATCGCAAGGAAGATACGCCCTCGCGCCTGCGAGCTATCGACAACGAATTCTGGCGCCATTACTCCAGCATCACAACCGAAAAATGGCCCGACATCTCCAGCTGCTACTCGGTTGGAGATTGAGGGTTCGGTAGCTTCGTATTCTTATTCTGCTGGCAGCCCCGACTTGCTATAACTGCCGTCCGTTGGGAAAGCTCGGAGACAGTTGAGCTTTCCGGGCGCCTGCATTACATCTTCATGATTCCGTTATGACTCGCAGTTTTTGTGTAGCCAATGCAACACTGCGGGCACCTCGCATTCCGGCAAACACTGCACGGAACACCATAAAAAATTCATTGAATTCAACAAATTGGAGAAAATGCACTGTAGATACGGAGAAACCCACAATCTCCAGGAGGTGGGCCGACGCGGAAGCCATGAGGTCTGACGGTCTAAACCATCGATCAACTGATTGTATCTATGGTGAAATTAGGATTAGACTCGTTCAAAATCAAAGTATGGATAGTGTGCTAGCGCACTATAGAAATGTTATGACGTGCAATTAAAGTTAGGGTGTTGATGAATGGATAAGAAAGTTCAAGGCTCTTGGCTAATTCACCATACAAATAAACTTCAGAATGTAACTAACCAAGGTGATTACCAGAATACTTTTGTTGCTGGTAAAGCTGGCATTCTACTCTCTGCAATATCAGAGACTGGTCAAAGTGTCATCACAAATGAACGGCTGCATGTGTTAGCAAATGCATCGAATATCAATACGGCTTTTGAGCTCCCTAAGCTGCTTGATATTCTAAAAGAACAAGAGTTAATTGATGTGGCAGGTAATAGTGTAGGGGTTTTAGGTGTGACGACAATATCCGCCCTCCAGCATACTGCAAACATTTTTGAATCACTTGAACCAAAAAATATTGAATTGTCAGCTATAGAGCTAGCTGAAATAGCATCAAATAAGCCTGTGAGTAGCAATGATGTTTCGGAAATGCTATCTGATACGTATAAGTTGGCTACCAATGATGTAAAACGTTTATTCTACGATTCAGAAAAAATTGGTTTTATTGATGTTGAACCTATCACAAAAAGTGAGAAATTGATCTTTAATGGCAATTTGTTTAGACGTGATTCAGCGATAAAAACTAAGGCAGTCCTAGATTCATTAAGCACTCAAGAGCAATCTTCGCTCTTGGAATTGACTGAAGCTATTAAGAAAAAAGCATGCCTTTCATATACAGATGCTATGACAATGCTGGGAGAAAATCTTTTTAGGAAAGTAAACTCTATAGGTTTTTTCGATATTAATGTTGTTAGCAATAGTCAAGAGGAAGTTGGTTATTTGACATTGCCTTCGGCATTTTCAAAGTACAGCAGCTCTATGGTTGATGACGCTTTTGACTTGGCAAAAGCATTTGTGGCTTCCTTGACTTATGGAATGACTAAAAGCTCCTATGCGAGAGGCCAAATCTCCATGATTGATCGCTTACTTGGAGCGTTAATAGAAGGCAGAGAAGTTGGGCCTGTTAATGCAATTGGACAAGACTATAAAATTTTAGAGTTAAAAGGAGTTGTTGCCATTCGACATGGGTCGAAAGGGGGGCGGAGTGGCCCACTAATGAGACTTCTGAAAAAAGAAGTTGGAGAATTGGCTTTGCAAGCTATAAGGCATGGAGATGTTAGCGAGCAGTCAATACAATCACTGCCTGGTGCTGCAATTACAAAATTTAGAGGACCTGAAGCCAATCGCGAAATTATTCGCAGAGAGCAAATACAAAAAAGTCCATTTGAGACCAATGATATGATTAGTGCTTTAAGAACAGGAGGTGGTTTCTAATGGTCAATAAATTACCGAAAGGCTTTGAAATGGAAGAGCAACTTAGAAGTTATTTTATGCAGTCAGGTTATTTTGTTGTGCGTGGCGTTCCATTTGTATATGAAGGATTTGATGTAACAGATATTGATATTTGGCTATATAGTAGAGAATCTTCTCTCACGAGAAGCATTACTATCGTCGATGTGAAGAACAAAAAAACACCCCAAGCAATAGAGCGGATATTTTGGGCTAAAGGGCTAGCCAAAGCCATTAAGGCAGATAAAGTAATTGTTGCAACTACTGATAAAAGAAAAGAAGTTAAAGACTTTGGTTCTGACTTGGATGTATTAGTTTTGGATGGGTCGTTTTTATCCAAGCTTAATAAGTCAGAGGGTTTCTTGAATAGTCGACTTTCCGATGAAGAATTTATTTCTGAGATAGAAAAGTACAGCCTAGGCAAGCTTGACGGCGATTGGAAGGGACAAATAGTTAAGTGCAAAAGTCTATTATCCAAAGAAATTGGCTTTGATGAATGCAATCGATGGCTTGAAGTGTCGAGATTTTTTGCGGAACAAATATTAACAAAACCAAGTCAGCTAGAACTCGCTCTTAGGTGCTTTTATTACTCTTTATCTCTGTTTTGTATAGGCGTCGACTTTATCTTAAAGGAATTATCTTTTTTAGATCATGGTAATAGAGTAAATAAGCTTGTTGAAGGCTTCACGTTTGGCTCAAAGGGGAAAGAAGGAGTTACAAAAATGTTATCTCTTTCTTTGTCGTTGGTCGAACAATTTGCGCCTGAAGGAAGATCTATATCTTCACAAGTCCGCACTTCGGTAATGGCCGATTTTGATTCCTTACCAACCAACATCCTTGGCGAATATTTTTCGAAAGCAGAAGTCGGAAAAATTACTTTCTCATCTGCAAAAGAGCTTGAGGGCCTTGCAATGAGCAGATTATTTAGAAATCACTCGGAGTCTTCCATCGAGTTAAAAGGAGTGATTGGTTGTTTACTTGATTGTTGGGGAATTAATAGGAAAACGTTCAGCGAGGTCGTAAGCACGTCATAACAAGTGTTCCCAGTGGACTTGAGAGCTCCCTCGGTTCAGTTGACACCCTGACCTAACTGTCAGGAGTGCCAGAAGATGCCAAGACCAGGTCCTAGAACGATCTATAAGTCGAAATTCTTGTGAAAGGGAGATCGGTATACAGAGATAAACTCAAGTATCCTCAGACTGCGGCTATTGGAGTGTGCCGCTGTAGAAATGGATGGTACTTTGATTATTTGGAGTATGAATAGTTCTAACAGATCGATCCTAAGCGAAAAAGTATTTCGTCGTGCCTTTTGCAAATGGCGAAAATGCCACGCCAACACACTTTTTCGCCAGATCAGGGGCGTTGGCTTATGCATTAGCACCGGCGTTGGCATCGCACTCGGTGCGGCCCGCGGTAACAAGCACGCCAATGGCGAAGCGGCACCATGAATTAGGCAATGGCATCTATGTTACGTCCGCTTGCAAGCCACTAACGACTCCTGTGCGTCATCGCACTCGGCTCCATGCTCCTCGCAACTGGGTATGCTATCTATGTCGCCATGGATACGAGATACCAGCGAGCCCACGATCCCGTTCGCATCGCTGCCGCCGAATCCCTGCAGAGCCTCGTTCGCGAGTACCATCAGCGCAGTGGTGGTCGCCTTCCCTTCGAGGAGCGTGCGGTCACGCAACCATTCATGACCGTGATAGGTCACAGTGTGGAGCATGAAGATGAAATGGCGCAGGTGCCTGCCCTACGGCGTGGTGGGTCTTGGGGCAACTCGGATGAGCTTGAAGCGGAACTCAGCCGCGTACTTGAGCGCCCCATCACGCTCCCACGCGAGCCGCAGCGTTTCGCCACGTTCGCTCCCAATGTGTATATCTACTACGTTCTGGAGCGCGATTACTGCGTAGCCGTTCACCTCTTCGAGCCATCATCGATCTCGGTGCCCTATCAATTCGGCGACGCCACATTCCACAGCCACGCAATCTGCGAGCAAAAGCCAAACTAACCAATTAGGTTAGTTTTCAAAAATTTCGATACCCTCCTCCCATCCTACAGAACTTGCAGCAACTACAGCGTTAGAGGCGTGGTGCGGGGGAAGCCGCTGCAGGACCGTCAGCCGCATGGATGCGGCTGCCGAGCCGACATGGATGTCTTCACGGCGTGTCCTGCAGCGGCTTCCCCCGCACCACGCCTCGGCCTACTACTTCTTCTTCAACGCCTGCTCAAACAACGCCGCCATCGTCCCCATCTGGCGCTTGTTCGCCGAAGCCGCCTCAAAATCCTTCTTCTGCCGCTGCGCATATTGCGTCTGGTTGCGCCGCGAGGAATCGCCCTGCCTGCCGGCAGTAGCTGCACCCGCAACAGGCAGTTCGTCACCCAGACGCATGGTCAAGGCAATGCGCTTGCGGTCCAGATCGACCTCCAGCACCTTGGTCTTGACGATGTCGCCCGCCTTCACCACATCGTGCGGCGTCTTCACGAATTTCTCGGACAAGGCGGAGATGTGCACCAGGCCGTCCTGATGCACGCCGATGTCGACGAAGGCGCCAAAGTTGGTGACGTTGGTGATCGTGCCTTCCAGCACCATGCCAGGGGTCAGGTCGCTGATTTTTTCCACGCCATCCTTCAGCTCGGCGGTCTTGAACTCGGGGCGCGGGTCGCGGCCGGGTTTTTCCAGCTCGCGCAGGATGTCCTGGATGGTCGGCAGGCCGAACTCCTCCGTCACGTAGTCCTGAGGATTGAGTGCGCGGATGAAGGCCGTGTCGCCGATGATCGACTTGAGGTCGCGCTTGTTGCGGGCAGCGATGGCCTCGACCACACCATAGGATTCCGGGTGTACCGCGGAGGCATCGAGCGGATTGTCACTGTCGTTGACGCGCAGGAAGCCGGCGGCCTGCTCGAAGGTCTTGTCGCCGAAACGTGGCACCTTCTTCAGATCCTTGCGACTGTCGAAGCGGCCGTTGGCGTTGCGGAATTCGATGATGTTGTTCACCAGCGTCTGGTTGAGACCGGACACGCGCTTGAGCAGGGGCACGGAGGCGGTGTTGACGTCCACGCCGACGGCGTTCACGCAGTCTTCCACCACCGCATCCAGGCTGCGGGCCAGTTTCACCTGACTGACGTCGTGCTGGTACTGCCCTACGCCGATGGATTTGGGGTCGATCTTCACCAGCTCCGGCAGCGGGTCCTGCAGGCGGCGGGCGATAGAGACGGCGCCGCGGATGGTGACATCAAGATCGGGAAACTCCAGGGCGGCCAGCTCGGAAGCGGAGTAAACGGACGCGCCAGCCTCGTTGACGATGACGCGGCGCGCCTTGAGTTCCGGATGTGCCTTGAGCAACGCGCCCACCAGCTGGTCGGTCTCCCGCGAAGCGGTGCCGTTGCCGATACTGATCAGCTCGGCGCCGTAGCGACGGCATAGATCGAGCAGCACACGGGCAGCCTCTTCGACCCGGTTCTGCGGCGCGTGGGGGAAGATGGCGGTGTGGTCGAGCACCTTGCCGGTCTCGTCGACAACGGACACCTTCACGCCGGTACGCATGCCGGGATCAAGGCCGATGGTGACCTTGCGGCCGGCAGGTGCGGCCAGCAGCAGGTCCTTGATGTTCTTGGCGAAAACCTCGATGGCGTCGTCTTCGGCGCTCTCGCGGATCTGGGTCAGGAAGTCGGTCTGCAGATGGCTGTGCAGCTTGACGCGCCAGGTCCAGCGCACCACTTCCAGCAGCCATTTGTCGGCGCCGCGGCCCTGGTCGCTGACGTCCCAGAAGTTGCCGATCAGCACCTCACAGGGGTGACGTGTCCCCTCCTCCAGATCCTTGATGTCCACGTCGAGCTGCAGGATGCCTTCCTTGCGTGCGCGGAACAGCGCCATGGCGCGGTGCGAGGGAATCTTGTCGAGGGCTTCGGAGAACTCGAAATAATCGCGATACTTGGCGCCTTCATTCTCCTTGCCCGGCACGACGACGGAGATGATCTGCGCTTTCTGCCAGAAGTATTCACGCAGCTGACCCAGCAGTTTGGCGTCCTCGCTGAATTGCTCGATCAGGATATGTCGGGCGCCATCGAGCACGGCCTTGGTATCGGCGAAGCCGGCCTCCGCGTTAATGAAGGCCTCGGCTTCCTGCTCTGGATTGCGGTCGCGTTCGGCGAACAGCATGTCCGCCAGTGGCTGCAGGCCGGCTTCGCGGGCAATCTGGGCCTTGGTGCGGCGCTTGGGCTTGTAGGGCAGGTAAAGGTCTTCCAGTTCAGTCTTGGTGCTGGCGCCGCGGATCTGCTTCTCGAGTTCCGGCGTCAGTTTTTCCTGCTCGCCGATGCTCTTGAGCACGGCATCGCGACGCTCTTCCAGCTCGCGCAGATAATAGAGACGTTCCTGCAGCTTGCGCAGTTGGGTGTCGTCGAGACCGCCGGTCACTTCCTTCCGATAACGGGATATAAAGGGCACCGTGGCACCTTCGTCGAGAAGCGCGACGGCGGCAGCAACCTGGGCAGGACGGGCGGTAATTTCACTGGCAATCTGATCATACAAAAAGGACATACTTCTCTAACCTGTAAACAATTGAACGTGTGCGCATTGAAGCCGCGCGTGCGCTTGAAAATCAGAAATCAGGCGGCGGTGCCACCCTCGGGTTTGGCTGCCTGACCCGCCGCTTCTTCCGCCTTGGCCGCCCTGCGCTCGCTGCGCTGCTGCTCCACGGTGATGCCCCGCGTGGCGCGCTCGTTGAGCATGTCGACGTGAGCGAGGAAGCCGCGCAGGATGCTGATCTCCATCTGATCGGGAATGATGCGGCCGAACAGGCGGCGCATGCGCATCATGAGCATTCGGGGATTTTCGCGGTCGTGAAAGTTGAGGTCAACCATCACCTGCTCGAAATGCTGGTAGAAGTTTTCCAGTTGACCGGCGGTGGCTCTGGGCACATCCCAGTCGTCCTCTTCCACACTCGCGTCAGCAGCTGTGCCCTGCCCGCCGCCGGTCTTGCGCGGTCGGTGCGGGGCTTCCTGACGGGCGAGAAGCGCCATGCGCACCTCATAGCTGATCACCATGACGGCGGCAGCCAGGTTGAGCGAACTGTACTCGTCGTCGGCCGGGATGTTGACGTGGAAGTGACAGAGCTGCAGCTCCTCATTGGTGAGCCCGGAGTCCTCGCGGCCGAACACCAGCGCCACCTTGTTGTGGGCGGAGCTGTCCGCTACCTGCTGCGCGCACTCGGGCGGGCTGAGCAGCGGCCAGGGGATACTGCGTGCCCTGGCACTGGCACCGATCACGATGCCGCAGTCGGCGATGGAGTCCTCTAGCCGCTCGGTCACCACGGCGTTGTCCAGAATATCGGTGGCGGAAACCGCGCGACCAATGGCGACACCACTGGGAAAGTCGTGGGGCGCCACCAGATGCAGATCCCGCAGCCCCATGTTCTTCATGGCCCGGGCGGTGGCGCCGATGTTGCCTGGGTGCGATGTATTCACCAGCACGATCCGTATGTTATTGAAATTGCTTTCTAAATTCTTCATCACAAGAAACGTGAACCTCTGCTGTCGCGGTAAGACGTCGCCATTCAGGGAAAGTCAGGGGAACAGAGTATAGCAGTTGCGCATGGCGGCCCTCCCGATATTTATCCGGGACGACGCAGGGGGATTTTGCTATCATCCCGCGTTCCCAAAACGCCGGATCCTACACGCCATGCACGCCACTGTTAACATCGCTCTCAAGGCCGCAAGAGATGCTGCCGAAGTTCTCGCCCACAACGCCAACCGACTCGACCGGGTCAAGGTCATCGAACAGGAAGGCGGCCAGCGCATCACCAGCCTGCACGCCGACGTCGAAAAGTCGATGCTGTTTCACCTGCAGAAGGCCTGGCCGGACTACAGTGTCCTGTCCACACTCTCCGGCTACACCGCGGGCAAGGACGAGAACAATGTCTGGGTCATCGACCCACTGTGCGGTGTTGATAACTACCTGCACGGCTTCGGCCACTTCTGTGTGTCCATCGCGCTGCGCACGGCAGGCCGCGTCAACCACGGCGTGCTGGTCAATCCGATGCTGCGCGAAGAGTTCACCGCCAGCCGCGGCACCGGAGCCCAGGTCAACACCCAGCGGCTGCGGGTCAGCCCCGCCAAATCACTGGAGAACGGCATGGTCTGCCTCGACGCCACGGCGTCCGACGCCGGGCTCAATGGCATTTCGCTGAGCCTGCAGCAGAAGCTGCAACTGCTGCACTGCGATGTCCGCCTCGCGGGCTGTCCTGCGCTGGATCTGGCCTTCGTCGCCGCCGGACGCATGGATGCCGGCTGGCTGGGCGACACCGACGCCGTCTCCGTGGCCGCCGCCCTGCTGATCCTGCAGGAATCGGGCGCGCTGATCAGCGATGCCACCGGCAACCCCGTCATCGATTCCAGTGCGGAACTGGTCTTTGGCAATCCGAAGTGTTTCAAGCAGCTGTTGCAGTTGCGTCAGGCCAGCACAAAAGTCACCTGACAAATCGGGCTGACATGTCGGGCTGACAAATCGTGGACAGCCCCCTGACATAAAATGAGCGTCTGACGGGTCTCCTTGCCAGCACCGATTGCCAACATCGGGATCCGCTAATAACAATGACATAACAGGACCTCAGACCAGCAGTAGCGGAATTGCGCCATGGCTGTCGTGTAGGTGGCTCGGTTTTTTTCATGGCAGACAGTTCCGCTCGCAGCCGTTACAGCCTCATCCAGGACCCTGTCCCGGCGACACTCATCCGCATGACCGGGCCGATGATCTTCGGCATGCTGATGCTCTTCACCTTCAATCTGATCGACACCCTCTTCATCAGCATGCTCGGCACCGAGGCGCTGTCGGCCATCAGCTTCACTTTCCCGGTCACTTTCATGGTGCTGAGCCTGGCCATCGGGCTCGGGATCGGCACCTCGGCGGTCGTGGCCCGGTACATGGGCTGCTACGACGACGAGAAGGCGAAACAGGCCGCTACCGTCACCAATTACATCTCGGTGCTGCTGGCGCTGCTGCTCTCGCTGTTCGGCTACATCTTCATGGACCAGATCTTTACGCTGATGGGCGCCAACGCCAGCCAGCTGCCGCTGATCCGCGAATACATGCAGATCTGGCTGCCCACCAGCGCGCTGCTGGTCGGCATGACCACCGGCAACAGCGTATTACGCGCGTGTGGTGATACCCGTACGCCCAGTATTGCGATGGCGCTGTCCGGTCTGCTGAACGCCGTTCTCGATCCGATTTTCATCTTCGGTTTTGGTCCGGTCCCTGCGCTGGGCATCACCGGCGCGGCGATCGCCACACTCATCTCATGGGTGGTGGGATTCGCCTATGTCTTTCATTATCTGCTGGTGAAGAAGGAGTTGATCCATCGGGGCCTGCCGTCGAAGGAAATCTTTATCAGCTCCAGCCGCGAGATGCTGCGCATCGGCATTCCCGCGTCCGGCGCCAACATGCTCACGCCCGTGGCGGCCGGTGTGATGACGGCCATAGCGGCAACCTATGGTGAGGCCACCGTGGCGGCCTTCGGCGTGGGCTCGCGGGTGGAGATGATCGCCAGTCTGCTGGTGATGGCGCTGTCCTCCACCTTGCCGCCTTTTATCAGCCAGAACTTTGGCGCCTGTCGCATGGACCGGGTGGTGGTCGCCTATCGCATGACGATGAAGTTCATCATGCTGTGGCAGTTCCTGGTCTATCTGCTGGTGGCGGCGCTGGCGAGCGTCATCGCGTCGCTGTTCACCAATGACCCGCAGGTGGCGCATGCCATCCGGCTGTTCATCTGGATACTGCCGCTGGGCTACGGTCTGCAGGGGGTGGTCATCCTGACCAATTCGGCGTTCAACGCGCTGCACCGCCCGATGGTGGCGCTGTATCTGAGTATCGCCCGCTTCTTTGTGTTCTACCTGCCCATTGCCTGGCTGGGCAGCCAGTGGTTCGGGCTGTGGGGTTTCTATGCAGGGGCGCTGATCGGCAACCTGTGTATGGCAGCGGTGGCCTGGTCAAGTTTCCGCAAGGCGATGCGGCAACAGGAGCTGCCTGGTTAGTCATCGCGTTATCAATCTCCTGCAGGTTCACACGGGATAGGCCGTGGATGGTCGATCCCGACTGTGGCATGCTATCCGCGCACAAAACGGATACTTGCAACAGACCCCGCCAAGCCGGGGTCATGACCGTTAAATGACAAGCCATTCTCAACAAGGAACCGCCCCCATGGACGCCATCGATAACCTGCTCTCCCGCGTGTCACACTCAAAAGTCGTGGGACCTGTCCCCTCGGAGCAGGCGCTCGACAGTATTTTCAAGGCCGCGCTGCGTGCACCAGACCACGGCCAGCTGCGGCCCTGGCGCTTCCTGCGCATTGAGGGCGAGTCGCTGAACCGGCTGGCCGAGCTGTTCGAGGCCGCAGCCGTGGCGGACAGCCGCGAGCTGAGCCAGGAGGAACGGGCGAGTGTGCGTTCCAAGGCGCTGCGTGCGCCGCTGGTGATTGCGGTGGTCTCCCGGGCGTTGCCCCACCCCAAGATTCCCCTGCTGGAACAGGATCTGTCAGCCGGCGCCGCCAGCCATGCCATGCTGCTCGCCGCCCACGCGGAGGGTCTCGGCGCGATCTGGCGCACCGGCCCCATGGCCACTCACCCAGTAGTATTGCGCGGGCTCGGGCTGGAGGCGCATGAAAAAATCATCGCGTTTCTCTATGTGGGACACCCGCAGAGTGCTGCCCGCCAGCCGAAGGAACTGAATGTCGATGACTTCGTGCAACGCTGGTAGGACTGCGCCGTGACCATATTTTCCACCCCCCTCCTGACTCCCCTGCTGCGCCTGCTGGCCATCGCCCTGCTGAAAATCAGCGGCTGGCGCGGCGTGGGCCGCCCGCTGGAAAACAACCGCTTCGTGCTGATTGGCGCGCCGCACACCAGCAACTGGGACTTCGTCCTCATGCTGCTGGTGGTGCTGCAGTTAAAAATGAAGATCTATTGGATGGGCAAGAACACCCTGTTCAAGTTTCCCTTTGGCGGACTGATGAAATGGCTAGGCGGCATTCCGGTGGATCGCAGTCGTCACCACAATCTGGTGGACCAGATGGTGACGCAGTATCAGTTGAATCCCCAACTGGTGGTGCTGGTTCCGCCCGAGGGCACCCGCAGCCGGGTGCAGGAATGGAAGACAGGGTTCTACCACATCGCCCACAATGCCGGCGTGCCGATCCTGATGGGATACATCGACGCGTCGCGTCGTGAGGCGGGTCTGGCGGACTTCTTTCATCCGACGGGAAACATCGAGGCAGACATGCCTGCCATCCGCGCGTTCTACGCGGACAAGGTCGGCATCAATCCGGAAAACGCCTGATCAGGCGGGACGGTAGTCGAGACTGAGCAGCGTGGCGTCGAAGACAAACGCGGCATAGTCATCGATGAGGGTGCCCTGCAGCTGGAACTTCCAGCGTTTGAGATACCACTGCTGCAACATGGAGGTGGTATTGGCGGCCAGCAGCGGTAGCCGGTCGTTGCGGAAGATGCCCTGCTCCACGCCGGCACGGAAGGTCTCCAGCAGGCGCTCGTCAAAGCGCAGCTCCATGCGCATCGCTGCCTCGCGCTGCTCCCGCGAGAAACCCTTGGCCTCGAGATAGCAGAAGTAGTACCAGGGATGCATGATGCCGTTCATGTAGATGTCGCCATAGATCATGGCCTTGAGGCGGCTGACAGGGTCCAGCGCCAGCACGGCGGCATCGGACATCACATCATCAATGGTCTTGCGCAGCACTTCTTCGATGGCGGAGGCGAGATCGTCCTTGCTGCCGATGTAGGCGTACAGCCCGCCCATGCTGATTTTGGTTTCGCGACTCAGGTCGCGCAGGCTCATTGCCTGGAAGCCCTTGGCATTGGCAAGACGGAAGGTGCAGGCGAAGATTTTTTCGAGATTGGTGATGGCGACCTGGGGACTCTTGATCTGCATCTTGTCGCGATGGGTTTCGTAGACGCGGCGCCAGAGTGGCTCCCCTTCCAACAGCCAGGTGCTGCGAAAGGCGTCAAAACTGATTTCCTGTGGCCATCGGGGCATGGTCGCCGCCTCCATGAGAAGATCGCAAGTTTAATCCGATACGACCGTGAAATTAAACAGTTTTCTCATGGAGAACGACGATCAGGGTAGCTGTGAATCAGTTGATTGAAGCGAGTGTGCGTTGCGCCTTGCTATCGGCAGCGTGACTGATTTCTGCCACGACCTTGGCCAGCTTCTGCTCGGAGAAAGTAGCGGATGAGTCCTGGGCGATGTCAGTCATCTTCTTCTTGTCCAGCACCGTGGCGCTGTGGCGGATGTTGTGCACGGCCTGAGCGATCGCCTGAATGTTGGGACTATAGGCACCGTCCATGCCAATGTCCAGTAACTCGGCCCTCTGCTCGGCAGTGGGGGCGTGATTGAGACTGGAGAGGATTTCCGCGATGGATTTGGTAGGTGTTACGCTGACCGCCAGTGCGAAATGGGATACTGACATCAGGGTAATTGTGGCCAGGATACTGCTCCGAAAATTCATCTTCATTTCCATCACTCCTGTAACGTTCCAACGGGATGCATGTGTTATGCAACTTCAGTGTAGCCACCCGCCAGGGCGAGTCAAAACGAATTATGTGAAATAAAGCCTGAAATATGACTGAATTCTGGCATTAGGTGATTCAGTTCACAATGGGGTGCGACAAAAATACCGTGCAATGGCAGGTATCTCGGGATTGCACCGGGTTTCGTATACTGTATATTATTACAGTTACGGGTGCCGTGGCTCCGTTGATCCGTCACCTGTTCCTTTACAACCAATCGGGATTTCCCATGACAGCAGCCAGCGCCGATCACCAATCCTCTCAGGGCATCGTCATCAAGGGGGCCCGACAGAACAACCTGCGCAACCTCGACCTGACCCTGCCCACGGGCCAGCTGATCGTCATCACTGGCGTCAGCGGTTCCGGCAAATCGACACTGGCTTTTGACACCATCTACGCCGAAGGACAGCGGCGCTATGTCGAGACCTTCTCGGCCTACGCGCGTCAATTCCTCGACCGCATGGACAAACCCGCTGTCGACAGTATCCTGGGCATTCCCCCGGCTATCGCCATTGACCAGAGCAACCCGGTGCGCACCTCCCGCTCCACGGTGGGCACCATGACGGAGCTCAACGATTATCTGAAGCTGGCTTTCGCGCGGCTGGCCACCCTGCACTGTCCGCAGTGCCAGCGGCCCGTGCGCAAGGACACGCCACAGAGCATCGTCGCGGATCTGCAGCAGCAGCTTTCCCCAGGCCAGCGCATCAACGTCTGCCTGCCGGTGCGGGTGCCTCACAATTTCAGTCAGGAAGAGATCATCCAGCTGCTCGCACAGCAGGGCTACACGCGCATCCAGAGCCAGCAGGGTGACATCGTCGAGGCGGTGCAGGACCGTCTGCGTCTGAACGACGCGAGCCGGGAACGACTCGGCGAGGCGCTGGAAGCGGCCCTGCATCATGGCAATGGCCGGGTGACCGTCCATCCGCAACCGGACAACGAGGGAGACGAGGCCCCTGCCCCGCTGCGCTATTCCAGTCATCACCATTGCCCGGACTGCGATATCGAATTCGCGGAGCCACAACCGAGCCTGTTCTCCTTCAATTCTCCGGTCGGCGCCTGCGACACCTGCCGCGGCTTCGGCCGTGTCATCGGTGTGGACTATGGGCTGGTAATCCCCGACGAGGGACTGACGCTGGCAGAAGGGGCGGTCCGGCCCTGGCAGACGCCCAGTTTCAAGGAGTGTCAGGTCGACATGGCGCGAGCGGCCAAGCGGCGGGCCATCCCGATGAACGTGCCCTGGCGTGATCTGAGCGAGGAACAGCGCCAGTGGGTGCTGGAGGGTGAAGGCGACGGCAGTAAACAATGGTATGGCGTGCGCGGCTTCTTTAACTGGCTGGAGAGCAAGTCCTACAAGATGCATATCCGCGTGCTGTTATCGAAGTATCGCGCCTACACGGAGTGTGACACCTGCCACGGGGCCCGCCTGAAAAGCGAGAGCCTGTGGTGGCGGCTGCACACGCTGCCACAGGAGGACCCGAAAGGCGCCGACTGGCACCTTAATATCCACGAGATCATGAACCTGCCGCTGGCACGATGTGCCGATTTCTTCGCCACACTGGCCGACACCAGTGTCACCGGCGACCTGCTGCTGACGGAGATCCGCTCGCGGCTGGGCTACCTGCTCGACGTCGGGCTGGGCTACCTGACCCTGGACCGTCAGTCGCGCACCCTCAGTGGTGGCGAGGTGCAACGCATCAACCTGACCACGGCGCTGGGCACCTCCCTGGTCAATACCCTGTTCGTGCTGGACGAGCCCAGCATTGGCCTGCACCCCCGCGACATGACCCGAATGATCCGCATCCTGCATCGCCTGCGCGATGCGGGCAATACCCTGCTGGTGGTCGAGCATGACCCGCAGGTGATGCTGGCGGCAGACCTCGTCATCGATATCGGCCCCGGCCCCGGCAAGGCGGGTGGAGAGATCCGCTTCATGGGCACGCCAGCCGAGCTGCTGCGCAGCAACGACAGCCTGACCGCCCAATACCTGAACGGCGAACGCACCGTACTGGACCGCGTGGCCGATAGTGTTGTCGAGAGTGTCGTCGAGAATGTGGCAGAGAGTGCCGCGCCCTACGTCGCCGCCCGAGGCGAAATCCGCATCGTCGGCGCACGCGAGCACAACCTCAAGGCGCCCGACATCCGCATCCCCCTCGGCCGCCTGGTGTGCCTGACCGGCGTCAGCGGCTCGGGCAAGTCCACCCTGATGCATGACGTGCTGTATCGCGCGGCGGCCAAGTTCCTGGGACGGGCCACCGAGGCGCCGGGCGAGCACGACAGCATCAGTGGGCTGGAGCAGATCGCCGACGTGGTGATGGTGGACCAGAGCCCCATCGGCAAGACCACCCGCTCGATTCCTGCCACCTATGTCGGCGCCTTCGATGTGATTCGTCAGCGCTTCATCGCCGAACCGCTGGCGAAGGAGCGCGGCTACACCCTGGGCACCTTCAGCTTCAACGCCGGCAATGGACGCTGCCCCACCTGCTCGGGCAATGGCTTCGAACACGTCGAGATGCAGTTCCTCAGTGATGTCTACCTGCGCTGCCCCGAGTGCGATGGCAAGCGCTATCGCCGCGAGATCCTGGAAGTAAGGATATCTGGCGCTACCGGCAGCCGCAGTCACATTGCCGACGTGCTGGAGATGACCGTCAGTGAAGCGCTGACGTTCTTCGCCGGCGACGATGCCATCAGCGCCTGCCTGCAACCCCTGCTGGACGTTGGACTGCAGTACGTGCAGCTGGGCCAGGCCGTTCCCACGCTCAGCGGCGGCGAAGCGCAGCGCCTGAAACTGGCGGGTCATCTGGCCAGCATTGTGCCCGCGCCGAAGGCTAAAAAAGCGACGGGCAAAAAAACCACTGCGCGCAAAAAGAAAGAAGCGCCCGACCGCGGCCTGCTGTTCCTGTTCGACGAGCCCACCACCGGCCTGCACTTCCACGACATCAGCGTCCTGATGTCGGCCTTGCGCAAGCTGATCGCGGCCGGCCATTCGCTGTTGGTGATTGAACACAACCTGGACGTCATCGGTGCCGCCGACTGGATCATCGACATCGGGCCGGAAGGCGGCGACGGGGGTGGTTCGCTCGTCACCAGTGGCACACCGGAGGAGCTGCTCAACGCGGGCAGCGGACTCACGGCGCAGGCCCTGCAGGAGCACCAGCGCAGCCTGGCAGAGATCCGCAGGGTGGCGGAAGCGGGCAAAGCGGGCCAGGTGTCTGCTCTTGTGTCCGGCGGTGGCACAGTCCCCGCTACAGCGCCCACCGAGATTCGCATCCATCATGCCCGCGAGCACAACCTGAAGAACATCGACGTCACTATTCCGCTGAATGCCTTCACCGTGATCACCGGTGTCAGCGGCAGCGGCAAGAGCACGCTGGCCTTCGAC
>Ga0233380_1000172_pt1 | contig 36165 bp, 35 predicted proteins | sample ElkDunMinimDraft_9_FD_191541 | JGI IMG/M metagenome (GOLD analysis project Ga0233380, IMG submission 191541) | Fecal eukaryotic communites from dung pellets of Tule Elk in California, USA - Elk Dung F36 | ecosystem: Host-associated > Mammals > Digestive system > Large intestine > Fecal | place... | reverse complement strand
GAACGAAGAAAAGATTTACCTTACACCGAAGCTAACAGAACCTGGCAGGAAATTCGACGAGGTCGTTATGTAGAATTTAATTTAGTGCACGACAAAGGAACTATTTTCGGATTAAAAACCAACGGACGTATCGAATCGATTTTAATGAGCTTGCCACCACACGTTCAGTGGGTGTACGATCATCATCCAGAACCAGAAAGTGAAGAGGGAAAGTTGGTAAAAGTGTTGAAAGAACCGGTAAATTGGCTATAGAGTTAATTTGAGAACCGTGTCATTCTGAACTTGTTTCAGAATCACACCAATATAAAATCTTATGAATAAATTATTTGTTTTAATATTTATTAGTTTCTTTTTTACAAGTTGTGATAGATTCTATTTGTATTCTATCCAGAATAGCTCGGATGATGAATTAATCGTAAAAGCTAAAATTAATGATTCTTATATTGATACTAATAATAGAGAAAAATCATTGTTTTTTGGAATTGGTGATAGAAAGGTTATTTCTACAGATACAACAAATAATTATCATAACTTTTATATTGCCACAAAATGATAATTATGATTTAGATGGATGTACAAATTGCGAGTTAGATTTTGAATTCATAAAAGAAATTAATGTTTATAAAAAAGACAGTTTGGTGTTTTATGGCAATAAAGAAATCATAAAAAAATTATACAAGAATTCAGAAATAAAAGCAAATAGAGGTGTGTTTCATATTTACTAAATGAGATTCTGAAACAAGTTCAGAATGACAATAACTAACGGTTATGTTCACTGTCATTCCGACGAAGGAGGAATCTCAAAAGATTCTTCACTACATTTCATTTCGTTCAGAATGACAAAAAATAAGAATAAAGCTAAAAGCAACAAAACTATGTTCCCATTACACAGAGGTAGAAGATTAAGACAAAACGAATCGATCAGAAGTTTGGTTCGTGAAACTAGTTTAAGTCCGGCAGATTTTATGTTCCCAATGTTTGTTGTGGAAGGTGAAAATCAAGCCATCGAAATCCCATCAATGCCCGGCATTTTTCGTCGATCTATTGATTTAACGGTCAAAGAAGTTCAAGAATTGTTCGATTTAGGCATTCGTGCCGTAAATATTTACGTAAAAGTTAGCGACGATTTAAAAGACAATACAGGAAAAGAAGCTTGGAATTCAGATGGATTAATGCAACGTGCGATACGTGCGATTAAAGCAGAAGTTCCTGAAATGATCGTAATGCCAGATGTCGCTTTAGATCCGTACTCTATGTACGGACACGACGGTATCATCAAAAACGGAGCTATAGAAAATGATTCAACCGTTGATGCTTTAGTAAAAATAGCAGTTTCGCATGCCGAAGCTGGCGCCGATTTTGTTGCACCTTCTGACATGATGGACGGTCGTATTTTGCGCATGCGCGAAGGGTTAGATGCAGCTGGATTTGTTAATGTGGGTATCATGAGCTATTCTGCCAAATATGCCTCGGCTTTCTACGGACCATTCCGTGATGCATTAGACTCTGCACCTAAAGAAACTGGAGAAGTTGTACCTAAGGATAAGAAAACCTATCAAATGGATTATGCCAACCGCATCGAAGCGATAAAAGAAGCTTTATGGGATGTGGAAGAAGGTGCCGATATGGTTATGGTAAAACCGGGTACTGCTTATTTAGATATCGTTCGCGAAGTAAAAGACAATGTAGATGTGCCAGTTTGTGTGTATCACGTTTCAGGTGAATACGCCATGATTAAAGCTGCTGCCGAAAAAGGTTGGTTAGATCACGATAAAATTTTGATGGAACAACTAATGTGTATTAAACGTGCTGGTGCCAGTTTAATTTCAACCTATTTTGCTAAGGAAGCGGCTATTTTATTAAATCAAAAATAATATGAAAAAAAGTATGCTTTTAGCTCTTGTAGCTATTTCAATTATTTCTTGTGGAAAGAAAGAAGAAAAAAAAGAAGAATTATATCCTGAAAATGTTGCTGAAGCAGTAAGTACTGAAGATCGATCAATTGCCGATGGTAAAGAATTGTTCGAAAGCAACAAGGCAGCTTGTTTTTCTTGTCATCAAATGGATAAAAAAGTAATTGGGCCAAGTATTAAAGAAATCGCTAAAATATATAAGGAGCAAAATGGTGATATGGTAGCTTTTTTACGCAAAAAAGCCGATCCTATTGTAGATCCTTCTCAATATAATGTTATGGAAACCAATTTTGCTATTTTGAAAACCATGAGCGACGAAGAAATAAAATCATTAGAAGCTTACATGATGAGCACCCTAAAATAAAAGTAAAGCATCTCAACCGAGATGCTTTTTTTATTCTTCTTTACTTTGAACAGATCGTGCAATGGCAATTTTATATTTTTTGCCTTTCATTTTCTGATCTTGAATATCTTTTAACAATTGTTGAATTTTAGATCGTTTTACAGCTGCGAATGATATAAAATCTTTTACTTCAATCAAGCCTAAATCGCCTTTTTCCAAATTCCCTTTTTGAGATAAAAATCCTACAATATCAATTTTATTTAATTTGTTTTTCTTACCGCCGCTGATGTACAAGGTCTCAAACATGGGTTGTTTTGGTGTAGAAGCCGATTTATCTAACTTAAAAACGGGCATACCGTAATCAATATAATCCATTTTCTTTTCATCTTCATGGATAATTAAATATGCCGATCCTTCGCTTTTCATTCGGGCAGTTCTACCGTTTCTGTGTGTGAATTCTTCTTCTTTAAACGGCAAATGATAGTGAATAACGTGTTTGATATCTGGAATATCCAATCCACGTGCAGCTAAATCTGTAGTTATCAAATAAGGAACACTACCATTTCTGAATTGAATCAAACCGCGTTCTCGCTCGTCTTGATCCATTCCGCCGTGATAAAACGTAGACGTGATTCCTTTGTTATTCAAATAATCTGAAATTCGTTCAACAGCATCTCTGTGGTTACAAAAAACAATACCCGATTCTGAATTCAAATTACAAATTAAATGAAATAGTGTATTTAGCTTGTCTTTTTCTTCGGATACTACTTTTTTAATTTCTAATAGAGAAAAACTTTCTTCGTTTTTAGAAATAAAATTTAAAGTTGTTGGGTTTGATATTTTGGTGTATTTCGGAATTTCGATGGCATTGGTTGCCGATACTAAAACGCGTTTTTCAACATTCTTTAAGCGCGAAATAATGAACGACATTTGTTCGTGAAAGCCCAATTGCAACGATTTGTCGAATTCATCTAAAACCAATGTTTTTATGGTAGATAAATCAATCGATTCTCTTTCAATATGATCCATAATTCTACCAGGAGTTCCAATTAAAACAGTCGGTGCATTTGACAAGTTTTTAAGCTCTGTCTCAATATTGTGTCCGCCGTAACAAATGTTCACTTTATAATTGGTTCCCATTTTTTTCCAAACCTGTTCAATCTGCAAACCTAATTCTCTTGACGGAACCAAAATTAACGCTTGAATTCCTTTAGCATCTGGATCGATCAATTGATAAAGCGGATAAAGAAATGCCAGTGTTTTTCCCGAACCTGTAGGCGATAATAACAGCGTTTCGTTTTTATTTAAGATGGTTTCGTTCGATGCAAGTTGCATTTCGTTTAACGATTCTATGCCTAAATTCAGTAATATATTGGTTGAATGATAATTCATTTGGGAATAATTTAAATTGTGGTAAAATAAAAGAGGTTTTATTAAAAGTTAATACTGTCAAGCTGAACTTGTTTCAGCTTCTCATAATATTCGAAGGTCAAAATAATGAGATTCCGGAACAAGTCCGGAATGACAAGGGATTATTCTTCAAAAAACCTTTTTTTATAATTGTTCAATCACGTAATCCTTGTAAAAATCTTCAATTTCGTCGAAAATTTTTAATAACTGGTTTGGATCGTCTTCTGTAACCAATCGCTGACGATGCGCTTTAAAACCGTGAATGCCTTTAAAATAATTGGTGTAATGTCTGCGCATTTCTACAATTCCCAAACGTTCGCCTTTCCATTCCATAGACCAAATCAAGTGATTTTTTGCAGCTTCCAATCGATCACTCATGGTAGGCGGAGCTAAAATTTCGCCCGTATTCAGGTAATGTTTAATTTCATTAAAAATCCAAGGATAACCAATAGCAGCGCGCCCAATCATCATTCCGTCTAACCCAAATCGTTCTTTGTATTCTTTGGCTTTTTGAGGCGAATCGATATCTCCGTTTCCAAAAATCGGAATTTTAATACGTGGATTGTTGTGAATACGTTCAATATGTGTCCAATCGCTATGCCCTTTGTACATTTGCGCTCTTGTTCTTGCATGAACCGTTAAGGCTTGCACGCCGATATCTTGTAAACGCTCGGCAACTTCATCAATATTAATCGATTCATCATCCCAACCCAAACGTGTTTTTACGGTAACCGGTAAGGTGGTACCTTTAATCACCGCCTTTGTCAATCGAATCATTAAATCAACATCTTTTAAAACGCCGGCACCGGCACCTTTACAAACAACTTTTTTAACGGGACATCCAAAATTTATATCAACCAGATCGGGCTGTACGGTTTCCACAATTTTTGCCGAAAGTTGCATGGCTTCTTCATCGCCACCAAAAATCTGAATACCAACCGGGCGTTCGTAATCAAAAATATCCAATTTCATTTTGCTCTTCATTGCATCGCGAATCAACCCTTCCGACGAAATAAATTCAGAATACATCATATCGGCTCCGTGCATTTTGCACAAACGGCGAAACGGCGGATCACTCACATCTTCCATAGGCGCCAGCAAAAGCGGATGTTCGGGTAATTCTATTTTTCCTATTTTAATCATTCAATGAAATTTTATGCAAAATTAATCTATTATTTTTAAAGAGAGAAATTTGGTTTAAGGTTTCAATTTGGACAAATAGCGTTCTTTAATAATGTTTAAATGATGAATATTGTGACCTACAATCAGCTTTTCGATGGTTTCTACCGATACTTCATTGCCATTTGCTTTGCCTTTTTGCGCTAATTGTTCTGAAGTAAGTTTACTAAAAAAAGCCAAAGAAAGTAATCTGTTTAAATGAAATTCTTCAATAAGTAGCTGTAAATCCTGTTGATTTGCCGTGCCGTTTTCTGCATACTGGTTTTCATCAAACCCTGCCAATTCCTTCATGTCTTTTCTAGCAAAACGTAAAGCTCTGTAATGAAATATTTTTTCTACATCGGTTAAATGTTCCAATAAAGTTTTCAACGACCATTTTCCATCAGCATACGCAAAATTACTTTGTTCTTCTGTTAATGACTGATAAATTTCTAATGTTTGGTTAGATACGATTTTTAGTTCTTCCAACCAGTTTTCAGAAGGAATCAAGTTTAGATATTCTTGTATGTATTTTTCAAATTCGGTCATAATTCGTAATTTTAAACTTAATGTAAATTAACGATGTTTCTTGATGTTTTTTATATCTTTAGAAATATTAATTAGTGAAACTTATGTCGAATATAGATTTTATTTTTGAAGAAAAAGCTGCCGATATCGGTAATTTTTTAGTCGGTAGATTATTGCCTTTTAGACAAAAACGCAATATTGGTCCGTTTGTTTTTATCGATCACATGGGACCGAAACAGATGACAGCAGATGAGAATTTAGATGTGGCTCCGCATCCGCACATTGGTTTGTCAACATTGACATTTTTGTTTGATGGTGCCGTAACACATAAAGATAGTTTAGGGAACGATATTGTTATTAAACCCGGAGCTGTAAATTGGATGACTGCCGGAAAAGGAGTGGTACATTCTGAACGTACCCCCGATTATTTAAGAACGGTAGATAAAACAATGCATGGTTTACAGATTTGGATTGCTTTACCCAAACATTTGGAAAATATGGAACCCAATTTTGTGCATATTGAAGCTAATGATTTACCTGCTTGGAAAGAAGGTGCAGCAGACTTTAAATTGATAGCGGGTGAGTTTGAAGACAAAAAATCGGGTGTACCTGTATACAGTAAGTTGTATATGATTGAAATAAAAGCTCATGAAGATATGACTATTAATTTACACGATAGGTTGTACGGTGAAAGTGGTTTGTATATTTTAGAAGGTCAAGTTTTAACAAAAGAAAGTGCTTTTGGTGCCAAACAAATTTTAATTACTAAAGATGCACATTTATGCACGTTTGATATTAAAGCAGGATCTACCATTTATTTATTTGGTGGCGAACCTTTTCCTGAAGAACGTTTTATTTATTGGAATTTTGTGTCATCGTCTAGAGAAGTTATTGAAGAAGCTAAACTAAAATGGCAGGCACAAGAATTTCCGAAAGTTCCGGGCGAAACCGAATTTGTGCCGTTACCTGTTGATTCATTTAAAAGAAGTTAATATGGAAAAAGTTACAGCAAAAATTGGCGCAGAAAATTATAAAACCGTAATTACTTCACCAACGTCTGAGTTTATTACCGATATGCCAATTGATGAAGGCGGACAAAACTTGGGTCCAAAACCAAAAGAATTATTAGCCGCAGCTTTGGCTGGCTGTGTTGCAATGACGGTAAAAATGTATGCAAACAGAAGCAAATGGTTGTTAGAGGAAGTTTTTGTTGATGTTGAAATTGATACCGAAACAACTCCGGGAACTACCATTTTTACGAAAAAAGTATCTTTTACAGGCGATTTAACCGATGAACAAATTAAAAGATTACATGTAATTGCTCAAAAATGCCCGATTAATAAAATACTGCAAAACCCGATAGAGGTAAAATCATAACAAAAGCGCTTCGATTTATCGGGGCGTTTTTATTTTTAAAAATCTACCAGAAAAATAAACTATATTTGCACTTTGTAGCCTTTGGTAACTGCGTGAGGGATAGAAGCGAAAAGCCCGCAAGAATGAGGACTTGTAGCGCATAGCCCGACGAAGGAGGAACGACGAACGGCACGCCCAAAGAACAATTTATTTTTTACAATTTACATCAATGAAAAATATTAGAAACTTCTGTATTATAGCCCATATTGACCACGGTAAAAGTACCTTGGCAGACAGATTATTGGGTGCCACACAAACTGTGACAGCTCGCGAAGAAAAAGCGCAATTGCTTGATAATATGGATCTTGAAAGAGAACGTGGTATCACGATTAAAAGTCACGCCATTCAAATGGAATATAAATACAAAGGCGAAGATTATATCTTGAATTTGATTGATACTCCTGGGCACGTAGATTTTTCGTACGAAGTTTCTCGATCAATTGCTGCCTGCGAAGGTGCGTTGTTAATTGTTGATGCTGCACAAAGTATTCAGGCACAGACAATTTCGAACCTTTATCTGGCATTAGAGAATGATTTAGAGATAATTCCGGTGTTGAATAAAGTTGATTTACCATCTGCAAATCCTGAAGAAGTAAGCGACGATATCATTGATTTGTTGGGTTGTAAATTAGAAGATATTATTCACGCATCGGGTAAAACCGGTTTTGGTGTCGAAAATATTTTGGCTGCAATTATCGATAAAATTCCGGCGCCAAAAGGAAATCCAGACGAACCGTTACAGGCTTTGATTTTTGATTCGCATTACAATCCTTTTCGTGGCATTGAAGTTATTTTCCGTGTTTTGAACGGAGAAATTAAAAAGAATCAGAAAATTAAGTTCATGGCTACGGGCAATGAATATTACGCTGATGAAGTTGGTACATTGAAATTAAATCAAGTGCCTAAAAATGTGATTTCATCGGGCGATGTTGGTTATTTAATCTCGGGTATTAAAGAAGCGAAAGAAGTTAAGGTTGGTGATACCATTACCGATGCTGTGAATCCGACCAAAAATATGATTACGGGGTTTGAAGATGTAAAACCAATGGTTTTTGCTGGAATTTATCCTGTTGACACCGAAGATTACGAAGATTTACGTGCATCGATGGAAAAATTACAGTTGAATGATGCTTCGTTGGTTTTTCAGGCAGAAAGTTCGGCAGCTTTAGGTTTTGGTTTCCGTTGTGGATTCTTGGGAATGTTACACATGGAAATTATTCAGGAACGTTTAGAACGTGAGTTTAATATGACCGTGATTACTACGGTTCCTAACGTTTCGTACTTCGCTTACACCAAGAAAGAACCAGATACACAATTAATTGTAAACAATCCATCTGATTTACCAGAACCATCGAAATTAGATAGAGTAGAAGAGCCTTATATTAAAGCAACTATTATTACAAAAGCCGATTTTGTTGGTAACGTAATGAGTTTGTGTATTGAAAAACGTGGTGTTATTACCAATCAAACATATTTAACACCAGAACGTGTGGAGTTGAACTTTGATATGCCTTTGGCAGAAATTGTATTTGATTTTTACGATCGATTAAAAACAGTTTCTAAAGGATACGCTTCTTTTGATTACCACCCAATTGGTATGAAAGAATCGAAATTGGTACGTTTAGATGTTTTATTGAACGCCCAACCGGTTGATGCACTTTCGGCTTTAATTCATGAAAGCAGTGCCTATCACATTGGTAAAAAAATGTGTGAGAAATTGAAAGAATTAATCCCAAGACAACAGTTCGATATTCCTATTCAGGCAGCAATTGGTGCAAAGGTAATTGCACGTGAAACCATTAAAGCGTTACGTAAAGATGTAACTGCGAAATGTTACGGTGGAGATATTTCGCGTAAACGTAAGTTATTGGAAAAACAGAAAAAAGGTAAAAAACGTATGCGTCAGGTAGGTAACGTTGAAATTCCTCAAGAAGCATTTATGGCTGTTTTAAAATTGAATGATTAATTAGCTGTAAGCTTTTAGCTTATAGTTTTTAGATAATAGAAAAGACACTTCGTTTGAAGTGTCTTTTTTATGTTATAATAGACAATAATTTTCAGTCAGCTTGTCAAGCTGAACTTGTTTCAGCTTCACATCACTATAATTAATTTTTGAAACAATAGGTATTTAAGCTTATTATATTAAATAGGTTAAAAGCTAAATAAAAAACGCATCAATTTCTTGATACGTTTTTCGGTGATTGTTGTTTACTTACTTATTATGAAAAATTATTTTGCTTTGTTAAATTCTAAGTTAATAATGAATTTTACGTCTTTAGCAACACCCATACCTGTTGGGTCATAGTTTATATTGAAATCAGTTCTATCGATTGTTGTAGTAGCCTGAAAACCTACTTTTTGGTTACCTTGTCCGTCGTCTTTCAACAATCCGCCGTACACCAATGTGAAAGTAACTGGTTTGGTAACATCTTTAATAGTTAGGTTTCCGTTTAACTTGTAGTTTTTACCGTCTTTTTTAATTGATGTAGAAACAAATTTAATGTCTTTATATTTTTCTACTTCAAAGAAATCGGCAGAACGCAAGTGATCATCACGCATTTGAATGCCGGTATTTACCGAATTGGCATCAATTGTAAAATTAAATTTCGCAGTGGTAATGTCTTCATTCGTTAGTTCTAACGAACCTTGGTACTTGTCCATTTTACCATCTACAAACGAGATTCCTAAATGACCTACCGAGAAATTTAAGAAAGAATGGTACGTATCTACATTATATTTTGTTTGAGCGAATGATGCAACAGAAAACAAAGTTGCTACGAATAATAAGGCTATTTTTTTCATTTTGATTTATTTTAAAAGTTTAATAAGTCAAAATTACTACAATGTATTTTGTTGGCTGTTAACCTAGATTAAGAAGTTGTTTTAAAGCAAAAAAGTCCAACAATTGTTGGACTTTAATTTAATATTTCAAGAGGATTATAATTGTGGGCCAGCCGCAACTAATGATTTTCCTTCTTCGTTATCTGTATAATTTTCGAAATTTGTTACGAACAATTGTGCTAAATCTGTAGCCTTTGTTTCCCACTCAGAAGCTTCTGAATACGTGTTTCTAGGATCTAAAATGTTGGTATCAACACCTTCTAAACCTGTTGGAACAGCTAAATTGAAAATTGGAACAATGGTAGTTTCAGCATTTTCGATAGATCCATCTAAAATACGGTCGATAATTGCACGGGTATCTTTAATAGAAATACGTTTTCCGGTACCGTTCCAACCAGTGTTCACCATGTAAGCGGTAGCGTTGTGTTCTTCCATTTTCTTAACTAATTCTTCACCGTATTTTGTTGGGTGCAAGCTTAAGAATGCTTTACCAAAACAAGCAGAGAAAGTAGGTTCTGGCTGTGTAACACCGCGCTCTGTTCCGGCTAATTTTGCTGTAAATCCAGATAAGAAATAGTATTTTGTTTGTTCTGGCGTTAATTTAGAAACCGGAGGCATAACCCCAAAAGCATCAGCCGTTAAAAAGATAACTTTTTTAGCGTGACCTGCTTTAGAAACCGGTTTTACAATATTTTCTATATGCTCGATAGGATAAGAAACACGAGTGTTTTGTGTTACAGATCCGTCTTTAAAATCAATTTTTCCATCAGCATCAACCGTTACATTTTCTAACAAAGCATCACGCTTAATAGCTGCAAAAATTTCTGGTTCGTGTTCTTTACTTAAATCAATTGTTTTAGCATAACATCCGCCTTCAAAATTAAAAACCCCGTCTTTATCCCATCCGTGCTCATCATCACCAATTAATTCGCGTTTTGGATCTGTTGATAAAGTAGTTTTTCCTGTTCCTGATAAACCAAAGAAAACAGCAACATCGCCTTCTTTACCTTTGTTTGCAGAACAGTGCATTGAAGCAATTCCTTGTAATGGCAAATAGTAGTTCATCATAGAGAAAAGACCTTTTTTCATTTCACCACCATACCAGGTACCACCAATTAATTGAATTTTTTCGGTTAAGTTAAAAGCTACGTAAACTTCAGAATTTAAGTTGTGTGTTTTGTAATCTTTAAATGAAGTTTTAGATGCGTTGATTACCACGAAATCAGGCTCGCCAAAGTTTTCTAATTCAGCATCGGTTGGGCGTATGAACATATTTTTTACAAAATGTGCCTGCCAAGCAACTTCCATGATAAAACGAACTTTTAAACGAGTATCTTCGTTGGCACCGCAAAAAGCATCCACAACGTATAATTTTTTTCCTGATAATTCAGAAGTTGCGTTTTGCTTTAAAGCTTCCCAAGTATCTTGAGAAATAGGTTTGTTATCGTTTTTAGCGTTTTCAGAAGTCCACCAAATGGTGTTTTCTGTAACAGCATCTTTTACAATGTATTTATCTTTAGGAGAACGTCCGGTGAAATCACCCGTCATAACGTTTACAGCTCCAAGTTCCGATAATTGTCCGCGTTCAAAACCTTGCAAGTTCTCATCTGTTTCAGCTATAAATAACTCATCATACGACGGATTGTAAATAATTTCTGTTACATTGTTAATTCCGTACTTATCTAAAGATATTGATTTTGCAACCTTCATGTTTAAATCTTGTGTTGTGTTAATTTGCATACAAACTTACTAATAAATTTAGTATTTTTTTTAATAATTGTTCTTTTGTTTCATGGAATAAAAAGCCGTTAAAAACCAGCTTAGTATTAAAAATAATCCGCCAACGGGTGTTACGGGGCCTAAAAAATTAAAGTTTATACCTGATAAACCCTGGGTTGCCAGTAAAAAAATCGATCCTGAAAATAGAAAAACGCCTATGGTTGTTAAAATACCAATGGTGCGCTTGTTCTTTTCTGTTAATACATTTAATTGCGAAACTAGCAGTAAAAACAATGCGTGATACATTTGATACCTTACACCGGTTTCAAAACTTACCAATTGTTCTGCAGTTAATACTTCTTTTAGTGCATGTGCGCCAAAAGCGCCTAAAATTATTGCAACAAATCCAAAAAAAGCTGCCAATGTTACTAACTTTCTAGTCATGGGAAAATTTTTGTCAAATGTACACTTTTTTATTTTTCGTTACGTGTTTTTTTTCATGCGCTATTTTTTTAGTACTTTTAGCAGATCAAAAAACAAATTAATGAAAAATATATTGTTGTTTGGTTCCGGGAGATCTACCTCTTCTTTAATCAAATATTTGTTGGAACGTACTGAAACACATCCGTTCAAACTTCATATTGCCGATCAGTCAATCACATCAATCCAAGAAAAAATAGTAGACAATCCAAACGCATTTGCCATTGCTTTAGACATTCATAACGATGCGGAACGCACCAAATTGATAGAAAAAGCCGATGTAGTAATTTCTATGATGCCAGCTTTCTTACACCCAATTATTGCTGCCGATTGTCTTAAATTTAGTAAGCATTTGGTCACTGCATCATATATTTCGACCGAATTAAAAGAAATGGATGCCGAAGTAAAAGCAAAAGGATTAATTTTTATGAACGAATGTGGATTAGATCCTGGTATCGATCACATGAGTGCCATGAAAGTTTTAGACGAGATTAGAGAAAAAGGGGGCAATCCGGTTCATTTTGAAAGTTTTTGTGGTGGATTGGTTGCTCCGGAATCTGATGATAACATTTGGAAATATAAATTTTCATGGAATCCGCGTAACGTTGTTGTTGCGGGGCAAGGCGGTGCTGCAAAATTTTTACAACAGGGTACTTATAAATACATTCCTTACCAACGTATCTTTAAACGTACCGAATTTTTAGAAATTGAAGGTTTTGGTAGATTTGAAGCTTATGCAAACCGCGATTCGTTAGGTTACCGCGAAGCTTACGGTTTGCAAAATGCACATACTATTTATCGTGGCACTATGCGTAGAGTAGGGTATTCACGTGCGTGGAATATGTTGGTGCAATTGGGTGTGACTGATGATACTTATACGATTGAAGATTCTGAAAACATGACCTATCGCGAGTTTATTAATTCGTTTTTGTATTATCATGTAAGCGATTCTGTTGAAGTAAAGTTTCGATTGACCTTAAATATTGAACAAGACGATACTGTTTGGGACAAATTTGTGGCTTTGGATCTTTTCAACAACGATAAAAAAGTAGGATTGAAAAATGCAACTCCGGCACAGGTTATGGAAAAGATACTTTCTGAGAAATGGACGTTGCAACCGAATGATAAAGACATGATTGTAATGTATCATAAATTCGGCTACACCATGCCCGGAAGTACTGAAACTTTTCAGATAGATTCTACCATGGTTTGCTTAGGTGAAGATGCTATTTTAACAGGAATGGCAAAAACGGTTGGTTTGCCGGTTGGTATCATTACACTTAAAATATTAAACGGTGAAATTACAACACCGGGAATACAAATGCCGATTACAAAAGAGGTTTACGAACCAGTTTTAAAAGAACTAGAAACTTTTGGAATTATTTTCCAAGAAAAAGAAGTTCCTTATGATGGCGGAATTTAAAATGACAAAATCCCCAATTCACTGAATCGGGGATTTTTGATTTTACAATAAAAACTAAATCCCCTTTGGAATTGCATTGATTAATTTTTGCGTATATGGTTTTTGTGGATGTTCAATTAAAGCATCGGCTTCGTTTTGTTCCTCGATTTTTCCTTTATTCATCACGATAATCTGATCCGAAATATATTTTACAACCGCCAAATCATGTGATATAAACAAATAGGTAAACCCGAAATTATCTTTTAAATCGTTCAGTAAATTCAATACTTGTGCTTGGACAGAAATATCCAATGCAGATACCGATTCATCGCAAATAATTAATTTAGGATTCACAGCAATTGTCCGAGCAATGCCTATGCGCTGACGCTGACCACCGGAAAATTCATGCGGATATCGATCGTAATGCTCAGGTAACAAACCCACTTTATTTAGTAAATCCAACACTTTTTCTTTGCGTTCTTTGTCGTTTGCGTGCAGTTTATGCACTTTCATTGGTTCTAAAATAGCTTCGCCAACTGTTATTTTTGGATTTAACGATGCAAACGGATCCTGAAAAATAATCTGAATTTCTTTACGAAGTTCTTTTAATTCGCTTTTCGATAATTTGGTAATGTCTTTATCTCTGTAGAAAATTTGTCCTTTCGTGGCGGGTTCTAACTGTAAAATGGCATTTCCTAATGTAGATTTTCCGCAACCGCTTTCGCCAACTAATCCCAGCGTTTCGCCTTCGTACATTTTAAAACTTACATTGTTTACCGCCTTAAAATAATCGTTCGCCTTGAACAAATGTGTTTTTAAAAGATATTCTTTCTCAACGTTTTCAACACGTAACAAGGGTTTTTGATTGTACAATTTATCTAAATGCTCTTTACGTTCTTTTTTCGAAATTGCCGCAGCATTTTCTGTTCCGTTTAAATAATCTTGGATGGTTGGTAAACGTTTTAAACGCACATTCAGCGATGGGCGAGAAGCAATTAAGGCTTTTGTATAAATGTGTTCGGGATTTTTAAAGATGTTTAAAGCCGAATTTTGTTCTACAATTTCGCCTTTGTACATCACTAAAATGCGGTCGCAAATTTCAGAAACCAATGATAAATCGTGCGATATAAACAAAATACTCATACCGGTTTCTTGTTGCAGATTTTTCAACAACAAAATAATTTCTTGTTGCACTGTAACATCTAAAGCTGTGGTAGGCTCATCGGCAATTAAAATTTCGGGTTTGCAGGCAATTGCCATGGCAATCATGACGCGTTGTTTTTGTCCGCCCGAAATTTGGTGTGGATATTTATTGTAAATTGTAATGGGATCGGGCAATTTTACCTGATCGAACAATCTTAAAACTTCTGCTTTAATTTCTTTTTCAGATAAATTGGTGTGTGTTTCTAAAATTTCGGCAACTTGTTCTCCACAATTTATCGACGGATTCAAAGAACTCATTGGTTCTTGGAAAATCATCGATACTTTTTTGCCACGTATTTTCTGAAAAGCTTTTTCGGAATAATTGGTAATATCTTCATTTTTAAAATGAATAGAACCTGTGTTTAAATCGGATACGTTTTTAGGAAGCAAACCCATTACAGCCAAACTTGAAACAGATTTACCGGAACCCGATTCGCCTACAATACCAACAATTTCGTTCGGAAAAACTTCAAATGAAATAGAATGGATTACTTCGTTCCACTTTTTTTCCTGTAAAAAAGAAATACTTAAATTTTCTACCTTTAAAATCGGTTCTTTCATAAAAAAATACTACCCTTAATTATCAAAAATTAAAGGTAGTAAAAACAAACTAAACAATTTTTTTAAGCTATTAGTTTTTAGCCTTTAGTAATTAGATCAAGCTACATTTTGCGTATAATCTTTTGTAACAACCAGATTTATCGGGGTGCTGTTTAAAAGATTGTCGTAAATAGGGCAACGTTCTTTAATTTCATCCATCCAAAACTTCAGTGTGCTTAAATCAGCGTTGGTAACGGGTTTTACAACCAGCTCAATTTGTTCAAAACCATTGCGGTCTTTCACATTTAAGCCTTGTGTTTTGGCGGTGTTTATGGTTCCTTTAATTTCGATTTGTATCGATTTTAAATCCATATCCAGATCATCTGCAACCTGATGCCCCACCATATTAATGCATGCTGCAAATCCTGCTAAAAGATATTCTAAATGGGCGTTTGAATTTTTTCTCATATCGTTTTGTGTGATTGAAAATTGTAATTCGCTGCTTTTAATGTTTAACTGGCTTTGGTTGGCAAAACTTAATAATGAAATTTGTTCTAGGCTCATGATTACTGGTTTTATGGATTAATATTAAATTATTGGGCATAAAAAAATCCCCTGCGGTTTTGCAGAGGATTCACTTAAATTATATTGTAAAATGGTTACAATTTAGTGCATACAAAACCTCTGCGGGAAAATTTCCACATTCTACAGTTGCGTGTATGTTTAATAAATTGTTGCATTTTTAATTTTTCTGTTGATTTTAATTTCGGAACAAAATTCTAAATTTATTTTTTAAAAAGAAAATTATTTTTAATATTTAACATTTAAATGTTTTAAACCGAAAATACTTCGGTGTCGTTTAAAATAGGTTCGTTACGCATTCTTAAGAAAATCTGTGCTACGGCAACTACATCACGTTCGCAGTATTTTTTAATTCGATCGATGTTTTTCTCGTTGTAATACACATTGCGCACTTCACTGCCATCGATATCTTCTTTTGGTGACGGAATGTTTAAAACATGCGTTAGTAATTTTAGCGACGTATAATGTTTGTAATCACCGAATTTCCATAATTCCAAAGTATCTAAATGTGGAATTTCCCAAGGTTTTCTGCCGAAAAGCTGTAGTTTTTCAGGGATGTTTATTCCGTTAATCAGCATACGGCGACACATATACGGAATATCGAATTCTTTAATATTATGTCCACAAAAAACGAATGCCGGATTTGAAAAATGCGCTTTTATCAAGTCGTTGAATTCTTCTAAAAGTTGCTTTTCTTCGCCAATGATCGATTTGGTTCTAAACTGTCGTTCGGCATTTTTTATCGTGAAATATCCAACCGAAATACAAATGATTTTTCCAAATTCTGCCCAAATTCCCGCACGCTCGTAAAACTCTTCGGGCGTTAAATCGTCTTTGCGCTGATATTGTGTTTTATCGGCATACAATTTTTGAGTTTCTTCAGTTAAATCGCTAAAAAATTCGACTTGTGGCACCGTTTCAATATCCAAAAAAAGAATATTCGGTAAAACTATTTTATCAATCATAACTGTTTGTTTAACATATTATACGCTTCATCGATATACACATACAAGTCGTTACTGTGCGCGTCGGTTGTGGTTTGCAAGCCTTTGATGTGACCCAAACGGACAATGATTAAATTGTCTTCGGGAATTACAATGGTAAACTGCCCCAAATGACCGCGCATGTAGTAAATATGCTTGTTTTTATAGTTTGATAACCACCAGCCATAACCATATTGCGGACTTTCTTTGAAACGTGGGTTTATCGATTCAAAAACAAATTTCATAGAAAGAAGTTGCTCGCCATTCCATTTTCCGTGTTGCATATACAGTTTACCAAATTTGGCAAAATCACGAGCATTACTGGCAATACAGCAATATGCTTTTTCAATTCCGTTGTCTTTATGGTCGATCTGCCAAAGTGCATCATGTTCCATTCCCATAGGTTGCCAAAAGTATTTGGATACAAAATCAGCCAACGTCATTTTTGTAGCTTTTTCTAAAACCATTGCCAATAATTGTGTGTCTCCACTTTGGTAGATAAATTCCTGTCCAGGTTTTTTATCAACAGGCAAGCTTAACATCAGCGAACGCAAATCGGTTTTAAAATATGCCTGCGTGGTAATCGATGTTGGTCCGTAATAATTTTCGTCCCATTTTTGACCCGATGCCATACTTGCCAAATCGCCAACCGTTACTTCTTTTGCGAATTTACCTGTAAGTTCGGGTAAAAAATCAATTACTTTGGTGTCTAAACTTTGAATCATTCCTAAATCGATTGCTTTTCCTAATGCCGATGTTACAATGCTTTTTGCCATAGAAAACGAGTTGGTTTTACTGTCTTCTTTGCCGATATCGAAATAACTTTCATGAAAAATACTGTCGTTTTTAATGATTAAGAACGATGTAGTTTGCAGATCCTTATGTGTTTGATTCAGCTTTTCGGTAGCCGGAATTTTATTGTAATTTTTTGATAAGCTCCAAGGTTGAGCTGTTCCTTTTTTAATTTCACGATTGTTGAAATAACTGTAATCTTCTAAAAAAGCTGTTTTATGACCGGTTAAATACGTTACGCGAACCGCACGAAGCAAATAGCCGTAATCGAAAATGTACATAAGCGCAATGATCGATATAAAAACAATTGCAAACCATTTAAGGATTTTTATAAGAATTTTCATGATTTTATTTGTTGGATAAATTAAAGATAACAAATTTATTCATCGTCTAACTGAAAAATTTCGTTTACAGTTACATTGAACATTTTAGACATACGCAAAGCCAATTCTACCGAAGGGGCATATTTTCCAGCTTCGATTGCATTGATGGTTTGTCGTGTAACACCTAATTTCTCTGCCAATTCTGCCTGCGTGATGTTATGAATGGCGCGGAATACTTTAATCTTCGTTTTCATAACTGAATTGTTTTTTATAGATGAATAATTTGGTGTAGTAGAAAAGGTTAGCTAAGATTACAAAAAAATATAGAAATCCCATGATAACGTTTAAAAAAGAAAATCCATATATAAAAATTTCGCCTAAAATAAGTAAGCTAAAAATAAAATAAGTGGTATAAACTAACGATTTTAATCTTATAAGTGTAATCATTTCATCTTCAATTTTTTCTTTTGAAAAGGCTAGAATAATACCACTTATAAAAAATGAACAATCTAAAATTTCATTATAGATATCTTCTTTTACAAATCCAAAATAAGTATTGTAAGATGTTTCTGTAAAGGTGTCACTTACGAAAGCAAATACAGTTGTGTTGATCTCTGTTTTTATACCTGAATATTGTAGGATAATTAATAAAAGAGAAATAATAAAAATTACTAGAGCAGGAATTTTTAATTTGTTTGGGAATAAATAAATACTTTTCATAATAGATAGTTTTAAAATTATTGATTGGATCAAATGTAATAAAAATTTTATATTATGTAAAAAATATTTTACAAATAGTAAAAATAAAAATACTTTTTGGTTTGTTTGATGAGATCTTGAAACAAATTCAGGGTGACATAGCTTGGGTAAATTGTATTTTTTGGGATAAAAAAAAGCACTACAAAGAAACCTTGTAGTGCTTATAACTAACAGCTAAAAACGAAATAGCTGTTTACAAATTCTGAAAGAAATCGTTTCCTTTATCATCGGTAATAATAAATGCAGGGAAATCTTTAACGGTTATTTTTCTAACGGCTTCCATTCCCAATTCAGGGAAATCAACTACTTCAACTTTTAAAATATTGTCTTGAGCTAAAATAGCTGCCGGTCCACCAATTGATCCTAAATAAAAACCGCCGTGTTTTGCACAAGCATCGGTAACTTGTTGTGAACGGTTTCCTTTTGCTAACATAATCATCGATCCGCGGTTTTCCTGGAATAAATCAACATAACTGTCCATACGCCCCGCAGTTGTTGGTCCGAAAGATCCTGAAGCCATTCCTTCCGGAGTTTTTGCAGGTCCTGCATAATAAACCGGATGATTCTTAAAATATTCTGGCATTGGCTCGCCGTTATCCAGCATTTCCTTGATTTTTGCATGGGCAATATCGCGGGCAACAATAACGGTTCCGTTTAACATTAATCGGGTTTTGATCGGGTGTTTGGTCAGTTCTGCCAAAATCTGATCCATTGGCTGATCTAAATCAATATGCACAGGTTCTTCTAAATGCGGAGCCGTTTCGGGTAATAATCTAGCAGGATTTGTTTCTAACTGTTCCACAAAAATACCGTCGGCAGTAATTTTTCCTTTGATATTTCTATCGGCAGAACATGAAACACCCAAACCAACCGGACAAGATGCTGCGTGGCGTGGCAAACGAATTACACGAACATCGTGCACCAGATATTTACCGCCGAATTGCGCACCTACACCAGATTCTTGGCAAATTTGCTGTATGCGTTTTTCCCATTCCAAATCGCGAAACGCTTGTCCTGCCATGTTTCCGGTTGTTGGTAAATGATCGTAATATCCTGCAGATGCCTTTTTAACGGTTGCCAATGTTGCTTCGGCAGAAGTTCCGCCAATAACCAACGCCAAGTGATAGGGTGGACAAGCCGCCGTTCCCAAATCCATTATTTTGGCTTTGATGAAAGCTTCTAACGATTTATCGTTTAATAACGATTTTGTCTGTTGATATAAAAAGGTTTTGTTTGCCGATCCACCACCTTTTGCAAGGAACAGGAATTCGTACGAATTGCCTTTTTTAGAATAGATATCTATTTGTGCAGGAAGGTTTGATCCAGAGTTTTTCTCTTCGAACATTGAAATTGGAACGATCTGAGAATAACGTAGATTTTTGTTGATATAGGTGTTGAAGATACCTTTTGATAAAGCTTCAGCATCATCAATTCCGGTATAAACATTTTCTCCTTTTTTCGCCATTACAATCGCCGTTCCCGTATCTTGGCACGATGGTAATTCGCCGCCAACAGCTACTGTAGCATTTTGCAATAAATTGTAAGCAACAAAACGGTCGTTGTCTGTAGCTTCGGGGTCGTCTAAAATTGCTTTTAATTTTTCAAGGTGCGAAGTACGCAGCATAAACGAAACATCGGTCATTGCTGTTTCTGCTAATAATTCCAAACCTTTGGGATCAACCGTTAAAATTTCACGATCGCCTAATTTTTCAATTTTAACATAATCTGAAGATATTTTACGATACTGTGTATCATCTTTTTGTACAGGATACGAATCCTGATATATAAAATCAATCATTATTATTTTGTTTTTGCAATGCGAAATTACGAAAATATGGAAGTTAAAAGTACTAATTAAGTATGAATTATAACATAAAAAGTCTCATCAAACGATGAGACTTTTATCTTATTTATTAACTTTTGCCAGATATTGATCGATAGCCATTGTCATAGATGGCGCTTCGGGTGTTGGTGCCATAATATCTACACGCAATCCAAAAAGTTCAGCTTCTTTTTTGGTTGTACTTCCAAAAACACCAATTCTTGTGTTGTCTTGAACAAAATCGGGGAAGTTTTTAAACAACGAATTAATTCCTGTTGGGCTAAAAAAGCATAGAACATCATATTTTACATCTGCTAAATCAGATAAATCGCTCATTGCTGTACGAAAAAATATTCCTTGTGTCCAGTTTACACTTAATCCGTTTAAAGTTTGTGGTACATCGTCGTTTAATTTGTCTGATGCCGGCAATAAAAACTTATCGTCTTTAAATTTCTTAATCAATGGCGATAAATCAACAAAATCTTTCTGACCCACATAAATTTTACGTTTACGGTACACAACATATTTCTGTAAGTAATAAGCAATAGCTTCAGACTGACAAAAATATTTCATGGTTTCTGGAACTTTAAAACGCATTTCTTCTGCAACTCTGAAATAATGATCTACAGAGTTTTTACTTGTAAGAATAATAGAGGTGTAGTTGTTCAGGTCAATTTTCTGTTGACGGATTTCTTTGGCATTTACACCTTCAACGTGAATGAAAGGTCTAAAGTCAATTTTTACCTTATATTTCTGTTGAATATCGAAATATGGTGAGTTTTCTACTTTAGGTTCTGGCTGCGATACCAAAATTGATTTCACTTTCATAGTACTTTGTGCTTTAGGTCTTAGAAATAACAAACCAATGGTATAAAATTACATAGGGTGCTATTTCAAAGGTGCAAAGATACAAAATAAAATAAAATAAAAACTTGCTAAATAGTTTTTGATAATTTTTTAAAAGCATAATAAACAAAATGCCATTAAATATTAAGAACAAACCAACAACAATCCATAAAAAATACGGAACATTAAATTGGTTGTAAAACAAAATAGCAATTACAGGAAATAGTATCAAACCTAAAAAGGAGCGGTAACTTACTTTTACTAAATTATATTGTTCTGCAAAATCTTCGGCATTAAAGCAAACGGCTATTATTTTTTCTACAAAATACTTAACCAATACAAAAAATATTAAAATACTTAAAATGCGTATATAAAAAGGAAAGCTGTGTAAATCAGAATATCCAATTAAACTAATAATGTAATGTACAAATAAACTTAAAGAAACCATTTGCACAAAAAACATGCTTATGGTAAAGCTACTTTTCATATTATTACTATCACGGTAGGTAGAAAGGTACTTGTTAGAAAAGCCAAGTTTAATAAAATCGTCAAAGCGGTTTGGAAACGTTAATCGGGTAATAACAATTGTGGCAAAGGTTATAATAAACAAAACCGTTGCCCAATCAATTGAAAAATTGTTTCTATCTAAAAAATCTATTTCCATAAACGCTGTAAAAATACTAATTTTATGCGGAATATAACCTTTTAATTTTATTAAGAAAACTACATTTAAAAAAAGGTACATTTGGACAATATTTTTTTATGAAGCAAAATATAGTTGTAATACCTACTTTTAACGAAATAGAAAATATCGAAGATATTTTAAGAGCCGTTATGAATTTAGAAACACCCATTGATGTTTTGGTGGTTGACGATAATTCACCCGACGGAACTTCGGAAAAAGTGTTACAAATTGCAGAAGAATTCCCAGACAGGATTTTCTTGAAAAAACGATTAAAGAAAAACGGATTAGGAACAGCTTACGTTGCCGGTTTTAAATGGGCGTTAAAACATAATTACCAATATATTTTTGAAATGGATGCCGATTTTTCGCACAACCCTAACGATTTGATAAAACTATTAGAAGTTTGTTATAATGGAGGCGATGTTGCTATAGGTTCGCGCTACGTAAAAGGTGTAAACGTGGTAAATTGGCCTTTAAGTCGTGTGTTATTGTCGTATTTTGCATCGGTTTATGTAAGATTTATCACCGGAATGCACATTATGGATACCACGGCAGGTTTTATTTGTTATCACCGTTCGGTTTTAGAACAGATTAATTTAGATAAGATTAAATTTGTAGGATATGCGTTTCAGATCGAAATGAAATATCGTGCATTTTCACGTAACTTTAAGTTGGTAGAAGTACCAATTATTTTTACAGATCGAACCAAAGGAAAATCAAAAATGTCGGGCAGTATTATTAAAGAAGCCGTTTTTGGCGTTTTACAATTACGATTAAAAAAACTATTTAATAAATTATAAATGAGCACTCTTTTAATTAAAAACGGAACCATAGTTAACGAAGGAAAAGTTTTTAAAGCCGATATTTTTATCGAAAACGAAATCATTTCTAAAATAGATACACAAATTACGGTTGCTGCCGATAAAGTGATCGATGCTTCTGGATTGCACATTTTTCCTGGTGTTATAGATGATCAGGTACATTTTCGCGAGCCAGGTTTAACACATAAAGGCAACATTGCATCAGAATCTAAAGCAGCAATTGCGGGCGGAGTAACATCGTTCATTGAGCAGCCAAACACAGTCCCAAATGCCGTTACGCAAGAAATTTTAGAAGAGAAATATCAAATAGCAGCCAATACATCTTACGCGAATTATTCGTTTATGATGGGCGGAACCAACGATAATTTAGATGAAGTTCTTAAAACAAATCCGCGTAATGTTGCGGGAATTAAATTGTTTTTAGGATCGTCTACAGGAAATATGTTGGTTGATAATGAAGAAGTTCTAGAGAAAATATTTTCATCAACAAAAATGCTGATTGCCGTTCATTGCGAAGACGAACAAACCATTCGCGAAAATCTTGAAAAAGCAAAAGAAGAATTTGGTGACGATATTCCGGTAACGCAACATCCTGTAATTCGTAGTGCCCAAGCGTGTTATAAATCATCATCAAAAGCAATTGAATTAGCTAAGAAAACAGGCGCTCGTTTGCATATTTTCCATATTAGTACAGGAATTGAAACTGAATTGTTCAGAAACGATATTCCGTTAGAAGAAAAAATGATCACTGCAGAAGTGTGTGTGCATCATTTATATTTTTCAGACGAAGATTATAAAACTAAAGGTAATTTCATAAAATGGAATCCGGCAGTTAAATCGGCAACAGATCGAGAAAAAATCTGGGAAGCCTTGTTAGATGATCGCATTGATGTTATCGCAACCGATCACGCACCACATACATTAGAAGAAAAATCACAACAATATTCACAGGCTCCGTCTGGTGGACCGTTGGTTCAGCATTCGTTGATTACCATGTTGGAATTTGCAAAAGCAGGAAAAATATCGTTAGAAAAAGTCGTTCAAAAAATGATGCACAATCCGGCAATTTTGTTCAAAATAGAAAAACGCGGTTTTGTAAAAGAAGGTTTCTTTGCTGATTTGGCTTTGGTTGATTTAAACAGCGAAAAGTGGACGGTTACCAAAGAAAACGTATTGGCAAAATGCGGTTGGTCGCCTTTAGAAGGTGTTGATTTTACTACAAAAGTACAATCGACTGTTTTAAATGGAAAGCTTGTTATGGAAAACGGTGTTATCAGCGAAGAACGTTTTGGTCAACGATTGTTATTCAATAGATAATAATTCGTCACTTCAAGTAGCGCAATAAAGTGGAGTGTATCGAGAAGTAAAGTTCTCGACAAGGTCGAACTGACGAAAACGCGTAAAAGAAGTTTAAATACACGTATATAAAAGTATGAAAAAATTAGTTTCTGTATCTACTTTAATCTTTCTGGTTAGTTGTACAATTGAAGAAAAAGCCGAAGTTTCGCAAGAAAAAATGGTTGATGTTTTGTATGATTTAACCGTGTCGTCAAGCGCACGAAATACTGCAAGCAGACGCGATACCATTCAATATATTGTAGATTACAAGCATATTTTGAAAAAACATGGGATAGACAGTTTAAAATTTGTAAAGGCGCAAGAAATCTATCAAAAAAAACCCGATGTGTATGCAGTGATCTATGATTCGGTACAAAAACGCTTGCAAAAAAAGTTAGAGGAGGTACGTGCTTCAAAGCCAGATAAAGAAGACGAAGCGCTAAGTCCTGTTATAAATATGAAAGATATTCCTTTTAATCGTAAAAAGAATAATAATTAAAAGTCACAATATTTGTGGCTTTCTTTTTTTTATTAAAACACTATATTTGCACAAAACTTATTTAAATGAAAAATTTAATAGAAGAACTAACTTGGCGTGGGTTAGTACACAATATTATAGACGGAACCGAGCAACAGTTTTTAAAAGAACCAACTGCCGCTTATATTGGTTTTGATCCCACTTCAGACTCATTACATATTGGTAGTTTAGTTCCGATTATTTTGTTGGTTCATCTTAAAAATTTTGGACACAAACCAATTGCGCTTGTTGGTGGGGCAACCGGTATGATAGGTGATCCGTCTGGTAAATCAGATGAGCGAAACTTGTTGACAGAAGATATTTTAAACCACAATGTAGCGGGTATAAAAGGTGTTTTGTCACGTTTTTTAGATTTTAATGCAACAACAGAAAACACACCTGTTTTAGTAAATAATTACGATTGGATGAAAGAATTTTCATTCATAGATTTTGCGCGCGATGTAGGTAAACGTATTACCGTAAATTACATGATGGCCAAAGATTCTGTAAAAAAACGTTTTGCAGCAGATGGAGCCGGAATGTCTTTTACAGAGTTTACTTACCAATTAATTCAAGGTTACGATTTTTATCATTTGTACAAAAATTATAATTGTTTAGTGCAAATGGGCGGATCTGATCAATGGGGAAATATTACCACAGGAACAGAATTGGTAAGACGAATGGGTGGCGAAGATGCTAAAGCATACGCCATGACTTGTCCGTTAATTACAAAAGCCGATGGTTCTAAATTTGGAAAATCAGAAGGTGGAAATATTTGGTTAGATGCCGATAAAACATCTGTTTATAAATTCTACCAGTTTTGGTTGAATACAACCGATGAAGATGCCGAAAAATATATTAAGATTTTTACTTTTTTATCGAAAGAAGAAATAGAAGTTCTGATTGAAGAACACAAACAAGCGCCGCATTTAAGAGTTTTGCAACGTAAGTTAGCAGAGCAGTTAACCGTTTTTGTTCATTCACAAGAAGAATTAGAAAACGCAGTTAAAGCATCGGGAATTTTGTTCGGAAATGCTTCGGCAGATGATTTAAAAGCATTAGATGCTAAAACCTTTTTAGAAGTGTTTGACGGCGTTCCGCAAGCTGAAATAGTAATGGAAGATTTAAAAGCAGGAATTGATATTGTAGAGGTTTTAAACGCAAAATCGGGCTTTATGAAATCAAACGGAGAGGCTAGAAGAGCGTTGACAGAAAACTCGATTTCTGTAAACCGTGAAAAAGTTCAAGAAGGCTTTAGTTTGTCAACAAACGATTTAATCAACAATCAGTTTGTGCTACTACAAAAAGGCAAGAAAAATTACTTTATTTTAAATGTGAAATAAGAATGAAACCTCAGTGAAAGCTGAGGTTTTTTATTTAGAGGTCTCGACTCCGCTCGACCTGACAGTTAGGCATTGGTAAAGTTTGTCACTTCGATTTCGTAGTCGAGAAGCTAATAAACCATTAAATTACAACCTCGAATATCCGAATTATCAAAACGTCCCAATACTTCAAAAGAAAAGTTAGAATATTTTTTACCCAAATCTTGTGTAGCAATAAACGAGCAAGAATTGATATTTGCAAGATCAATAACGTTAATTCCTCCCGTTTTACCTTCGCCGATTATAGTTAATGGATCTTCGGTATCGCGAATTAAAACATCCATCCATGGCGGACATTCAAAAATACCATCACCAAGCGAATATGCTTGAGAAAGTAACTCGGTCATTCCGTATTCCGAATGAATTTTCTCCACACCAAAACCATCGGCTAAAATAGTATGTAGTTCTTCGCGAATTAGTTCTTTCCGCTTGCCTTTCATACCGCCGGTTTCCATAATAATGGTGTTTTTAAGGTTAAACTTTTGCAGTTCAATTAAATCTAAAAGTGCATAAGTAACACCAATTAACAATACATTTTGTCCGCTGTTATCTAACTCAATTAATTTCTTTGCAAGTTCGTTGTAATTATGCAGATAAAAACCAGAATCGGGATGATTTGATCCTTCGATAAAATCTTTAGCCATATAAATTAACGACGATCCTTCGCGTTCCAGATAGGAAGGAAGCAACGCTAAAACGGCATAATCTTCAATGTTTCCGTAAAATTTAGAGAAAGCGCTGCGAAAACTGGCTTCGTAAAAACTTAAATCGGTTATATGATGTTTAGAAGTAATTATTCCGGTAGTTCCGCTACTTGTAAAGGTTGTTTGTACAGCATCTATAGAGCTTAATATATCTTTCGATTTAAAAAATTCGATCGGTAAAAAAGGAATTTCGGTAAGATGCTTAACGTTTGATGGATTTTTCTTTAACAGCAAACAGTATTTTTGATACACTTCATTATGTTCAAACTGAAAGCGAAAAACTTTCATAGCCGTTTTATGAAATTCTTTTGTAGTATGTATAGAAATAATGTCTGTTGCTGTAAACACGATAATTGTTTTAAAATACAAAATTACGAATAAAAAAAGCATCTCGGTTAGGAGATGCTTTTAAGTTGTATGTTAAATAGATTATTTAATGATAACTTTTCTTGTAGCTGTTTTACCAGCTTCGTTGATTTTTGCTACATAGATACCAGCTTTTAAAGAAGAAACGTTTACTGTTGATACAGTTGTAACGTCTAATACTTTTTTACCTGTTAAATCGAATAACTGTACGTTTTTATCAGCAGTGCTGTTTGATGTTATGTTTAAAACCTCATCTGCAGGGTTAGGGAAAATGTTTAAACCTTCGATGTTGTTTTCTTTAACTGAAGCAGCACAAATGTTAATAGGTGTTTGGCTATTTCTTGGTGCAATAGTACCTACAATGAAATCATCAGCATTATCATTAGTGTCTTGACATCCATCCGATTTTCTAGAAATTGATGTAGTTGTAGAAATTGCTCCTGTTGCTCCAGTACCTTCAAAAGCTGTTGCACTTCCGTAACCTACGTAATCTAAAACATTAGCGTCTGTTGGTGTCACAACATTTACATTGTCATTTACTAGTGCTATTTTTCCACCAGCTGCACCTAGGGCTAAAACTACAAAATTATCTGTAGTATTAGGAATAAGATCTGGAGTTACAGGTAGAGCTACCCCATTAGTACCTCCAGATTGCTGTATTAAGTAATAACCGCCGGCAGGTATTGTTATACTTGGTAAAGTTTGAATATTACTATTGTTGAAAGTGCCAGTTGCTGAAGCATATTGTAATGTGTAACCAGTTAAAGTTACTGTCTGAGCACTACTGTTAAATAATTCAACAAAGTCATTGGTATAAGTAGCTCCTGCATTCCCCCCTGCAGCATATACTTGGCTGATTACTACTTGTGCATTCGCAGCAAAAGAAGCTGCCAAAATTGTAACTAAAGTGTAAATTTTTTTCATATCTAAATTGTTTTTAAATTTTACTAATGCAAAGTTACGGTATTTTTTTTAACTGCAAAAAAGTGTGTGTTATTAAATTGTTTCTATTAAAAAAGCCCGCTATTATACGGGCTTGGTTGTTATTTAATTACTATTTTTCGAGTAATACTATTATTTTTTTCGGAAAGTTTTAAAATATAAACTCCTGCTTTTAGGTTATTTACATTTAATTCTTTCTGATATCCGTTCATTTCGGTTATAAAAATACGTTTACCTAACATGTCATACAATTCCAATGTTTTAACAGAACTGGTTTCCGTGTTAATGTATATTTTTCCGCTAGTAACCGGGTTCGGATATATCTGAACTTTATCTAATGTGTTTTCGGTTTTTGTTTGCTCTGCTATTCCACTGTTCTTAGCTGTTTGTGCTTGCACAGAAAAGCTTGTTATTAGTAACAGTAAAAATATATATAGGTATTTTTCTTTCATAGTTTTATTTAATTAAGTAAATATATAAAAATAATATCAAATAAAATACCAAAAAAATAACCTCAATAAAAAATTAAGGTTATTTATGAAGATTTTAACTGTTTTGCTGTAGTTAAATTAGCTGTTTAAAGATTTTTATCATACAATAAATGCTTGGTATGACCGTGTTAAAGACATTTTGACAGTTTTTTAAATTTAAAACGAGAAATTTTCACTTCTCGTTTTACTACTTACAACAATTACATTTTCTTTTTCAATGTATTATATTTTACAAACCAACAGTCCAGCCGGTTGCCCATGTTGGGGTTTGCGTTCCGTTACCTGCACCTGTAGCATTTGCATTTTCAGTAAAAATTCCTGTAGCTGCTGTATTAGCTTGTGTTTTTACGTTGTCAAACCTAACGTTGGTAGCTTTTAATTCTTTAGAAATTACATATCCGGCAGATAAATCTGGCGCTGCTTGCACATCAAAACCTGTTCCCCAGTTGCTTAAAACTACGTTATCAAATGATCCTTTAGTACCGACTCTTAATTTAATACCATGGTTTTCGCCACCAGCATTATTTCCTATTAATGTAAGGTTTTTAATAGTTGGGTTTGATATTGGTGTAGCTGCTTCGTTGTTAGAATTGTTATCTGCTTCAATACCACGGTTACCGTCGTTTGTTCTTTTACCGTACCAGTTTTCACCTGTTCCGTTCCAACCTTCCGTCCAGTCAAATAAATCATCACCTACTTCTGCAGCAAAGTTAGTAACAACTAAATGTTTAGCATCTACAGTACCACCAAACCACTCAAATCCGTCGTCTGATCCTTCATGAATCTGTACAAAATCAATAGTTGTTCCTTTACCAACACCAAACATAGAAAGTCCGTTGAATTCTTTATCTGCATTGTAAGAATATCCAGAATATTCAACTCTTAAATATTTAATAGATCCTGAATTGTCATTAGCATCAGATCCACCATAAGTTAATTCAGAAACCTCAGCTGTTGCAGTTGTTCCTTTGTTAATTGGTGCTTTACCACAAATTACCAATCCACCCCAAGACCCTGGTTTTTGAGTTTCAGCAGTCATAATTACTGGGTTAGATACTGTTCCTTCTACAAAAATTTGTCCGCCTTGCGATACAGCTATGTATCTAACAGCATCAAACTGACCTGATCCTAATGCAGTAGCTTCAATTTTAACACCTGCTTTAATGGTTAATTTTGCTCCAGAACCTACGATTAGTTTTCCTGTTAATTTATAAGTTCCGTCGGTTAAAATTACGTGTCCGCTTTTAATTTCGCCTGTTAATGCGTTGCGATCAACTTTAAAATCTGAAGTTGGTTGTTCTTCAACTGGAGTTGAATCATCGCTTGTACATGAAACTGCTGTTACTGCTAATGTTAATGATAATAATGTTAAGCTAAATAGTTTTGAAATTGGCTTTTTCATTTTCTTTAATAATTAGTTATTTATTTGATACAAAGTTGATTATTAATACTTTATTGTGTGTTAAGCGTATGTAATGATTATGTTGTTAAAATGTATATTTAGCACCTAAACTAAAAAACGCTCCTCTTTTATAGGTAACGGCATCAACCACACCCGATTTGTTGTCTTGAATTCTGCGGAATTCTGGATTTAAAATGTTACGAGCAGCAAAATCTAGAGCAAAGTTTTTATGAATTTTTGTTTTTAAGATAAAATCTAAACTTCCCATGCCTTTATCTATTAAGTTACCTTTTTGAGATCCTAAAGCGTACAAACGATCAGAATAATGTGTGTAGGCAAGTGTTGCAGTCATTCCTTTGCCTTCGTTCCATTCTGTAACATACGATATATCTGCGTTTAATAACAAATCAGATGCTCCTGTGAAAGACGATTCGGTATCTTCAAAGTTGGTATTAATGGTTCCGTTGGTTTCACGTCTGATTTTTTCTGCATCAATTTCTTGATTGGTTTTCATGTATGATACATTTAATCCACCAAAAAGGTTGTTTGTGTTGGTTCCGCCAAAATCAAAAAGTCTTTTCTTAATTTCGAATTCTGCGCCATACACATACCCTTTATCGCCTATATTAACCCAAGTGATATCGTTGGTTGATGATGCCATAGTGATTTCGTTGATAGGATCTTGAATGTATTTACCAAAAGCAGCTACCGAAATTACTTCATCGTTCATTGGAAAAATCTCCCATTTTAAATCTAAATTGTAGTTTTGCGACGGATATAAATACGGGTTACCAATTTTAATTTCGGTTACGTCTTCGTAAATAAAGCGAGCACGTTCTTTAAACTGAGGCAAGGTGTAGGTTTTACTTGCTGCTAAACGTAAATTTTGTATGCTAGACAATTCGTATTTTAACGATAAGTTTGGTAAAAATTCGTTACGTTTAAACTCATTAGATTTTTCATCGGCATCTAATTGTGTTCTCCATTTAACCAACTGGTCAATTTTTTCGTAACGTAGACCAACAACTGCGCTGAATTTATCCGTTAAACGGTATTCTAAATTAGCAAAACCAGCATGTATGTTTTGTTCACCGTTATAAGTTTGTGGTGTATCGCGTGCAAATGCCGAAATGCTAAATAAACCTTCATCAAAACTTTGTTGATTGAAAAAAGCGTCTAAGTTATTAGGATCAAAAAAGTATCCGTTTACAGGATTTCTAACTGCGCCGATGATATTGAAATTATACTGTATTGCCTCAAAATCTCTTTTCTTTACACGACCGTTATAACCAAAAGTTACTTTTCCTTTTTCACTGCCGTTTTCATCAACCCCTAATTTATAACTCAATGCAAGATTGGCTGCAATTTCATTTTCGGTTAAGTTCTGGAAATAACGGTGGTTATCTGTAGATGTATTTTGTGCCAACGTATATCCTTTGTAATCATTCCAGTAGTACATTTTGTTTTGTGTTCTGTCGGGCATGTCGCTTTCAATGGTGTTGTACGATACTGCCCAGTCAAAATCTAACTTTTCGTTTAATTTATGATTTCCTAACAACTGGTTGATTAAAACAGTATTTTGAGTGAATGTACCACGTTGAACTAAATGTGAATCGTGATCGCCTTCAAAATCACGGTCGCTACCATTGTAAATATCTCTTGATAAATCTGATGAGTTGATGTACAAAAAGTTGTAAGCTAAACGGTGATTGTCGTTTACATGATAATTAGCATTAAACATACCTGTTGTGTTAGTGGTATGTGAGAATTTTTCTTGTTGAAATGATTTTAGCTTAGCACCTTGTGCATTCAATGTTTGGTTTATTCCTTCCCTGTATGTAAAGCCGTTATCAAAACTTGCGGTTGCAAATAAATTTAATTTTCCGGTTTCGCCAATAAAGAATGATTTTCCTGCTTTTAAACCAAAGTTTCCACCAATTGGTCCTGCACTTTTAGGTTGCAAGCTATTTTGAAAGTGATAACCATTAAAAGGATTGTTAGGCTTTCCGTAAGATGCATAACCCATTTTACTAGGTCCTTGTGGAAGCATAAAATCGCTGCCTTTGCTTAAAGCGTTAGTATTTGCTTTTCCGCCTAATTCAATTTCAAACAAACTGCTGTCTTTAAAATCTTTTGATGAAATATCTACATTTCCACCACCAAAATCTCCTGTATTTCTTGAATTAAACGTTTTATCGATCGAAATATACTCTACAATATCAGTAGAAAATAATTCTAAATTAATGTTCTTTTTTTCAGGATCGTTAGAAGGAACCGGCAAACCATTTAAACTTGTAGAGTTGTAACGATCGCCCAAACCACGAACATAAACGTTGTTGCTGCCTTCTTGCTGAGAAATGCCTGCTGTTTTTGCAACAGCTGCAGCCACATCGCCCACACCTTTACGAGAAAGTTCTTGTGCGCCAATTTGTTGTTTTATTTCTAAAGATTTACGCTGTTCGCTCAATAAAGCGGTTTCCGATGATTTTCTGTTGTTAACCGTAATAACCAATTCATCTAAATTTCCTTCATCGGGTATCATATTAATAGATAAATTTTCGGTATTACTTGTTTCATAAGGCATTGTAAAAGTTTGGTATCCGGTGTACGATGCTTCTAATACATAAGAACCTTGAGAACATTCCACTTCAAAATACCCGTTTTCATCTGCTTCTGCACCAAAATCGGTATTTTGCAACATAATGGTTGCAAAAGCCAAAGGTTCGTTGTTGTTAGCGGTGTCGTAAATGTAGCCTTTAATCGTTTTTGTATCTTGCGCATAAGTAGCCACTCCAAATAAAAACGCTGCTGCCAAAAAATTTAATTTCATTTAATTTTGTATTATATTTTTTCATTGCAAAGAAATTACCTAAAGGTTATTGTAAGGTTATAGCCCAATTATGAATATGTTGGGTTTTTGTAAATTAAATGTTACCACATTAAATAATTGTTAAGCGGTTGTTTGCTTTTTATTTATCTTTAATTTTACAACTGAAACAACATATAACAAATGAAAAACAAGGACATTAAAATTTTGCTGGTTGATGACGATGCAGATATTTTAGAAATTGTAGGATTTAATCTTGAAGCAGAAAACTATCAAGTATTTACCGCTAAAAACGGAAAAGACGCATTAACAATTGCAAAAAAAGAAATACCTAATTTAGTAATTTTGGACGTGATGATGCCCGAAATGGATGGTATTGAAACTTGCGAGAACATGCGAAAAGCGCCCGTATTAAACAATACCATTATTACCTTTTTAACAGCCCGAGGCGAAGATTATTCTCAAGTTGCAGGTTTTGATGTTGGTGCCGATGATTATATTACCAAACCTATAAAACCAAAATTATTGGTTAGTAAAGTAAAAGCATTGTTACGCAGAGTTAAAGAAGGTGCACCTGCAGAAGATGTTTTAAAAATTGGGAATATTGAAATTAACCGCGAAGAATACAAAATTATAAAAGATAAAGTCGAAATTATTTTACCACGTAAAGAGTTTGAATTATTTTACTTGTTGGCATCAAAACCGGGAAAAGTTTTTAAACGCGAAGAAATTTTAGATAAAGTTTGGGGTAACGAAGTAATTGTAGGCGGCAGAACTATTGATGTACACATACGAAAGCTACGCGAAAAAATTGGCGACGATTTGTTTAAAACAATTAAAGGAGTTGGTTATAAAATAGAAGTTTAATGGGTATAAACTACCGTAAATCATATAAATTTGCAGTAAAATCGGCGGCTGTAATCACCATTTTTAGCACGCTGCTTATAATACTATTACAGTATTTATTCTTTACTATAGATTGGCTTTTTACAGTAACATTTACGCTACTGTTTTTTGCGTTTAGTTTCTACGTACTTCAATATAGGGTAGAGCGATTTATTTACCGTCGCATTCAAAAAATTTACAAAGAAGTAAGCATTCTAGACGAATCGGTACTGCGAAATCAGCCCATTACAACCGATATGCAAACGTTAATGTACGAAGTAAACAAATTCGCGACCGATAAAAAAGTAGAAATAGAATCGTTAAGAGTACAAGAAGAATACCGCCGTGAATTTATTGGTAACGTAGCTCACGAACTTAAAACACCTTTATTCACCGTACAAGGGTATGTTTCAACCTTGTTAGATGGCGGTGTTAAAGACAAAGCCCTGCGTAAAAAATATTTAACTCGTGCCGATAAAGGTATTGAACGATTAATTGAAATTGTGAACGATTTGGATATGATTACCAAATTAGAAACAAATGAATTAAAGCTAAATAAGCAAACCTTTGATATTATAGAGATCTTTCAAAATGTATTTGATCTTTTGGAAATGAAAGCCGAGAAAAAGGACATAACCATGATGTTTGATAAAGATCATTACAGATCTATTATAGTAAAAGGTGATCGAGAAAAAATAAATCAAGTTGTTTTAAATTTGGTTGATAATTCTATAAAATACGGAAGAGAAAACGGCACAACAGAAGTATCAATAGAAAGTTTAACCGATAATAAATTATTGGTAAGAATAACCGATAACGGTTACGGAATAGAAAAAAAACATATTCCCCGATTGTTTGAACGTTTTTATAGAACAGATGTTAGTAGATCACGAGATGTTGGCGGATCTGGTTTAGGACTATCCATTGTAAAACACATTATAGAAGCCCATAACGAACATATTTACGTAGAAAGTAAAATAGGTGTAGGGTCTGAATTTTCATTTACCATAGAAAAAGCTGTTAAAAAATAACAGCTTTTTTGTTTTTCAAGATTTTTATTAAACGGCAATTGTTGTATTTTTACCAAAATTTATAGATGTGGGAAGTAAAAATAAATTGAAACGTTTCAGAGAAAACGAAACGTTCTCAAATGTATATCAGCCAAATAGAGAAGAGGTTTTAAACAATACTTTTAGCTTAAAAGGCAAGTGGAATAAAGAAGTTTTTAAAAACGATAACCCAATTGTTTTAGAATTAGGTTGTGGTAAAGGCGAATATTCTGTTGAGCTAGCACGTCGTTATCCAAATACAAATTTTATTGGAGTTGATATAAAAGGATCTCGTTTTTGGCGTGGAGCTAAAACGGCGGTTGAAGAAAATTTACCGAATGTAGCTTTTTTACGCACGCAGATAGAATTGATTGAAAATTGTTTCGGTACGTATGAAGTTGATGAAATATGGATTACTTTTCCCGATCCTCAAATTAAATACAAACGTACAAAACACCGTTTAACCAACGAAGAATTTTTGGCTCGATATAAAAATATCTTGAAACAAGAAGGTATCGTAAACCTTAAAACCGATAGTGAATTTATGCACGGTTATACTTTGGGGTTATTGCATGGTGCAGGACATAAAGTATTGTATGCAAACCACAATGTGTATAGAAACGAAGGCGCTCCGGAAGTAGTTACTGCAATACAAACTTTTTATGAGTCGCAATATCTAGAGCAAAACAAACCAATTACTTATATTAAATTTCAACTTAAATAATGAATTATCTTCTTCCTTTTTTAACAGGGCTTGGTGCCTCTGTTTTAGGAACGTTACTGCCAGGTATTTTAAATGCTACCGTGGTAAATATTTCTAAAAAAGAAGGAATGAAAAATGCGTACAGCTTTATGCTGGGTACATTTGTTGTTATTGCACTACAAACGTATTTGGCGGTTTTCTTTGCGAAAATTATTGATAATAGTATTTTTATAACCAACATTCTTCGTGAAATTGGTTTTGTGGTTTTTTTAATACTAACAATTTATTTTTTTGTTGCAAAACCTAAGAAAAATAACGATAGTGAAGTTCAGGTTGTACAAAAAAGAAAACGTTTTACTCAAGGTATATTGTTGGCGTTAATAAACGTATTTCCTATATTTTATTATGTGTTTATAACCGTTACCGCTGTAAATAATAATTTTTATAGTATTAATTACATAAGTAATATATTGTTGACCGTTGGGGTGTTAATAGGTGCTTTTTTAGCTTTTATGTTTTATATTAATTTATTTAAAAACAAAACAGATCAAGATAGTTTTGTTTTAAAAAATATCAATAAAATATTAGGATGCATTACCGGGTTAATTACTCTTATAAACCTTTGCAAGCTTTTTTATAATGATTGAAAAAGATTTTTTTCAACGAGTTTATGAAGTTGTTAAACAGATTCCTTACGGAAAAATTACAACTTACGGAGCCATTGCAAAAAAGATAGGCGCACCACGTTCTGCCCGAATGGTAGGTTATGCCTTAAACGCATCTGCTATACACGAAGATATTCCTGCACACAGAGTAGTAAACCGTAAAGGATTGCTAACAGGCAAACATCATTTCCAAGGAACCAATTTAATGCAACAGTTGTTAGAAAATGAAGGAGTAAAGATCAAAGAAAATACGGTTCAAAATTTTAATGATCATTTTTGGGAGCCATAAACAAAACGTCCAAAGTTTAAACTTTGGACGTTTTCTGTT